>Ga0209048_10000894_pt1 | contig 31571 bp, 22 predicted proteins | sample FrelakmetCRP12CR_FD_187146 | JGI IMG/M metagenome (GOLD analysis project Ga0209048, IMG submission 187146) | Freshwater lake sediment microbial communities from the University of Notre Dame, USA, for methane emissions studies - CRP12 CR (SPAdes)... | ecosystem: Environmental > Aquatic >...
TCCGACTGCGGTGGCACAGGGCTTTAGCCCTGCGGGTGGCCACGCCTCGGCTCCCGAATCCGTGTTCTCCGACTGCGGTGGCACAGGGCTTTAGCCCTGTGCGTGGTACCATCGGCCATCATGCTCAGACCATTCCACCGCCGACTGATTCCCCTTCTCGGGCTGCTGCTTTGCGCCACGACGGCGCTCGCCCAGCCGGCCGCGGTCGTCCCGTCGGACCTCGACGCCTTTGTCCAGCGTGTGATGAGGTCGTTCGACGTCCCGGGCGTCAGCCTGGCCGTCGTGAAAGACGACGCCGTGGTGGTGGCCAAGGGTTACGGGGTTCGCAGGCTGGGAGAGCCGACCCCTGTCGACGGAAAGACGCTGTTCGGCATCGCGTCCAACACGAAGGTCTTCACGGCGACCGCCCTCGGGTTGCTCGTCGAGCAGGGCAAGCTCCAGTGGGACGCCCCCGTCGTCAACTACCTGCCATCGTTCCAGTTGTACGATCCGTACGTCACCCGCGAGTTGACGATTCGGGACCTGCTGGTGCACCGGAGCGGGCTCGGGCTGGGAGCGGGCGACCTGCTCTGGTGGCCATCGAGCACCTACGACCGAAAGGAAATCGTCCGGCGGCTTCGGTACATCAAGCCGGCGACCGGCTTCCGGAGCGCGTATGCCTACGACAACGTGCTCTACCTCGTGGCCGGGGAGATGATCGAGACGGTGAGCGGCCAATCCTGGGAGGATTTCGTGTCGTCGCGCATCCTCTCGAAGGTCGGCATGGCGAACAGCAACGTGCGGCATTCCGCGGCTGCGGCCGGCGGAAACGTGGCCTCCCCGCATGCCGCCGTGGAAGGCAGGGTCAGGCCGGTTGCGGCGTTCGACAGCGACAACACCAACCCGGCAGGCGGCGTCAACTCGTGCGCCGAGGACATGGCGAAGTGGCTGAAGGTGCTGTTGAACGAGGGGGCGGTTCCCGGCGGCGCCCGTCTGTTCAGTGCGGCCACATGGCGCGAGCTGACGACGCCGGTCACGCCCGAGCCGAATGGCCCGCCCCCGCCCGAGCTGCCGGCGCTGCGGTCGAACTTCCGCGGCTACGCCCTCGGCCTCGAGGCACGCGACTTCAGGGGCTACAAAGTGCTCACGCACACCGGAGGCCTTCCCGGCTACGTCTCCCGAGTGCTGATGATCCCCGACCTGAAGCTCGGCGTGGCGGTGCTGACCAACCAGGAGTCCGACGAGGCGTTCGACGCGATCGCCTACAGCGTGGCCGACGCTTATGTCGGCGGCGCGCGCACCGACTGGCTCGCCGGCTACGAGAAGATCCATGCGCGCGCGCAGTCGAGGCAGGCCGAGGCCGACCGCCAGACCGCCTCGACGCGGAGCTCGACGGCAAAGCCGCCGCTCCCGCTCGAGCGATACGCCGGCACGTATCGCGATGCCTGGTACGGCGACGTGACGATCGCGCACGAGAGCGGGAAGCTGGTCGTGCGGTTCGGCAGAACGCCGTCGCTCGTGGGCGACCTCGAGCACTGGCAATACGACACGTTCGTCGTGACGTGGCGCAACCGCGAGCTGCGCGCGGACGCGTTTGTCACCTTCGCGCTCAATCCCGATGGGACCATCGACCAGGTGAAGATGCGGGCGGTCTCGCCGGCGACCGACTTCAGCTTCGACTTCCAGGACCTGCTCCTGAAACCGGTGAGGCAGTAGAGTGTCCGACGCGACGAAGCTCCCCTATCCCGAGGCGAAGAAGGTCCCGCAAGCGGACGACTTCTTCGGCACCAGGGTCGCCGACCCCTATCGATGGCTCGAGGATTCCGACGCGCCGGAAACGCGTCAGTGGATCGACGCCGAGAACGCGGTGACCTTCGACTACCTGTCGCAGGTCCCCGAGCGCGCGCGGATCAAGGCGCGCCTGACGACGCTGTGGAACTACGAGCGCTACGGCCCTCCCTCCCGCGAAGGGTCCTGGTACATCTTCGCGAGAAACACGGGGCTTCAGCAGCAGCCGGTCGTCTACAAGGCCAAGGACCTGACCGCCGTGCCCGATGTGCTGATCGATCCGAACACCCTCTCGACCGACGGCACCGTCGCCCTCGGCGCAATGGCGTTCACCGACGACGGCCGCTACATGGCCTATTCGCTGGCTGAGAGCGGCTCCGACTGGGTCGAGTGGCACGTCCGCGACGTCGCCACGTCCGCGGACCGCCCCGATGTCGTGAAGTGGTCGAAATTCAGCGGCGCATCGTGGCTCAAGGACGGTTCGGGCTTCTACTACAACCGCTACGCCCCGCCGAAGGGCGAGGCCCTGCAGGAACTGAACAGGAACCAGAAGGTCTTCTTCCACAAGCGCGGGACGACCCAGGACGAGGACGCGCTGGTCTACGAGCGCCCCGACGAACCCGACTGGGGATTCGCCGCGAACGTCACCGAGGATGGCCGCTTCCTGCTCATCACGCAGACCGAGGGCACCGACCACCGGAACAGGGTCTTCATCCGCGATCTGGCCGCGGCGGGCGGCCGTATCGGACCGTTCCTCGACGCGTTCGACGCGACCTACTCGGTCGTCGGCAACGATGGCGACACGTTCTACGTCCTGACCAACAAGGACGCGCCGCGCTTCCGCCTGGTGGCGATTTCGCTTTCGAATCCGGCCCCGGATGCCTGGAGGACCCTCGTCCCGGAAGCGCCCGGCAAGGCTGTGCTCGAGGGCGCGACGATGGTCAACGACCAGTTCGTGACGCTCTGGATGACCGATGCCCGTCACGCGGTGCGCCTCTACACGCTGGACGGTCAGGCCGGCGAGGAAGTGACGCTGCCGACGCTGGGCAGCGTCACCGGCTTCACCGGACGGCGGGCGCACCACGAGATGTTCTACGCCTTCGGGTCGTTCCTCTACCCGACCTCCGTCTATCGCTACGACTTCGCGGGCGGCCGCAGTGAGGCGGTCCGGAAGCCCACGCTGGCATTCGACCCCGGCGGGTACGAGACGGCGCAGGTCTTCTACCCGTCGAAGGACGGCACCCGGATCCCGATGTTCCTGACCTGCAAGAAGGGGCTGCAGAGAAACGGCCTGAACCCGACCCTGCTCTACGGCTACGGCGGCTTCAACATCCCGACGCTGCCAGCCTTCTCGCCGGCGGCGGCCGGGTGGCTGGAGATGGGAGGGATCTACGCGGTAGCCAACCTGCGAGGGGGCGGCGAGTACGGGCAGGAGTGGTACGACGCGGGCCGACTCCAGAACAAACAGAACGTGTTCGACGACTTCATCGCCGCGGCGGAGTACCTGGTCCGGGAGCAGTACACCTCCACGCCGAAGCTGGCGATTCACGGCGGGAGCAACGGCGGCCTGCTGGTCGGCGCCTGCATGACGCAGCGGCCGGACCTGTTCGGCGCCGTCCTGCCCGCGGTCGGCGTCCTGGACATGCTCCGCTTCGACAAGTTCACGATCGGCTGGGCTTGGCGCTCCGACTACGGTCAGCCGGACAAGAACAACGCCGACTTCGACGCCGTTATGAGATACTCGCCGCTCCACACCATCGAGCCGGGGACGAACTATCCGGCCACGCTGGTGACGACCGGGGATCACGACGACCGCGTGGTGCCGCTGCACAGCTTCAAGTTCACGGCCACGCTGCAGGCCGCGCAGGCGGGCCCGGCGCCGATCCTCATCCGGATCGAAACGAAGGCCGGCCACGGCGCCGGCAAGCCGACCGAGAAGGTCATCGAAGAGCGAGCCGACATGTACGGCTTCCTTCTGCGCGAGTTGAAGATGACGCTGCCGGAGGCGTTCGCGAAGTGAGGCGCCGCGAATGAGGGCGCACCAGCAAATGGACGGTTGAGGTTCCGCGGTTCACGCTTGACAACTCGTCGGGGCTGCACATACTTAGCTGTACATCCCATCAGGCTCCCAGGTCGCCCTCGGCAGCTGCGCTCGCACCGGGGCGCTCGAAAGGCTGTCGGTTCGAGTTGCTGCCATGACGCTGACCTTCCCCAACCCGGGCCGCCCGTTGATCCGAGTGGTCGCGATGGCGGCGCTTGTCGGGTGCGTCATCTGTCCGCGCTTCGCCGCGGCCTCCGATCTGCCGATCGTACCCGGCCCGGTCGATCACGCCTTCCAGCGGCTCTACAACTTCGACTTCGCCGGCGGCCTCTCCGTCCTCGACGCCGCGGTGCAGACCGATCCGCAGAACCCGCTGCTCTCATCCGTCCGCGCCGCAACGTACCTGTTCATGGAACTCGACCGCCTCAAGATCCTCGAATCGCGGTTCTTCATGAACAACGACAACATGGTGGACGGATCGTCCCGCGCCACGCCGGACCCGGCGCTGCGCGTCCGGTTCTTCGCCGCGCTCGACAGCGCCCGAAAGCTGGCCGCCTCTCGCCTCGCCGGCAGCCCGGACGACGTGGACGCGCTGTTCGCGCTGAGCATGAGCGCGGGGCTCGAAACCGACTACGCGGCGTTCGTGGAGCATCGCACGTGGCGGAGCGTCAAACTAGCGCCCCTTGCCCTTGGACCCTCCCGCAAACTGCTCGACCGCACGCCGCCGTTCTACGACGCGTATCTGGCGTTCGGAGCTCTCGAGTACATCGTGGGCGACCTGCCGTTCTACGTTCGGTGGTTCGTTCACTATGACGGGATCGAAGGGAACAAGCGGCGGGGAATCGAGCAGCTGAAACTGACGGCTCGCCAGGGGCGATACTACGGGCCGTTTGCGCGAGTCCTGCTGACCGTGGCGTCGCTGCGGGAGAAGAAGGTCGCTGACGCGGAACAACTGCTGACGGCCCTCGTGCAGGACTTTCCCGAGAACCCCCTGTTCCGAAAGGAACTCGCCATCGTCGCCCACCGCGCCCGGCGCTAGCCGTTGGCGTCCAGCTCATCGCTGGTACGGGAGGCTCGGCCGCAGGCCGGGACACCGGCTCTTCCCTCCGGCTCTTCCCTCTTGACTCGGCCCCAGGCTTTCCGGACACTGATTGAGGCTCTCCATAAACACCGACAGCGAGGGTAGCGCGTGGATTCCGCGATCCCCTCACTCATCGCCTCGGCCGAGCGAGGCGACACGTCGGCCGCCACCCTGGCGGACGTCGTCGACTTCTACAATACCCGGTTCAACATCGGCTTCACGGCCCAGGAGAAGGCCGATCTCATCGCGTTCCTGGGCGCGCTGTGAGACTGCGCCCGACATCCAAGGCCTGACTTTCGAGGCGACAAAAAGAGAGGGGCCGGCGCAGCGCGCCGGCCCCTATTCCTCGTCGGAGTCCGCAACCCCGAACTAGAACCGATAGGTCAACCTGGTGTAGACGACGTTCACGTTGTAGTTGCCGTCGTTGGGCTTCAACATGATCAGGGGGGACACGGGGAAGTTCGTTGTCCCGCTGGTGAAGGCATCCGCGAAGGTGTACTTCTCGTACCAGTAGCCCCCGCTGAGCTTCCACGCCTTGCCGACCGCGTAGTCGAGCTGCGCCGTCACTGTCGTCAACAGCGTGTCATCGTAGTCGTTGACGGGTACGGTCCCTGGGAACCCGTTGTTCACCCGGCCGGTATAGAACGACCCGGCCTGGTTGGCGGCAATAACGTCCATCAGGCCGTCCACCTTCTGGTAGCGAGCCAGGAAAGAGAACGTCCACTTCTCCGGGACCAGGTGGAACACCGCGTTGGCGCCGAAGGAGTTCGTCTTGTCCGTCACGTTGTACTGGAGAGAGTTGTTGATTGCGGTCCCACCCGTCAGAGTGATGTTCCGGTCCGATGCCAGGTTCTTCTCGTACGTATAGAAGCCGCTGAGTTCGAGCCGTGCGCTCGGATTGTAGTCAACCTCCGCCGTGTAGGAGTCGTAGCTCGCACTCAGCAGACCGCTGCTGGTCGTCGCCGGATTGAGGTTCGGCGCGCGTGCCGGCCGGTTCGGGTACTCGTCGTTCCGGCGGGAGTATGCGAAGGTCAGTTCGACATTCCCTCCGGGCGAGACCTCGACGTTCAGTCCCGTGCGCTTCGTGTTGCGCTCGGACTCGTTCGACGCCAGCCCGATTGTCGCCGGATCGTAGCCGCTGGCGGTCCGGTTCAGTGCATCGTAGACTGCCCGAATGCCCAGCATATCGGTGGCATGGTAGACCGCCGAGAGGGCGTACCCTTTGTCCGTTCCGGAGGTCGCCTCGACAAACGTCCGGTCCAGCTTCGTGTAGCGGTAGGCACCCTCGACCGTCAGCTCCTTGTAGTCGTAGCTGACCTGGCCGTCGAACCGGTCCGACTTGTTGCTGTAGGGACTGGTAGTAGCGAAGCCCGAGCCGATCGAGGCGGCGGTCGTCCACGCCCGCTCCGGGTTGTCCCACCCCGTGCTGCCGGGCCAGCTGATCTGCGTCGTGTTGTTCACGTTGTCGTACTTGCGATAACGCAGCCTGACGCCGAGCCCCTCGACGGGTCGTGACGCAAACGACAGGTTCACAGTGGTCGTGTCGATCTTGCCGTTGAGCGACTGCGCCGGGAGCGACGAGGTGTTGTTCGCCGCTGCGCCTGCCGTCGTCACGATCGCCGAGTTGATCGTGAACGGGATGAACTGGGCGTTCTGGGTCCACTGCCCGAAGGCCACGTCGGCCGCCAGGCGCGTCTGCTTCTTGAACTTGAGCAGAACGCCGAACGCGCCGCGCAAGGCTTCATTGCTCGGCGGGGTGCTGTAGCGGCCCTGGGCCGGTCCGCCCGGCACCGACGCGGAAACATAGGCCAGGTCGGTCGCCCGGAACGGGTTGTCGATGACCAGCGAATCCTGCCGGTCGTTGAAGAGATTGCGATTGAACGCCGCGTGCACGTTGCCGGTCTTGAAGTTGTACGCGAAGTTGACCCCGTAGTCCGTCGTGACTTCGTTCATCGCGTCGGGCACGTCCACGACCGTGTTGACGACGCCATAAAGGGTCCCGCCGCTTTCTCCGCGGTTCCCCGTCTTGACGTCGCGCATGTAGGTGAAGTTCAAGTCGAACGGCAGCTTCTTGCCGAGGTCGAATACGACATCGCCGCGCTGACGCAGGCCGGCGATGTCCACGTTGCCGGCCGCCGCGAAGGTCGGGGCGAGCAGCGCGTTGTAGAAGTTGTAGTCACGCCCGGCGGTCGGGGTAGCATCGACCGTGTCGCCCAACGCCTTCCGGAGCGTGGCGCTCATGTTCCAGTCACCAGGACCGGTCGAAGCCCAGATCGAGTGACCGCTGTTGCCGATGTTGTGCGGGATCTGGTTGTAGTCGAATGCGATTCCAACAGCGGACGTATCGAACCAGCCGGTGTACCGCTGGTCGGACTGCCGGACGTTGCTGGCCTGCAGGTTGAAATCGAGCTTGCTGTTGGTGGCGAAGAGGCTCATGAAGGGAATCGAGAGGCCCTTCGGCACCTCGCGGTACTCCTCGAACTTCGAGGAGGTGACGTCGTCACGGCCGAGCAGCTGGAGGGTCACCTGCCCGCCGGCGCTGCTGGCGGGCTTGTCCTGCGCCGCCGCAAAGGAAGTGGCCATGAGGACGCCCATGGCGAAGAACGCTGCGACAATCAGTGTTCGTTTCATGGGGTTACCTTATGAATGCCACACCGGAGGGATGGTTGGAACCGTGAATCTGCACGTGGCAGTTCCGGCAGCTTCGTTCGACAAAGCGCGATCCAGCGACCGGATATCCTGACGCGGCGCCGGCCGGGGCAATCGGTTTGCCCTGTTCGGTGTTCAGATTGTCGCCCGACCCGAAGTGGCCAGAACCGGTCAGGTGGCAGTTGTAGCAGAGGTTCGGCAGCTTCTGCGTCAGCATCCGCTTGTGGTTCGAACCGTGCGGATCGTGGCAGTTCGCGCAGTCCTCACGGACCGGGGCGTGCTCGAACGCGAACGGCCCGCGCTTTTCGGCGTGGCACTTGTAGCACAGCTCGTTGATCGAGTCGGCCTTCAGCAGCTTGGGCGATGCGCCATCGTGCGGATTGTGGCAGCTCGAGCAGCTCATCTTGCCTTCGCGAACGGGGTGGTGCGAGGTGCGCATCGACTTGGCGCGCTCGGACTTGTGGCACGTGAAGCACGTGTCGGAGTCCATCTTGGTCTTCAGCTGCGCCTTGGCCGAGGCGTACTCGTGGATCCCGTGGCACGACGTGCAGGCCACGTTGCGGCGCGAGTGCATGCTGGTGACGTAGTTGGCCTGGTTGGCCTTCTCGTGGCACTTCAGGCAAGTGGCATTGAGTTGCTGCGCCGAGAGCTTCTTGAGCGACGGCACCGGGCCGTTCTTCTCGCCGCCCATCTGGGCCTTCATGTGCTCGGCGACGTTGTTGTGGCAACCCGCGCAGCTCTGGTCGTTGCGCGCGTGCTTTGTCTTCTGGAAGGCGGGACCGGCGGCCTTCTCATGGCACGTCTGGCAGTCCGTCGCGCTCCAGCCCGCCGGTGGCGCCGCGGCCTGCGCGAAGGCATGACTGCCCGCGAGCAATACCGCCGCTCCAGCCAGCGCCAGAACGAGATACCGTAGGCGCATAAGTAGTTCCTCTTCGACTGGCCTCGACGGACGTCTGCCTCGAGACCGATAACGTGATGAATGAAAATCGACCAGGCCGGAACCCTTTCGGGAGGTTCTGCATGGTCAGGGGGGCGCCGGGCTGTCTTCTCTACCCCGGCGGTGAAAAACTCTACAGTGAGCCGCTTGCTCTGTCAAGGTACAAGCTGAGAGGCTGCTGATTCTTGCAGCAACCGGCTGGCAGGAAAGCCTGGTCCAAGCGGCGCCGAATGCCGGCGGTCGATGGCCAAACGTCGAGGGCGGCAGGCATTCGCCGGCTCTGATTGCCCGGGAACTGGTGCGTTCGACAGGTTGCGATGACGGGTCGTCCCGGAACTTCGCCGCCGTGGGGGGGTTCTAAGCAGGTGATGAATCCCCTCCGCGCGACGGCCTGTCGGCCCGTCCTCTGGGCCCTCCTGCTGGCCTCGGCGCCGGCGCTGGCGGGCCCTGTGGACCAGGACAGGGGCGTCGCGGTGGTTCCGCCAGGCGACGTGACGGCGGTGGTGCTCCCGCCACCCTTGTCCATGGAGCCGATCGACGCGGGCGCGGTGCGCGCCTGGGTCGATCGCTGGTTCGCCAAACGCCTGGCCGACCGGGACGCCGCCGTACCCGGCGCGGTGGTGGCCGTCGTCCAGGGCGAGAAAGTCCTGCTCGTGAAGGGATACGGGCTTGCGGACCTCGCCTCGCGCACCCCGGCGGGGCCGGACACGGTGTTCCGCGTCGGCTCGGTGTCGAAGAGTGTAACGGCCACGGCCGTCATGCAACTCGTCGAAGCCGGGGTCCTCGACCTGCGGCAGCCCGTCGCAGCCTACGTGCACGACGTGCCGCTCCCCGTGGCGTTCGGGCGTGCGGTCACGGTGCTCGACCTGGTCACGCACACGGGCGGGTTCGACGTGCGGCTCGCCGGGACGGCCGCGCCGAGCGACGAGGCGGTGCAGCCTCTCGGCGCCTACCTTCGGACGAGCATGCCGCCGCAGGTGCGCCAATCGGGGTCGGTGCTCTCCTACTCGAACCACGGCTACTCGCTCCTCGGCCACGTCGTTGAAGCCATTTCCGGCGAGTCGTTCGAGCGGTATGCGGAGGATCGGATCTTCCGGCCACTTGGGATGACGCGGTCCGGCTTCCGGCTCACGCCCGGGCTGGAGTCCCTGGCCGCAACCGGCTACGAACCGTCGCCCGGCGGGTTCCGCCGCGGTGCGTCCGTTCACCCGAACATCTACCCGGCTGCGGGCCTCAACACGACGGCGTCCGACATGGCCCGCTTCATGGGCGCGCAGCTGAACGGCGGCCGCGGCGGCGATGGCAGGATCCTGGGCGAGGCGTCGGTGGCCGCCATGCACCGCCAGCAGTTCACCATGTCGCCCGCCATGCCCGGCGTGGCGTTCGGTTTCTTCGAGACCTTCGAGCTCGGCGAGCGGGCCCTGGTCCACGGTGGCGGGATTCGAGGCTTCATGAGCGGCCTGGCGCTCTGGCCCGAGCGGCGCCTCGGACTCTTCGTCTCGAACAACGGCTACAGTGACGCCCTCGTGCGGGATCTCATCGTGGCCTTCGGGAGGCGCTTCGTGTCACCGCCGAATCGGCCGACGGCGCGTCGGTCCGACAGCCTCCTGGTCGAGCGCCTCGCCGGATCCTATCGACCGGTGTCGCAGGCCCGCTGGTCGCTCGAAAAAGCCGGCGCGTTGCGCACGGACGACCTGGAATTCGGCCTCAACTACTGGCGGCATCTGACGATCGGCCGCGACGAGTTCGTGGAAGTGGCGCCCGGAGTATTCGGCGAACGCTACGGCGCCGAGCGGGTGGCATTCGTCGAGGCCCCGGTGAGCCACTCGATGTTTCTTCTCACGACCGACCCGTTCAACGGCAACGCGGCCTGGGAGAAGCTGGCGTGGTACGAGACGGGCCGCTGCCACCGGGAGCTGCTGTTTGTCTTCACGGTGGCGTTCCTTTCGGCGCTCGTGGTCCCCTACCGCCGCCTGGCCCTCCTCTGTCCCGACGCGCCCGTTGGTACGCACTCCGGTGGCGGCCCGGTTATCGCGCGCGTATTGTTGGCGACGGTCGCCGCGGTGAACCTGTCGTTCCTGGTCTTGCTCGTGATCGCGTTCAGGCTCGAGCGGGACACGGGCCTGCTCTATGGGATCCCGGCGCTGGCGCGCCGTGCGCTGTGGCTCCCGGTCGGCGCCGCCGTTGCGTCCGCGGGCCTGCCGTGGTTCGTGTGGCGCGCGTGGCGCGCGGGCTACTGGTCCCCGCCGGCGCGCGTGCACTACACCGCGACCACTGCGGCCGCCATCGGTTTTGCGGCGTGGTGCTGGTACTGGAACCTGCTGGGCGCGTGACGCCCTGGCAAGGAGACCCCGATGCTCGAGGCGCGCGCACTTTCGAAGTTCTACCAGGGGACGGCGGCCGTCAAGGACGTCAGTTTCCGGATCGGCCCCGGTGAGATCCTCGGGTATCTCGGCCCGAACGGCGCCGGCAAGTCCACCACGGTCGGGATCCTCACCGGCCTCATCAGGCCCTCGTCGGGTTCCGTGTGGTACCGCGGCGCCGACGTGTCGAACGACATGGTGGAGTATCGCCGGCACGTCGGTTACGTGCCTGAGGAGCCGCAGCTGTACCCGTTCCTCTCGGGCCGCGAGTACCTGGAACTGGTGGGACAACTGCGCGAGATGGAGTGGCGCGCCGTCAGGAGGACGGCCGACGGGTTGCTCGAACTGCTCGGCCTCGGAGCGGCTCGCGACCAGGCGATCGGCGCCTACTCGAAGGGCATGCGGCAGAAGGTCCTGATCGCCGCGGCGCTCATGCACAACCCGGATGTGCTCGTCTTCGACGAGCCGCTGTCGGGCCTCGACGTCACCGCGGCGCTCGTGTTCAGGCGCATCGTGTCGGAGCTGGGCAAGGCCGGCAAGATCGTGCTCTACAGCTCTCACGTGCTCGAGGTCGTCGAGAAAGTGTGCTCCCGGGTGATTGTCCTCTACCGCGGGCGGGTGGTGGCCAACGACACGGTCGATCACCTGCGCGACCTGATGTCCCTGGACTCGCTCGAACAGGTCTTCACCGAGCTCGTGATCAGCGACGATCCCGATCGCACCGCTCGCGACGTCGTTTCTCTCGTCACGGGCGACGGGCACCTATGAACGCCGACGACATGGCTTCCCGTGCGGCGAGGCGCGGCGCGCCGCGCTTTCGTCTCCTGACCCGCCACTTCTTCCGGCGGTTCTTCGAGAACGACCTGATCTCGCCTGGCGGGGATGCGCACGTCGGCTTGAGCCACGTGATCGGCGCCTTCATCACGCCGGGATTGCTCGTGGCCATGCTCGTGCTGCTCAAATACGCGCTCGTCCACACCACGTGGCAACGGGTGGTCGAGCTCGGCATCGACGATGCCCTGCTGTACGTCTCGCTCTCGATGATCGTGCTCGGCATCGCGGCCACGATCACGTGGGATGCGTTCTTCCTCGACGCCCGGGACCATCAGGTCCTCGGCGTCCTGCCCGTGAGCCGGCGGCTGCTGGCGGGGGCGAAGCTCGGTGCGCTGGGGATGTTCCTGGCGATCTTCGCGGCGGCGGCCAACGCGCTTCCGACCTCGCTCGTGCCTATCCTCATGCTGCAGCGCGTGGGCGACGCGACCTTCTTCGGAAACTTCGTGCCCCTCACCATCGCGCACGGGGCGGGAACGCTGCTGTCGGGTGCCTGGGCCGTGCTCGCGGTGGTCGCTATTCGCGGAGGGCTTGCGGTCGCGCTCCCCCCGGGGAAGCTCAGGCGCTTTGGCCCGGTCGCGCAGGGTGCCCTGATCCTGGTGCTGCTCGGGTGGTTCGTCTCTCTGCCGCAGTTCCTCGCCAGCGGCAAGGGGATCATCTCGGCGGGCGGGTGGTGGCGCGACGCATCGCCGCCCATGTGGTTCCTCGGCCTCTACGAGACGATCATCGGGCAGCCGCAGCCCGCGTTCCACGCGCTGGCGCGAACCGCACTGGGCGCCGTGGCGCTGACCGCCCTCGCGGTGGTCGTCCTGGTCTTCGCGCTGCCAGCCAGGCGAAGCTCGGACCTGGCGTCCGCGGTGGTCCTGTCCGGGCAGCGGAGAGCGGCGGCCGATTGGGTGAGGCGGCTCGGGATGCTGCTCCTCGGGCACCCTCGGTCGCGGGCCAGCCTGTCGTTCACGGTGGCCGGCCTTGCGAGGAGCACCTCGCATCGGCTGTACCTCGCGGCCGCCATTGGCGCCGGCCTCGCCTGGTCGTTCAGCGGCGTGTTCTGGCTGTACGGGCTGTCGGGCATGGCGGGGCTTCACGAGCCGGACGTGGCGACGCTGGCGATCCAACCCACCCTCGTGCTCTTCCTGGTCGTCGCCATCCGCTTTGCCGTGACCGTCCCCGTGGCGCTCCCGGCGAACTGGGTGGTCCGGCTCACGGAGCGGACGCCCGTCCGACATGACTTCGCCGGCGTCCGCACGACCGCCCTCCTGGCCGGCGTGATCGTTGTCGCGGCGCTCGTGCCTGTCCACCGAGGGTTGTGGCGCTGGGATGTCACGATGTATCACGCGTGCATCGGTCTCCTCTACACGCGGTTCATCGTCGCGCTCTTCTTCAGCGCGCAGAACAAGTTCCCCTTCACCGCGGCGTACGTGTCGGGCAGCATCAAGCTGAAGACGCGGTGGCTGCTGTACCTGGCCGGCCTCTGGGCACTGACGGGGGCACCGGCTCTGGCCGAACAGCAGGTGTTTCGCTACGGCCGGTATGCCGTGGCGCTCCCGCTCGTCATGGCGCTCGCCACATCCGTCCTGTCGTGGTGGCGGATCAAGAGGGAGGCGGATCTGCCGGGCCTCGTCTTCGACGAGTTGCCCGACGACGTCCCGCCGTCGCTCGAGCTGTTCATCTAGATCGTAATCGTCCCTGTCAGATACGGCACAGCGCGCCCGGCGATCTCCACGCGCTTTCCCACCAGCCGGCAGCGCAGCCTCCCCTGCCTCTTCGAGAGCTGCATCGCCGACAACACGGGTTTCCCCAGCCGCGCCGACCAGTACGGCGTCAGCGTCGTGTGCGCCGAACCGGTGACCGGGTCCTCGGGAACGCCCACCTGCGGCGCGAAGAATCGAGAGACGAAATCCACCTGGCGTCCGGGCGCGGTGACGATGATGCCGCGGGCGGGCACCATGGCGAGATCGCAGGGATCGGGCGCGAGGGCGGCCACGTGCTCCTCGACGCCGTAGACGATCATGTAGTCGGTCTTGCCCTTGTAGGTCTCGATCGGTTCGCGACCGAGCGCGTCGATCAGCATCTGCGGGACGGTCACCGGCTCGATGTGATCGGCCGGGAAGTCGAGCACCAGCAGTTCGCCCTCGCGCCTCACCTTCAGCGGGCCGCTCTTCGAAGCGAATTCCACCTCGTCGCCCTCATGATGGTCGTCCGCGAAGACCACGTACGCGGAGGCCAGCGTGGCGTGGCCGCACAGATCCACCTCCACCGTCGGGGTGAACCACCGGATGTGGAAGCCGCCGTTGGCGCGAACGTAGAAGGCGGTTTCGGCGAGGTTGTTCTCCGCGGCGATCTGCTGCATCACCTCGTCGGGCAGCCAGGCGTCCAGCGGGCAGACGGCCGCCGGGTTGCCGCCGAACAGACGATCCGCGAATGCGTCCACCTGGTAGAGTCGCAGTTCCATGCCGGGGATTCTACACCGGCTTTCGCCTCCGGCTACGCATCCTCCGCGAGGCTGGAGTAGTAGTCCGCCACGCGTTGGCGTGCGCCCGCGCGCGTATAGACGTCCGGGCGCCGCGACTCGATCACGCCGGCGATGACTGCCGCCACTTCGCCGGCGCTCTGCGCGTCCGGGAACTGGCGCGAGTCGGGTCCGCCGTGGATGGCGTTCACTCCGAACTCGGTGCGGACCACGCCGGGGGACACGATCGAGAACTGAATCCCGGGGTGTGTCTGTTGCACCTCGGCGCGGAGGTTCGCCGTCAGCGCGTTGAGATAGTGCTTGGCCGCGCTGTAGGCGGCGCGGCCGACGACGTAGGGGATGCGGCCCAGCATCGACGAGATATTGACGACCTGACCGTCGCCGCGCGACCGAAAGTGAGGCAGGACCTCCTGCACGCCGTAGAGCGCCGATTTGACGTTGACGCGCATCATCTCGTCGATGTCGTCGTCGGTCAACTGCGACGGCGCGCGCGTGATGCCCTGCCCGGCGTTGTTCACCCAGACGTCGATGCGGCCGAAACGGGCGAGCGCCTCCTCGACGACCCGGCGCACCTCCTCTCGTCGCGTGACGTCGGCCGTCACCGGATGCGCTCGGTCGCCGCACCGCGACGCCACCTGCTTCAGTTCGGCCTCTCGCCGCGCGACGAGCACCAGCGACATTCCTCGCGCGGCCAGCAATTCGGCCAGCGCCGCGCCGATTCCCGCGCTGGCGCCCGTGATCACCACGATTCGATCGGCCATTGGTGCTCCTTCTTCCGGCTTGCGGCTTGCGGCTTGCGGCTTACGGCTTGCGGCTTGCGGCATGCGGCATGCGGCATGCGGCTTCCGGCTTCCGGCTTGCGGCCGGCGGCCGCACTCCGGGCCGGAGGCCGACGTCGCCGAAAGCCGGATGCCGTGAGCCGGAAGCCTGTAGTAATCTTCCCACCATGAGAACCCGGATTTCCACGCTCTTCGTGTTGCTGGTCGCGCTTGGCGCGGCTGGCCTGGCGCAGCGTACGGTGAAACCGGCCCTCCACGGCCGGCACTGGGTGGCGATTACCGGCAAGCCGCTGGGCGCCACTGCCGGGGCGGCGATCTTCCAGAAGGGCGGCAACGCGGTCGACGCCGCCTGCGGCATGCTGGCAGCCGTCTGCACGATGTGGGACACGCTCAGCTGGGGCGGTGAGACACAGGCGCTCATCTACAACCCGAAGACCGGGAAGGTCATCGGCATCAACGCGCTCGGCGTCGCGCCCACCGGCGCGACGCCGGCGTTCTTCCGCAGCAAGGGGATGGCCTACCCGCCCGAGTACGGCCCCCTCGCGGCCGTGACGCCGGGCACGCCCGGAGGCCTGATGGTGATGCTCGCCGAGTTCGGCACGATGAGCCTCAAGGAGGTGCTGGACCCCGCAATCCAGATGGCCGATGGGTATCCGATCGAACAGCAGGCGGCCGACGCGATCGAGCGGCAGAAAAACGAGATAAAGAAGTGGCCGTCGTCGGTAAAGGTCTTCCTGACACACCCGGGGCAGTCTCGCGAGGCGCCGGACGCCGGCGAGCTGTTCAGGCAACCCGATCTCGTCGCGACGCTCCGCAAGCTGGTCGAGGCGGAGCAACAGGCGCTCAAGGCCGGCAAGAGCCGCAAGGAGGCCATCTACGCGGCGTACGACCGATTCTACAAGGGCGACATCGCGCGCGAGTTCGTCCGCGGCTCGCGCGAGCTCGGCGGACTCCATACCGAGCAGGACCTCGCAGACTGGAAGGTGCACATCGAGGAACCGGTTGTCACCAACTACAAGGGGATCGACGTCTACAAGCTGACCACGTGGGTCCAGGGCCCGGTGATGCTCCAGGCGCTGAACATGCTCGAGCCGATGGACCTGAAAGCCATGGGCTACAACAGCGCGCGGTACATCCACACGCTCTACCAGGTGATGAACCTCACCTACGCCGACCGCGACTTCTACTACGGCGACCCGTACATGCCTCCCGCCACGCCGATCAAGGGCCTGATGTCGAAGGACTACGCGCGGGAGCGGTCGAAGCTGCTGAACTCGGAGAAGAACGACCCGAACGTGAAGCCTGGCGATCCGTATCCGTTCCAGGGAGAGACGAACCCCTACTCGAAGCTCCTCGCCAACTGGCCCCCGGCCCCGCCGAAGCCCACGGGAGCGGAGGGCAACAGATCGTTCGACGAGGCGTTCACGGCCGGCACGACCTCGATCGAGGCAGCCGACGAGCAGGGCTGGGTCGTGTCGGTCACGCCGAGCGGCGGCTGGATCCCGGCGACGATCGCCGGCGCGACCGGCGTCGGCATGAGCCAGCGCATGCAAGCGTTCGTGCTCGACGAGGCGATGTCGCCGTTCAATGTCGTCACGCCAGGCAAGCGGCCGCGGTCCACGCTGACGCCAAGCCTCGCGCTCAAGGACGGCAAGCCGTACCTCGCGTTTGCCGTGCAGGGTGGCGACACGCAGGACCAGAACCTGCTCCAGTTCTTCCTGAACGTGGTGGAGTTCGGCATGAACGTGCAGCAGGCCACCGAGGCCGCCAACTTCAACAGCTACCAGATGCACAGCACGTTCGGCGACCACCGGGCGGAGCCGGGGCGGATGACGCTCAACGAGGAGATGCCGCCGTGGGTTCGGGATGACCTCGCGCGCCGCGGATACCGGCTCGACTACCTCAAGCTCACGTCAGGCCCTATCAACGCGATCTTCTTCGACCGCCGTCACGGGACGATGTGGGGCGGCTCGAGCAACCACGGGGAGGACTACGGCATCGCCTGGTGAGTCGGGGCCGACCGGAACCCCGTCTGCACCGATTCCACCCAGAGCACGCTGATGAGGGTGTAGGCCAGCACGAGGGCGACGTCGGTCATCAGCGGCAGCGCGGGGCCGAGGACCTCGAGGCGGTCCCGCACCGCCGCGAGGACCCACATCACGGAGAACAACGCCACATAGGCGCGGGCCAGCCTGCCGATGCTCGCCCGCCACGGCGCGTCGCCCAGCGAGCGCGCCCCCACCAGCAGCCAGACCCACGCGGCGAGCGCCAGCGGAATCGCGGCTCGACCCAGGCCGCGGCGCAGCATCGTGAACAACCCGCTCTCGGCGTTGAAGTGATAGGCGCTCCAGCCGACGATCAATACCGCCGAGTACACGAGGGCAAGGCGTTTGGCGCCGCGGCGCACACGCCGGCTCGTCTTGCCCCCAAGGAGCTGGTGCACCACCGACACGCACCCGTAGACACACCCGACCAGGAACAGCGATGCCACGAGGAACACGAAGGCCACCAGGCGGAGTGCGGACGGCGGCGCCATGGCCGTCATGACGAACTGCCGCAGGCACTCGTACACGAACCACGAAGTTATCCAGAGGTTGTAGAGAACGAGCGGCACCGGGAGAAACGTGATGGCGTGCGGACCCCGTCCGAAGCTCATCCGGACGAGCAGGGCCATCGAAATGAAGGTCGCCGCCAGCGTGAAGACCAGGCCGAGGATGACGGTCAGCGCCACGGCGGAATCGTATCATCCCGCGTGTCCGGAATCGCCGCCGGGGTGTCCGGAGGCGAACGGCTCTCTCTCCGGCGCCACACTCGGCGTCCGCCCTTATCCGCCTGCCACAAAGGAGGTTGTCACGTCCGCCGGGTGTTGGCCCGGCTTTCGCTCTCATCCCTTCCACCCGGCGTGTTCAATGTCGAATTCGCCGGCGCAACCAGGGTCGGAAGCAGAGCTGGAGCAGGCTCGATGGGCTCATTCACGCAGAACCTCCGATACGCCGGGCGGACGCTGGTCAAGGCGCCCGCCTTCACATTCGTCGTCGTCCTCACGCTCGCGCTCGGCATCGGCGCCAACACGGCCATCTTCACGCTGATGGACCAGGTGCTCCTGCGCCCGCTCCCGGTCGAGGACCCTGCGAGCCTGGTGACGCTCGATGCTCCAGGGCCGAACCATGGACGGATCGAAGCCGACCATGCTTTCTCGTACCCGATGTTCGTGGACTTTCGGGACAGGCACGCCGTCTTCAGCGGCGTGCTCGCGCGGTTCCCGGTCGTGCTGACCATGCTCCACGAGAACCAATCGGAACGCGTGCACGGCGAGCTGGTGACGGGCACGTATTTCCAGGTGCTCGGGCTGCGTCCCGCCGCGGGACGCCTTCTGGGCCCCGGCGACGACGTCACACCGGGCGGCCATCCGGTCGCGGTGCTTTCGCACGGGTTCTGGTTGCGGCGGTTCGGTGGCTCCCGCGGGATCCTCGGGAAGACCATCCGCCTCAACGGCCATCCCATGACGGTCATCGGCGTCGGGCCGGCGGGTTTCAACGGGACCGATACCGGCAGGGCGCCCGACCTGTTCGTCCCGGTCGCGATGAAGGCGCAGATGACGCCCACCTACGACGGGTTGAACGAACGCCGCTACATGTGGCTCCAGATCATGGCCCGCCTGAAGCCGGGTGTCTCCCCCGAGCAGGCGTCGGCCGCGATGAACGTCCTGTTCCGCCAGATACGGGAGCAGGAGGTCAAGGACGTCAAGACAACGTCCCAGCGCTTCAGGAAGAGATTCGTGGAGAGCCGCCTGCTCGTGGAGCCCGGCGGCCGCGGCTTCTCTGAGGTGCGCGACCAGTTCTCAACGCCGCTCATCGTGCTGATGTCGCTGGTCGGCCTGGTCCTGCTCATTGCGTGCGCCAATGTCGCCAACCTGCTGATGGCGCGCGCCCCGGCGCGCCAGCGCGAGATCGCCATCCGCCTCGCGCTCGGCGCTTCTCGGGGGCGGATCGTCGGCCAGTTGCTGGTGGAGAGCCTGATGCTCTCGCTCATTGGCGGCATCGTGGGGATTCTCGTCTCGGTCTGGACCGGCGACCTGCTCCTCGGCGGGTTGCCGTTCGAGTCGGCGTCGCGCACGTTCACCTCGACGCCCGACGGCCGCGTCCTCCTGTTCGCGCTCGGCGTGTCGCTGCTGACCGGTATCCTGTTCGGCCTGGTGCCCGCGTGGCAGACCGCGCGGCCGGAACTGCTCTCTTCGCTCAAGGAGGAAGGCGGAAGCGTCGTGAGCACCGGGCACGTCCGCGTGCGCAAGGCGCTCGTCGTGGCGCAGGTCGCGCTGTCGCTGCTCCTGCTGGTGGGCGCCGGGCTCTTCGTGCGCAGCCTGTGGAACCTGCGCACGCTGAATCCCGGGTTCCGCGTGGAAGGGTTGACGACGTTCTCGCTCGACCCGACGCTCAGCGGCTATTCCGACGTCCAGTCTCGAAACCTGTTCAAGCAACTGCTCGAGTCGCTCGAGCAGCAGCCCGGGGTCATCCGCGCCTCGCTCGCATCCAGCGCGCCGCTGACCGACAACCTGTCGATCGTGACCGTGACGGTGGACGGGTACAAGCCGAAGGAAGGCGAGGATATGAACCCCCACGTCAACTGGGTCGGCCCCGGGTATCTCGAGACGATGGGGATCCCGCTCGTCGCGGGACGGGAGTTCACCGCGGCCGACGTCGCGGGCGCGCCGCGCGTCGCGATCGTCAGCGAGAAGATGGCGCACTACTTCTTCGGCAATCTCAACCCGATCGGCCGGCGCTTCGGTTTCCGCGCCAACAACACCACGGACATCGAGATCGTGGGGGTGGCCAGAGACGGAAAGGACACCGACCTGCGCTCGGATGCTGCGCGCCTCGTCTGCATTCCGTTCGACCAGGACGAAGGGCTTGGCGGAATGACGTTCTTCGTGCGCACGCCGTCTCCCGGCAGCCTGAGCGCGGACGCGCTCCGGCGGCTCGTCCGCCGCCTCGATCCCGCCATCCCGGTCGTGGACATCAAGTCGATGAGCGCGGTGGCCAGCGAATCGCTCTTCATCGAGCGGATGGTCGCGGTCCTCACGGCCTGCTTCGGCGGCCTGGCAACGCTGCTCGCAGCGGTCGGGCTCTACGGCGTGATGAGCTACGCGGTCGCGCGCCGCACGCGCGAGATCGGGCTGCGCATGGCCCTTGGCGCCGCCCGCGGGAACGTCGTGTGGCTGGTGATGCGCGAAGTGACCGTCCTCGTCGTCGTGGGGGTGGGGCTCGGACTGCCGCTCGCGATCGCGTTCAGCCGCCTGGTGAATTCGCAGTTGTTCGGCGTCTCGCCGGCGGACCCGCTCACCTTGTTGACGGCGAGCACGACGCTGGCGACGGTCGCCCTCCTCGCCGGCTACATTCCCGCTGCGACAGCCTCCAGGGTTGATCCGATGGTGGCGCTCCGCCACGAATAGGCCCGCGGCTCGCGACTGGCGACTTACGGCTCGCCCTGGCGAACGGACACGCTCTTCCGCTCGTCAAAGGTCCCAGAGCCCCCATACGCCGAGGAGTCGCCGTGAGGAACCTACTGTCGGACGCTGCGCAGGCCCTTCTCGCCATCCGCCGGCGGCCCGGCGCCGTCGTCGTTCCGGTGCTGACCATGGCGATCGGCATAGGCGCGAGCACCGCGATCTTCAGCGCGCTCTACGTCGCGCTGTTCAACCCGCTTCCCTATCCCGAGCCGGACCGCCTCGTCGTGGGTCGCGCGACCTTCAGCGGCGAGGTCAACCCGTGGGTCGCCGCGCCGGATTTCTACGACTACCGTGATCGCAACTCCGTGCTGTCGTCGCTCTCCGCATACGCCCCGTCCTCGCGCCAGATGACCGTGGTGGGGCCCGGCGGTGGTGAGTCGGTGCTGGCCACCCAGGTGTCGTGGGACCTGTTCCGGACGATCGGCGTGGCTCCGGTCCTCGGGCGCGGCTTCACCGCCGAAGAAGGAGAGAAAGGCGGCGGCGCCGTCGCGATCATCAGCCACGGCTACTGGCAGCGGTCGTTCGGGGGCGCGAAGGACGTCCTCGGCCGAACGCTGGCGCTCGGCTCCCCGAAGCCTGCGATCGTTGGCGTGATGCCGCCGGGGTTCCGGTTCGCCGTCGATGCAGACGTCTGGACGCCGATGCAGCGGAACGCCCAGGGCAACGCGGTCCGGCACTTCCACAACTGGATGCTCCTCGGACGGCTCAAGCCGGGCGTGACGATTGCGCAGGCCCAGCGACAGATCGACGGCATCAGCATCCAGCTGCAGAAGGACTACCCGGACAGCAACAAGGACAAGGCGCTGCTCGTGACCGCCTTGCAGGACGTCCTTTCCGAAGACGACCGCCCCAGCCTGTTCGTGCTGATGGCGGCCGTGGGCGTGCTGCTCCTCGTGGCGTGCGCCGACGTGGCCGGCCTGCTGCTGTCCCGCGGGGCGGCGCGCCGAACGGAGATGGCCATCCGGTCGGCGCTCGGCGCCACGCGCGGAGACCTGGTCCGGCTGCTGCTCGCCGAGAGCATGCTGGTCGCACTCGCGGCGGGCGGGCTCGGCCTGGCCGTCGCGCTGTGGCTGCGCACGCTGGTCCTGCAATTCGTCCCGCTGGAGGCGCTGGGCGTGAAGACGCTGCCGATCGGCGGCCCCGTGCTCCTGTTCGCCCTCGGCCTGGCCGTCGTCACGAGCGCGCTGTTCGGCATCGTGCCCGCGCTGCTCGGCGCACGCGCCGGGGCGGCCGGCGACCTGAAGGGCGGTGCGCGCGCGACCGAGAATAGGAGCCGGGCCTTCTTCCGGCAGGGCCTCGTCGCGACGCAAGTGGCCATGTCGGTCGTCCTGCTCGTCGTGGCGGCGCTGCTCGGCCGAAGCCTGATGCGTCTCTCAGCCGTCGATCCGGGATTCGACACCGGGAACCTGCTGACGGCGCAGCTCCAGCTGAGCGGGGACGCCTACCAGGACCCGGCGTCCCGCGTCCGCTTCTTCCAGGGGCTGATGGATGACGCCCGCGCGATCCCTGGCGTCAAGGCCGCGACCATCGTCAACAACCTGCCGATCCTCGACCCGGCCGGCAACATCCCGGTGTGGGACGCGGCGCGCCCGCCGGCCCAGACGAGCGAGGCCCCGCTGGCCTGCGCACGCCTGGTGCTGCCGGGCTACTTCCGCGCCATGGGGATCCCGGTCCTCGCCGGCCGCGACGTATCGGCGGACGACCTGGCTGGCCCCGATCGGCCGCCCGTTCTCGTCATCAGCCGGTCGGTCGGCCGGAGGCTCTTCCCGGGCGCGAACCCCCTCGGCCGGCGGATTGGCATCTTTACTGGAGACCAGAAGCCGGCGGTGGCCGAAGTCGTGGGCGTGGTGGGAGACGTGCGCATGAACTCGCTCGCCAACGACTACTCGCTGGCGATGTACATGCCGTATCAGTTCCGGCCCCAACCGGTGATGCGAATCGCCGTTCGGACCAGCGGCGACCCGGGTTCGGCCGCCGCGCCGCTCAGGGCCTCCGTCGCCAGGCTCGATCGGGGCCTTGTGCTGGCCGAGGTCAAGACGATGGACGCGGTCCTTTCGCAGTCGCTGGAGGGGTTCCGCCTGAGAGCCGGAGCGCTGGTCCTGTTCGGCTCGGCGGCCCTCGTCCTGGCCATGCTCGGCGTCTACGGCGTGCTGGCGTTCACCGTGAACCAGAAGCGACAGGAAATCGGGCTGCGGATGGTGGTCGGCGCGTCCCGGCCCGGCTTGCTCCGCTGGATCCTGGCGCGGGGTTTGTGGCCCGTGGCGGCGGGCCTGGCGCTCGGCCTCGCCGGCGCACTCGGCATCGGCCGGCTCGTGCGGGACCTGCTGTTCAACGTCGAGCCGACCGACGCCGTCACATTCGTCGGGGTGGCGGGCTGCCTCGTCCTGGCTGCGGTCGCCGCGTGCCTGGTGCCTGCGTGGCGGGCGCTCCGGGTGGACCCAGTGGTCGCGCTCAGACAGGAATAGTCGGAACTAACGGTGACTAGTCGGGGCTGACGGACGTCAGTCGAAACTGACGGCGACTAGTCGGAGCTGCCGCAGCGAGTCGGTTTTCTGCGTCCCGCATCCGGCGTGCTCCGCCGCCAGCCGCCAGCCGCCAGCCGAGAATATTCTTCCATCCCCTTGACATTGTATTAGTAGACTCATACATTAGTATATAGGTATGAGACAGGCAATCTCGACCTCACCTCCGGTCTTCCGCCGGGACATGACCAGCGGGGTCCCCGTCTACCGCCAGATCATCGACCAGATCCTCGGCGGGATCGCCTCGGGTTCCCTCGCGCCCGGCGAGCAGCTGCCCACCGTCCGCCAGCTTGCCGTGGACCTCGCCGTCAACCCGAACACCGTGGTCCGGGCCTACCGGGAGCTCGAAATCCGCGGGGTCCTCAGTACGCAGCAGGGGGTGGGCACCTTCATCACCTCTCTCCAGGTGAAGCCCGACGACGCCGAACGCCAGAGGCGGCTGGACCAGCTCGTGGGCGAGTTCCTGGCAAGAGCGGGGTCGGCGGGGTTCAGCGCCGACGACCTCATCGACAGGGTCAAGGAATTTCTCGTCGAGCAACGGAGGCCATCATGAGCAGACCTGTAGAACTCTTCTCGTCCACCGCCGGGCGGAGCCCGTCCTCGAGCGCAGTCGGGGGTGCGCTGTTCACGGGCTGCGTGCTGTTCGGCAGCATCATCTCCTTCCTTCTCCACCACCCTGTGCCGGTCATCGTCGGCGGCGTCGTCGGCGTGTACTTCCTGTTCGCCATCCGTGTGGCGGATCAGTGGGAGAAGGTGGTGGTCCTCCGCCTCGGGCGCTATCGCGGGCTCCGCGGGCCCGGCTGGTTCCACATCATCCCGATCGTCGACACGGTCAGCGAGTACGTGGACCAGCGCATCCGGGTGACCAGCGTGCGCGCCGAAACGGCGCTGACGCGCGACACGGTGCCGGTCAACGTGGACGCGATCGTCTTCTGGGTGGTCTGGAACGCCGAGAAGGCGATCCTCGAGGTGGCGAACTTCGCTGACGCGATTTCGCTCAGCGCGCAGACCGCGCTGCGCGAGTCGATCGGCCGCCACGAGCTGGCGCAGATGATCACCGACCGCGAAACGCTCGGCCACGAGCTGCAGCGGATCCTCGACGAGAAGACCAACCCGTGGGGCATCACGGTCCAGTCCGTCGAGGTCCGCGACGTGCAGATTCCCCAGGAACTTCAGGACGCGATGTCGCGCCGGGCTCAGGCCGAGCGGGAGCGCCAGGCGCGTGTCATCCTCGGCACGGCCGAAACGGAGATTTCCGAGAAGTTCGCCCTGGCGTCGCAGGTCTACCGCGACAACCCGATCGCACTCCACCTGCGGGCGATGAACATGCTGTACGAAGCGATCAAAGAGAGAGGCGCGATGGTCATCGTCCCGTCGTCGGTCGTCGAGACGATGGGCCTCGGCGGAATGCTGGGGACGGCCGCGCTCAACGGCGGACTGGTCGGTCAGCCGCCCCGGTAGCGAGCCGCGGCTCTCCTGGCGTTCAGCGTCAACCGGCAGCAGGAAGGAAAGGAGGCCGTCGTGGACTCGAGGGAGCTTCGGCGCAGTACCGGATTGCCGTTGCACCGCGGGATCAACTTCTCGGCGCTCGAGATCGAGGGTAACCTCGGAGGCGCCGTCTTCGTCGTTGGCTCCGTCGTCTGCCTGCTCATCGGCCTCCCAGAGGCGCGCGCGATGTTCTTCGGAGCGCTGGCTGGCGGTGCCGGTCTCGCGGCCGTGATTGCCTGGTGGCACCGGCGGCACGAACTGCACACGGCCGAGAGGCTGATCAGCCTGGGACTGAGACACTCGTAGACGGGACGCGCCGGGGGGTGGCAGGCCCGCGCACAGAAGCTCGCCGCCTACGCCCGCGCCGAACCGTTCGACGCCATCGAGTTCAGGCTCGACGAGTTGTGGGCGGACTGAGGCCCAGGCCGTAAGCGTCAACCTCAGCTGCGGCGTAGAAACGGACAAGGAGGGCGTCCTCGTGCGGTTTACATCCCTGGTGATGGTCGCGTCGGTCGTGATCGCGGTTGGCGGAGGTCGGGCCGTGGTGTCGCAGGAGAAGGCGAGCGCGCTGGACGCGGTGGTGACGAAGTTCCTCGATCAGCACCGCGGGTCGTGGCACGACCTCAACGTGCCGGAAGCCGACGGCCGAGCGCTTTACGATCTCGTCCTCAAGAACGGCTGCAGGCGGGCGCTCGAGATCGGCACGTCCACGGGGCATTCGGGCATCTATATCGCGTGGGCGCTCGGCAAGACGGGCGGGAAACTGATCACGATCGACATCGACGAGGGACGCTATCGCGAGGCGCTCGGGCATTTCAAGGAAGCTGGAGTGGCGGCGTTCGTGGACGCGCGCCTCGCCGACGCGCACGACCTGGTGCCGAAGCTGGAGGGCCCGTTCGACTTCGTCTTCATCGACGCGGACAAGGAGTGGTACACGAACTACGCGAAGGCGGTTCTCCCGAAGCTGACAGTGGGCGGCCTGCTCACCGCGCACAACGTGTCCCAGTACGGCGGCCGCCGGCAGATGACGGGCGATTTCTACGAGTGGATCAAGAGCCAGCCGAACCTCGAGACGAGCTTCAGCGCGGGCGTGATGGTGAGTAAACGGACAAGGTAGCCGCCCTACACCCTCCTGAATTTCTTCGCGAAGCGCTTGAGGACGCTGTTGACCAGCCAGTCGGGCGCGTAGCGCACGAGCAGGATCAAGATCCGGTAGACGCGGCCGGTGACGTAGACGATGTCGCCGCGCATGACCGCGTCGTAGGCCTGGCTGGCGACGGTCTCTGCATCCAGCCACATCCACTTGGGCAGCTGGCTCACCTGCGCGCGCATGTTGTTCACGTCATGGAACTCGGAGTACGTGAAGCCCGGGCAGAGGGCGGTGACGTGCACGCCCTTCGCGTGCAGTTCGAGCGCGAGCGACTGTGAGAACTTGACGACCAGCGCTTTGACCGCGCCGTACAGCGTGTGACCGGCGGAGCCGGGCACGAGGCCCGCGACCGACGCGACGTTGATGATCCAGCCGCGCTGCTGCTTCACCATGCCGGGGGCGAAGCGGTAGCACAGCTCGGCGACGGCGGTTACCATCACCTGGACGAAATCGCGGTGCTGGTCCCAGCTGGAGTCGAGGAAGCCTCCGGTCAATCCGTACCCGGCGTTGTTGACGAGCGCGTCGATGGTCAGGCCGGCCCGGGTAACCTCGTCGAAGATGCGCGCGGGCGCGGCGGGATCGGCCAGGTCGGCGGCGATGACGTGCACCGAGCAGCCGTGCGCGGAGCGCAGTTCGCCGGCGAGCGCCTCGAGCCGGTCCGCGCGCCGCGCCGTCAGCACGAGGTCGAACCCGTTGGCGGCGAACACCCGGGCGATCGCCGCGCCGATGCCGGCGGATGCGCCGGTGATGAGTGCGGTGTTCTTCGTCATAACGAGCGCGTCGGGCGATGGCCCCGTCTTCCCTATTTCCCGTCCTTCTTCTTCTGCTCCTCCATCCTCTGCTTGATGTAGTCCTCCATCTCCAGCCGCGGCACGCCCTTCGTCCACCAATCCGGAGCCGGCTTGCCCATCAGGTAGTGGTCGAAGAACTCCTTCATCCGCACCGTGTAGTCCTGCTGGTTGGCCGGCTTCGCCAGGCCGTGGTTCTCGCCCGGGTACTCCAGCATCACCACCGGCTTGCCGAGACGCCGGAGCGTGCTGTAGTACTCGACGCCCTGCGTGAAGTCCACCGCGCCGTCCTTGTCGTTGTGCAGGATCACCAGCGGGGTCTTCACGTTCTTCGCGAAGTTCACCGGCGAGTTGCGGACGTACGCTTCCCAGTTGTCCCAGTAGCCGCCGAGGAACCGTCCCTGGCTGCTCTCGAAGATGGCCATATTCCCGCCGCCGCTGTTCTTGTAGATCAGGCTGTACATGCTGACCATGTTCGTCAGCGGCGCCCCGGCCACGGCCGCGGCGAACAGATCCGTCTGCGTGATGGTGAACGCCGTCTGGTAGCCGCCCCACGAGTGCCCCTGCAGCCCGATGTGCTTCGGATCGACCACCCCGGTGGCAATCGCCGCCTTCACCGCCGCCGTCAGGCACCACACGGCCGACATCCCCGGGTCGTTCACCCGGTAGGTGATGTCGGGCATCAGCACCGCGTAGCCGTTGCTCGTGTAGACCGACTTGTTGAAGCCGTTGGCCGACGGCGTCGCGAACGCGTAGTGGCCCTGCGTCAGCTTCTCGTAGATGTAGACCAGCGTCGGGTAGGCCTTGCCCTTCACGTAGTTGGCGGGCAGGTACAGCGAACCCTGCAGCTTCCTCGTCGGGCCGTTCTTGCCGAGCGTGACCGTGTAGTCGATGATCTGCGCGCCGCTCGACCAGGTGAAGTCCTTCACCTGTTCGTCGAGCGCCGTCAACTTCCTGCCGGCCTTGAGCGCGGCGTCGGTCGCGTAGTAGTCGGCCGGGCTCGAAGGCGTGGACTTGGTGTAGACGTAGACATCGGCCTTCTTCGCCTTCTGCACCCCGAACGCCGCATCGTCCCACAGCAGCGGTTGCACGCCCGCCTTGCCCGGGTCGAGGCGCGCGATGCCGCCCTTCTTGGTGAACTCGCCGAACATGTCGGCGTAGCGCGGCACCGAGAAGTCCCAGCCCTTCTCGTCGGGATCGAGGCGGAGCAGGCGCCGATAGCGAATGCCGTCCTTCTTGCCGTTCACGGTGAGGTTCACCGCAGGGGCCGCGCCGGTCGCCGGGACCTTCCAGAGGTCCCACCCATCCGACAGCAGCACGGCGTCGCCGTCCTTCGTCCAGCCGAGCGCCTGCTGCGGCGGTTTGATGACGTTGTGGTCGTCCTCGGTGTCGACGAACGACGTCGGCACGGTCTTCGTGATGTTCACGGACTGTCCCGCGGTCATGTCGTAGACGAAGTACTGGCCGTCCTCGTAGTAGAGGAACTTCGTCCCGTCGGTGGACGCCTGGTTCATCCACCGGGCTTTCTTCAACGCCAGCTTGCGGTCGCCGGTCTGCAGGTTGACGACGTAGACGTCCCGGTAGTTCCGGCCATCGAGATTGCCTGACAGCTCGTAGTCGCGGACGTCGGTGCCGATCGCGTACTTCTCCTTCGGCGCCGGCGTCACCGTGCGTACGGCGTCATCGGCCAGGCGGATGAACTTCTTCTCGGCGACCCGGTAGATGGACAGGAAGGAGAAGTTCTTGTCCATCTCCTCCTGAACCTGTTGCTGCGACTGGAGGCGCGGGTCCTTGTAGTGCCAGATCACCAGGTCGGGCTTCTCTTCGTCTGGCGTCGTGTCGCCGGCCGGCGGCGTGTCCGGCTTCGCGTCGGGCGCGGCCGGTTTCGCATCGGACTTGGTGTCGGCTTTCGTCTCCGGCTTCGGGTCCGCCTGCTTGGGCTTGCGGATGCCGAAGAAGAACGCCGACAGGTCCTCGGTCCACATCGGCGTCCGGTTCGGGCTGATGGCCATCCCCTCGGGGAAGGTCTTGTCGGTCGCCGGGTCGTAGACGGTCTTCTCAGGCTTCGGCTGGGTGAACTTCGTGAACGCGACGACCGCGTAGACCTTGTCCTTGTAGCGCTTGTCCTCGGTGCCCTTCAGGACGGCGAGACCGTCGCCCTTCTCCGTCCACGACAGCCGCTCGTACGACGCCTTGCCGGTGTCGAGCGGCGAGATCACTCCGGTCTCCATCTCGTGGAGGACGATCCCGTTCCCGAGCTTGTCGGTGGCGTCGATCGTCAGGGCCAGGAACCTGCCGCTCTTGTCGAACGCGAATTCGTTCACGTTGCCGACGTTCAGCTCGGCGCCGGTGGCCAGTTCGTGGAGGATGAGGTCCGTGCCCTTCGGCTTGTCGTCTGCCGGCGCGGAAGAGCCGCCCGAACCACCCGGCGAAGGCGGGCCGGAAGGCGCCGCTCCACCCCCGCCGCCGGGCGCGTCCGGCCCGTATTTCTTCAATGCGATCCACGCGGACTTCTCGCCGGAGAAGGCGAATCGCTGGATCTTGTCGATCTTCGTCTCCGACCCGTCGGCCAGGTTGAGGATCGTGACCTTGTTCTGGAGCGGCTTGTGCTGCTTCTTGAGCTGTGCCGCTTCCTTCTTGGTCGGCGCGACGTTGAAGGCCACCCACTTGGAGTCGTCTGAAATGGCGAGGGAGCCGGGCGTCCCGCGCGTGTCGCCGACAGGGAAACGGTATTCCTTGTCGCCCTGGGCCTGGCGGACGACGACCTCGCTGTCGCCATCCACTGGCGAGAGGCGGTACGCGAACCAGCGGCCGTCGGCCGACAGGAGCGGCATCGCGATGCTCTTCCAGGCGAGGATGTCGGCCAGCTCCATGGCCCTGGGGGCTGTTGGCTTGGTTGCGGCGGCCTGGGCGGCGGCGGCCGGCGCCTTCGCGGCCTGCGGCGCCGCGGCCTGTGGCAGGGGCTGAAAGGTCAGCGCCATCCAGGCGGCGAGCAACATCGGGATCAACGTCGTGCGTCGTTTCATGATTCTCCTCTTGGGGTCAGCTGACCCCACCCAATATCATGTCGGCGAAGTCGATCGTCTGGCGAACGTAGGCGCGCTTTTCGAGGTAAGTGCCGGGGAAGAAACTGCGCTTGAAGCCGTAGACCAGGATGTCCCGCAGCTCGCGGTCGGTCAGCGCGAACGCCTCCACCGCGCGCTGGATTTCATTCGACACCGTGGTGTTCGACACGAGCCGGTTGTCGGTGCAGAACGTGGTCGACAGCTGCCGCTTGCGCATCTCCGCGAACGGGTGTCGGCTGAGATCGGCGCCGAATTCGGGCACCGTCTGCTGGTTGGACGTCAGGCACACCTCGATCGTGATCCGCTTGTCGGCAATGAACTGCGCGAGCCGCTCCACGTAGGCCCTCCGGTCCCTGATCCGCCGGGCGGCGATTTTCGACTCGTCGAACAGCCAGGTTCCATGGCCAATCCGGTCGGCGTGCAGGTCGCCGATCGCCTGGAAGATGGACTCGGGGCCGTAGTCCTCGCCCGCGTGAACCGTCTTGCCGAGAAACGCCGCATGCGCCACCTGGTAGGCCACGCGATGCTCTTCCGCGGGATAGCCCTTTTCCTGGCCCGCCAGGTCGATGCCTGCGACGAGCAGCCCTTCGTCGTGCTTCAGCCGCGCCGCGGCCCGCGCCACCTGCACGCTCGCGGCCGAGTGGAGTTCCTGGGGCGACGCCTCCGGCAGCGCTTCGTAGATCCGTCGGTAACCCTCGGATAATTCCGGCGAGAAGGAGCGCAGCGCGCACAGGATGATCGCCCCGACGAAGCGCGGCTCGCGGCCCGACTCCACCTCGGGCCTGGCGTTGAACGCCTCGGCCGCCCGTCGAATTCCGCTGTCCACGGCGCGGACCGCGTCGGAGAAATCGAAGCCGGGCCGAACGTGCAGCTGCGGCGCGAACCGGATCTCGACGTACCGCACGCCCTCGTCCTGGCAGTCCTCGCACAATTCGAAGGCCGCCCGCTCCAGCGCTTCGCGGTCCTGCAGCACCGCGACCGTGTACCGGAACCCCTCGAGGTATTCGCTGAGGTTGGCGTAGTGCGGACGGAATACGACCTCTCGCAACCCGTGCTCGGTGTACGACGGCAGCACGACCCTCCGCTCCCTGGCGAGATCGATGAGCGTGCCAGGCCGGAGCGAACCGTCGAGGTGCACATGGAGGTCGGTCTTCGGCAGCCGGCGAATCACGTCAGGGGTCATACGGGGCATAATAAGCCCGAACAGTCCGGACGGCCAGGAGACGCGGCTCCCGTCGCGGAGGCGGAAGGATGGCAGGGAACGCCCGTTGCTCGATGCTGTCGCTCGACGGCGCGTCGCCCGCGCTTCTCGTGCTGGCCGCCATGCTCTCCGGCTGCGGCGGCGTCGGCTCCGTCGGGCACGCTCCCTCGCCACCGCCACGCTCTATCGCGCCGCCCGCAGCGGGCTATGCGCTCGCGTGGCAGGATGACTTCGATGGCGTCGCGCTCGACGCCAGCCGCTGGAACGTCCAGAGCGGCGCTCGTCGCGCCGCCGTCAACACGCCGCAGGCCGTCTCGGTCGGGAACGGCCTCCTCACCATCACCACCTACACCGACGGCGGCGTGCACTACACGGGGTTCATCGACACCGCGGGCAAGTTCGAGCCGACCTACGGTTACATCGAGGCGCGCATCAGGTTCGACTCCACGCCGGGAGAATGGGGCGCGTTCTGGCTGCAGTCGTCCACGATGGGGAAGCCGGTTTCGGACCCGGCTGTTGCGGGCGCCGAGATCGACATCGTCGAACACCGGGCGCGCGACGCCTCGGGGGCGGACCTGGGCAACTCCTACGTGATGAACCTGCACTGGGACGGGTACGGCGCAAGCCACCAGACCGCGGGATCGACCGGGCGGCCGCCGGTCGGCGCCGCCCCGCTGGCCGGCAACTGGCACACGTACGCACTTCAGTGGACGCCCTCGCAGTACGTCTTCCTGCTCGACGGCGTCGAGCAGTGGCGAAGCCAGCAGGGCGTGTCGAAGCGCGGCGAGTACATCCGCCTCACGTGCGAGGTGCTCGACAAGGGGTGGGCGGACAACATCCCGCCCCGAGGCTACGGAACTCTGGCCGACGGGTCGACCCGCATGCAGGTGGACTGGGTGCGCGTGTGGCAGGCGCCGCCGGGCAACGCCGTGC
>Ga0209048_10000895_pt1 | contig 31565 bp, 23 predicted proteins | sample FrelakmetCRP12CR_FD_187146 | JGI IMG/M metagenome (GOLD analysis project Ga0209048, IMG submission 187146) | Freshwater lake sediment microbial communities from the University of Notre Dame, USA, for methane emissions studies - CRP12 CR (SPAdes)... | ecosystem: Environmental > Aquatic >...
ACGACGAACACCGCGACCACGCGTGAGGCGCCGGTCGTCGGCACGATGTCGCCGTAGCCGACCGTCGCTCCCGAAATGAAGGCGAGCCACAGTCCATCCCAGAACGAATTGATCTTGGGATCGATCCAGTAGAACATGCCGCCTGCGGCGAGCATCGTCAGGAACGCGACGCCGATCAGCGCCGGCGCGCCGCGGCGCGTGAACAGGAAGCGGAACTGGGTGATGGCCCGGAGCAGGATGATCCCGGCGACGGCGACCCGTGCGACGCGCACGAGTGCGATCCATTCGGTCGTCGCCCCGAACAGCGCCGCCGCCGCGCCGATGATCACGACCAGATTGAGCCAGTTCTCGAACAGGTAGCGCACCGGGAAGCTGGACAGGGACGCCATCCAGGCGGTTTCGACGAGAAAGGCGCCGAGGATGAAGCCGTCGAGCACCGTTGCGATCCGGTGCCAATCGGGGCGCTGTTCCGCGGTGTCGAGCACGTAGGCGGGCAGCGCGAGCAGCGCGATTCCCACCATGATCCAGTGCAGCCGCCGCTGCCACAGCTGTGCACGCGCATTGTCGTCCGACTCGATTCCGGCAAGGCCGATCCAGACGAGGGCGTTGTGCGAAGTCATGGACGAGTTCGAGCGGCGGTCTCCTTCCCGATCCTAGCGCAGGCGCCGACTTCCGATCGGCGAAAACGCGGCGGGCTTGATGCCGATCAACCCGGTGCGCAGCAGCTTCTCTGCCGGGAGATCGGCCCACGTCACCGGCGGTGGCGGGGTCGCGCGGTCACGCGGGCGACTCGGGCGCTCCCTGCCACAGCATGTCGTAACCGAGCTCCCTGCTCTCGGTGCACATGGTCGCCAGCGCCGAGAACTTGGCTTTGAACGCCTCCCGTGATCGCCCCCGCGGGCCGTGCGCTATGATGCCGCGAGTGCCTGTCGCGCGGACATTGGCGCGCCACGTTCGACGCCTTCCCCCCTGGTCCCATGCCTTTGCTTGCCCTGAGCCGCGCCCGTCTCGCGTTCGGTCATCACCGACTGCTGGACGACGCCGATTTCCAGATCGATCCGCGCGAGCGGGTGGGGCTGATCGGGCGCAACGGCACAGGCAAGTCGTCGCTGCTCAAGCTGCTCGCCGGGCTTGCCCACCTGGACGACGGCGAGCTCTGGATCGCACCGGGCGCCCGCGTCGCCCTCGTCCCGCAGGAACCGGCGCTCGAACCCGAGAGCACCGTCTACGACGCCGTGGCACTGGGTCTGGGCGCCGAGGGGCGCGCGCTTGCCGATTATCACCATGCGACGGCGCTCCTGGCGGACGACAACCATGATCCGCGCCGGCTCGAAGAGGTCGGCACGCTGCACGCGAAGCTCGATGCGATCGACGGTTGGGCGCTCGGCAATCGCATCGATACGGTGCTCTCGCGACTGGCCCTGCCCACGGATGCGCGGGTCGCATCGCTATCGGGTGGCTGGAAGAAGCGCGTGGCGCTCGCGCAAGCGCTGGCGGCAGAACCCGATGTGCTGCTGCTGGACGAGCCGACCAACCACCTGGATCTCGGCGCCATCGCGTGGCTGGAGACGTTCCTGCAGGGTTTCGCGGGGGCCGTCGTCTGCGTGACCCATGATCGGCGCTTCCTCGATGCGATCGCGACACGCATCGCCGAGCTCGATCGCGGCCGGCTGCGCAGCTATCCCGGAAATTTCGCCGCGTATCAGGAACAGAAGGCGAAACAGCTCGCCGACGAGGCGATCTCCAGCGCCAAGTTCGACAAGATTCTGGCCCAGGAAGAGGCGTGGATTCGCAAGGGCGTCGAGGCGCGGCGGACGCGCAACGAAGGCCGCGTGCGGCGGCTGGAGCAGCTGCGGCGCGACCGGGCGGCGCGCCGCGACCGCACCGGGCAGGTCAATCTGCAGCTCGACGTCGGCGCCCGCTCGGGGCAGATGGTCGCCGAACTGACGGAGGTGACGAAGGCCTATGGCGACAACGTGCTCATCCGCAACTTCACGACGCGGATCTTGCGCGGCGACCGCATCGGTCTGATCGGCCCGAACGGCGCCGGAAAGACCACGCTGCTGAAGCTGATCCTGGGCGAGATCGAGCCGGATTCCGGTACGGTCCGCCGCGGCGCCAACCTCGCCGTCGCGTACTTCGACCAGCTGCGCGACCAGCTCGACCCCGAGGCCACGGTGCGGGATACCATCAGTCCGGGAGGCGACTGGGTGGAGATCGGCAACGAGCGCAAGCACGTCGTCAGCTACCTCGGCGATTTCCTGTTTCCACCCGAACGGGCGCACTCGCCGGTGAGGTCGCTCTCGGGCGGCGAACGCAACCGCCTCCTGCTGGCGCGGCTGTTCGCGCGACCGGCGAACGTGCTGGTGCTGGACGAGCCCACCAACGATCTCGACATCGAAACGCTGGAACTGCTGGAATCGTTGCTGCAGGATTACCGCGGCACGATTTTCCTGGTGAGCCACGACCGCGCCTTCCTCGACAACGTGGTGACACAGGTGATCGCCTTCGAGGGCAACGGCGTGCTGCGCGAACACGTCGGTGGCTACAGCGACTGGGCCGATTACCGGTCGCGCAACGAGGGCGAGCGACAGGGCGCGGATGCGTCCGGTACGGCCTCGCGTTCGCTTGCGGCGCCGTCGCCCCCGCCTGCCGGCACGCTCGCCGCGACCGACGCATCGTCGACGCGCGATCGGCCGAAGACCCGGAAAAGCCGCCTCACGTTCGGCGAGGAGCGCGAGCTGGAGGCGCTGCCGGAGCGCATCGACGCGCTGGAGATCCGCGTCGGCGAGATTCGCAGCCGGTTGGCCGACCCGTCACTCTATCGCGATGCCGGACAGGACGTCAGGGCGTTGCGCTCCGAACTGGAGCAGGCGGAGGCGGATCTGGCCGGTGCGTACGCGCGGTGGGAGGCCCTGGAAAGCCGTAGGGTCGCGGCCGGCAGGGCTGGGCAGGGATGATCGACGCGCAGGGTGCGGACGTGCAAGAATTCGCGAGGAGGGGGCATGAGCGATGACGCATGAGGATTGGGTTGCCGTCAAGGCCGCGCACGAGCGCGGCGATTACGCGACGGAGCTGCGACTCTATCGTCAACTGGCCGAGAAGGGCGACGCTCGGGCGCAAGACATCCTGGGCACGATGTACGAGAACGGGCGGGGGGTGCCGCAGAACGAGGTCGAGGCGGCGAAGTGGTATCGGAAAGCCGCCGACCAGGGCCACGCCAGCGCGCAGAACAGCCTCGGGATAATGTACGAGAGCGGTCTCGGCGTGCCGAAGAGCGATTCCGAGGCGGCGAAGTGGTACCGCAAGGCGGCGGAGCAGGGCGACGCCAACGCCCAGCACAACCTCGGCAACCGCTACGAGGGCGGTCTGGGCGTGCCGCAGGACTACGAAGAGGCCGTCATGTGGTTTCGCAAGGCCGCCAATCAGCGCCATCCGATGGCCCAGGCGAACCTTGGCGTCATGTACGAACATGGACACGGGGTACCGCAGGATCTCGTCGAGGCGCACAAGTGGTCCATTCTTTCCGTCTCCGGATTCCTCGCTTCGGAAGCGAAGAACCGCGGGATCGCGACGAGAAACCGCGACCAGCTGGCCGCGAAGATGACTCCGGAGCAGATTGCGGAGGCGCAAAAGCGGGCCCGCGCGTGGCGGCCCGAATGACGAGAGGCGCCTAGCCTCGCCCCGGATTGGCTGGCGACCGGGGGTTGCGGAACAGTTCCTGGAGCAGCGGCAACTCGCCGTTCGAACTGTCGTTGGCGCGATCGATGTTGAGACGGGCGGCGCGAACCGCCAGATCTTCCATCACGTCGAACGCGCGCGGCGCGGCGTTGTCGATTCGCAGCAAGTCGGCCTCCGCCGGTTGTAGGACCGGGTCGGCGACGCGTAGCACGCGCGCCCGAAACCTCAGCCGGCGGACGAGTGCCTGCGCCAACTCGGCAGTGGCGATCGATTGGGCATCGAGCCCGTTGTGCAGGAGCCGCATACCGTTGCTCCAGTAACCGAGGCCCTTGTGCCCCCGGTCCTGGCGCCGCTGCGTCCGCCCGACCGACGGGCAGGTGCTCATCGACAGAACCTGGATCTCCTGTTGCGGCCCGGCCATCGCCGCCGCTTCGAGCAGGGCGACGATCACCGGGTTGTTCGCCCACAGTCCGCCATCGCCGAGCACTTCGCTTGCGCGGGCCGAGCCCGTCGTCGCGATTTCGGCCGGCGAAAACAGTATCGGCGCGGCGCAACTCGCCATGCAGACGTCGGCCAGCAAAGCGCTGCCATCGTGCTCCGCTACGTGCGGCGTCCGGAAGGTCCGCGGACGGAGCGTGTCGAGGTCCGTTGCCGCGATCGTCAGCGCCGTACCGCGTCGCCGGTAGAGTTCGCCGAGTGTCTCGCCACCGAACTCGTCCTCGAGCGCCACTCGCAGTGCCGCCGCGTCGGCGGACGGCTTGCGCCAATGCAGGACGCTCCAAAGGAGATTGGTCCACGTGATCGGGGATGGCGACGGAAAGATCGCCGGCCCTCTGTCGCGGTACAGCGAAATGATGCGTTCTATCGGCAACCCGGCGCAGAGCGTGCAGGCAAGGATGGCACCGGTGCTGGTGGCGACAACGAGGTCGAAAGCCTTGCCGATGTCGGGTGCGTTATCGCTTGCGTACGCAGGGCCGGCAAAATGCGCGGCGAGGCGACGGAGCAGGATCGCGGTGTAATACCCGCGAATTCCGCCGCCATCGAGCGCAAGGACGCGAAATCCCGGCGTGGCATCCAATTCAGTCATGGGCACGTTCCTCGCGGGTCGTGCGCGGATCGATTGCGCGGACCCTCGCAAGGCGCGGACATCGACATCACGTTCGTCGCCGCGTCGCAGACAGTCTAGCGAAACCCTGGCTCGGTCATTCGCCGATGACCGGCCGACGCGCAACCCACTACGGCCTTGTTGATCTGCATCAACATGGGTCGGGCGAACCATTGCGATGCTGGGGACAGAAGAAAGACAAGAAGCAGGCGGCGCAGCGGGCATCGCCGGCAAGCGGCGAAGGATGATCGTGGTCCGATGGGGCGCGCTGTGCGTGCTGCAGGTCGCAGCCGTAACGCGGCCATCGAGGCAGTAACGCCCGCGAATGAGCGCGCAACGCGTCCTCTTTCCGCACGACATCGAGCCCGCGAGCCCGGTGGGAGGCAAGGCATCGGCGCTCGCGGCGATGACGCGAGCCGCGCTACCGGTGCCCGAGTGGTTCGTGATTCTCCCCGACGCGTTCTTCTCGAGCCTCGCCGGCGATGTGGCGCTGCGGCTCGGTGAGGCAGGGTGTGCCGCCGATGCGCAGCGGCTCCTCCGGGACGTGCGGCTGTTGCCCGAGGTCGTCCAGCAGATTGCGACGGCCGCAAGAACCCTGTGCCCCGACCGCGGAACCTTTGCCGTCCGCTCGTCGGCGCTCGAGGAAGACAGTGCGCGGTTCTCGTTCGCCGGGCAGCTCGACAGTTACCTGTTCGTACCCTTGGCGCAAATCCCCGACAAGGTCGTCGGCGTGTGGTTCTCGGCGTTCAACGATCGCCTCATTCATTACCGTCGCGAAGCAGGAATGGCTGCGCTCGCCGGCTTTCCGGCGGTCATCGTGCAGCGAATGATCGAGGGCGACGTTTCGGGCGTGGCGTTCAGTGCGGATCCGGTGTCCGGGCGACGCGGCATCACGGTCGTCGCGGCCGTGCCGGGACAAGGCAGCGCACTGGTCTCCGGAGAAGCCGCGGCGGATACCTGGCGCGTGGATCGCCGCGGTGCGATTGTCGATCGGAGCATCGAGGAAAAGCACGTGATGCACCGTCTCGACGCGTCGAATCCCGAGGGTGTGTCCGCAGTTGCCGTACCGCCGGACCGGGTCCGCGCGCCGTCGCTCGACGAAGATCAGGTCCGCGCCGTGGCGACGCTGGCTCGGCGGGCCGAGGCGCATTTCGGCCGGCCGCAGGATATCGAATGGACGATCGCCGCGGGCCGCCTGGTGCTGCTGCAAAGCCGGCCCATCACCACGCTTGCCGACAAACCCGACCCCGACGGTGTACGCGTCCTTTGGGACAACTCCAACATCATCGAGAGCTACAGCGGCGTGACGACGCCGCTCACGTTCTCGTTCGCCCGGCGCGCGTACGAGAACGTCTACCGCGAGTTCTGTCGCGTGATGGGCGTACCCAAGGCGACGATCGCAGCCCACGCCGAGATGTTCGGGAGCATGCTCGGCCTCGTCCGCGGGCGCGTCTATTACAACCTGTTCAATTGGTACCGGTTGGTTGCACTGCTGCCCGGGTATGCGGCCAACCGCACGTTCCTTGAGCAGATGCTGGGTGTGCGCGCGGCGCTGCCGGACGATCTTGCGGCGGCGTCGGGAGCCGCGCCCGCCGGCGCGCGGCTGCGCGACAAGTTCCGTCTGGCGGTCATGGCGGCAACGCTCGTTGTCCGCATCGTGGCCCTGCCACGGCGAATGGGCCGGTTCTATGCACGCCTGCACGACGCGCTCGGGACAGGGCATCCGGACCTGTCGCTACAGCGCCCCGAAGAGCTCGTGGGGTACTACCGTGCGCTGGAGCGGCAGTTGCTCACCCGCTGGGACGCCCCGGTCGTCAACGACTTCGCGACGATGATGTTCCACGGCCTGCTGCGGCGGCTTTCGGCCACATGGATCGCCGATGTCAACGGGACGCTCCCGAACGACCTCCTTTGCGCGGAGAGCGGAATAATCAGTGAGGAACCCGCGCAGCGCGTGCGCGAGATGGCGCGGCTCGCTGCCACCGACGGCGAGCTCGTGCGATTCCTTTGCGAGGGAGCGCTTCCGGCCATTCGCGGGACGCTGCACCGGCATCGGGAACTCGAGCGCGCGCTCGACGATTACGTCGACCGATTTGGCGATCGCTGCATCGACGAGTTGAAGCTCGAGAGCGCCACGCTGCACGACGACCCGATGCCGCTGTTGCGTACCATCGGGCAGCGCGCGCGCGATGTGGGGCCGGGACTTGCGCAGACGGACGAGGCCGCTCCGGCGACGATCCGCCGGTCGGCCACGGCCCGCGTGCGCAGGGCACTTGCGGGACACCCGCTGCGGCGCGTGGTCTTCGCATGGGTGCTCGCCAACGCCCGCGCCCGCGTGCGGGCCCGCGAGAACCTGCGCTTCGAGCGCACGCGCGTCTTCGGCCGCGCGCGGCGGATATTCGTCGAACTCGGACGACGTTTCGCCGCCATCGACGGGCTGGAGGAGCCACGCGATATCTTCTACCTCGAATTGGACGAGGTGTTGGGGTTCGTCGAGGGTTGGGCCACGACGGCGGACCTGAAGGGGCTCGTGGCCGTGCGCAAGGTCGAGTACGAGCATTACCGGTCGACGCCCGCTCCCGCCGACAGATTCGAAACGCGGGGGTTGATACACCGAGGTCACAACTTCGGCGCGGGAGCGACCATCGAGCCGATCGGCGGCGAGACGATGCAAGGACTCGGATGCTGCCCGGGCATCGTTCGGGGCCCCGTGTGCCTGGTGCGGGATCCGAAAAGCGCCGCGGTCAAGCGCGGCGACATCATCGTCGCCGAGCGAACCGATCCCGGCTGGGTGATGATCTTTCCGTCGGCATCGGGCTTGCTGGTCGAACGCGGCAGCCTCCTTTCGCACTCGGCGATCGTGGCACGCGAGTTGGGCTTGCCGACCATCGTTTCGCTCCCCGGTGTCACGCGCTGGCTCGCCGATGGCGAGTGGGTGCAGATGGACGGGAGCACGGGCACGCTGACCAAACTGGCGCACGCCGATGCCGGGCCGGATCGTGACGAACACTGACGCCCGCAGCGAGGTCGAGGCGCGCGCCGAATTCTCGGCCCTTCGCTACGCCCAATGCTGGGAGGACGCAGACGTACTGCTGGAGGCGCTGGACATTCGCCGCGGCGACCGCTGCCTTTCGGTCGGCTCCGGCGGCGACAACACGCTGTCCATGCTTGCCTGCGCCCCCGGCGAAGTGCTGGCCGTCGACCTGTCGCTGGCGCAGATCGCCTGCCTCGAGCTCAAGGCGGCGGGGTTCCGCGTGCTTTCGTACCCGGCGCTTCTGGAACTGGCGGGCGTGGCGCCCAGCGAGCGGCGCCCCGAGCTCTACCAGCAGGCGCGCAAGGCGCTGCCGCGTGCGGCCCGGGATTACTGGGACGCGAACGTGTCCGTGATCGAGCGCGGACTCGCGGCGGCCGGCAGGTTCGAAGCGTACTTTGGCCTGTTCCGGCGCTGGATCCTGCCACTCATCCACTCGCGGACCCGCACGGCCGAGCTGTTCGTCCCACGCGACGCGCAGGAACGCCGGGCGTTCTATGTGCGCCGCTGGGACAACTGGCGATGGCGCGCGCTGTTCCGGCTGTTCTTCTCGCGCGTCGTCATGGGGCGCCTCGGGCGGGACCCCGCCTTCTTCGACTACGTGGAAGGTGGCGTGGCCACACCGCTGCTGCGGCGGGCCGAGCACGGCCTCGTGGACCTCGACCCGTCACGCAACCCCTATCTGCAGTGGATCGCGTTCGGCCGCTTCGTCACCGCGCTGCCGCACGTGTGGCGGCCGGAGAACTTCGAGCCGATCCGGGACCACGCCGATCGGCTGAAGGTGCAGGTTGCACCGGTCGAGGCGGCGCTCGGCGCGGCGGCCGACGGCAGCGTCGATCGGTTCAACATGTCGGACATCTTCGAATACATCTCGCCGGCGGGATGCGAGAGGGTTTTCGACGACATCGTGCGCAGCGGACGGCGCGGCGCGCGCGTGGCGTACTGGAACATGCTGGCGCCTCGCCGCCGCCCGCAGCGCCTGGCGGCGCGGTTGTGCACGCTGGACGAGCTGAGCGCGCGGCTGCACGATCGGGCGATGACGGTTTTCTACGGTGGATTCTTCGTGGACGAGCTCGCCTAGGACCGGCACATGACGCTCGCCGACACGCTCAGGGTCCTGCTCGTGCTCGCACTTGCCGGCGCGCTGCTCGGCGTGCTGCGGCTCTATCAGCTGCGCGGAAAGCCTCCCCCGCCGCCGGAGCTGGTGCGCAAACTGTTCCACATCGGCGGCGGCATCATCGGGCTGTCGTTGCCCTGGCTTTTCGATTCGCTCGTTCCGGTGCTCGTGCTCGCGGCGACGATCACCGCCGCGTTCGCGACGATGCGTATCGTGCGACGGCTGCGGCGCGGGCTCGGCCAGGTACTGCTCGGCGTCGATCGCCGCACGGTGGGCGAATTCTGCTACATCGCGAGCATCGCGCTGCTGTTCTGGCTTTCGCAGGGCGACAAGCTGCTCTACAGCGTGCCGCTGCTCATTCTTGCGCTCGCCGACGCGTTCGCGGCGCTGATCGGCGAGGAGTACGGCAAGCTTCCGTTGCACATGTGGAAGGAGAGAAAGAGCTACGAGGGCGCCGTCGCCTTCCTGCTGACGGCTTACTTCTGCGTGCACGTTCCGGTGCTCCTCTGGGGAAACACGGGGCGCCTCGAGAGCCTGATGATCGCCTTCGACGTCAGTGTCATGGTCATGATGGCGGAGGTCGCGGCCTGGCGGGGTCTAGACAACATCATCGTCCCTATCTGGGGGTACATGCTGCTGAAATCGCTGCTGCGCATGGATGCGGTCGACCTCGCTTCGCATCTCGCGTTCCTGCTGGCGCTGGCGCTGTTCATGCGCTTCTGGCGGAACCGCACGACCCTCGGCGACGATGCGCTGTTCGGGGCGACCTTGTGGGGCTACGTCGTCTGGGCCGTCGGCGGCTGGCGTTGGGTGGTGCCGCCGCTGATCCAGCTCATGATCTACGCGACGATCACGGTGAAGAGCCCGCTCGATCCGTTGCGCATGTTCCGCTTCCCCATCGTGCTCGCAAACATCGGTGGCAGCATCTTCTGGCTGCTGGGGTACCGTCAGTCGGAGGAGTCCGTGCTTCTTCTCCCCTTCGCCGCCTGCTTCGGATCGAACGTCGCCATCATCGCGCTGGTTCGGCACAAGATGGTCGCGCCGGAATTGCACTGGAGGCAGGCGGTCTCCGCCAACGTCGCGAAAGGCATGCTGGTGATCGTCCCCTCGGTTCTCGTGCTGGATCGGTTCACGGCGTCGACGCTGCTCGACCTTGCGTTCGGCCTGATTGCCGTTTACGCCGCGACCGTCCTCTTCTACCGGCTGCAGCCGGGACTCTCCAGTTTCCCGGTAGACGCGGGGAGGTGGATCCGACAGGCGCTCGTCGTCGCGGCAGCGTCGGTCCTTGCTCTCGGCCTCCACTTTGGCGCGATGCCGGACCCTGCCTCGCTCAGTGTCACGGATCTGCTGAACCTGCTGGAACGCTGAAGCCGGGTTGGTGGCCCGGACCGGGACGAACGTCTCGTTCAACTTGCGCTCGCCGCGCAGCGGCCGATCGCCTCGCCCATGCGTACGTACGTCTCGATCCCGCTGCGGGTGTTCTCGCACAAGTCGTGGTCGACCAGGATGGTGCCGGGCTCGAACAGCAGCACGACAACCGAGCCACCGAGCTCGAAGTATCCCTTGTGGGCGCCTTTCGCGACACGCGCGTGCGGCACGAAGGCCTCGCGGACGGAGCCCACCGTGAAGGAACCGATCTCGATCATCGCCAATCGACCGAAGTGGTCCGAATCGAACAGCGTGACGAGCCGGTGGTTCTCGCCGTAGAAGGGAACGCTCCAGCGCCGCGCGTACGGAGATACCGCGAAATAGCGTCCGGCCACCGTCCGCGGCTCGCCCGGGATCCCCGCATCGGGAAAGTGGAAGTGATGGTAGTCCGCGAGGTAGAGCCGGACGATCACGACGGAGCCGCGCGCGTACCGTCGCGAAAGCGTTTCGTCGCGCAACAGCGCCCCGAGATCGAACAGGCCGCCTTTGACCCGCAGTGGGGTGTCGCCGTCGAATGCCTGGTAGGCCATCATGCGGCCGTCGGCGGGGGACACGCAGGCGCGCGGATCGGGGTCGATCGGACGATGGGCGAGATCGATGCTGCGCGTGATGAAATCGCCGAACGTGCGGAAGCTCGCGAGAGGCTGCACGAGCTCGGTCAGATTCACGCCCATCGTCTCTGCAAACGGGGCGATCCGGCGCCGTGTGCAAGGCAGCCGGTAATACCACCCATAGACCTTCGACACGAACCTGCGGCTCAGCAACGCGCGCGTGAGCGACGCGCCGATGGGCGTGTTGTAACACCAGTCGAGGAACGCGGCGGCGTAGATAGGATCCGTTCGGCGCTGGCCCGACCGCCGATCGACGTAGGAGTAGCGGCTAGCGGTCAAGACGGGCCTCGTACAAGACGTATTCCTTCTGCGTCCACTCCTTGCAGTCGCGCAGGAAATGCCATGCGGGACTGTCCTCCGCGAGCAATGCGAAGACGACCGTCTCGAAACCCGCGGCCACCAGCGAACGCAGGCACTCGTACCACAACGCGCGCCCGAGGCCGCGGCGGAGGGCGGACGCCTCGGCGGTGATCCCGAGCATGAAGAACACGGCGCGCGTGGCCCTTCGGGCGCGCAGCAGGAAGCGCAGCCTGGCGGCGAGCGAGTCGCGGCCGCGCATCGCCTGCACCGCGCGTGCCGGGTCGGCGTAGGCAACGGCAAATCCGCTCAGGGCGCCACCTGCGCTCCACGCCCCGATCGTGAATCGCGGGTCGAGAATTTCGGCGTACGAGGCGAAGATCTCTTCGAACTCCTGCAGGTCGAGCCGCGTCATGCCCAGGAAGCCCCGGTAGGAGTCCTCGACCACCTGGTGCAGCGCCTGCACGTGCGTCGGGTCGCGCACGTCGATCGGCGCAAAGCGATAGCCGTCCTCCAGCGCCCGCGCGTGGTCGCCGGCCCAGGTCGCCACGCGGCTCTGCAGCGCGAGTCGGCCTGCGATCTCGACCGAGTTCCACTTCTTGCGCACGACGAACCCGTTCTGCTGGAAGAGGGCAGGGTAGTAGCGCTTGTTGTAGGGTTCACCATAGAACGTCGCCGCTTCGAAACCGCGCGTCATCGCCCGGTAGCCGCGCCATACGTCGAACTGCATCGGTCCCCACACGCGCCGCAGGCCATGCTCCGTGCGCAGCCAACGGGTCGCTGCCGTCAGCAGCTCCGCGGCAATCGCGTGGTCCTCGACGCATTCGAAGAAACCCACCGCGCCGACGGGTGTCCCGTCCAGGTCGGCGAGGCGGCCGTTGACGATCGCCGTGACGTGACCCAGCGTCTGCCCGCCCGCGGTCGCGAGGAAGTGGCGATGCGCGTTGCCCGCTCGTCGATGAAATGCGAAGCCGGGCGAGAACTCCCGCAGCACATGTTTGCGCATCGGGGGAATCCAGTTGGCGTCGCCACGATAGAGATCGAAGCAAAGGTCGAGATACCGTTCCGCGAGCTCCCGGTCGAACGTGTAGGCCGTCAGCGGCATGGTGTCATGGCCGAGCGAGCACGAAGCCGTACAGCTGCGCGAGCAGGAGCGCGAAGAGGAACGTCGCGGCGAACGGCTTCAAACGCGACGTGCGCGGATTCGGGTTCGCGAGAAAACGCACGTAGCCCCAGCAGCATGCGGCTCCGCCTGCGCCCATGACCATCAGGTAGGGCGCGCCCGGTGCGAATCGGAAATAGAGCAGGGCGCCGATCAGCATGGCGACTGCCTGCGTTCCCGCCGCGACGGCGACCGCTCGCATCGGCCCCAGGATCCGCGAGTAAGTGACGTAATCGTTTTCCTCCTCCGCCGAGCGGATCTTGCGCGACAGCTCCCAGCCGAGAACGCCGAGCCACAGCATCGCGACATAGAGACCGATGGGCTGCCAGCGCAGGCCCGATAGCGGAATGCCGAAGCTGCCGGCTGCGGTCGCGAAAGCCTGCAGCCAGATCAGGGGCACGACCGGCGTGTGTGTGGCGAGCGTGAGCGGCAAGCTGTTCTCCAATATCACTGCGATGAAGAAGCGCTTGAACATGAGCATCGCGTAACCGACCACGACCATCGCAAGGACGAACGGCATCGGGGAATGAAGGTTGGCGAGCAGATACAGGACGATCATCGCGCCGAGGCTCCACCGGATGTCGGATTCCCGTACTCGCCCGGATGGCAATGGTCGCTCGGGAAAGAGTCGGCGATCGATGTCCCTGTCCTTCAATTCGTCCATCAGGCGCAGGATCAGCAGCATCGCAAAGACATTCCAGGCGATACCGGTGACCAGACCGAGACTGAGCGCGGCCGACACGCCGTGAACCGTCCGTGTGAATCCGGCGATGCCCGACGCGGCCAGCAAGGCGAATGCGATGTGCGCTGGCAGCGGGAACAAATCCCCCAGATAGCCGCGCATCCGCAGCGCGTAACCGGCAAGACTCGCGACTGCGTGGCGCATACGCCTCCCTTGCATTCGCGGCTGGCAGGGGCGCTGCGGCAACGCGCTCGTCGCGCCTTCGATGACAGACCGCTTGCCAGTGGGGTCATTGTCGGCACCGGACCGCGGAGGCCGATTGACGGGCGTCAATGTTTGGGAACGAGAGGCAATGAGTCCCGCGAGCGGTGCGCGGGGGCCGATCCGACGCGGTGCCCGGTGCCGCCTGATCGCCGGCGCAGCGAGCGCATGGAGCCACGGTCACAAGAGCGTCATCGTGCGGACCCAGTGTGCACGCGGATATCCGGCCGACCGCGCGGATTGCGAAATATGCCCGGCGCGCTAGAATCCGCTGACTGATTGAAAGGCCAGGCTCTTCTTATGACCACAGGCAAGAAAAGAAAGCTTTACTCGGTCCGCAACTCGGGCATACACGGCCGTGGGGTCTTCGCCACGGAGAAGATCCGCAAGGGCACGGTAATCGTCGAATACAAAGGTAAGCGCAGGTCCTGGGACGAGGCGATGAGCCGGCCCGACAGCGACCCCGGCGATTCCGCGCACACGTTTCTGTTCGAACTCGACGACGGCAGCGTAATCGACGCGGGGGTGCGGGGCAACGCGGCTCGGTGGATCAACCATTCCTGCGATCCGAATTGCGCGACGTTCGAGGACGAAGCGGGCCGCGTCTTCATCGAAGCGAAACGGAAAATCCAGCCCGGCGAGGAACTTTGCTACGACTACCGGCTCGCGATCGACGGCCGGCTCAGCAAGCGGGAGCGCGCGCAGTACATCTGTCGATGCGGCGCCGCCAAATGCCGGGGATCGCTTCTGGTCGACCGCCGCTGACCACGGGCGGCGGTTCCATCCGCCTGGCCCGCGTCGCCACGAAGGTGAATCAGGTCGGGGATCGCGACCTGTGGCTAACGCTGCATCTTGTCCCGAATTTTCTTCAACGCGTCGTAAGGCCATTGACCCCGGATTTGGTCAGGCCTTCCTTGTCGACGTCGAACTCGATCAGCAGTCGCCTGGCGTCCTCGGACACATGGCAGGTGATCGTGCCGTCCCGGCCGAGTTCGAAATCTCGTGTCCGGGTTATCCACAATTTCTGTGGACATCCATGTGGATCAACGCGCCAACCCCGCGTCCGATGCGGTCTCTGGCGCTTCGCCATTAAATCGGGCAGTGAACCGGCAACCCGTCGCTGCTCAGAAGCGTTCCACCCAGGGTCTCAATTCGATCTCCCAGGTCCAGGCGCTGCGTGGCTGGCGGAGGATGTTGAGGTAGGTGAGCGCGATCGCATCGGGATCGAGCAGCGCATCGGGCTTGTCCGGGTCGTCGCCGCGGCCGGCACCACGGATCCCGCCGTCGATGACGAAGTGGGCGACGTGGATCCCCTGCGGCGACAGCTCGCGGGCGAGGCTTTGGGCGAGTCCGCGCAAGGCAAACTTGCCCATTGCAAACGGCGCCGACTGTGCATATCCCTTCACGCTCGCCGAAGCGCCGGTAAACAGAATCGCGCCGTGTCGCTGCGGCAGCATCCGGGTGGCGGCTTGCTGCGCCACGAGGAAGGCCCCGAACGCCGTGACCTGCACTGCGCGTTGAACCTCGGCCGGAACGAGCTCGACGAAGGGTCCCCGCGTGCGGGCGCTGGCGTTGTAGATGACCACGTCCGGCGCACCCTGGTCGCGTTCGATGTCATTGAACAACCGCCGCACTTGCGCCTCGTCCTGAGCGTCGCAGCCGTAGGCGCGGGCGCCGGCTTCGTTGCACAACGACGCAAGCTTCGCGGTGTCCCGCGCCGCGATCGCCACGGCGAGCCCTTCTTTCCTGAGCAGCCGTGTGAGCGACGCGCTCAGTCCCTGACCGGCGCCGACGATCAGCGCGGACATGTAGGTCGACGATACCATAATCCTCTCCTTTGTCTTATCCGACACGCATCGCGGAGTCGGTGCCTGCAGGCGATGCTACATGGCCTGGCGCCTGGGCCCCCGCAGCGGACGCTGGCGCCATTGCCCAGGAACGTCTGGCTCGACGGACCGAACTCACAGGGACGGATGGCGAATGCGCCGGTCGGTTCGACTGTCCTGGTCGGGGCGGGAGTCTTCGGGAAAAGTGGCTCTACATTCCGGACAACGGATGGATCTCCATGACTTCTATGGAGGATTGGGGAATCTGCAAGTGCGGGTGGCCTTCGAATGCTTTGGCCGCCGCTTCGTGCGAATCTGCCTCCACGATCGCATACAAGTGGATGTCGTTTCTTGCGTCAGATACGCCTTGCACGGTGACACGTTTGGTCTTGCCGACCCCCGCACCCTTGTCGACGAACATCGTTGCGTGATCACTCATCCACTTTCTCCATTCGCCCTGCATCTTCTCTTCGGCCGCCTTTCTCTTCTCGGGCTCGGTCTTCTTCCAGTCGTCGATTACCGAGGCTGGCGCAAGATACGCAACAAGAAACTTTTTCATATTCAGACTCCTTGAAAGTGGAAGCCTCGCGGCATTACTACCGGTCAGGGCTTGCGCGGTCTCCGCGTGCCGGCTGGAACCCGATCGCGTTCATACGGTGATCGCGATGGCCCGGAACCCCACCCGGCAGCTTCCCACCTTGACCTGAAGGCGCCCGCGCCCTTCGGCAACCAGTGTCACGAATTTCTCATGGACGTTGCCACGCGTCCAAGGCATGAAGATGTTGGCGCCGTTGTAGAGCCCGCTGCCCCAGCCGTCAAGGTGGCCGATCTCGACGATGGACTCCGCCGGGGCCACGAGCTTGACGCCTGTACCCTCCGCGGTAAGGCGAAGCGGTTCCGAGTGCGGGAGCTTCCTGGCGGAGGGCAGGCCGTAGGTGCCGAGGTAGCCGCGGTTGGAAACGCGAATCTCGATCCGCGTATGGCCGCTGCCTGCCGTCTCCTGCTTCACCACTTCCACCGCGACCCTTGGCACCAATGCCGCGACGCGAAGGAACGCGGCGCTCTGCGAAGCGCACGTCTCGGCGAGCTTCTCGTAAGGCGGGTTCCAGATGCCCACTCGTCCATCGAAGCCGCCCACTTCCACCTCGCCCAGCTGCGGGTGCTTCACCTTGCGCCAGCGCGCGAAGCATCGGCCCTGGTTCGTCTCGCGGTCGAGCCGGGCGAGCGCGAGAAAGTCCTTGCGTTCGAGTTGCGTGTAGTGATCCACGAACGGCTTCTTCCTCTCGATACCGAGCTGCCTGAAGAGATCCCACAGCTCCACCACGTACGCGAGGCAGCCGCGATCGTGGTACGCCCACTCGCTGATGTCGCCGTGCAGCGGCTTCTCCGGTTCGTAGAGGAACTCGTGGAAGCCGCTCACCGACGCGTATCCCGTGTGCTCCGTCATCCACGCTTCCACCTGCTTGAAGATGGCGAGGTCCGTCTGGTCCATCTTGCTGTCGGGCTTGTCGCCCAAGGGGCGGATGAGCACGCCGCCGAACGTGTGCAGGTTCAGCCAGGTGAAGATGTGCGGGTGTTTCGCGGCGAACTCGAGGATGGCCCGCGTCTCCGGCGCGCTCCCGGGGAAGTGGCCCGCGCCGACCTGGCCCGGCTCCGACGCCCACTGGTAGGGAAAGTTGCGGTTGAAGTCGTAGAGGTTGTCGCCGAGGAAGTACGGATCGGGGATGCGCCGGCCGTCGAAATTCGCGATGACGCCCTCGGGATAGAGCTTGAAGAAGGGGCCCGGGTCCTCGGGCAGGCGCGGCACCATCACGGGCGGATCGACAGGCCTGCCGTCGTCGCCGCGAAGCTCCACCAACTCGCCATCGGGGCTCACTTGTCGCATGTAGCCCGTCATGCCATCGCCGTCGATGTCGGCGGAATCCCAGTATGCGTGGCCCTTGTTTGCGCGGTCGTTCACCGGGCTCGAGCGCACATAGCGGCCCTTCGTCAGCACCTCCTCGGCTCCGTCCGGCGAGATGCGCGGGACGATGTAGAAGAGCGAGTCCTTGACAGCATCGGCCATGTGCGGCGGAAGGGGCGAAGACATCGCTGTCTTCTCGCCGCGATGCAAGTTCAGCACGTCTTCGGCGATGGCGAGCGCGACACTGGAACCGCAGACCTCGGAAGCGTGCATGTTGCCGTCGACCCAGATCGCCGGGCGTGCCTCGTCCGGATCGCGCCCGATCGTGAGCAGCGGGATGTCGCGTCCCTCGGCGCTGGTCCCAAGGGAGGAGACGCGCACGAAATCTGGGTACTCGCGGGCCCAGGCGGCGAGCTGTTGAGTGAGCTGGGCATAGTCGAGATAGCGGCTGCGGAACATGGATGTGACCCCTTGCGCGAAACGTGAAGGGTGAATCCTATACGATCGATGGGCGAGGCTCGCGAATGTCGTCGAATGATGGCCGCAAGAAGGTCCGGATTTCCATGATCGCGGGAGGCGCACATGGGCAATCAGGCAAGTGAAAGCGGACTCCCCTGGTCGCGCATCTTTTTGTTCAAATCCGGTCTTCTTGGTCTGACCCGACGGGGTTCCAGAATCAAGTAGCCGGCAAAGTCGGCATCGTGCTTCGCCACCGGGAAGACAGAACCCGGTCGACCTCTGAGCGCGTGCAAATATTGGACAAACGCAGGCGAATCGGGAAAGACTTGGTCCAGGGGGGCTGCAAATTCATCGCTCGAGCAGTAGATCGAACCGATCAGGGCGCAAGTATCTTCAATGGGCTTGCCCAAGCCAAATGACATGAGCGTGGGTAGCCTGTCGATGCGGCGGTCGAGGTCAATGAACCATTCTATCGAGCACTAACAACATGACGCGATCCACGGCGGAGCTCCTGCGGTTGATGGTCTGGGCATCGGCGATGACGGCTGTCGTTTGCCTGGTTTCCTGGCCGGGATTCATGTCGTATGACAGCATGTATGCGCTACGGCAGGCGCGAACCGGCATCGAAATGGGCGGGTACCCGCCGATGGTCAGCTATGTCTGGGCGCTCTGCGAGCGGCTCATCCCCGGGCAAGGCGGCATGTTCATTTTCCAGAACGCGCTGGTTTTCGCGAGCGTCGTTGCGCTGGGGCGCGCGATCGGGGCCGACGCGCCACGAATCGTCCTGGCGATGCTTCTGCTCGCCATTGCGCCGCTGACGCTTGGTCCGATGCTGGTCGTCTGGAAAGACGTCACCTTCGCCGGCTTCGCCGCGCTGGGCTATGCCTGCGCGCTCCGCTACCTCGAGGGACGGCGCCGCGCCGCGCTGACCTTTGCGTTGCTGTTCATCGCGCTGGCTTGCTCCTTCCGGCTGAACGGGATTGCCGCGGCATTGCCTGCGCTGGCGGCCATCGCCTGGACGATGTGCGGCGCGTGGACGCCGTGGTCGCAACCTGCAGCTGCTCGCAACGGCGGCGGGAGGGGTTGGCGGAGACAATGCGCCGGCTTTGCGGTGTTCGTGGTCCTGACCGCTTCGGCCTTCGGGTTCGTGGTGCTCTTGTCGAGCTGGCGGTTGCCTGACTTCAAACGCATCGAGATGGCCACCGGCAACGCTTCGACCCAGGTCAGCGACCTGATCGGAATATCCATTTGCGCTGGAAGCAACCTGCTTCCGCCTGGCCTGTACGACGGGGCAATGACCGCCGAGCGACTGGAGCGCATCTACCACCCCGAGCATGGCCAGCTCTCCTTCGGTCCGCCGCCGCTGCTGCTGGAATCCCGCATTGCCGAAAATGCAGGGCAAATCGAGACCGCGGCAATGCGGGCCAGACTGGACCATCCTTGGTGCTACCTCAGGCATCGTGCAGAAGTCTTCCGCTACACGATGGGAGCGAATGCAGGAAGCGTGTTCTATCTGACCGATGCTGGCGTGTGGGCCGGGGAGGCCGGAACGGAGGTCAGGCCCAGCGCGCTTACCGTGCGCGCGGTGTTCTACATCCGGGACCACGAGGCGGGTTGGCTTGCGCGAAGCATCGTCTTTGCGATCCTGGCGTTTGGCGCAGTGCTCGTCGCCAGTCTGGGAAGAGACAGGTCTCGTCTCGTGAAAGCGCTCCTGCCTCTCTCGGGCGCGCTGACGTATCTTGCCGGTTCGTTTTTCGTCCTCCCGGCGGCCGACGCCCGCTACAACTTCTGGGTGAACCTCGTGTTCATCATCACGTTCTGCGGCCTATTGCCAAGTCTTCCTTCGAGGCGCCCTCAGCAACGGCGATGACCCGCTTCGGGTGATCCCCGGCGCTCCGGCGGGCGTGCCGCCGACGTCTCACCGATGGCAGGTCCCGGTGCCGGTGTCGATCGGGGCGCCACCGCCAACCGGAACGAAGTGCCAACTGTAGTTGCCCTGTCCGAGCGTCAACCGCAGGACGCCCCAGCTCGCGTTGTAGCGGAATTCGCTGTTGGGAAGGGGCGTCCCGAACGGATTCAGCGTGTGGCCGCCGGTTCCGATGACGAACTGGCGGACGCCACGCGCCGGATCCGGGGTTCCATCGGCTTTCTGCGGTGCGAATCGTTCGTAGAGGTGATCGTGCCCCGAGAACAGCATCTCCACCCCGGCGTTGTACAGCGCATCGAAGAACGGCCTCATCGCCAAGACGCTGCCGTACTGTGCGCCCGAGTTGAACGCGGGATAATGCCAAAGGGCGATCGTGCACAGGCTATCCTTGGATTTCGCGAGATCCGAGGTGAGCCAAAGGTACTGCTCCGACTGAGGCGTGACATCGAGGATGCTGTTGAGAGAGATGAAGTGCCAGCCGGCATAGTCGAAGCTGTAGTAGCCCCGGCGATCCGGGCCCGCCTGCGCGCCGAAATAGTCGAAATAGCCTTCGGCGCCGATCGTGTAGTACTCGTGGTTGCCGATGGTCGGGAAGATCCGATCCTTGAAGGCGCCCCACGTCGGATGGAAGCAGTTCGCGAATTCGGCAGGCGCACCGTAGTCGTACGTGTTGTCGCCCGCCGTGAGCACGAGCGTATCCTGGGGAGTGACGAGCGCCGCGGTCTTGGCCGCCCCGCTCCCCGCCGCGGGCAGGCCGAAGCATTCGCCGATGTCCCCCGCGACGACGATCGTGACGGAGGTCAGGGCGCGATAGGGTTGGCCGCAAACCGTGCCTGCCGGCGGGACGAACAACTGGCGGGTGATCGTCTTGGTCTGGGGCACGCCATTCACGGCGTAGGCGAACGTCGCCGCATTGCCGTTGGCGAAGCTGAAGGTCGCCGTGCCGACCACGGTGCGCGTCACCTTGGTGGGATCGAACGGCGCCGAGTTGAACGCGGGGCCGGTGGTGCGGACCAGCTGTCCGCTATAGGCAGTCGTTGCTGTCTTGGCCGCCGTCACCGATAGCCACAGCGGCGTGCCGTCGACATCGTAGGTGAACCACGTGGCGAAGATATTGTCTCCCTGGTGCGTGAGGTTGATCCCCCAGCCCGATTCGGCCCCACCCGCCACCCACCACAGATCCTGGTAGTTCGTAGCTGCCGCGAAATCCGGCCGCGCCCCGTAGGTACAGGTCGGCAGGGGACCGAATGCCTGCCGCGTGATGAATTTCGTCTGCGACACGCCCTTGACTGTGTAGTTGAAGGTGCCGGTGTCCAGATCGCGGAAGCTCAGGGTGCCGCTGCCCACGGGGGCGCGGGTCACCTTTGCGGGGTCGAACGGCATCGCATTGAAGGCCGGTCCCGCGGTCTCGATGAGCGTGCCGGTGTAGGTCCCGACTGCCGTCCGGTTGGCGGTCATCGAGAGCCACCAGCCGTCGCCGGCGCTATCGTAGGTGAACCAGGTGGCGAAGATCACGTCGCCCTGGTGCGCGAGGTTGATGCCCCAGCCCGATTCCGAATCGGGCGGCGAGTTCCACCACAGTCCTTGGTAGTTGGGCTCCTGGGCACTCGCTGCTGGCGGGGGAACGACCTGCGCCATGGCGACAGGCGACGACCCGATCCAACCTCCGAGGATCGCCAAACCCGCGCCGATCAGGAACCGAATCGATGTGCGCATAGCCCCTCCATTGAGTTGCGGGCCAACGTTCCCTGGGCGCTGCCAGCGAAGACTTCGACGTACTCATTACACGCGCGATTTCGATGTGCGGTGTTGACGCGCGTCAACGCGATGGCACCGTAGGCTGCCGGCGGTCACGCCATTGGCAGAATGTCCTCGCGCCAGGGCAGACCATTTGCGCCATGATTGACCAGAAGCAATTCGGAGCTGACGAAACTGTCGCATATTGAAAAAGAACGTTGAATGTATGGCGCTGCGCGGTCATGTTTGCCAAGAATGGGGGTAGTGGATATGAGATTCGCCACTTGGGCTTCTTCCTTGTCACAACCGGCTTCCCGACGCGTGTCGGTCGGCGAATGCCGCTTCTTCGAGTCCGCGAGGATGTCGCGTTGCCGGATTCTCGCGACGCTGTTCTGTGTGCCAATGCTGCTTCCCGGCTGCGGTAGCAACGACGGGCATGTGCCTGCGTTCCATAGCGGAAATCTGATCGTAACCCGCACGGTTTACGCGGGCACCGCATCGACCGTATCCGTGGGACAGACGCTACCCGGCGGCGGCCTGGCGATCGCCGATGGCACGTTTCCCAACGTGTTCAAGAATGAAGTTCCGGATCCTTCGTTCGGCGTAACCTCGCCGATCTTCCTCGACCAGCGGTTGCCTGGCGGCGGGCTGGTCGGCACCGTGGCGGTCGATCCGGCGTTGATCACCTCCAGCTTCGCGTCCAAAGCGGAACTGGGACTGAGCCTGTCCACCGACCGCTTGGCCGTCTCGTTCATGGGCTACAAGGCGGCGGTCAACCTGTTGGATGTCTCGGCGTCGAATACCGCCGCGGTGGTCGATCCGACCAACCTGGTGAAAAGCGTCTACGCGCGCGCGGTGGCGTTAGTGAATCTCGACAGCGGCCAGGTCGCCGTGACCAACGTCAACGCCTATAGCGGCAACAATGGCCGTGGCGCGGTGCTGGCCAACGGCACCTTCTACATGGTCGGCAACGCGGGCAACGGGAGCGGTGACGGCTTTATCCTGAGCGCGTTGAGCGACAACACCGGCGTCCAGGCGATTTCGGCCACCAACTCCGGCAGTGGCGACACCACGGTGATCGGCGAGGCGCTCGGCACCTACGGTTCCACGGTTGGCTATCAGCGCGGGTTTTCCCTGGCTCAGGTGCCCGACCCGGCGCACCCCGGCAAAAACTATGCTCCCGACAAGACGGGCAAGGACTGCAACTTTCGCGGCCTGACGATCTTCAACAACACGCTGTACGTCACCAAAGGCAGTGGCAGCAACGGCGTCAATTCCGTCTACCAGGTGGGCGGTGCCGGCGCCCTGGCCATTGGCGGCAATCTCGGCGGCAATGTCGCGATCAGCATCCTCCCCGGATTCAATGCGATCTCCGAGAAAGTCGCGGAGACGCCGGCCACGTTGACGCCCACCCCGCATCCTTTCGGCATCTGGTTCGGCGACGCCAACACGCTGTTTGTGGCGGACGAAGGTGACGGTGTCCGGTTGGGGGGGGCCGGCAAGGTCGCGACCTTTGCCGGACTCGGCGAGTACAAGCTGGTGGGTGGCACCTGGACCCGAGTCGCGACGTTCCAGGCCGGTCTGCTCGATCAGGCTACCTACACGGCGGGTCTGCCCTGGAACATCAGAACCGATGGCCTGCGCAACCTCTCCGGCAGGGCAAACGGGGACGGCTCTTTCACGCTCTACGCGACCACGTCGACGGTGAGCGACGAATCCGCCCACGATGCGGGAGCCGACCCCAATCAGCTGGTCACGATTACCGTCGGCGCCAACTCGACGCCCGCGAACACCGCGTTCACGGTGTTGCAGACAGCGCAGGCAGGCGAGCGCCTCGGCGGCGTCGTGGTGGTGCCTTGACATGGGAAGCTTCGGGCGTGCTGATACGCGCTGAAAACGGGCGGAACATCACGTCGTTGACCGGGGTTTCGTCCGCCCAAACGGCTTCCTCCGAGGCTGGATGGCATGACCGGATAGCAGGGAGGTTGGATCACGCACTCAGGCATTTGGCGGGTGAAATGACCATCATTCGGCGCGTGACAATCGCCTTGTGGGCCGCCACGCTGCTTGCCGCCGCGCAGGTGGAGGCCGCGGCGACCACCAACTGCACCGACCAGTGGTGGAATCCCACCGAGTCGGGATGGGGCGCGTCCGTCCTGCAGCAGTGGGACACGCTGTTCATCGATCTCTTTGTCTACGGCACCGACAACAAGCCGACGTGGTTCACCGCGGCGGCCTTCTACCAGGCCACCGCGCCCGCGAATCACGTGGTCTTCACCGGTGACCTGTACGAGACCACCGGTCCATGCTACAGCGGGCCGTTCAGTTCATCGGCCGTCGCGCGACGCAAGGTGGGGACACTGACATTCGATTCCGGCGATGTCGCCGCGGCGACGCTCACGTACACGGTCGACGGCACGATGGTCGTCAAGAACGTGACGCGGCAGCTCTGGAAGATGCAGAACCTCGGCGGCAGCTACTACGGCGGAGAGAGCGGCGAGCAGACCTCCTGCGGTGCTGAGAACGGGCGTGCCGAGGTCGCCGAATTCATCGACATCACGCACAACGCCGACAACTCGATCACCATCAAGCTCACCGACCTGCAAAACCGCATACGGACGATCACCGGCGCCTATACGCAATACGGACACCTGGGGCAGGTCGTCGGCACGATCGCCGACCCGGCGCGGGATCGGACCGGGACGGCCAGGCTGTTCGAGATCGAACCGACATCGTCCGGGATCACCGGCCGCGGACACCTCGTCCTGCAACAGTCGGGCGTGGATGTCTGTGTCTGGGACGGGCGCTGGGGCGGCGTGCGGCGGGTGCTCGAACCCGCGACCTACAAGGGCAAGGTGCTGGACGGCCGCATCGAGGGTGCGCTCGTCTGCATCGACCTCAACCGCAACGGCCGGTGCGATCCCGGCGAAGTTCAGGCGCGCTCCGATGCGGCCGGTGGCTGGCAGCTCGGTGCCCAGCAGGATGCGACGGTGCCGCTCGTCGCGGAGGTCATCGCCGGCGTATCGCGCGACTCGGCGCAGCCGGGGAAGACGATCGACGTCTCGTTCCGGATGGCGTCGCCGTCAGGTGCCTACAGCACCAACATCACGCCGTTCACGACGCTCGTGCATCTCACCGCGCGGACGAATCTCCCCCTCGCCGAAGACCTCGTTCGCAACGAGCTCGGGCTGCCGCCAAAATTCGATCTGCTGCCCGGCACGCCGCCGGCGGCCGGGTCGCTGGCGCTGGCCGTCGAGAACTCGGTCATTGCGGCGCTGAAGGCGAGCTCGGCGACGCCCGATCTGTCGGCACCGGGCGGGCTCGCGACCGTCGTCGCCGCGTTCCCGCCCGCATTGACGACGCTGCCGACGCTGCGCATCGCGACGAAGAGTGCCGCGCCGATCGTCTCGAAGGAAGTCTACATCGACGCGACGTTCGCGCTCACCAACCCGGTGGTCTCGAACGAGCCGATCGTCCTCAACGGACAGATCCGTGGCCGCGGGCACTCGACGTGGGGCCAGCCCAAGAATCCGTACCACGTCAAGCTCGCGGAGGACGGGAGCTATGCCGCGCTCGACGACGTGCTCGGGATGAAAAAGGGCCGCCACTGGGCATTGCTGGCCGACTGGTTCGACCGGTCGCTCATCCGCAACAAGCTCGCCTATTCGCTCGGCAGCAGCAGCGTGTTCGCCGACGGGCTCAAGTGGACGCCGTCGGGGCAGCACCTGGAGGTCTACCTCAACGACGACTACGTCGGCGTCTACCTGCTCGCCGAGACCATCCGCATCGATCCGGACCGCCTCAGCATCAAGACGATGAGCAAGGACCCCGCGGCAAATGACGTCGACGGCGGCTACATCGTCGAGGTTGACCGCCACATCATCGAGGAGAAGGGTCCGGAGGTCCTGTGCTACGTCCAGGGGCCGATCGATCTGCTGCTCATTACGCCGCAGGGTGTGCCGATCTGCATCGATACCCCGAACGAAGAGGACGTCACGGTGGCGCAGCTGTCGTACATAAAGAGCTTCCTCAAGGCCGTCGAAGCGGACATCTTTGGCGCCAAAGGCCTCGACAAGATCAATCCCGTGAGCTTCGCCGACGCGTATCTCATCCAGGAGCTCTTCCGGAACAACGACGCCGCCTTCGTGAGCAGCGTCTACATGTGGAAGGACACAGGCGCTGCCGCCAATCCACTTGATCGCCTCCTGAATCTCGGCCCGATCTGGGATTTCGATCGCGCGGCAGGCAACATAAACTACAACGACAACTGGTTGACCGAAGGCTGCTGGGTCAACAAGAACTTTGAAAGCAACTGGATAAGGGGAGCTTTCAACTACCCGTCCTTCGTGCAGCGGACCCTCGAGCGATGGCAGGCGAAGCGGGCAGCGCTCGCCGATTTCATCAACGCCAGCATCGACACCTATGTGCGCCGGCTGGACGGTGCGCAGCAGCGCAACTTCGAGCGGTGGCCGATCCTGGGGACGCAGCTCGTCAACTATTACACGTTCAACACGTTCGCGGAGGAAGTCGCATTCGTGAAGTCGTTCCTGAACCAGAGACTGACGTGGCTCGACAGGGCCTACGCGAGCCCGGAAAGCTTCAACCTGCTGTGCAAGTAGATCTGTCGCCAGGCGGTCACGCTGCCGCCGGTGAGTCGGAAGCGGCCACGCGCTTTGGCCGACCGACGAGTTCCTGGCGCTTGCGGGCCTACACGATCATCTTCGAGGCAGACACGCGTGCCGGCCGGTTGTTCGATCTCCTGTTGATCGCGACAATCCTTGCCAGCGTGGCGGTGGTGATCCTCGATAGCGTGCAATCGATCACGGCGCGCCACGGCACGCTGTTCGATGTCCTCGAATGGGGATTCACGTTGCTGTTCACCGTGGAATACGTGCTGCGGCTTGCATGCGTCCGGCGCCCGTTGCGCTATGCCACAAGCTTCTTCGGGATTGTGGATCTGCTGGCTGTGCTGCCGACGTACCTCGCGTTCTTCGTGCCGGAAGTCCACGCGCTGATCGACGTGCGGATGTTGCGGCTGCTGCGCATCTTCCGAATCCTCAAGCTCGGCGCCTACGTGTCCGAGTTCGGGTTCCTCGGCGCGGCCATGATGGCCAGCCGGCGAAAGATCATCGTCTTCATCGGCTTCGTGCTGATCACGGTTACGGTCCTGGGGACCGTGATGTACGTCGTCGAAGGCCCCGAGAACGGCTTCACCAGCATTCCGGTGGCGATCTACTGGGGCATCACGACGATGACCACGGTCGGCTTCGGGGACATCACCCCGAAGACGGACTTCGGCCGCTTCATCGCGTCGTGCATGATGCTGATGGGGTGGGGCATCCTGGCCGTCCCCACCGGCATCGTCACTGCCGAGATGACCGCCCGCCGCATCGGGCCGCCGGTCACGACGCGCACCTGTCCTGATTGCCTGACCGAAGGCCACGACGCCGACGCGCGATTCTGCAGGCACTGCGGCAAGCCGCTGCCAGCCCACCAGCACGATTGAAAAGTCGAAGGCTGCGGCATTGCGTCGCATCGCGCGCGTCACACTCGATTCCCGGTGCTCGCCCATCGCGCCGCTCTGGAATCTTCGCGCCGCGTGAATTCCGGGGAGACGGCCAGCACGGGATTCTGCAGTGGCGTTGACGAAAGGCAACAATGACATACCGATCGCGGCGCATGCTGATCAAGCGCATTGGGCGCAAAAGAGGTGGCCATGGTGATCCTTCGCCGAATCATGATTGCGGTCCTCGCGTCCACGCTGCTGGTTGCGTGCGTGGCGCGGGCGGCGTTGACAGCCGACTTCTCCGACCAGTGGTGGATCGAAGCCGAATCGGGCTGGGGTGCGTCCGTTCTCCAGCAGGCCGACATTCTGTTCATCGACCTCTTCGTCTACGGGGTCGACAACAAGCCGACGTGGTTCACGGTGGCGGCGTACAGCCAGAGCAGCGCCCCGACGGGGCACACGGTCTTCGCCGGCGACCTCTACCAGACCAGCGGGCCATACTACGGTGGGTCGTTCGACGCGTCATCGGTGACCTATGCGAAGGTCGGGACGCTGACCTTCGACGCCGACACCACCAATACCGCGAAGTTGACCTACACGGTCAGCGGCGTCGCGATCGTGAAGAACGTCACCCGACAGACCTGGCGGACCGAGAATCTCAGCGGCAGCTATTACGGCGGCGACAGCGGCGAGCAGACGCTCTGCGGGGTTGCCAACGGGTACCGGGAGACGCAGACTTCCATCGAGATCACTCATGCTGCGGACAATTCGATCACGATAACCACGAAGGACCCGCAGAACCGGGTCCAAACGATTACCGGAACCTACAATCAGTCCGGGCACGTGGGCCGGATCGTCGGCACGCTCAGCGCCCCTCAGCAGGGACTCACCGGTACGGTCGACTACTTCGAGATCGAACGGACCATATCCGGGATCACCGGCCGCGGGCACGTCGTTCTCTCCTCAGGCTGCGTGTGGGACGGCCGCTGGGGCGGGGTGCGAAGGTAGGTTGCGCGCGGCCGTGTCGCCGCAGGGGTTATATCCTGGTCACCGGACCGAGCTCCAGCTGATCGACGATGCGCTGGCCCCCAAAGGTGTGTGGCAATTTCCCGTCCGCTGGTGATATCGGATGAAGACGCTGTTTCTCATCCGGCACGCCAAGTCGAGTTGGGACGACGGGGCGTTGCGCGACGAGGATCGACCGTTGAACCGACGTGGCGAACGCGATGCGCCGAAGGTGGGGGAGCGATTGGCGAAGCGCCGCGTGAAGCCCGATTTGGTTCTGTCGAGCCCCGCAACACGCGCGCTCGCGACGGCGGAGATCATCGCCAAGAAGCTGCATTACAAGCGCAGCAAGATCGTGGTGGACGATCGGCTGTATGCGGTCGGGGCGGACGCGCTGCTCGACGTGATTCGCCAGCTCGACGATGGCGCCGAGTGCGTGCTGCTGATTGGCCACAACCCCGAGTTGACCGAGCTCGCACATCGCCTTTGCCGCAAGATCACCCACCTGCCGACGTGCGCCGTTGCCGAGTTCACGTTCGATACGAAATCGTGGACCGGCGTAGGAAGGGACAAGCCCGCAAAGGCTGTGCTCGAGCACCCTGGAGAATCGTAGGCAGCTCAGTGAGCCGTCACATTGCGCTTCGAACCTCGCACCGGGCACGCGATACCGCAGCGGGTATGCGCGCGGGTGAACAGAAGTTGCCTTGACTGGCGGATGGCGGAAGTTCCGGCGCAATCGCGCCAGCCTCCGCGTTCCCTCGTTGGCTCCCGGTACGTATAATCGCGTCCACTTCCGCCCGCCCGATCGATGGACGATCTTCGCCGTGAGTGGGCAACCCCGATGACAGTCCTGGAGAGAACCACGATGAAGAAGCTTGCAGGTCGCCTCGTGTTGATGCTGCTCGTCGCCATGTCCGTTGCGGCGTGCGGGCAGAAGGCGGATACCTCAGTTGCCGACAAAGCCAAGGGCGACGTACAAGCCAAGGCAGCCGTCGACGCAGCCGCTGCAAGCGCGGCAAAGGAGAAGGAAGGTCTGGAAGCCGGCGTCGAAGCGGTCGTCTACGGCTTCCCGCTGGTCATCATGGATGCCACCCGAAAGAAGATCTCCAACGTGGCGACAGCCGGGCCCTCGGCGGCCCCGGTCAATCAGTTCGCGAACATGCCCCAGTTCCCCGATGCGTCGTTCAAGGACGTCGTGCGCGCCAACGTCGACACGCTCTACTCATCGGCGTGGCTCGACCTGTCCAAGGAGCCAATCGTGCTGTCGGTGCCCGACACCCACGGCCGCTACTACCTGATGCCTATGATCGACGCGTGGACCAACATCTTCGCCTCGCCCGGCAAGCGGACGACGGGCACCAAGGCGGGGCATTTCGCCATCACGGGGCCGGGTTGGACGGGAACCTTGCCCGCCGGCATGCAGCAACTGAAGTCGCCGACCAACATGGTCTGGATCATCGGGCGCACGCAGACCAATGGTCCGAAGGACTATGCCGCGGTCCAAGCGATCCAGAAGCAGTACAAGCTGACCCCGCTCTCGGCATTCGGGAAGCACTACACGCCACCCGCGGGGGTGGTGGACCCGGCCGTCGACATGAAGTTGGCGCCGGTGGAAGCGGTCAAGAAGATGAGCACTGCGGCGTTCTTCACCACGATGGCGGCGCTGATGAAGGACAATCCACCGCCCGCCGCCGACGCGCCGGTGCTGGCGAAACTTGCGAAGATCGGCATCGTGCCCGGCGAGAAATTCGACCCGGCCAAGCTCGACCCGGCCGTGGCGAAGGGGCTGGAGAAGGCGCTGCCGGTCGCGCTGGAAAAACTGACGGCCGCCTCGAAGGAGACCGGTGCGCCCGTCAACGGCTGGCGTATCCCGTCGATGAAGCTTGCCGACTTCGGCACGGATTACGGTACGCGGGCGGTTGTCGCGCTGGTTGGCCTCGGCGCGAACCTGGCCGCGGACGCCGTCTATCCGTCAGCCTTCGTCGATGGCGAAGACAAGACACTGAACGGCGCAAATAGCTACATCCTTCACTTCGACAAGGGGCAGGAACCGCCGGTTCGCGCGTTCTGGTCGGTGACGATGTACGACCCCGATTCGTTCTTCGTCGCCAATCCGATCAATCGTTACGCCGTGAGCAGCTGGATGCCGTTCAAGCGCAACGCCGACGGCTCGCTCGACCTCTACATCCAGAAGGACTCCCCGGGCAAGGACAAGGAAGCGAACTGGCTTCCTGCGCCCGCCGGCGAATTCAACGTCACGATGCGCATGTACTGGCCGAACGACAAGGCCCCGTCGATCATGGACGGAACGTGGAAGCCACCTGCTCTCAAGAAAGCCCCGTAACGGCAACGGCGGACCCTTGGTGCTCCGCCGTGTTGTCTCCATCTTTGGTACGCCGCGCCGATGCCGGCCTCCGCGAACGGCTAGAGGATCGCGGTGGCATGGTTTCCAAACGCCACCGTGAATCAGAACTCGATCGGTGGCCCATGCCACGAATCGTCTCTCGGATGGGCGCGAGCGATCGCCTGACGGGCGTCACACCATCCTTCGCAGGCGTTACGCCCCGGACGGCGGCGCCAGACGTTCAGCAGCCCCTTGCACTTCGCGTAGAAGTGGAAAAAGCGGAGCACTTGGCGGCGCGCCGATGGATCCAGAGGGTGGTCGCTGCAGATGAGTTTGTCGTCCGTCATGCCGCGGTCGGTCAAGGTGACGGCTCCCCACGCCTTGACCCGTGTCCGCGTGCCGACCGGTAGACGCGGTCCGAGCACAACCGCGTCCAGCAGATCGCCTTCCAATCCCACGTAACTCGGCACGGAGCCGTAGTTGAACGGGCAGGGCAGGGGTGAAATGAAGTCGACGTGACCTGTGGATCCGCGTTTCAGAAAGCTACCGCGCGGAACTTCGATCACTACCTCGACCTCGGGCGGCTCTGGCGCCTCCGCGCGGGCCGGCCGCCGGCCATAGTACGCGTCGTTCACAGCCCGAGCCTACCTCAGGTTGACCGGGTAGCCGGCACCGGAACTGGCACGTAACTGGCTCGGAGCGAGAATCGGTGGAATCAGGTTAACGGGTACTTGCGTCGCAAACTGCCATCTCTTACTGGTGGGCCCGGCCGGGATCGAACCAGCGACCAAGGGATTATGAGCTTCGACAGCATATAGCAGCATATTTCAAATCAAGCTCTTGCAACACGCGCCACGTTTCAAGAGCAGCGGTGCATAGCCTGGAGCGAAGCGCACGAAGGCAAGCATAGTTACGAAATTGCTACGCTCGCCATCCTGGACCCGAACCCATTGCCTGATCCCGCAACGCCGGCAGGCCGACGGCGTTTGCGGAATATACCTGTTCAAGTATAATTACCCTGCGACCGGCAAAGCAAAGCCGCTCGAATGGATAGGGAGCAGCCACCGGGACCTGATGGCGTTGCCGACGGACGTGCGGCGATTCTTCGGTTACGCGCTGTCGCTTGCTCAAGCCGGCGATCGACACGATGCAGCGAAGGTGCTTCAGGGATTCGGAAGCGCCGGAGTGCTCGAGGTCGTCGAGGACGATGCCGGTGGCACGTATCGCGCCGTCTACACCGTGAAGTTCAAGGAAGCCGTGTTCGTCCTGCACTGCTTCCAGAAGAAGACCAAGCGCGGGATCGCGACGCCAAAAGGGGACTTGGACATCATTCGCGCCAGGCTGAAAGTCGCCGAGGCGCTTGTAAAGGAGCTACGAAATGAAAAAACGGCTGATTGACGGTATCGAGGTGCAGCGCAGCTCTGGCAACGTGTATGCCGATCTTGGACTGCCTGACGCGGAACGACTCAAGATCAAAACGGGC
>Ga0209048_10000896_pt1 | contig 31564 bp, 27 predicted proteins | sample FrelakmetCRP12CR_FD_187146 | JGI IMG/M metagenome (GOLD analysis project Ga0209048, IMG submission 187146) | Freshwater lake sediment microbial communities from the University of Notre Dame, USA, for methane emissions studies - CRP12 CR (SPAdes)... | ecosystem: Environmental > Aquatic >...
GCGCCGTTCACGCTGGACACGGCGAAGCAGGCCGAGGCGGACCTCGCCCGGGCCGAGCTGGTCAGCCTGCCGATCGTGGCGGTCGTGCTCTTCCTCGTGTTCACGTCCGCGGTCGCGGCGGGGATGCCCCTCCTCATCGCCGGCCTCGCGATCCCGACCTCGCTGGGGCTCGTCTACTGGGTCGCCCAGGTCACCTCGATGAGCATCTTCGTCCTCAACATCGCCTCGATGCTCGGCCTTGCCCTCGCGATCGACTACTCGCTCTTCCTCGTCAGCCGCTTCCGGGAGGAGCTGGCCAACGGGCGCGAGGTCGGCGACGCGGTGGCGAGGGCGGTCGCCACGAGCGGCAAGGCGGTCGTCTTCTCCGGGATCGCCGTCGCCATCGGTCTCTCGGGGCTGATGGTCTTCCCGTTCACGACGATCCGCTCCATCGGGCTGGGGAGTGCGCTCGTCGTCGGCTGCTCGGTCTTCTTCGCACTGACGTTCCTGCCGGCGATCCTCGGCATGCTGGGGCACCGGGTGAACCGGCTGAGCCTGGCTGGGCTGCGCCACCGCCTGCGCGGCGACCGGGGCCCGATCGCGGAGACCGAGGTGGTCCTGGAGGTCACCGATCCGGACCATCCCAGCCGCTGGGGGCGTGTTGCGCGGCGCGTGATGGCCCATCCGTGGCGCGTCCTGGTCCCCGTCCTCGCCCTCCTCCTCGTGCTGGGCACGCCCTTCCTGCGCCTCGAGCAGGGCGTGCCCGGGGCGGAGGTCCTGCCGGCTGGCCTGGAGAGCCGCGACGCGTTCGTCGCCCTGCAGACGGACTTCGCGCCCGGCGAGACGACGCCGATGGTGATCCTTGCCGATCTCTCGGCCGATCCCACCAGCCCGGCAGGGATCGCCGCGCTCCAGGCGTACGCGAGCCGGGTCGCTGCCCTGGAGGGCGTCTCGCGCGTCGAGAGCTTCTTCACGATCACGGACCCGAAGACAGGCGTCGCGGTCCCGCCGGCCCAGGTGCAGATGCTCTTCGCGCTGCCGGCGGCACAGCGGCCGGCGGGCATCGCCACCCTCCTGGCGCGCTACGTCTCGGGGAACACCGTCCGCCTCAACGCGATCAGCCCGTACGTGTCCTCGCGCCCGGAGGCAACCTCGCTGGTGCCGCGCATGCGTGCCCTGCCCGTCGACGCGCCGATCACGAACACGTCGCTCGGCGGCGCGGCCGCGCTGGGCGCGGACTTCCTGGCCGGCCAGGCGGACCGCCTGCCGTTCGCGGTCGGCTGGACCATGCTGGCCACCGCGGTGATCCTCTTCCTCCTCTTCGGGTCGGCCGTGATCCCGCTCAAGGCCGTCCTCATGACGCTCCTCTCCGCGACGGCCAGCTTCGGCGCCCTCGTCTGGATCTTCCAGGAGGGCAACCTGTCGAACCTGCTGCGCTTCGAGTCCCCCGGCTTCACCGTGGCAGGGATCCCGATCATCATGTTCTGCGTGATCTTCGGGTTGTCGATGGACTATGAGGTGCTGCTTCTTTCGCGGATCCAGGAGGCGTGGCGCCGGACGGGTGACAACTCGGCCGCGGTCGTGGAAGGCGTGGTGCGCACGGCCCGCGTGATCACGGGAGCGGCCCTGGTCATGGTCAGCGTCTTCTTCGCGTTCGTGCTCGCTGACGAGATCACGATCAAGTCCGTGGGCGTGGGCATGGCAATCGCGGTCGCGATCGACGCCAGCATCGTCCGGGTCCTGCTCGTGCCCGCCGTCATGCGGCTGCTGGGGCGCTGGAACTGGTGGGCGCCGGGTCCACTGGGCCGGATCGCGGACCGGGTGGGTTTCTCCCACGTCGACTCCGATGACCCGCGTCCGACGACTGGCGCGTTGCAGGATCAGGGCTCCTCTGCCGGCAGCGAGCTTCGCTAGGCCACTGCCGTGACCGGGCCACCCCCTGCGGATGACGACCTGGAGCGGCGCCTTCGCGCCCTCAAGGGTGAGGTGATCGACGGGCCCACACCGACGCACGAGGGTCGAGCCGGCGCGGGGAGTGGGCCGACCGGGCGCGCGCGGGATGGGACGCGCCGCGCCGCCGGTACGCGCGTCATCGACTGGTCGCTCGGGCAGGCGGAAGCCGGCCGGCTGGGTCTCTGGATCGGCGTCGGGCTGGTCGCGGTCGGGGGATACCTGGCGCTCGAGCAATTCGTGCCCGCCGTGCGCGTCTTCGGCTCCCTCGGGCTCGCGCTCGCAGGAGGGGTCCTGCTGGCGTGGGCCGTCAGCGGGCGTGCCGGCGCCTGGGCGCTCAACGTCGGGGCCATGCTGGCGGGCTACGGCGCGCTGAGGTTCGCGGCCGAGATCCTCGGGGAGCGGACCGGGGGCTGGGGCACGCTCGGCGCCGGGTTGGGCCTGCTCGCCCTGGCGGCGGTGCGGCTGCGACGCGGCAGTGGGTTCGGCTGGCAGGCATGGGTCGGCGGATTCTTCGTGGCGTGGGGCGGGTGGGGCGCGCTCGGCAGCCTCATCCCGGGCTTCCCCTCGCTCGGCGACCTGCTGGTGCCCGGGCTCATGGTGGTGGTCGGGATCGCCGTCCTGCGGCGGGGATTCGCGCCGCGTCGCTGAGTCACCCGCGGAGCGCCGCGGGCCGGGTCAGCCTGCGGCGGCGGCGGTCGCCGCCTTCACCGCGCCGGCAACGCCGTCCGCGATCCGCACCAGCTCGTCATCGGTGACGACGAACGGCGGACCCAGGAGAATCAGGTCACCGTCCACGCCGTTCGCGTTTCCGGTGCCCGAGTAGACGAGCACGCCCCGCTCGCGCGCGGCGAGGACCAGCGCCTCGGTCCGTCGCTCGGCTCGCGGGAACGGGGCCCGGGTCGCACGGTCCGCGACGATCTCCAGCCCCACCAGGAGGCCGCGGCCCCGGATCTCGCCGACGTGCGGATGGTCCGCGAGGCCCTCGGCCAGCAGCACCCGCAGTCGATCGCCCTTTGCCGCCGAGGCCGCGACGAGGTCCTCCTCGCGCAGGATGCGCAGGACCTCGCGCGCCACGGCCGCTCCCACGATCGAGTGGCTGAACGTGAAGCCATGGACGAAGCCGCCCGCCGCGATCGCCTCGTAGATGGGGCCCGCCGCGGCCACGAACCCGAACGGCCAGTAGCCGGACGTGGCGCCCTTGGCGGCCACGAGCAGGTCCGGCCGGATGCCCCAGTGGTCGACCCCGAACCAGCGGCCGGTGCGACCGAAGCCGGTCATCACCTCGTCCGCCACGAGGAGCACGCCGTGGCGGCGGCAGACGTCGGCGATCGCCGGCCAGTAGCCGTCGGGCGGGACCACCGCGCCCAGGGTGGCCCCCACAATGGGCTCGGCCACGAACGCCGCGACCGTCCCCGGGCCGGCGGCCAGCACCATCCGCTCCAGCTCGCCGGCCAGCTCCGTTACGTCGCCCAGCGCGTTCGAGCGCGGCTCCCCGGCCCGGTACGGGTAGGCGGCGGAGACATGCCGGAAACGGCCCAGCCACGCCTCGTAGGGCCGGCGGAGCGGCTGCCGGCCGGACAGATCGAGCGCACCGAGCGTGTTGCCGTGGTAGCTCCCCCAGCGGGCAATCACGATCTTGCGGCCGCCCTCGCCACGCGCGAGGTGGTACGCCCGGGCCATCTTGAGGGCCGTCTCGATTGCCTCGGAGCCACCGGAGACCGGGTAGACGGCCGGGGCGTCGAGGGGCAGGATCTCCCCGACCTCCGCCGCGTATGCCTCCAGCGCCGCGCTCGTGAATGCGGTTCCGTGCGCGTATGCGACGCGAGCGGCCTGGGCCGCCATGACGTCCGCGACGCTTCGCCTGCCGTGGCCCACGTTGACGACCACCGCACCGCCGGACGCGTCGAGGTAGGCGCGCCCGTCGGCGGCGTGGAGCGTCGCGCCCTCGCCGCGCTCGACGATCGGAAGCGTGCGCCCGAAGACGCGCGGGAAGACGCGGCCGGCCGGGCCGGCGTCGGTTGCGCGGAGATCGCTCATGGCCGTGATTGTAGAAGCGCCTGGAGGCGTTCGGGGCTCGTGGCTTCTCCGATCTACGCGCACAGTTCGTGCTCCGGGACGAATCGGGTCATCAGCGGCGCTCGCTGGCTCCCGGCGGGTCCGGCCACGTCGAACCCGAGCACGACCTGGGGCACTCCGGCCCCGCCCGTGCGACCTCCGGTGCCGGCCATCTGCCGCAGCACGAACCCTGCGCGTATCCCGGAAGAATCAGGGCCGAGCGCGTCGGCCACGTGGCCGAGGGCGGCCGCTGGTCGGCCGAATTCGACGGCCGCCGGGCGACCCAGGGCGGATCAGACGCGGCCCCTCGGGACCGTGTGCCAGTACGTCTTGTTGAAGACGATCTTGCCCATATGCCACAGCTGGTTGGGCTTGGGCGGCTTTGGCGGGTTCTCGTAGTCGAACTGGAGGAGCGTGCCCTTCCCGTCGCCGACCTCGAAGAAGCACATCACCTTGCCGGTATAGCTCGCGTCCCTTCCCTCCGGCTCGCGACCCATCACGCGGGCACTCACGCGCTCCGCGACGATCGGTGCCTCGAAGTGGGCGGTGGAGCCCGCCTTTGACAGCGGCAGGTCGGTCGTGTCGCCCAGCGCGTAGATGTTCGGGTAGCGCGGGATCTCCGCGTCGGGCGTGTTGGAAGCCACCAGGTGCTTGACCTGCAGCGTGTGGCGGTCGGTTGGGAGCCAGCCCGACTTGGGCGCAAGGCCCGAATCGATGACGACCTGGGCGCCCTTGTGCGGCGGCACGCAGATCAGGAGGTCGTACGGGTACTCCTCCATCGCGTCGGTGATCACGACCTTCCGCCCGGCGTCGATGGAGTCCACGCCGGCGAGAAGCTGGAGGTCGATCCCCTTCTCCTCGAAGATCGGGGTTGCCATCTCGCTGACGCTCTCGATGGTGAATGCTCGGTTGATCGGCGAGAGGAAGGTGAGCTGCGTCTTCTCGCGCAGGCCGCGCGCACGGAGCTCCGCCTCGATGAGGAACGCGACCTCCAGCGGCGCCGGCGGGCACTTGTAGGGGATGCCCGCGATGCCGATCACGATCTTCCCGCCGTTGAAAGCATCCAGCGCCTTCCGCAGCCGGGCCGATGCCGCGGCCGTGTAGAAGTGGTACGCCTCGGTCTCGAAGTCCTTGATCGTCTCGGGAAGGATCCGCGAGCCGGTCGCGATGACGAGCTGATCGAAATGCATCTTCTCGCCGGAAGCCAGCTCCACGAGCGAGCCCGCCGGGTCGATCCGCATGATCGTGTCGACGACCAGGTCGACGTTCGCGTCCAGGAGGGATTTCTCCGGCCGCTGGAGCTTCTCCGCGCGCTCGGTGCCCATCGCGATGTACATGTAGCCGGGCTGGTACGCGTGCTGCCCGGTCGCGTCGATGACCGTGACCTTCGCCTCGCCCCTGGCGATGAGGCGCTTGAGCTTGCGGGCCACCAGGTTCGCGGTGAGGGTACCCCCCACCCCGCCGCCCAGGACAACGACGCGCTGCATCGGCCTACCGGGCCTTCGTGACGACGATCTCGTCGTAGCCGTCCTTCGACTCGAGGCTCACGAGCGTGTGGCCGGCCTTCTCGATCCACTTCGGGATGTCGGTCTTGCTGCCCTTGTCAGCCGACCAGACGGCGATCGTGTCGCCGACCTCGGACTCCTTGATCGCGCGAATGAGCTCCATCAGCGGGCCGGGGCAGAAGCTGCCCCGGGCGTCGACGGTTCGGGTGATGGTCGCGGCCATGCTTGACTCCGTTCCTTCCATTGCGACTGGTGCCTGCACGCGCGGGCAGGATGGCCTACGCCGGACATCCGGGAGCGCGCCGGGCGGATCAGATGAAGAGCGGGGCGGCGCCTTCGGTCATGAGCGCGATGACGCTGGCGGCGCCGACGGGCTCGCTCATGCCCTCGATGAGATCGTCCTTGGAGATCCCGAACAGGTCCATCGTCATCTGGCACGGGAGGAACTCGACGCCGAGTTCCTGGGCCATGGCGAGAAGCTCCTTCGGGCTCGCGGTGCCGTACTTCTTCGCGAGCGATCCCATCATCCAGGGCCCCATCCCCAGGAAGTTCATCTTCGAGAGCTTCCGGTGGCTGATCCCCGGCCGCTGCATGAAGGACAGCATCTTCTGCATCCAGTTCTCGCCCGTAATCCGCTTCGAGTCCTTGACAAAGGTCTGGAAGCCCCAGAACGTCACGAACACCCGGGTCTTCACGCCCATGGCGGCCGACGTCGACGCGAGGATCATCGCCGCCCACGTCTTCTCGAGCTCGCCGCTGTACAAGATGATCAGGACGTCCTTCGGCTTCGCGGCATCGCCCTCCTCGACGGCGGGCGCGGGAGCCACGCTGGGCTCGTTGGCGATGGGCATGGCCGGTTCGGCAACTGCGGTCATTGGGTCGTCCCTCACTTACGGCGGAGGACGAAGCGATAGACGCCGCCCTCGACGCTGCTCTCAACGAGCTCGTTGCCGGTGGTCTTGCACCAGGCGGCGAAATCCTTGGTCGAGCCCGCGTCCGTCGCAAGCACTTCGAGGAGCTGCCCGCTGACCATCAACTTGACGGCCTGTGCTGTCTTGACGATCGGCATCGGGCACGAGAGGCCCTTTGCGTCGACCGTCTGCGCGATCTCGAGAGGCATTCCTGAACCCTTCCTGCTCGTCGGCGGCCGGGCCCCTGCCCGGCTGCGCCGGTGACTCGACTAGATGAAGACGATGTGGCCGTCGCCCGCGTTGAGGTAGAACGCCGTCACGCCCTCCACGCCATCGACGAGCGGATCGAGGTCGTCCTCCTCGATCCGCAGGACGTCCATCGAGAGGGAGCAGGCCTGGATGTCGACCTCGCCGAGCGCCTTCGCCTGGCGCAGGGTCTCGTGCCAGGGCGACTGGCCCGCCTTCGCCGCGGCTGCGACCAGGGCCGCACCGGCCTCGCCGGCCTCGGCACTCAGCCCGCGTCCCGCAACGATCCGATCCTTGCGGAACGCGTCCAGCGCCCAGTATTGCAGGAAGATGTTGACCCGGCGGCCGAGCGCGGCGGCGCCGGCGGTCATCACCGCGGCCGCCTGGAGCTTGTCGTCGGTGCCGGAGAAGAGCACCAGGTTGATCGGCTCATCCATGGACGTCACCTCAGCCGGCGCCCCCGGACGAGGCAGCGACATGCGCTAGCTCGTCAGTTGGCTGTGGCCGTTCGGAAAGCTCGCCGAGGCGGGCGAGGCGGCGCATCAGGACCCCACGCATGAGGCTGCACGCGGCGATGACGTCCGGATCAGTCAGGCGATACCGGACTTCCCGTCCGTCGCGTTCCGCCTCCACGATCCCGGCAGCCCGCATGACCGCGAGGTGCTGGGAGACGTTCGGCTGGCTGATCCCCATCTCGTCCGCGAGGCGGCCGACCTCCTTCGGCTCATCGGCGAGGAGGTGGAGGATCTCGAGCCGGCGGGGGCTCGCGAGGATCTTCATGACCTCCGATTGGAGGCTCCAGATCGGGTCCATGGCGTGATCATCCACCCATGCGCATCTGCGCATAAGGTGCCGATGGCCCGTTCGAGGGACCGACCGGCACGGTGCTCCCCTGCCGGTCGGCAGGGGTTGGTTGCCGTGTTCGCCCGCCGGGCACCCGCCAGGCGCAGGCCTCAGCAGATCCGGGGCAGCTGCTCCCCGACCAGCATATCCACGATCCGCTCGCTGCCGACGATGGTCCGGATCGTGACCATCGCCGGGTGATCCGCCACGACGCGGCCGATGAGGGCCGCGTCCGCTCCCTCGGGCAGCGCGCGCATCGCGGCGAGGACTGCCTCCGCGAACGCCGCCGGCACGATCGCGACGAGCTTCCCTTCGTTCGCCACGTGGAGCGGATCCAGGCCCAGCATCTCGCAGGCGGCTCGGACCGGGCCCGGGATCGGGATCGCCGGCTCATCGAGCAGCATGCCCACGCCCGAGGTCGCGGCGATCTCGTTGAGCGCCGACGCCAGGCCACCGCGCGTCGGGTCGCGCAGGACGTGGACGTCCGGGCAGGCGCCCAGGATGGCGACAACCAGGCCGTTGAGCGCCTGCGTGTCGGACGCGATCTCGACCTCGAACTCCAGGCCCTCGCGGACGCTCATGATCGCGACACCGTGGAGGCCGATCGGGCCGGACAGGATGATCGCGTCGCCAGCGGCCGCGCGATCCGCAGCGGGCGCTGCGCCATCGGGGATCAGCCCGATCCCCGCCGTGTTGACGAACAGCCGGTCGGCCGCGCCCCGCCCCACGACCTTCGTGTCGCCGGTCACGATCCGGGCACCGGCCCGCGCCGCCGCACGCGCCGCGGACGCGGTGATCGCCCGCAGCTCTTCGAATGGAAGCCCCTCCTCGATGATGTAGGCGAGCGAGATCGCGACCGGCTGGGCGCCCATCATCGCGAGGTCGTTGAGCGTGCCGTTGACGGCCAGCTCGCCGATGTCGCCTCCCGGGAATGCAAGCGGGCTCACCACGAAGGAATCCGTGGTGAACGCCAGCCGCCGGCCGGCGACCTCGACCACGGCAGCGTCGTTGAGCGGGCCGCCCGGCGCGGCGGCCGCGAGCGCGGGGCCGATGACGTCCCGCATGAGCACGGCCGACAACTGGCCGCCGGATCCGTGGCCCAGGATCACGCGCTCGACCTCGGGGATGGGCGCCGGGCAGGCGATCCCGTTCGCGTCGAGGGTCACGACGCCGGCCGCGACCATCGTCGTCGGAGGGGCCTCGCGCGCCAGCGGTTCGCGGACGCCGCTCACCGGCCCGCCTCCGCCGTCTCGGGGAGCCGGGCGGGAGCGATCGGCGCGACCTGGACGAGCGGGCGTGCCGGCGAGAACGTCCGCAAACCGCCCAATCCACGCCCGGCGGAGAAGAACGCGGCGCAGGTCCCCTCGGAGCTCACCATGGGCGCGCCCAGGGGCTTCTGCGGATTGCAGAGCGTCCCGTAGGCCGCGCAGTCGAGCGGCGTCTTGTCGCCGGTCAGGATGGCGCCCGCGATGCAGGCGGGGTGCTCCTGGGTGTGGATGTCGCCCACGGAAAACCGGCGCTCCGCGTCGAACCGCGCGTACTTCTCGCGCAGCTGGTAGCCCGAGGCAGGGATCTCCCCGATCCCCCGCCATTTCCGCACGCCGACCTCGAAGACCTCGCGGATCTGGTCCTGGGCCAGCGGCACGCCCTCGCGGCGGACGGCCCGGGCGTACTGGTTCTCCACCTCGAAGCGGCCCTCTTCCAGCTGCCGGATCGCCATCAGGATGCCCTCGAGGAGGTCCAGCGGCTCGAAGCCGGTGACCACGATCGGAACCCTGTACTTCGCGGCGATCGGCTCGTATTCCGTCCAGCCCATGATGGCGCAAACGTGGCCCGCGGCCAGGAACGACTGGACCTGGTTGGCCGGCGATTCGAGGAGCGCCACCATCGCCGGCGGCACCAGCACGTGCGACACGAGCACGCTGAGGTTGTCGATCCCGCGGCGGGCCGCCTCCGCGACCGCCATCGCGTTCGCCGGCGCGGTTGTCTCGAAACCGACCGCGAAGAAGACGACCTGTCTGTCCGGGTTGGCGACGGCGATCTTGAGGGCGTCAAGCGGCGAGTAGACGATCCGGACGTCCGAACCGCGGGCCTTGAGGGCCAGCAGGTCCGTCGTGGAGCCGGGCACCCGCAGCATGTCGCCGTAGCTCGTGAAGATGACGTCGGGACGGGCGGCGATCGCGAGGGCCTTGTCGACCTGCTCGAGCGGCGTGACACAGACCGGGCAGCCGGGGCCGTGGATCATCCGGACGCCATCGGGCAGCGCCTCGTCGATCCCCTGCTTGACGATCGTATGCGTCTGGCCGCCGCAGACCTCCATCAGGGTCCAGGGCCGGGTGGTGATCCGATGAATCTCGGCGACCAGCTTCCTGGCCAGGACCGGGTCGCGGTACTCATCGAGGTACTTCACGCAGGGCCTCCGGGCGCTCCCGTCAGCGGGGCGCCGAAGAGGCCCCTGACGGGCGTCCCGTCGTCGGACACGACGGCCGGCTCGTCCATCCCGGGGCCCATGGTGGCAAGCTCGGAGCGGACCAGGTCGCCCATCGTGGCGAGGATCTCGAGCGTCTTGAGCGCCTCCGCCTCGTCCACCCTGGAGATCGCGAACCCGACATGGATGATCACGTAGTCGCCGAGCTGCACCTCGGGGATGTAGGCCAGGCACACGTCCTTGCGGACACCGCCGAAGTCGACTTTGCCCATCTGCAGGCCGGCATCGTCGCGGATCTCGACGACCCGACCGGGGATTCCGAGGCACATTTCTGCTACTTCCCTCCTGGTGCACGGCCGGCGGGGACGCCGGTGTCCGCGGCCGACCGGGCCGCCATCGTCGCGGCGGCGATGGCCGCCTGACCGTAGCTGATTCCGCCGTCGTTCGCCGGGACGCGGCGGTTGATGAAGACCGCAAAGCCGTCGCGTGCCAGGCGGCGGAGCAGCGCACTCGCCAGGCGGCGGTTCTGGAACACGCCCCCGGAGAGGCAGACCGTGCGGATCCCGGTGGCTGCGGAGGCGTCCGCGCAGAGCTCGCGGGTCACCTCCGCGATGGTCTCGTGGAAGGCCGCCGCGAGCATCCCGACGGCGTGGCCCGCGGCCCGGCCAGCGAGAAGCGCGGTGAGCGTCGGGCGCGGGTCGTAGACCAGCAGGTCCCCCACGCGCTCCAGCGCGTGGGGCAACGGCGCGGCGGCGCGGTCGCCTGCCGCGATCTCCAGGTCGATCGCCGCCTGCGCCTCGTACTCGGCGACATCGCGCAGGCCGAGAAGGCTCGCGGCGGCATCGAAGAGCCGGCCGGCCGACGACGCCACGGGGGCGTTGAGGCCGCGGGTCACCTGGGTCCGGACGACCGCCACCTCCCGCGGATCGAGGCGGGCGAAGAGCTCGGCCGCAAGATCGCCGCCGAGGCCGCGCGCCTCCGCGACGCCCGCTGCGTCCGCGGCGCCGAGCGCCTCCGCGCCCAGCAGGTAGCCAAGCGCCATCCGGTAGGGCCGCTTCACGGCGAGCGCTCCGCCGGGCAGCGGGGCACGCCCGAAGCGAGCAACCCGGCGGTACCCGACGAGGTCGGCGACCAGGAGCTCGCCGCCCCAGAGCGTCCCGTCGTCGCCCATCCCCAGCCCGTCGTACGCGACCCCGAGGAACGGCGTCGTGATCCCGTGCTCGGCGGCGCAGGACGCGACGTGGGCGTGGTGGTGCTGGACTGCGATCCGACGCTCGGGCGGGAACCGGGCCAGGGCGTACTTCGTGGACAGGTACTCGGGGTGGCGATCGTGGGCCACGACCTCCGGCTCCAGCGCGAGGAGCCGCGAGAGATGCGCCAGCCCATCCGTGAACGCGCGGTGCGTGGCGAGATCCTCGAGGTCGCCGTTGTGGGGCGCCACGTGCGCCCGCTCGCCGCGCGCGAGCGTGAACGTGTGCTTCAGCTCCGCTCCCACCGCGAGAATCGGGCGCGGCGCGGCGACGGGGAGCGGCAGCGCTTCCGGGGCATGGCCGCGTGCGCGCCGGACAAGGGACTCGCGTCCGGCGACCACCCGGGTCACTGAGTCATCGTAGCGGGCCCGGATCTCGCGGTCGTGGCTCAGGAATGCGTCCGCGAGGCCGGCAAGCCGCACCCACGCGTCCGCGTCGTCGGTCGCCAGCGGCTCATCGGTCAGGTTGCCGGAGGTGAGCACGAGCGGCCCGCCGGCGGCCTCCAGGAGCAGGTGGTGGAGCGGCGTGTACGGCAGGAAGATCCCGAGCCGGCGATTCCCGGCTGCCACGGACGGCGCGAGAGCCAGTGTGACGCGGCGCCGCGCCACGAGGAGCACGATCGGCCGCGCCGGCCCGGCCAGGAGCGCGGCCTCGGTCGCCGTCACGTGACACAGCGCCCGGGCGGCCGCGAGGTCGCGGACCATCACCGCGAACGGCTTGGCCCAGCGGCGTTTTCGATCGCGCAGGCGGTCGACCGCGGCCGCATCGGTGGCGTCGCAAGCGAGGTGGTAGCCGCCCAGGCCCTTGACCGCGACGATTCGCCCCGCGCGGAGGTCCGCGCTGGCGGCCGCGAGGGCCGCCTCGTCGTGTGCGCTCGGCGCGGGGGCGTCCGTCCGGCGATAGGCCAGCCGCGGCCCGCACCTGGGGCAGGCCACGGGCTCCGCGTGGAAGCGGCGGTTCGCCGGATCCGCGTACTCGCCGGCGCAGTCGGCACACAGCGGGAACGCGCGCATGGTGGTCCGGGCGCGGTCGTAGGGCAGCTCGTCAATGATCGTGGCCCGCGGCCCGCAGTTGGTGCAGTTCGTGAACGGATAGCGGTAGCGCCGATCGGCCGGATCAGCGAGCTCCGCGAGGCAGTCGTCGCAGGTCGCGATGTCGGGCGGGAAGAGCCGATCCGTGGCCGCGGCGCTGACGCTCTCGTCGATCGCGAACCTCGCCGGAAGATCCGCGGCCGCGAGCGGGTCCAGCGGCACCACGGTCACGCGCTCCACCCGGGCGCGCGGCGGCGCGTCCGTCCTGAGGCGTCGAGCGAGGGCTCCGAGCGCGGCGCTCGTCCCGGCGGCCTCGATCTCCACGCGGCCGGCGGCGTTCCGGACCCGACCCGCCAATCCCAGCTCGGTTGCGAGACGCCAGACAAAGGGCCGGAACCCGACCCCCTGGACCACGCCATCGACGGTGAAGGCACGGGCGGCGGGGCGGCGCGATCCTCCACCGGCGGGTCGGCTCTGTCGACCGTCGTCGGGCACGCGTTCATTGACGGGCGCGGGTTCGCGCGGCGTGGGCATGCCCTCGCGCGGATGGCGTCCTTTGATGGGTGCGACCATGCGCATAGGATGGCCCCGGCACGCAGCAACCGGACGTGCCGAAGGTCCCCGGAACGGCACCTTCCGGGGGCACCACGGCGGCTCGCACCCTGGCTCCGGGGTCGTGCCCCGGTGTGCCGAGCGGGGCGGGAACGTGCCGACGACGCACGTGGGACCTCTTGACACGTGGGTCCCCGCTGCCCCTTGCGTCGGCCGCCGGGACCGGCCGACGGGACCTTCGGCCCCTTCCGCTGCGGGGCGGGATGGGGCCGTTTCGATACCGGATCGCAACCCTTCGGCCCTACCCTGCCGATCCGCGCGGGCAGAGGCTCGATTCCACAGAGTCAGGCAGGAGGTTCCAGCCGGATGATCGCCGTGGCACAGGACTCCCTCGCGTTACCGGGCGCGGAGTTGCCGGCCCCCGCCGGCCCCGCGCCCGGGACCTGGAGCCCGCTTCACATCGCCACTGACCGCTGCAAGGGGTGCGGCCTCTGCCTCGGTGCCTGCGCCAAGGGGGCGCTGGCGCTCGACGAAACGCGCGTGAACGTCCTCGGCTACCACCCTGTCCAGCTGATCGACCCAACCGCCTGCACGAGTTGCGCATTCTGTGCGCGGGTCTGCCCGGACTGCGTCCTGACCATCTACGCGGCGCCGAAGCCGCTCCGGGCGGTCTCGCGATGACCACCGTCGCCATCCGGCCGGCCGCGCTCCACCACGGCCGCCGCGTGCTGATGAAGGGCAACGAGGCGATGGCAGAAGCCGCCATCCAGGCCGGCTGCGACGCCTACTTCGGCTACCCGATCACGCCCCAGGCAGAGCTCCTGGAGTGGATGGCCCGCCGGATGCCCGAGGTGGGCCGTCCGTTCGTCCAGGCGGAGTCCGAGCTGGGTGCGATCACGATGGCGCTCGGCGCGGCGGCGACCGGCGCCAGGGTCCTCGTCACTTCGTCATCCCCCGGGATCAGCCTGATGGCCGAAGCCATGAGCTACATGGCCGGCAGCGAGATCCCCATGGTGCTCGTCAACGTCATGCGCGGTGGTCCCGGCCTGGGCGGCATCGGACCCAGCCAGTCGGACTACTTCCAGGCAACGAAGGGGCACGGCCACGGCGACTACCGCGTCCCGGTCCTCGCGCCGTCCTCGATCGGCGAGGCGATGGCGTTCATGGCGGACGCCTTCGAGCTTGCCGAGAAATACCGCACGCCGGTCTTCATCCTCGCCGACGGCACGTTGGGCCAGGCGATGGAGCCGGTCGAGCTGCAGTTCCGCACGCCGCCCCGGCTGGCGGCAGACTGGGCCGTCACGGGCGCCGACGGCCGCCCACCCCGGGTCGTGAAGTCGATGCACCTCGCACCGGAGGACCTCGAGGTGCACAACCGCCATCTCCAGGCGAAGTTCGCCGAGATCGCCGCCCGCGAAGTTCGCTGGGCCGGTGAGCACCTCGACGACGCGGAGCTGGTGATCGTGGCCTACGGGACGGCCGCGCGAGTCGCCCGGACGGCGATCGCCCGTGCTCACGATGAGGGGTTGCGGGCGGGGCTCTTCCGCCCGATCACGCTCTGGCCGTTTCCCTCAGCGGCGCTGGCCGAGGCGGCTGCGCGCGCCCGTGGCGTCCTGGTCGTGGAGCTGTCGGCCGGCCAGATGGTGGAGGATGTCCGCCTTGCCATCGAGGGCAGGACGCCCGTCGCGTTCGAGGGCCGGACCGGCGGCATGGTCCCGACACCCGGCGAGGTCCTGGACGCGCTGCGCCGCCTTTGGGCGGCGACAGCCGCGGACGCCACCAGGCGGACTCGCGAGGCCCGGTCATGACGACCGACACCCCGGCGGGCGCCCGCGTCATCTTCGAGCGGCCGGAGCTTCTGGCCGATCGCAGCACCAACTACTGCCCCGGCTGTGGTCACGGGGTCGTCCACCGGCTGATCGCCGAGGTCCTCGGCGAGCTGGGTTTGGGCCCCCGGACCATCGCCGTGGCCCCGGTCGGGTGCGCTGTCTTCGCGTACGACTACATCGGCGTCGACTTCGTGGAGGCACCCCATGGGCGCGCCCCGGCTGTCGCGAGCGGCATCCGGCGCGTCCGGCCGGACGCCTTCGTGCTCACGTACCAGGGCGACGGCGACCTGGCTGCGATCGGCACGGCGGAGATCGTCCACGCGGCCGGCCGCGGCGAGCTGCTGACGGCAGTCTTCGTCAACAACGGGATCTACGGGATGACTGGAGGCCAGATGGCCCCAACCACCCTCCTGGGTCAGCGGACCACCTCGTCACCCGGTGGGCGGGAGGCGGCGTTCCACGGTTACCCGGTCCCGATAACGGAGATGCTCGCGATCATGCCGGGCGTGGCGTACGCCGCCCGGGGCTCGGTCGCGGACGCACCCGCGATCGGCCGGACCAAGCAGTACCTGCGTCGCGCGTGCGAGGTCCAGCTGGAGGGTCGCGGGTTCGCGATCGTCGAGGTGATCAGCAACTGCCCGGTCGGCTGGGGCATGACGCCCACGCAGTCGATCGAGCGCCTCCGCGACGTGGTGGCGAAGGAATACCGGCCCGGCGTCATCGTCGACCGGACGAAGGAGCCGGTCGCGACTGGCAGCCTGAGCGGCGCGGCACCGGCCGGTGCGACCGCCGCAGCAGCGGGGCGCTGACAATGGAACGCTCGATCATCTTCGCGGGGTTCGGCGGCCAGGGGATCCTGTTCGCTGGCAAGGTGCTCGCCCGGGCGGCGATGAACGAGGAGCGCGAGGTGCTCTGGATTCCCTCCTACGGACCGGAGATGCGCGGCGGGACGGCGTCCTGCATCGTGATCATCGGGAGCGAACCGATCGGCTCGCCGGTCGTCGACCGGGCCGATGCAGCCGTCGTCCTCAATCCACCGTCCCACGCGAAGTTCGCGTCGCACGTCGCCCCCGGCGGCCTGCTGGTGGTGAACGAAACGCTCGTCAGCGGCACCTCGGGCCGGACCGACATCACCGAGCTGCGGATCCCCTGCACGCGCCTCGCGAAAGACGCGGGCGACGATTCACTCGTCAGCGTGGTGGCGCTCGGCGCGCTCGTCGGATACCTCCAGATCGTTCGCGCGGCCTCGATCCTCACCGCGATCCGGAACACGCTCGGCGCGAAACGGCCGGAGGTGCTGGAGGCCGACCTGGCGGCGTTCGACGTCGGGCACCGCGTGGGAGCACGCAGCCGCGGGCCGAACCCCGATCGCGTCCCCATCCCGGCCTGACGGACGAAACGGCCTCGGGGCGGTGGCCCCGCGGCCGTTTAGCGTGGTATTCGTTTCGTCGGCCGAATCGAGCGGCGAATCGACGAGCGGCGAATCGGCCCTATCCGTCAGGCGGTGGTGAGATCGCGCGGTGCGGACCACGAGCGCAGCGTGCGCATGTAGTTGGCGCGCTCGAACGCGGTGGCGTCCTCCACGGACGTGCTGCTCGCGCTGCCGCGGAGCTGGCTGACCGACTCGTACTCGTGCTCGCCCATCCAGGCCCGGAGACCGGCCTCCACGGTACGGATCTTGTCCGGGCCGTTGCGCAGGATCGCCGAGGTCATCATCGCAACGTCGGCGCCCACCATGAGCGCCTTGACGACATCGGTCGCGGAGCCGATCCCGGAGGTGGCGGCCAGCGACGCGTCCGGGCCGAGCTCGGGTCGCAGGATCGCGATCCAGCGCAGCGGCAGGCGCAGGTCCGCGGGTTGGCTCAGGTCGAGTCTAGCCACGACGTCGAGCGTGTCGAGATCGAGGTCCGGCTGGTAGAAGCGGTTGAACAGGACAAGCCCGTCGGCGCCGGCCTCGATGGCGTGGCGCGCAACGTTCGCGAGCGACGAGTAGTAGGGGCTGAGTTTGACGGCCAGCGGGATGCTGACGGACGCGCGGACCGCGGCGATCAGGGCAAGGTCGGCGGCCTCGATGTCGGCGGCGGCCCTGGCGGGATCGGCGGCGACGTGGTACAGGTTGAGCTCGAGCGCGTCGGCGCCGGCATCCTGCATCAGCTTCGCGTAGCGGACCCATCCGCCGGCAGTCGTGGCGTTGAGGCTGGCGATCACCGGCACGGCCGCTTGCGCCTTGATCCGCCGAAGCCGGGCCAGGTAGCGATCCCCGGCGCCGGCGAACGACTCGATGTTGGGGAAGTAGTCGAGCGCCTCGGCAAAGCTGTCCGAGCCCGCCTCGAGCGACCGGTTGATCTGGATCTCCTCGAAGACGATCTCCTCCTCGAAGAGCGACGGCAGGACGATCGCCGCCGCGCCCGCCTGCTCGAGCAGGCGGGCTGATGCGGGCTCGCCGGTGAGCGGCGAGGAGGAGGCGACGATCGGCGAACGCAGCTCGAGGCCGAGGTAGCGGGTGCGCAGATCGACGGTCACGCCAGGTCTCCCTTGTCGTCATAGCGGTAGCCGGCGTCGTTCTCGACCTCCGGCTGGACGTCCGGGTCGGGCTGGTGGACGTGCGGCACGCTGCGGTGCATCGCCGCCAGCTGTTCGTAGTAGCGCCAGCGCTCGTCGACGTCGGCCTGGGCCAGCGCCGCGAGCTCGACGGCGCGCTCTGGATGGGTGCGGGCAAGAATGGCGAAACGCGTCTCCGTGGCCACGAACTCGCTCACCGGGATCGACGGCGTGTGCGAGTCGAGCTTGAAGGGCTGGCCCTCCTCGATCTCGCTGGGCTGGAAGCGGTAGAGCGGCCAGTAGCCGCTCTTCACGGCGTCCTTCTGGTGAGACATGGACTTTGACATGTCGATGCCGTGCGCGATGCAGGTGGAGTAGGCGATGACCAGGGACGGCCCCGGCCAGGCGTCCGCTTCCAGGAATGCCTTGGTGGTCTGGACGTCGTTGGCGCCCATCGAGATCTGGGCAACGTACACGTCGCCGTACGCCCGGGCGACCGCGCCGAGGTCCTTCTTGCGGGTCGCCTTGCCGGCGGCCGCGAACTTCGCGACGGCGGCACGCGGGGTTGCCTTGGAGGCCTGGCCTCCGGTGTTGGAGTAGACCTCCGTATCGAGCACGAGGATGTTGACGTTGCGCCCGGAGCTCAGGACCTGGTCCAGGCCGCCGAACCCGATGTCGTACGCCCACCCGTCGCCCCCGACGATCCAGATCCCCTGGCGCACGAGGTCGTTGGCGAGGGCCAGCAGGTGCCGCGCGTCGACGCGTGCGTCCCCGTTGACCTTCTCGAGGATGTTGCGGAGCCGGCGGACCCGGTCGCGCTGCAGGGTGATCTCGGCCTCGGTCTCCTGGTCGCTGTCGAGCAGCTCGCGAACGAGCCCCTCCCCGACGACCGGTGCAAGGCGTTCCACGAGCCGGCGGGCCTGGTCCGTCTGGGCGTCGAGCCCGAGCCGCATGCCCAGGCCGAACTCCGCGTTGTCCTCGAACAGCGAGTTGTTCCAGGCTGGTCCACGGCCATCGGCGTTCACGGTCCACGGGGTCGTGGGCAGGTTGGCGCCGTAGATCGACGAGCAGCCGGTGGCGTTCGCCACGATCATCCGGTCGCCGAACAGCTGGGAGACCAGCTTGAGGTAGGGCGTCTCGCCGCAGCCCCCGCACGCCCCGGAGAACTCGAACAGCGGATCGAGCACCTGGGAACCCTTGATGGTGTCGTGCGGCAGCAGGCCGCGATCGAGCGGCGGGATCGATGTGAAGAAGTCCCAGCGCAGCCGTTCTACATCGCGATGGGCCGCCACCGGCTCCATGTTGATCGACTTGTGGCGCACTTCGGTCTTGCTCTTCGCCGGGCACACGTCCACGCAGACGCCGCAGCCCGTGCAGTCGTCCGGGGCAACCTGGATCGTGAGACGGTGGTCCACGACTTCGCGGGACTTGAAGTCCTTGCTGGGGAAGCCGGCCGGCGCTCCCGCGATCGCGGCGGCGGGGAAGACCTTCATCCGGATGGCGGCGTGCGGGCAGACCATGGCGCATTTGCCGCAGTCGATGCAGATGGCAGCGTCCCAGATCGGGATCTGCAGGGCCACTGCCCGCTTCTCGTACTTCGTGGTCCCCGTGGGGAACGTCCCGTCAACCGGGAATGCGCTGACCGGCAGCAGGTCGCCGTCACCGGACATCAGGACCGACGTGACCCGCCGGATGAAGTCCGGTGCGTCATCGGGCACGATCGAGGTGATCGAGCGGTCGCTCACGACCGGGCCGAGCGTGACACGGCCAAGCCGCTCCAGGGAGCGGTCGATTGCCGCGAAGTTGCGGTCGATGACGGACTGACCCCGCTTCCCGTAGGTCTTCTGCACGAAGCTCTTGATCCGGGCGATCGCGTCCTCCGGCGGCAGGACGCCCGCGAGCTGGAAGAAGCAGGGCTGCATGATCGTGTTGATCCGGTTGCCCATCCCGACCTCTTCGGCCACCGCGAAGGCATCGATGACCCAGAAATCGATCGCCTTGTCGACCAGCTGCTGTTGCACGTCCTGCGAGAGGTGCTCCCACACCTCGTCCGGGCCGTACGGCGAGTTCAGGAGGAACGTTGCGCCGTGCTTCGCGTGCTCGAGGACCTTCGTCCGCTCGAGCAGCCCGAACTGGTGGCAGGCGACGAAGTCAGCCTGGTCGACGAGGTACGCCGAGAGGATGGGCCTGGGCCCGAACCGCAGGTGCGAGACCGTCATCGACCCCGACTTCTTGGAGTCGTAGACGAAGTAGCCCTGGGCGAAAAGGTCGGTGCCCTCGCCGATGATCTTCACCGAGGCTTTGTTGGCCCCCACGGTGCCGTCGGCGCCGAGCCCGTAGAAGAGGGCCTGGACTTCGCCGGCGGGGCGCGCCTGGTGGAACTCGGTGTCGATTGGCAGGCTCAGGTGCGTGACGTCGTCGTGGATTCCAACGGTGAAGTGCCGCTTCGGGCGCACGGCGGCGAGCTCGGCGAAGATCGGCCCGGTCATCGCCGGCGTGAACTCCTTGGACGAGAGGCCGTACCGACCGCCGATGACGCGCGGCATCGACGCGAACGGCGGATTGTCGGAGTCCATCCGCTCGGTGAGCGCGGCGACGACCTCCAGGTACAGCGGCTCGCCGACGGCGCCCGGCTCCTTGGTCCGGTCCAGGACCGCGATCGCGCGGACCGTCGAGGGAAGGGCGGCCATCAGCTCGTCGACGGGGAACGGCTGGAAGAGCCGGACCTTCAGCACGCCGACGCGCTCACCCGCGGCGACCAGCGTGTCGACAGTCTCCTCGACCGCGCCCGCGGCGGACCCCATCACGACGACGACCCGGTCCGCGTCGGCAGCGCCGTGGTAGTCGACGAGCCCGTAGCGCCGGCCCGTACGCTCGGCCAGCTCGTCCATGACCTGGCCGACGATGCCCGGCACGGCCAAGTAGAACGAGTTGCACGCCTCGCGGGCCTGGAAGAACGAGTCGGGGTTCTGGGCCGTGCCCCGCACGACCGGCGCGTCCGGCGTCAGGCCGCGGGCCCGAAACGCCAGGACGTCGTCGTCGCGAACAAGCGCCCGGAGGTCGTCGTCGTCGAGCAGCGCGATCTTGTTGACCTCGCTCGAGGTCCGGAACCCGTCGAAGAAGTGGAGGAAGGGGACGCGTGCTCGCAGCGTGGCCGCGTGCGCGACCAGCGAGAAGTCGTGGGCCTCCTGCACGGAGCCGGCCGCCAGCATCGCCCAGCCGGTCGAGCGGGCGTGCATGACGTCGCTGTGGTCGCCGAAGATCGAGAGCGCGTGCGTGGCGATCGTGCGGGCGGCCACGTGGATGACCGTCGGCGTCAGCTCGCCGGCGATCTTGAACATGTTCGGGATCATCAGCAGCAGCCCCTGGGATGCCGTGAAGGTGGTCCCGAGGGCGCCCTTCTGGAGTGCTCCGTGGAGCGCGCCCGCGGCTCCCGCCTCGGACTGCATCTCGATGACCTCGGGGACCTTGCCCCAGAGGTTCGGCTTGCTGGCTGCCGCCCAGTCGTCGGCGTTTTCGGCCATCGTCGAGGCAGGGGTGATCGGGTAGATCGAGATCACCTCGCTCAGCGCGTAGGCGACGCGGGCCGCCGCTTCGTTGCCGTCAAGGCACTCGTGGTGCTGGTCTGTCTTCCGGGCCAGGGTCATGCGGGGCCTCCGATCGCCCGAAGACGGCTGGCGAGACTGCCGCCTTCAACGTGCTTCAGGATTGTCGCGCCGATGCCCGCGGCCCGGGCCTCCCGGGCTTCGTCGGCACCCAGGTACGCGGCGAGAACGACGATGTGATCCCGGGGCGTGACGCCATCGAGGGCGTCCGCCACCGCCCGCCAGCCACCCCGGAGCGCGCCGTCAACGAGGACGAGGTCGGGCGCGCACGTCCGCGCCGCGAGGGCCGCGGATCCGGCGGACCGGACCTCGCCGACGACGGCGAAGCCGTGCCGGTTCAGGTGCGCGGCCAGCGCATCGGAAGCACCCACGTGGTCGCTCACGATGAGGAGCCGGCGCACCGGTTGGGGATGGGGCGGGAACATGCAGGTAGCGTCGCCCGGGCCTCCAGAGGGGGCACCCGCGCACCGGCCCCAAGAAGGGGGCCATTCGGCCCTGCCAAGGGTCGCGATCTGCAGACCACACTGCGGCGCGTGGTGGACGTCGCAGGGGACGCGCGGCGTCCACCATCACCCGTTCTTGGGCGCCCGGCGCGGCATGGATGGTGCGGCGCCCGGGGCGCGAGAATCGCCCGGGTGCGCTGACAAATCGCCCGGGTGCGCTGACGCCGGGCGGCGTCTAGAGGTAGTGCGTTCGGCGCGCCTGGACGGTCAGCTCGTCACGGAAATCCGGGTGCGCGATCGCGATGAGCAGGGCGGCGCGCTCGCGAATCGACTTCCCGTGCAGCTCCGCGACGCCCCATTCGGTGACGACCGTCCGGACGTGAGCCCGGGTGGTCACGACGCCCGATCCCTCGGCAAGGAACGGGGTGATCCGCGAGACCGTCCCGCCGGCCGCGGTCGAGGGGAGCGCGATGATGGCCCGGCCCTCCGCGGCAAGTGCGGCGCCGCGGATGAAGTCCATCTGGCCGCCGACCCCGCTGTAGAGGCGCCGGCCGATCGAGTCGGCGCAGACCTGGCCAGTCAGGTCGATCGCGATCGCGGAGTTGATCGCGGTCATCCGGCGAAAGCTCCGGATCACGTGGGTGTCGTTCGTGAAGTCGGTGGCGCGCATCTCCACCATCGGATTGTCATGGGCGAACCGGTAGAGCTTCTGCGTCCCCATCATGAACGTGGCCACGATCTTGCCGCGGTTGCGCTCCTTGGCGAGCCCCGTCACGGCGCCGGACTCCACCAGGTCGACCACGCAGTCGGTCATCAACTCCGTGTGGATCCCCAGGTCGCGCTTGTCGCGGAGGCAGAGCGCGACGGCTGTCGGGATCGCCCCGATCCCCATCTGGAGCGTTGCGCCGTCGGGAACGAGCTCCGCCACGAACTCGCCGATCCGGCGCTCCACCGGGTCGACCTCGCCGTCCGGACGCAGGTAGGGCGGCACGTCAACCTCGACCGCGAAGTTGATCTGCGACACGTGGATGAAGCTCTCGCCGAGGGTGCGGGGCATCGCCACGTTGAGCTGGGCAATCACCGTCTTCGACGCGCGGACCGCGGCCTGCATCGCCTCGACCGAGGTCCCGAGCGAGCAGTACCCGTGGACGTCCGGCATGGAGACGTTGCAGAGCACCGCGTCGAGCGGGAGCAGTCCCGCATCGAAGAGGTGCGGGACGTCGGACAGGAAGACCGGCACGTAATCGGCTCGGCCTTCGTTCACGGCGGCCCGGGCGTTGGGGCCGATGAAGAGGGCGGTGTGGCGAAAGTGGCCGGCCATCTCCGGCGCGAGGTGGGGTCCCGGCCCCTCGATGTGGAGATGGACGACGTCCACGTCCCGCAGCTCCGGGGCGCGCGCGACCAGCGCGTCCAGCAGGACGGACGGCGCGGCGGCCGCGCACTGGACGTAGACCCGATCGCTGGAGCGGATCTCCGCGACGGCCTCGGCGGCGCTGACGATCTTCATTGCGGCAGTCTACGGACGCGGGCATCCGGAGGTGCGATCCGTCCGGTCTGGCCACACCGGACGTTCGGCCCCGAACGTTCAGCCCCGGCCTTCAGCCCCGGCCGCCGGTGGCGGCGCCCGGCTCCCAGTCCGGAGGCCATGCGAATGGGCGCCACGCAGACATGGGCGCCACGCAGACGGCGCGCCGGCCCCCGCCCGGGAACGCGCCGAGGAGCCGCGCGGGCTCGTGCGGCGGAGCTGGGCACCGGCGAGAGCGCCAGGTTGGGGGCGGCCCGGGCGCTACGTGCCGGAGCCCGGGAGCCGGTGCTTCGCCACGAACGCCGCCGCCTGGGCACGTCGCTGCAGGTTCAGCTTGGAAAGGATGGAGCTGACGTAGTTCTTGACCGTCTTGTCGGAGAGGAAGACCTCCGAGGCGATCTCCTTGTTCGTCTTCCCTTCGGCGACGAGCTGGAGGATCTTCTGCTCCTGGGAGGTCAGCTGGGCGAGCTCGTCCGTGTAGGTCCCCGACGCGATCCGCCGGACGCGTTCCAGGACCTTCTCCGTCACGGCCGGGTCCAGGAGCGACTCACCGCGGCCCACGGCCTCGAGGGCGCTCACAAGGTCCCGGGCGCGGATCTGCTTGAGCAGGTACCCGGACGCGCCCGCGATGATCGCCGAGAGGACCGCCTCCTCGTCCGGATAGCTGGTCAGCATCACGACGCGCGTGGCGGGCAGCTCGGCGCGGATCTCGCGGCAGGCCTCGATTCCAGAGCCGTCCGGGAGACGGACATCCATGATCACGAGGTCAGGCTGGAACCGGCGTGCAGCGTCAAGCGCCTCCTCGACGCTTCCGGCCTCGGCCACGACCTGGAACTTCTCGCGGCGGTCGATCAGCGCAACAAGACCCTGGCGCACAACCTCGTGGTCGTCCACGACGAGCAGGCGAAGGGGACGCGGTTCGGACTGCTCGGTCATGGTCGAGGTGCGCCTCCGTTCCGGTTCACGCCCCGGGACCATCCTCTGTCTCGCTGACCGGGAAGTCACGGGGAACATGCACGATGATACGCGTCCCGCGGTCGGGCGAGCTCTCGATGACAAGCCTGCCGCCGATCCCGGCGGTCCGGGCGTCCATGTTCGCCAGCCCGAGGTGGCCCAGCCCGCGCGGCGCGTCCGGATCGAACCCCGTGCCGTTGTCGATGATCATGAGCCTGATTCCGTCCCCGGCCGTGGCGACCAGGACTTCGGCCCGCGTGGCCTTCGCGTGCCGGGCGATGTTGCTGAGCGCCTCCCGCGCCACCGAGAGGACTTCCAGCGTTCGCTCCGGGCCCAGTGGGATCCCGTCGACCTCCTGGCCCGCCCGCAGCTCCACGTCGACCATCGTGTTGACCCGGAATTCGTCGGCGAGCGCGGCAAGCCCCTCCACGAGCTCCACGCCGTCGAGCAGCTGGGGACGAAGGCCGAAGATGAAGTTGCGGATGTCGCGGATGGTCTGATCCAGGCTCTCGATCGCTCGCTCGACCCGCCGGCTCGCTTCGGCGGGCTCCTCCACCATGAGGTCGGGAACGTCCTCCAGGGAGAGGCCCACGGCGTAGATCGACTGGATCACGCCGTCGTGGAGGTCGCGGCCGATCCGCTCGCGCTCCTCCACGATCGCGAGGCGCTGGACCTGGTCGTGGAGCCGTGCGTTTTCCATCGCGATCGCGGCGTGGCCGGCGAAGAGCTCCACGAGCTGCTGGTCGTCCTCGCCAAAACCGCCGTCCTTCTCCGTCAGGTAGAGGTTCCCGATGGTCCGGCCGCGGATCGTCACCGGCACACCCAGGAACGCGTGCATCTCCGGGTGGTGGGGCGGGAACCCGTGGCGCCGCGGGTCCTGCATCAGGTCCGCGATTCGGTACGACCGGTCCTCGCGGATGATCAGGCCCAGGATGCCATGGCCGCGCGGGGGCGCGCCGATCCGGGACCGCTCCAGGCGCGACATCCCGCTCGTGATGAACTGCTCGATGACCCCCTCGCTGTCCACGATCCCAAGGGCCGCATAGCCGGCACCAACGAGCTCGCGCACGCGGTCCACGATCACCTGGAGGACGCGGTCCACGGCCAGGACGCCAGCCATGGCGCGGATCGAGGCATCGAACGCGGCGAGCCGTTCCTCGGCGAACCCGACGGCGGCAACGGTCAGCGCGAGGTCGGGGTCGCCCTCGGAGGGATGTGCCAGCTCAGCCTCGCGACGGCGCTCGCCAGGCGCGCGACCGTCGGGATCAGCGGCTCGGGGATCGGCGGAGTCGGTCACAACGGCGAGGGTAGCAGGCGCCAGCCGCGCCGGCCGGGTGCGGGCCGGCCGGGTTCGCGTCTCGTAGACGAGATGGTCCGCGCCAAGCGGGTCGGCGCCGTGCGGGTCCGCGTCAACCGGGTCCGCGTCCCGCGCGGGTCGGCGTCGGCGGCGCCCAGCAACGGACAGGGGATATTGACCGCGCGCGCAAGATCGTGCCCGCATGCGCATATGTTTTGCCCGTCGGACCCGCCCGATTGTGACAAAGGTCCTATCAAGGCCACGGTCAGGGCAGGTACCATGCCGGCCCATGGACACCGTGACGCCGCAGGATCCACAGACCACGTCCCAGCGCGTCCCAGACCCTGACGGGCCGGCGGGGCTCATCGATGCGGCAGTCAGCCGCCGCGGGTTCCTCCGTGGCGCGGCATTGGCGGGGACCGGCCTGGTGGCCGCCAGCGTGGCCGCCTGCGCGCCGGGGGCAAGCCAGGCCTGGGAGTACGCGACATCCAGGCCGCTGCCCAGTGGCAGCCAGGCGCCGGCCGCCTCCGCCGCCGTGAGTGCCGCGCCGTCGCCGTCCGCGGGCATGAGCATGGCACCAACGCCGGCCCCCAGCGCGGCCCCGTCCGGCTCGCCGGCCGCCGACCTCCCGACCGGCTGGAGCGAGCACGACGTCAACGCGCGCCAGGTGGTGCGCCGCTACGTCGGAGCACTCGCCCCCGCCCTCAAGGGGATCTTCGATCCCGTCAGCCCGACGATCTTCACGAAGCTGGCCGAAATCCTGGGAGCCGCGGACAACTACCCGGAGCTCTCCGCCGCACCGGCGTTCGCCCAGGTCCCGCAGGTCTACCTGAACGACATCCTCTCGCCGCTCAAGCCCAGGCTGGTGGGTGGCGTCAAGGTCTTCGATCTCACGATCGACGAGATCCAGCAGAAGATCGACGAGTTGCGGGCGCCGGTCGCCGGGCTCGGCTACAACAAGCAATGGCCGGGCCCCACGATCCGCGTGACCGAGGGCGACAAGGTCAAGGTCAACTTCGTCAACAACCTGAAGGAAACCACGGGCGTCCACTTCCACGGCGTGGACTTCGCCGACTTCTTCCAGGACGGCGTTCCGTTCGTGACGCAGAAGCCGATAACGCCCGGCGAGACCTACTCGTACGAGTTCACGGCCGCTCCCGCCGGCTCGATGATGTACCACTCCCACCACAACGCGACCGACCAGGTCGGGCGCGGGCTCCTCGGAGCGCTCATCGTCGACCCGAAAGACGACGCAGACCCCAAGGTGGCCTACCGGAAGCGATATGGGATCGGGTACGACCGCGAGTACACCTGGATCTCGAATGACTCGCTCGGCGGCTTCACCATCAACGGCCATGGATTCCCGGCCACCGTCCCGGTCCTCGCCGCGATCGGCGAGAAGGTCCTGGTCCGCTTCATGAACGAGGGAATCATGATGCACCCGTGGCACAGCCACGGGAACACGATGCGTGTCGTCGCCCGCGACGGCCGGCCCCTCGGCAGTGCGTCGTTCGATTGCGACACGCTGGGCGTCAACCCGGGCGAGCGCTGGGACGCCGTGATCACGGCGGAGAGACCCGGCATCTGGGCCTTCCACTGCCACATCCTGCCGCACGTCGAGGGGACTGAAGGCATGTTCGGCATGGTGAGCACGCTCATCGTCCTTCCGACCGCCAAGGACGTCGACGCGGTCATCAGCGCCGTCGCGAAGGCGTACCAGGGCGCGTAACGAGCCTCTTCCCGGCGATCCGCTGGAGGCCGCGGACCACGATGTCGCAGATCGAGACGATTCTCCTCGCGACCGATGCGTCGCGGGCGTCCGAGGCGGCAGAGGAGCAGGCCGTCGAGCTGGCTGCGCGGCTGGGTAGCCGGCTCGTGGTGGTCTCCGCGGTATCCGGCTCGCCCGAGGTCCGATCCGACCGCCTGCTTGCCGTCGAGCGCATCGTCCAGCGCGCGCGCGCCGCGGGCGCCAATGCCGCGGGCCTGACGTGGGACGGCGACGCCGGCGAGGCGATCGTCGAAGCCGCTGCCGCGGAGCACGCGGACATGATCGTGGTGGGAACGCACGAGCGTGGCGCCGTCGGGCGGCTCTTCCTCGGCAGCGTCTCGGATCACGTCGTGCGGCATGCCGGCTGCCCGGTCCTGGTCGTGCGGCCCAGGCACGTCCCGTCCAGCTCGTTCGGCCAGGCCGGCCCGCTCGGGTAGGCCCGCCCGCCCGGGAGAGTCGCCCGCGGACGCGGGCGAGGACCCGCCCACGGGTCGGCCTATTTCGTGTACATGCCCTCGGGGTCCAGCTCGTCGCGGATGAGTCGGAGCTCCTGGGGCGTGGGCACGGGTGTCGGAGCAAGGGAGGCAGAGATCCGCGGCTCCCAGCCCAGCGTCGCCCGGACCTCGTCAAGGGTTGCGCCCGGGTGGAGGAAGTCCAGCCGCATCTCGCCGGTCTCGTCGAAGTGCCAGATCCCGAGGTCGGTGACGACGACTGACGGGCCGCGTCCCAACCAGCCCTGCTCGCGCCGGATCCGCTCCGCCTTCTCGGCGCCGCCGAGGTTTCCGGGCGAGGTCCGGAAGTCGATCCGCTCCACGAACGAGCGTGCCGACTGGCGCATGATCACGAAGATCTGGCGCGCGTTGATCGCGATCTCGCAGGCCCCGCCGGACCCCGGCAGCCGCGTCTTCGGGTGGGCGTAGTCCCCGATCACGGTCGTGTTGATGTTCCCGAAGCGGTCGATCTGGGCGGCGCCCAGGAAGCCGACGTCGATGAGGCCACCCTGCAGGTAGTACGCGAAGAGCTCCCACATGCTCGTGACGGCCGTCGCGCCCGTCACGATGGTCGGGTCGCCGATGGAGAGCGGAAGGCGCGCCGGGCGGGCGCCGAAGACACCGGCCTCGTAGACGAGCTCCATGTCCGGGGCGACGGTTCGCTTGGCGAGGTTGACCGCGATGTTCGGGAGGCCGACGCCCACGAAGCACACCCGTTGCCCGGCCAGCTCCCGGGCGGCGGCCACGATCATCATCTCGGACTTCGAGAAGGACGCGGCCGGACCTTTCGTGGCCAGCTCGGCCGCGGCCGGTGCTGCCGCATCCCGTCCCTTGGCGGCCATCAGCGGTATTCCCCGTAGTCCACGACGCCGGATAGCGCGGTGCCGCTGGGCAGGAGCGCGCGGAGCCGCTCCGCGCCCAGCTTCTCCGCGTACGCCGCGCGGCCGTCCAGGTCGTAGACCCACTCGCGGAGCCACCGGCCCGTCGCGGCGGGGTCGCGGCTGATCGGATCCCAGTCGCGGTAGAAGCGGTTGTCGCGGTCGTAGCGGCCCTGGACGTAGGACGGGTGGGCGCCCCATGGCTCTACCACCACGGCATCCACCACGATCCCGGGCACGATCGTCCGGTTTGGGTCCGCCCGGATCACGGCCTCGTCGACCAGCTCCTCCACGACCACGATCACCCGGTCGGCCGCGAACGCAGCTTCCTTCTGACAGCCAAGGAGGCCCCAGACCTGGGTGTTACCGGCCGCGTCTGCGCGTTGCGCGTGGATCACCGTGACATCCGGCTTCAGCGGCGGGACCGCGTAGATCATCCCGTCGCCATAGGGACTCTCGATCTGCCGGATCAGCGGGTTCGCCGCCGGCAGGTCCGTCTCGAAGTAGGAGCGGAGCGGCATGAAGGGGAGGTTCGCCGCCCCAGCCGCGTAGCGGGCCACCATGCCGAAATGGCTGTATTCCTCGAGCTCCAAGGACGTGTCGGCGCCCTCGGTGACGCGCCGGATCGCGTTCAGGCCGCCCACCCCGGGGTTCCCGAGCCAGCTGAAGATCAGCTTCCGCGCAACCCCGGCCGCCACCATCTGGTCGTAGATCACGTCCGGAGTCATCCGCGCGAGCACCAGGTCTCGACGGCGTTGCCGGATGATCTCGTGCCCGGCCGCGAAGCTGATGAGATGAGTGAAGCCCTCGATCGCGACCGTGTCGCCGTCGCGCACCAGCGCGCCGACCGCGTCCCGCATCGTGGCGACCTTCGAGCTCGACACCGCGAGAGTCCTCAGCGGCCTGCAACGGCGGCGACGGCCTCCGCGAAGATGCGACAGCCGGCGGCCGTCTCCCGCTGGCTGATCACCAGCGGCGGCGACATCCGGATGACGTCGTCCCCGGCCGTGAGCACCAGCAGGCCGCGCTCGAACGCCGCGTGCTCCACGGCCGCGGCCGTGACGCCGGAGTCGAACTGGACGCCCACCAGGAGACCCTTGCCGCGGACATCGCGGACGTGCCGCGGGTGCGCCGCAATGAGCGGCCGGAGCGCGGCCTGCATCTGCTCGCCGCGCGCGGTCGCATTGTCGATCAGGCCCTCCTCGAGCAGGGAGATCGTGGCGAGCGCCGCCGCGCAGCTCACCGGGTTCCCACCGAAGGTCGACCCGTGCGCGCCGGCCGCCCAGGTCATCAGGTGCGCCTTGGCCATCAGCGCGCCGATCGGCATCCCGGAGGCGAGGCCCTTGGCCGTCAGGATGACGTCCGGCTCCACGCCCCAGTGCTGGATCGCCCACATCAGCCCCGTCCGGCCCATGCCGCTCTGGACTTCATCCGCCACGAGGAGGATCCCGTGCTGGTCGCAGATCCGGCGCAGCCGCGGCAGGAACTCGGCGTCCGGGACCACGATCCCGCCTTCCCCCTGGATCGGCTCGACAATGATCGCGGCGACCTCGTTCGCGGGCACGAGGCGGTGGAAGATGCGCTGCTCCAGCTCGTCAAGGCCGGCCGACCCGAACGGCACGTGGTAGACGCCGGGCAGCATCGGCCCGAAGTTGGCGTGGTACTTGGCCTTCGAGGCGGTGAGGCTGACGCTCCCGTATGTGCGGCCGTGGAAGGCGCCCAGGAAGCTCACGATGTACTGGCGCCCGGTCGCGTAGCGGGCGAGCTTGATCGCGGCCTCCACGACCTCGGTCCCGGAGTTACCCAGGAAGACGCGGGTCGGGCCGTGAATCGGCGCGATTCGCTCCAGCTCCGCCGCGAGGTGCGCGTAGATGGGCAGGTAGAAATCCGAGGCGCTGTAGTGGAGGAGCTCGGACGCCTGCTGCTGAATGGCCGCGACGACCCGCGGGTGACAGTGGCCGGTCACGTTGACCGCGATCCCCGCGCAGAAATCCAGGAAGCGGTTCCCGTCGATGTCCTCGATCACGGATCCCTTGCCCCGGACGGGCACGATCGGGTATGCGCGCGGCAGCGACGGCGACGTGTAGCGCTCGTCAAAGGCGATGTGGGCACGCGCCTTCGGGCCGGGAAGCTCGGTCACGAGGTGCGGCGCGTCGAACCCCTGGTCCGAGCCCATCGGCATGCCGACGGGCTCGACATCGCGGACTGCCGCGTGGCTCATGGTGCACCTCCCGGGAGATAGCGGGCATTCGGGCGCCCGGCATGCGCCGAAACCGGAACGCATAGAAAGTATGCAGACTGGATAGCGCGAGTATAGCCGGGCCGGACGCGCGAAACGCGGTCACGACGGCGGCCCCGCGCGTCGCCGATTGCGTCGCCGGCGCAGACGCCCCGGCCCCCGGCGGCCCGCGTCGGCGTCGCCGGCGCGGGGTCAGTCGACGACGGTGTGGCTCTGCTCGCGCATGAACTGGACCGGGTAGTACATGGACAGGCCGGCCTTGCCGGTGCTGCCGGAGCCCTTCCAGCCGCCGAACGGCTGGACGCCGGGCCACGCGCCGGTCGTCGCCCCGGCGCGCCGGTTGACGTACAGCACGCCCGCCTCGATCTGGTCGAGGAACTGCTCGACCTCCACGGGGTCCTCGCTGTAGACGCCGGCCGTCAGCCCGAACGCACTCTCGTTGGCAAGCGTGATCGCCTCGCCCAGGGAGTCGACCGCGGCCACGGCGGTGAGGGGCACGAACAGCTCGTCCCGGAAGAGCCGGTGCGACAACGGCACCTCCACGACGGTCGGCTCCACGTAGAAGCCGCGCCCGAGCGCGCCCTCCATGAGACGCTCGCCGCCGACGTGGACGCGGCCATCCCGGCGTGCCTCCGCCACGGCCTGCTGGTGGCGCTGGACGGCGCGCCCGTCGATCACCGGGCCCAGCCAGTTCTCGCGGGCCAGCGGATCCCCGATCGTGATCTTCTCGGTCTTCTGGACCAGCAGTCGGACCAGCTCGTCCCTGGCCGGCCGCTCCACGTAGACGCGGCTGTTCGCGGAGCACTTCTGGCCCCCGAACCCGAAGGCCGAGCGCATGATCCCCTCGGCCGCTTCCTCGAGGTCCGCCCTGGCCGTGACGATGGCCGGGTTCTTGCCGCCCATCTCCACGATGCAGGGTTTCGGGAACCGCGTGGAGAAGCGCCGGAACAGCTCGAAGCCCACGTCGAAGGAGCCCGTGAAGACGATCCCGTCAATTCCCGGATTGGCCTGGAGCTCCTCGCCGACGGTGGCGCCGGGTCCCATCACGAGGTTGAAGACGCCGGCCGGGATGCCCGCGTCGGTGAGCGCCTCCGCCAGCAGGACACCCGTCATCGCGCCGGCCGAGGAGGGCTTGAAGACGACGGTGTTGCCGCCCGCCAGGGCCCCGGCCGACGGGCCCGCGGACAGCGCCATCGGGAAGTTGAACGGGCTGATCACCGCGAAGACCCCGAACGGGCGAA
>Ga0209048_10000897_pt1 | contig 31519 bp, 29 predicted proteins | sample FrelakmetCRP12CR_FD_187146 | JGI IMG/M metagenome (GOLD analysis project Ga0209048, IMG submission 187146) | Freshwater lake sediment microbial communities from the University of Notre Dame, USA, for methane emissions studies - CRP12 CR (SPAdes)... | ecosystem: Environmental > Aquatic >...
CGCCGTTTCGCGCCGTGCCGTCGACGGCGACGACGCGGTCGCGCGGCAGGCGCTCGACCTGTTCGTCAGTACCTACGGCGCCGTCGCAGGTGACCACGCGTTGTCCGCGATGGCCCGCGCCGGGGTTTATATCGTCGGCGGTATCGCTCCGAGAATCGCTCCGCTGCTGCGCGAGGGCGGCTTCATGCGCGCGTTCGTTGCCAAAGCGCCGCACGCTTCCCTCATGCGAAGAATGCCGGTCCGCCTCGTGCTTGACGAGCGCCTTGGCGTGCTGGGCGCCACGCGGCTCGCGCGCGAGCGCAGCGCGCCGGACGCCGTGCCGTTGAGTCGTTGACGTCGATCAAGGCCGAAACCATCGCTTCGTCTAACCTAGGTGCGACGAACATGGCGCACCCGGTGGGTCGCGCAAATTCATCGCCAACCCGCAACAAGCTTGCACGGTGACAATCGATCGACTTTCAACCGCCGCTGTCGCGGGCGAACACCACAGCAGCGAGCGGCGGCAGCGTGATCGCAATGGATGCAGGGCGCCCCATCCAGGGCGTCGCGTCCGCGCAGACCGCGCCGGCGTTGCCGACGTCGTTGCCGCCATAGTGATGCGAATCGGTATTGAGAATTTCCCGGTACGTGCCCGGCGCCGGGACTCCGAGGCGGTATTCGCGGCGCGGCACCGGCGTGAAATTCAGCGCCACGACGACCGACGAACCGTCGCGCGCCGTCCGCAGGTAGCTGATCACCGAGCGGTCGGCGTCATTGCAGTCGATCCACGAAAAACCCGCGGCGGCGAAGTCGAGGTCGTGGAGTGCGGCACGATCGCGGTACAGCGCCGACGCGTCGCGAAACAGCCGTGCGACGCCCGCATGCCACGACGATGCGAGCAATGGCCATTCGAGCTCGCGACGTTCGTTCCATTCGCGTCCCTGCGCGAACTCGTTGCCCATGAAGTTGAGTTTCTTGCCCGGCGCGGTCATCTGGTAGGCGAAAAGCAGGCGCACGTTGGCGAACTGCTGCCACGCGTCGCCGGGCATCCGTCCGACGAGCGAGCGCTTGCCGTGGACGACCTCGTCATGGGAAAACGGCAGCACGAAATTCTCCGAATTGGCGTAGAGCTGGCCGAACGTCAACAACTGGTGATGGTAGCGCCGGTGAACGGGGTCGTGCCGCATGTACTCGAGCGTGTCGTGCATCCATCCCATGTTCCACTTCATCGAAAAGCCAAGGCCGCCGACATAGGCGGGCCGCGAGACCATCGGCCATGCCGTCGACTCCTCGGCAATCGTGATTGCGCCCGCAAAGCGGCCATGGACCATCGTGTTGAGTTCGCGCAGAAGTTCGATCGCTTCGAGGTTCTCGCGCCCGCCGTAGCGATTGGGCGTCCACTGGCCAGGCTCGCGCGAGTAGTCGAGATAGAGCATCGACGCCACCGCGTCGACGCGCAGCCCGTCGAAATGGAACTCATCGAGCCAGTAGTGCGCGCTCGACAGCAGGAACGACCGCACCTCGGCGCGTCCGTAGTTGAACACATGCGTGCCCCAGTCAGGGTGCACCTTCTGCCGTGGATCCTCGTGCTCGTAGAGCGCCGTCCCATCGTAGTGGGCGAGCGCGAAGTCGTCGCTCGGAAAATGGCCAGGCACCCAATCGAGGAGCACCCCCAGTCGATGCGCATGGCAGCGGTCGATGAAGGCGCGCAGGTCGTCGGCGTCTCCGAAACGGCGGGTCGGAGCGAAATAACCGGTCGTCTGGTAGCCCCACGACTCGTCCAGCGGATGCTCGGAAATGGGCATCAGTTCAATATGCGTGCAGCCCAGCCCGGCGACGTAGGGAACCAGCCGGTCGGCGAGTTCCCGGTAGCTGTAGAGGCGACCATCTGGGTGACGCATCCACGATCCGGCGTGCACTTCGTAGATGTTGATCGGCGCATGCTGCCAGTCCCATTGCGCGCGGCGCGTGAGCCAGTCGGCGTCCTCCCAGGCATGCATTGTCGCGCGTGGCGTGCACGCGGCGGTCCCGGGGCGCAGCTCGAATGCACGCGCATACGGGTCGGACTTCAGGAACACCGCGCCGGTTGCGCGATTGCGCAATTCGTACTTGTACAGCGCGTCCGCGGCCATACCGGGGACGAAAATCTCCCATACGCCGCTCGAGCCGAGCGACTGCAGCGGATGCGCGCGGCCGTTCCATTGATTGAACTCGCCGATGAGCGACACCCGCTCCGCATTCGGCGACCAGACGGCAAAGCGCATGCCCGCAACGCCATCGAGCGTGAGCGGATTGGCGCCAAGTGCCCGATATGCCTCGAGGAGATGGCCGGCGCCGAAAAGGTGCAGCTCAAAATCGGTGAGTGTCGGTCCGAAGCTGTACGGGTCGAAGAACTCCCGGACGCCGTTGTCCCCCTCGACGCGCAGTCGGCAGGGCGCCGGGGGCTTCGCGCCGCCATGCCATGTGAAAAGATCGGTGTGCCCGTCGCGCGCCATCGGCGTCCAGCCGTCATCGGTGGCGACAAACACCCGCCGCGCGGCGGGAAGCAGGGCACGGTACGTCCATCCAGGTCCTGCGCGATGCGGGCCCAGGTACGCGTGCGGCTCGTGCAATCGCGCCGCGAGCACGCGTTCGCGCAAGCTGGTATCTTCGGCGTGAAGCGGCGCGGTCACGGTTGCCGCATTATAGGCATATACCGCCCGGCGGCCGTCAAGTCGAGGGCATCCTCCACTGGGAGAACGCAATGAACGAGTTGGAGTGCGTTCACATCGGCTATTGCCCATACAAGGATGAAGCGTCCGGACCGCTTGGGGCGCGGCTCGTGCGCGAAACGCTCGCGATCATCCTTGCCGGTGGTCGCGGCGTGCGCTTGGGGCCGCTCACCGACTGGCGCGCCAAGCCGGCGGTGCCGTTCGCAGGCAAGTTCCGGATCATCGATTTCACGCTTTCGAACTGCGTGAATTCGGGAATCCGCCGCATCGGCATCTGCACGCAATACAAGGCCCAGAGCCTGATCCGGCACGTCCAGCGCGGCTGGTCGTTCCTCGACGGTCGCTTCAATGAGTTCGTCGAATTGCTGCCGGCACAGCAGCGCGTGACCGCCGACTGGTACAGGGGCACCGCGGACGCGGTATTCCAGAATCTCGACATCCTCCGGCGGCAGGCACCGCGTCTCGTGCTCGTGCTTGCGGGTGATCACGTCTACAAGATGGACTACAGCCGCCTGCTCATGGATCACGTGAGAACGAAAGGCGACATGACGATCGCGTGCATGGAAGTCCCGCTCGAGGACGCGCGTGGTCTGGGCGTGATGAGCGTCGACGAGCAGGGGCGGATCGTGTCGTTTGCAGAGAAGCCGTCCGCACCGCAGCCCATCCATGGCCGCGACGATGTCGCGCTCGCGAGCATGGGCGTCTACGTGTTCAACGCGCCGTTCCTGTACGAGCAGCTGGTACGCGACGCCGACGTTCCCAAGTCTTCGCACGACTTCGGCAAGGACCTGATTCCGCATCTGATCGGCGCCGGCTATCGCGTCCATGCGCACCGGTTCGCCGACAGTTGTGTCAACATGACCGAGGGCCGCCCCTACTGGCGCGACGTCGGGACGATCGACGCGTATTGGGAGGCGAACCTCGACCTCATCACCGTCACTCCCGACCTCAACCTCTATGATCAGGCGTGGCCAATCTGGACCTATCAGGAGCAAACACCGGGCGCCAAGTTCGTGTTCGACGACGACGACCGTCGCGGCCTGGCGATCGACTCGATCGTCTCCGGCGGTTGCATCATCAGCGGCTCGACGGTACGGCGCTCTTTGCTGTTCTCCAACGTGCACGTCCACAGCTACGCGAGCGTCGAGGACTCCGTCATACTCCCGAATGTCGACATCGGGCGCGGCGCAGTGGTGCGGCACGCGGTCGTGGAGAAGTATTGCCGGCTGCCGCCGCAGATTCGTATCGGCGTCGATCCGGAGGAGGATCGCAAGCGCTTCTTCATCACCCCGCGCGGCATCACGCTGGTGACGCCTGAAATGCTCGGCCAGCAAGTCCACCACCTCAGATGAGCGAGGCCGCTGCTCCGGGGACGCTCGATTTCGTGCTGCTCTGGCACATGCACCAGCCGGACTACCGTGACCCTGAGTCCGGCGAGTTCTGCATGCCGTGGGTCTACCTGCACGCGATCAAGGATTATGCGGACATGGCGGGTCACCTCGAACGCTGTCCCGGCATGCGCGCCGTCGTCAACTTCGCGCCGGTGCTGCTCGACCAGATCGAGGACTATGCCGACCAGTTCGCGACCGGTCATTGGCGCGACCCCCTGTTGCGGCTACTGGGTCGGCCCGACGGGACGCCGTTCACCGACGACGAGCGTGCGCTGGTCCTCGGCCAATGCTTCAACGCCAATCATCGCCAGCTCATCGCGCCCTACAGCGCGTACGAGCGGCTGCATGAACTCGCGTACGCCGGCGAAGGCGACGGACGCGACGCGCTCGGCTATCTGTCGGAACGCTATCTGCTTGATCTGCTGATGTGGTACCACCTCGCGTGGACCGGCGAGACCGTGCGGCGCGCTGCGCCGCTGGTCACCGAGCTGATGGCCATCGGCAGCGCGTTCACCCATGCGCAGCGGCTCGCGCTCCGGGACCTGATCGGGACGCTCGTGGCCACGATCATTCCGCGCTATCGGCGGCTCGCGGAGGCGGGGCAGGTCGAGTTGTCTGCGACCCCGCACTGGCACCCCCTCGCGCCGCTGCTGCTCGATTTCGAATCGGCTCGCGAGGCGCGCCCGGAGTTGCCGCTGCCGCGCGCCGCCAGCTATCCGGGCGGCGCCGAGCGGGTGGCGTTCCAGTGGCGTACCGCAGTGGCGAGCCACGCGCGGCGTTTCGGGATTCCGCCGACGGGCATGTGGCCGGCCGAAGGCGGCGTCAGCGACGCGCTGGTGTGCGCCGTAACCGGGAGCGGCATCGCCTGGATCGCGTCGGGTGAGAAGGTGCTGGAGCACAGCCTGAAGGCGGCGGGCCGGTCCTTGGCCGATCGCGATGATTGGCTCTATCGACCGTATCGGCTGTCGATGCATTCGGAGCAGCAAGCAATCACCGGTTTTTTTCGCGATGACCGTCTTTCCGATTTGATCGGCTTCGAGTACCGGAATTGGGATGGCGGGCACGCCGCCACGCATTTCGTCGGCGAGTTGGAGGCGATACTCGCACGCGCAACGCGGGGAGAGCGACGCACGGTGTCCGTCATGGTCGACGGCGAGAACGCATGGGAGTACTACCCGTTCAACGCCTACTACTTCCTCTCGTCGCTGTACGACCAGCTCGCCGCGCATCCGCGGATTCGACCGACGACGTTTCGCGATGACCTTACGGCGCACGCGCGCGAACGCGCGACGCGGACGGCGGCGTCCGGCATCGGCGAACTGCCGGTAGTCGTCGCCGGAAGCTGGGTGTACGGTGATTTCACCACCTGGATCGGCTCGCCCGACAAGAATGCCGCCTGGGACCTGCTTGCGGCGGCCAAGCAAGCGGCCGACGACGTGCTCGGCAGCGGCAGGTTGAGCGATGCCGACCGCGACGCCGTGCTGCTCCGGCTCGCGGTCTGCGAAGCGTCCGATTGGTTCTGGTGGTTCGGCGACTACAATCCCGCGACCTCGGTCGAACGCTTCGACCGGCTTTATCGCGCCAACCTCGCGCACGTTTACCGGTTGCTGCATCTGCCGGCCCCCTTCGCGCTGCAAGCCCCGATCAGCCGCGGCGCGGCCGCCGCGCGCTCCGAGGGCGCCATCCGGCGCGCGAGCTGACCGATGCCGGAAAGAGTTTCCCTGCTCTTCGGCGTTCACGCGCACCAGCCCTCCGGGAACTTCAGCGAGGTGGTCGATCGCGCGCACGCCCTTTGCTACCTGCCGTTCCTGCAGACGCTCGCCGAGTATCCGGCGTTCCGTTTCGCGGCCCACGTAAGCGGACCTCTGCTCGACCAGCTGGCGGCGGGCCACCCCGACGATTTCCGCCTGTTGCAGGTGATGGCGGCGCGCGGCCAGCTCGAGCTGTTCGGGGCCGGCGATGCGGAACCCGTGCTCGCGGCAATTCCGCATCGCGACCGCATCGAGCAGATCGAGCGCCTGTCGCGGCGCCTTGCGGCGCATTTCGGCACGCGACCGCAGGGCGCGTGGCTGACCGAGCGCGTGTGGGAATCGGCGGTAGTGCCGGCGCTCGCCGATTGCGGGGTGCGCTACGCGATCGTCGACGACTATCATTTTCTCTGCACCGGCAAGACGGCCGCCGATCTCGACGGCTACTTCACCACCGAGGAAGACGGGCGAACACTCGACCTGTTCGCGATTTCCGAGGAGCTGCGCTATCGGATTCCGTTCGCCCCGGCACATGAGGCGGTGGCGTATCTCGAAGGCCTCGCCCGGCCTGACCGGCGCGTCGCCGCCGTCTATTTCGACGACATCGAGAAGCTGGGCGTCTGGCCCGAGACCCACGATTGGGTCTACGCACGCGGGTGGCTGCGGGAGTTCATCGAGCGCGTGCTGGCGTCCCCGGCCATCGAGACGACGCATTATGCGGAATTTCACGCACGCGAGCGCACCCGCGGCGTCGTCTATCTTCCGGCCACGTCGTACATCGAGATGAACGAGTGGTCGCTGCCTGCTGCAGCCGCAGCTGAGTACGTGGCCCTGGTGCAGGGAGAGAAGCAGGCCGGCCGGTATCCGGCGCGCAAGGGCTTTCTGCGCGGCGGCATCTGGCGCAATTTCCTTAGCCGATATCCCGAGGCGAACTGGATGCACAAGCGGATGCTCGCCCTTTCGGTGCGCTTTGCCGCACTGCCCGAGGCGCAGCGCAGCGACGAGCTCCGCACCCTGCTCCATCTCGCGCAGGCCAACGACGCCTACTGGCACGGGCTGTTCGGCGGCATCTACCTGCCGCACCTGCGACGCGGGGTCTACGGCAAGCTCGTGGAACTCGAGGCACGGCTCGATGCGATTGCCGAACGCCCTGCGGTCGCCAGTCTCGATCTCGATTACGACGGCACGACCGAGACCTTCGTGCACAACGACGCGCTGCAGATCGTGGTGCGTGGCGACGGCAGCGCGGCACTCCGCGAGCTCGATGCCTATGCGCTGGCGCAGAACTTCGGCGACACCTTCAGGCGACACGCCGAGCATTATCATCGGCGCGTGCTCGACGGTCGGTCACAGGAGGGCGGCGGTACCGGAATCGCGTCGGCGCACGACCGCGTCAGCTTCAAGCACGCGATCGGAGCGGCCGACGTCATCCCGGATGCGGCCCCGCGTGACCTCTTTCGGGATACCTGGATCGAAGCCGGCGATCGTGTGCTGCCGTGCGAGCGCTATCGATCGGGCGAACCCGTGTTGGCGGAAAGCCGGCTCGATTTCGCCATTGCGATCGGGTCGGTCCGCATTGAGAAGACGATCGCCCTCTCTGGCGGCACGACGTCTGTGCGCTACCGCGTGGGTGGTGGCACCTCGGGCACGCTGCGCACGACGCTCGATCTGGCGATGCCGAGCTGCGACGGCTTCGGCGGTCGCTACATCGTGGACGAGCGGATCGTCGGCGGATTCGGTCAGCCGCTCGACCTCGCCGAAGCACACGAGGTCACGCTGGACGACCGCTTCATGAAGGGCAGCGTGACTGTCCGTTGCGCGCCGCCGGCGCGCATCGTCGGGCGGCCGTACCACACGGTGTCGCAATCGGAGGAAGGCTTCGAGCGCATCATGCAATCGGTCACGCTGCAAATTGAGTGGTCCGTTGCGCCGCCGGCGACATTCGAAGTCGAATTGGACGTGCGTGCCGATCCGCGCTGACACGCGCCGGTCCGCAATCTTGGGGTTCGTTGATCAGGGTCAAGTGACGGCGCGCCCGGAACGGCGCAACATGGAGATGTGCGCTGTAGGCTACGGAGGCGCAGCCGGCAATCAATGACGGTCGATTAAAGGCCGGTGCAAATCGATCGCCGCGTTCCAGTAGTTTCCGAGTGTTCGCAACAGCGCCGAGGTAACAGCCGAGGAGTGCCATCATGATGAAAACCATTAGCGGAAAGACGTCGGGTCCCGCCCGGCATCGCGTCATTCCCCCCACATCGTCGCCGCCTGAAACCGTACGTGGGCGCGCGCGTGGCGGGATGGTCGAGAATCCTGAATCCAAAATCGAGAACGCTGCTGACGTGTCGGTGGGCGAAAGCCTACGCCAGCGGATCGATCCCGAGTTGCGGTACCGGATGATCAGCGAAAGAGCCTTCGAGTTCTATGTGGCCCGCGGCTACGCCGACGGCAACGACATGGACGACTGGCTGGAGGCGGAGAAGCAGGTCGACAGCATGCTGGCGTAGTGTCGACACCGCCTCAGCCTCAGGGGCGGCAGGGCGCCCGCGGGCAGAGAAGGGTGCAAATAGACCGACGGCGGCGGCAGCGCGGGCCGGCGCATGGAGCGTGCATGTCGTGCAGCGGCCACGGGCCGCGCCCAGGTTCAGGCCGCGCGCTCTAACTCCGCTCGCCACTTGCCGTGGCGCGCCAGACTGTTCATCTCGAGACGCCGATGGAAGGCGCGCTGCGCGACGGCGACGTTCTCCGGCCGGCCACCCCACGCACGCATTACGGGATCCTGCAGTGCCCGAGCGTACGAGAATGACAGCACCCACGGCGCGTTCGGGTACATGACGTTGATCGCGTTCAGGTTCGCCGTCGCCTCCTCCGGCGCCTGACCGCCCGACAGGAAATTGATCGTCGGCACCGCGGCGGGAACCGTGCGGCGCAGTACCTCGATCGTCGCCGCGGCCACCTGCTCCGGGCTCGCCTTCGGCGGATGCTCCTTGCCGGGCAGCACCATGTTGGGCTTCAGGATCATGCCCTCGAGCATGACGCCGTGGCGGTGCAGCGCGTCGAAGACCGCATGCAGAACCGCTGCGGAGACCTCGTGGCAGCGTTCGAGCGTGTGGTCTCCGTCGATGAGCACTTCGGGCTCGACGATGGGGACGATTCCCTGGTCCTGGCACATCGCGGCGTAGCGCGCCAGCACCTCGGCGTTCGCCTCGATGCCAAGCGGCGTCGGATTGCGGTCGGTGACGGCGTACACCTCGCGCCACTTGGCAAAGCGCATTCCCTGCGACTTGTACTTGGCGAGGCGCTCGCCGAGACCATCGAGGCCCTGTGTAATCAGGTCGCCGGCGGCTCCAGGGAGTGCCGCGGTCCCCTTGTCCACCTTGATGCCGGGAATGATACCGCGGCTCGCGAGCACCTGTGGCAGCGGCCTGCCGTCGTCCGAACTCTGGCCGAGCGTCTCCTCGAATAGGATCACGCCGGACAGATACGCGTCGGCCCCTGCCGTCGTGATCAGCAGCGAGCGATAGGCGCGCCGCGTTTCCTCGGTGGACTCGATGCCCACGGCCTTGAAGCGCTTGGTGATGGTCGGCATGCTCTCGTCGGCCGCCAGTATGCCCTTGCCGGGCTGGACGATGACGGCGATTGTTTGCTGAAGTTCGCTTGTGGTGGTCATGTTCGTGTCCCTTCCAGAGTGATCGCTGCGCCAGCAAAGTAGAGGCTGCCGGCCGCAGCTAGAGTTTGCCGTGTATGCGGTGACGGCGCCTCATCCGCGCGTGCCTTGCGACCGAGCCGCCTTTTGACCTCGAGCACGCTCATCGTAGTCGAAGGCGACGATCTGCGAATCGCGATCGACACCCAGCCTGAGTTGCGTGAGGTCATTGGAGCCGATCGAGAACCCGTCGAAGTAGCGGGAGAACTCGTCGATGCGATAGTGAGTCGCCCGTCGGTGAACAGGCTGGCGAAGCATCGCCGGCAGGCGTCTTGCAGTTGCTCGTCGCCGTGAACGTTGAGAAAGGTCTCGTGCGCGCCCGCGAAGCTCGCCTCGGGCAGGGCCTCTGCCGTGGCCGATGAACGCACGGCGAGCGTCAACCGAGGCCCGTATTCCGCCGGCAGAATGTGGTGCGCCTCGACAATCTCGCGCCGAAGGTCCTCCGCCAACCCGGCGCCATGGACGATTTCGCGCATCTTGCGTCCCCGCGCGGCCAGGTCCACGACGCTCGCCGGATCGAGCCCCTGGATGACCTCCTTCAGTGCCGGCGAAACCCCGGCGCGCTCGAGCACGTGCCAGCAAGCGCTGGCAAGCACCGCAAAGCCGTTGCGCACGCGCACTCCTTGCGAGCGCAGCCCGCCGTACACCTCCCCGAGCGAAGCATTCTTGCCGCCGACTTCCGCCACGTCACCAATGCCGATGTCCTTGAAAGAACGAATGTAGCGCGATGCCCAAGCCATACGGTGACGCCCCCTGCTCCGAAGCCGGCGATCAGCGCAATGATAGACCCCCAACGCTGGCCGACGGTAAGATGTGTAGCGCATGCAAGCGCCGTCCGCATTGCGCGATGTCAATGTCGGGTCTTGCCTGGTGACGGCAGCGAATTGCAGGCAATCGACGCGGCACTGCCCGGAGCGGTCGCGTCGGGGTGGCACCACGGGTCCTTGGCGCGTCGCGGTGTCGGCACGTAAAGCAAGATTGACGCATGTCAATGGGCCTGAATCAAAGGAAGCAGAGACTTTCAGCACTCCGCAAGCGATGCAACCGCCGATGGAGAACGCGATGAGCATGCCCGAAGCGTCCGTCAGCGTGATGGACGCAATCCACGAGCGGCGCTCGGTCCGCTCGTATCTGCGCCGGAAACTGGACTGGGACACACTCTCACCGTTGCTAGCCGCGGCGGTGCAGGCGCCCACCGCGATGCATCGCGAGCCGTGGGAGTTCGTCGTTGTTCAAGATGCAGATCTGCTGAAGAAACTTTCGGAGCGCGCCAGGCTGATATTTGCTGACGAGCCGCACCACGAGCTGCTCGACCGTGGGGGACACGCGCTCGACATCTTCACGAGCCCGGATTTCGACATCTTCTATGGCGCCGGTACGCTCATCGTCATCGGCACGAGGTCGGAATCGCCGTTGGCCGCCGCCGATTGCTGGCTCGCCGCGCAGAACCTCATGCTGGCAGCTCACGCGAACGGGCTTGGGACATGCGTCATCGGCTCGGCGCTCGCCGTACTCAATCTGCCGGAGACCAAGCTCGAACTCGAGGTTCCGTACAACTTCACTGCCATCGTGCCGGTCATCGCGGGCGTACCAAGCGGCGTGACTCCGCCAACGTCACGACGCAAGCCATTTTTGCTGTCCTGGCTCTAAGATCCGGCACGGTCGACATCCGATTCGGGGAAGGTGGCCGCTTCCAGACGTATCGGCTGTCGCGTCGGATTCGGAAACTTCCACCTCCGACCGGGGCAGAAACAGCGTCGGCCTCACCCGACTCGGGTGCCGACGCGCAGGCGATCATGTTTGACACCACCGGCAAACACGAAAACGAGGCCTAGTACCCGCAGGCGCGGCTGCCTGGGTCAGACCACGTTTGTTACAAGAAGCCCGGTCGATGCTGGGCTTTTTGTATTGACTTCAGAAGGATAGTTTTGACATTGACCGGATTTCCTTTGATTCAAGCGTCTGCGGAACGGCACGCCTCACTTTTTCGATGGTGATTCCGATTGTCGTGGATTCGCGCCCCGTCAACCCCCATCTCTTTTGTGCCCCTTTGCTCCAGCAAATCAGGCGCATAGCGCGGCAGCAACTGCAGACTTCGGGAACAGGCCGGCGCCCGCCCGGAAAGATGTTTTCAATGCGGTGACCGCTACAATCGACTGCTCGCCAGTGCGGGCGATGCGATCAGGAGCGGTCATGTCCCTACAGATCCCCGACATCTTCCCGAAGCCGCCCGGCGACGACGACCCGGGCGAGACGCAGGAATGGCTCGATGCGCTGGAGGGCCTCGTGCGGCATGGTGGGCCTGCACGCGCGCTGTTCGTACTGCGCCAACTCCAGCAGCAGGCGCAAATGCTCGGCCTTGTGACGCCCGAGGCGCCGCATTCGGCCTACCAGAACACGATCTTGCTCGATCAGCAGGGACCGTATCCCGGCGACCTCGCCATCGAGCAGCGCATCACGTCGATCATCCGCTGGAATGCGCTGGCGATGGTCATGCGCGCCAATCAGGCGTCGGGCGAGCTCGGCGGCCACATCGCCAGCTATGCGTCGGCCGCCGAAATCTTCGAGGTTGGTTTCAACCACTTCTTCCACGCCGCCAACGGGCAGCGCGGCGGCGACCTCGTGTACTTTCAGCCGCATTCGGCACCAGGCGTCTACGCGCGCGCGTTTCTCGAGGGCGACCTGACCGAGGACCAGCTCGCGCGTTATCGGCAGGAAGTCGGCGGCAACGGCCTTTCCTCCTATCCGCATCCCTGGCTGATGCCCGGGTTCTGGCAGTTTCCGACGGGTTCGATGGGCTTGGGACCCATCAGCGCGATCTACCAGGCGCGCTTCCTGCGCTATCTCGAGCACCGCGGCCTGGCACCCGCGAGCGACAGGCACGTATGGGGAGTGTTCGGCGACGGCGAGATGGACGAGCCCGAGTCGATTGGCGCGCTGACGTTGGCCGCGCGCGAGCGGCTCGACAACCTGACGTTCATCATCAACTGCAACCTGCAACGGCTCGACGGTCCCGTGCGCGGGAACGGCCAGATCATCCAGGAACTGGAGTCGCTGTTCGCGGGCGCCGGCTGGAACGTGGTCAAGGTGCTGTGGGGCTCCGACTGGGATGCGCTGTTTGCGCGCGATACCCACCACGCGCTGCTGCGCCGCTTCGCGGCGACCGTGGACGGTGAATACCAGACACTCGGGGCAAACGACGGCAACTACAACCGCGACCACTTCTTCGGCCTCGATCCGGAGCTGCGGGCACTTGTCGCGCACATGACGCCGGCGGAGATCGACGGCCTCACGCGCGGCGGGCACGACTTCCGCAAGCTGTATGCGGCGTTCCGGCTCGCGCGCGAGCATTCGGGCCAGCCCACGGTCATCCTGGCGAAGACCAAGAAGGGGTACGGCATGGGAAGCGCGGGCGAGTCACGGATGACCGCGCATCAGCAGAAGAAGCTCGACGTCGAAGCGATCAAGCACTTTCGTGACCGCTTCGCGCTGCCTCTGTCCGACGACGACGTCGAGCAGTTGCGTTTCTACAAGCCACCCGAGAACGGCCGCGAGATGGCATACCTGCGGGAGCGCCGTGCGGCATTGGGCGGATACCTGCCGCGGCGGCGGCGTGCGGCTTCGGCGATACCGATTCCCGCGCTGGAAAGCTACGCGGGCTTCGCACTCGCCGCCGCGGGCAAGGAGATGTCGACGACGATGGCGATGGCGCGAATGCTGGGCAGTCTGCTCAAGGACAAGGTGCTGGGACCCTGCATCGTGCCGATCGTCGCCGACGAGGCGCGCACCTTCGGGATGGCCAATCTGTTCCGGCAGGTCGGCATCTACTCGCCGCAGGGTCAGCTCTACGAGCCCGAGGACGCCAGCTCGATGCTGTCGTACCGCGAGGCGCGCGACGGGCAACTGCTCGAGGAAGGCATCACCGAAGCCGGCGCAATGTGCTCGTGGACGGCTGCGGCCACGTCCTACAGCGCGCACGGCCGTGCGATGCTGCCGTTCTACATCTACTACTCGATGTTCGGCTTTCAGCGCGTCGGCGATCTGATCTGGGCCGCCGCCGATCAGCGCGCCCGCGGCTTTCTGCTGGGCGCGACGGCCGGGCGCACGACGCTCTCGGGCGAGGGGCTCCAGCATCAGGACGGCAGCAGCCATGTCGTCGCGGCGACCGTCCCCAATTGCCGTGCGTACGATCCAGCGTTCGCCTACGAGCTCGCCGTGATCGTGGACCACGGCATGCGGCAGATGCTGGAGCGGCAGGAGGACGTGTTCTACTACGTGACCGTGATGAACGAGAACTACGCACACCCGTCGATGCCGGCGGGTATCGAGGCGCAGATCGTCCGCGGCATGTACCGGATGGAAACGCACCGACGCGACGGCGCGGTCGGACCCGTGCGCCTGCTGGGCTCGGGCACGATCCTGCGCGAGGTGGCCGCGGCGGCAACGCTGTTGCTGGACGACTGGAAGGTCGCGAGCGACGTGTTCAGCGTTACGAGCTTCAGCGAGCTCGCGCGCGACGCCCGCGCGACCGCGCGCTGGAACCGCCTGCATCCGGAGGCAGCGTCGCGGACCAGCTTCGTTGCGGAAATGCTGGCGGGTGACGCCCCAGTCGTCGCCGCCACCGATTATGTGCGAGCGTATCCCGAACTGATCGCTGCGCACGTCCGCGCGCCGTGCATCGCGCTCGGCACCGACGGCTTCGGGCGCAGCGACACCCGCAAGGCGCTGCGGCGGTTCTTTGAGGTCGACCGTCACCACATCGTGCTGGCCGCGCTCGCCGCGCTCGTCGACGCGGGTCGGCTGGAGCGCGCGTGTCTCGCCGATGCGATCCGGCGGTACGAAATCGAACCGAGTATGGCGGAACCCTGGGTGCAGCCAACGCCACGAGGCTGAGTACATCCGCGCGCTGCTGGCGCGCCCACCGTTCGCCCGGTGCGCGGCGACAATTACACCCTGAAGCGCTCGAGCCGGCGCAGGTCCGGCTCGATGCCCAGCCCCGGCGCGTCAGACAGTTTGACCTCGCCGTCCTTGACCGCGAACGACACGACTTCTTCGCGCAGCGGATTCGGATTGGCGTCGACCTCGGCAAAGCTGCGTTCGCTGCCGAGCGCCGCGACCAGGTGCATCGACGCGGCCAGCCCCACGCCTGCGCCCAGCCAGTGCGGGCAAAACGCGACGCCGTGGCGCGTCGCGAGCCGCGCGACGTCGATGCAACCGCTGATTCCGCCCCACTTGCCGACGTCCGGCTGCACGAAGCCCAGGTAGCCCGCGTCGAGCGCGGCCGCGAAGCTCTCCTCGCCACGCAGATTCTCGCCCGCGGCCAGTGGCACGGTGCTGGCGCGCGCAAGCGCGCGCCACGCCTCGACCGGTTGATCCGCGGCGATGGGCTCTTCGATCCAATGCGGGCTGAACTCTGCAAGTGCTGCGATGTTTGCGCGGGCTTCTTCCGCTGACCACGCCTGGTTGGCGTCGGTCATGATGGTGGCTGTATCGCCAAGCGCTGCGCGCATCGCCGCCAGGTTCTCGCGATCGCGCGCGATTCCGAATCCGACCTTGAGCTTGAATGCCCCGAATCCTTCGGCCCGCTTGGCGATGGCCGTTGCCGCGGCTGCGTCGGGGCCGATGCCGCTCGCATAGACGCGCAGCATATTCTGTCCGCCCAGGTGCTTCCACAGCGGCACGCCGGCCCGACGCGCCGCGAGGTCCCAGAGCGCCTGATCGACGGCGCCGGTGACTTGCGCGAATGGTCCGGGCTCGCCGCATTGAATCGCCATCGGGCGCGTGCGCCGTTCGAGCATGGCACGCACTGCGCGCGGTTCATCGCACGCGACGCCGACGAGCAACGGCGCGAAGAGGCTGTCGGCGAGGCGCGCGCGATGCTCGGCGCCCACTTGCGGAAAGTTGCAGAAGACCTCGCCCCAACCCCAAGCGCCGTCGCTTGCCGATACGCGCAGGAAGACGGCCGGCCGGTTCGTCAATGTCCCGAACGCGTTGGCGACCGGCACGGCGATCGGCGCACGCAGCACCCAGCACTCGACTTTGGCGATCGCGGTGTTCACTGTGGGTCTTCCTCTCGGAAACTGACTTCTGCGAAATTGCCTATGGTCATTGGAACGCCCTCGTCGTTCCCGCGCAAGCGGGAACCTAGCGTCGTTCGACGTCACCGGGTCCCCGCTTGCGCGGGGACGACGGGCAGGTCTTGCCACTCATTTTTCCGCGGCGAGTTTAGACTGACAATGCAAGCGTGAAGAGCAAGGGGTATGCCGCCATGAGAAGTATGCAGCTATGTCGTGCAGTTCTGGCCGCGGTGCTTGTATTCGCAACGGTGTCGGCGGCGTTCGGGCAGGCCTATCCGTCGAAGGCGGTGCGCCTGATCGTGCCGTTTCCGCCGGGAGGCGCGGTCGATTTCTATGCGCGCGTGGTGCAGGAACCGCTGTCCGAGGCGCTGGGCCAACCGATCGTGATCGACAATCGTGCGGGTGCCAGCGGCATGATCGGCGCCGACCTTGTCGCCAAGGCGGCCCCGGACGGATACACGCTGCTGCTGGGCAATATCGCTTCGCTCGCGATCAACGTCGGGATCTATCCCAAGATGGCGTACGACCCCGCCAGGGACTTCACGCCGATCATGCGCACGGTCGACGTGAACTACGTGCTTGTGGTGCATCCGTCGGTGCCCGCCAATACCGTCGGCGAACTGGTCGCCTACGCCAGGGCCAATCCGGGCAAGCTGTCCTACGGCTCCGCGGGCAGCGGCAGCATGCCCCACCTTTCCACCGAGTTGCTGAAGTCGCTGACCGGCACCGACCTGGTTCACGTCCCTTACAAGGGCGGCGGGCCGATGGTCACCGATCTGCTCGGCGGCAGCGTGCAGATCGTCATTGGCGATCAGGCCAACCTGATGCCGCACGTGAAGACCGGAAGGTTGCGGGCGCTGGCGGTCACGAGTCCCAAGCGTTCCGTCATCTATCCGGAGCTTCCGACCGTCGCCGAAGCCGGATTTTCCGGCTACCAGGCGACTGCGTGGCAGGGCTTGGTGGGGCCCGCCGGCCTGCCGTCCGATATCGTCAAACGTCTCAACGAAACGCTGGCCAAAGTCATGGCGATTCCAGCAGTGCGCCAGCGCTTGGTCGAGGGCGGCCTCGATCCCGTGCCCGATACGCCGGAGGAATTCGGGCGCTTCATTCGCGCGGAAATCGTCAAGTGGTCGAAGATCGCCAGGGACGTGGGCGCCAAGGCCGAGTGACTCGTTGCGGATGCCGTCAGGCGCCGCCACGCGCGTTCACGAACTGCTTGCCAGCCTGATCAGCGTCGCCTCGCCGAAGAGCGACGGAATGGCGACCTTGCGTATGTCCGGGTGATCGGGCACCAGGAACAGGATCGGCGTGATCAGTTCCTCGAAAATCCCGCGCAGGCTGCGCGCGCCGGTCTTGTATTCGAAGGCCAGCTCGGCGATCTGCTCGAAGACCTTCTTCTCGACGGTCAGCTCCACGCCTTCGTTGCGGAAGATGTCCTGGAACTGGCTGTAGATGGAATTCTTGGGTTCGATCATGATCCGGACCAGCATCGCCCGCGTCAGGTCCTGGAAATTGGCGATGATCGGCAGCCGGCCGGTGAACTCCGGAATCAGGCCGAAGGTGAACAGGTCGGTGGGTTTGACGCGCGTGTTGAGCCGGTCGAGGATTTTCTGGCTGTCTTCCTTCGACCAGGTGATGAATCCGTAGCCGTGTGTCTGCGACATGATCTTGTCGAGGCCCACGAACGCGCCGCCGCAGATGAACAGGATGTTGGTCGTGTCGATGTACTTACCGCTGCCGAGCTTGACCTGCGAGCCTTCCATGATCTTCAGCAGCGCGTGCTGCACGCTCTCGCCTGAATTGCCGCGGACCTCGCCGTCGGAAGCCTTGAGCTTGTCGATTTCGTCGATGAAGACGATGCCGCTCGATGCCCTGCCGATGTCTCCGCCGGCCTTGTCGACCAGGCGCTGCAGGATCGCCTCGATTTCCTCGTTGACGTAGCGCGTCTGCGCGAGCGACGTCGCCTCTGCCGTCACGAAGGGCACCCCAAGAACCCGTGACAGCGTCTCACACAGCAGCGTCTTGCCGGTGCCGGAGGAGCCGATGAGCAGGACGTTGCTCTTGGCAATCGGCGCGTTGTCTTCCCGCGACCTGGCGATTTTCTTGAAGTGCGAATAGACCGCGACCGCCACGGTCTTCTTGGCGGCGTCCTGACCGATGACGTACTGGTCGAGGTACTTGACGATGAAGCTGGGCGTAATTCTCTTGTCGAGCATGATGGTGTTCCGGTGGTTGCCGCGGTCGGGGCCGACGATGTCTGCGCGGCCCGCGGGTGGGCCACGCCCCAAAGTATCAGGTTCCGGACTGCCCGGGCAAGGTGCCGGCGGGGCGCATTCGCGGTTCGCGTTTGCCGCTTCACCGGCCAGGCGCGATCTCGCTTTCGTGCCAGCGCGACAATGCCAGGCGCGACACCCACACCGTCGCGCCGAACAACGCCACGCCCGCGAGCGTGATGAGCAAGAGCGCCGCGAACAGCCGGGGGATGTTGAGCTGGATGCCGGCGAGCAGTATCTGGTAGGCGAGACCCGCTCCCTGACCCCCCGTGCCGGCGACGAATTCGGCGACGACCGCGCCGATCAGCGCCAGACCGCTGGCGATGCGCAGGCCGCCGAAGAAGTAGGGCAGGGCGCTGGGTACGCGCAGGCGCCACATCACCTGCCAGCGGCTGGCGCGGCACATCCGGAACAGGTCGAGCAGGCCGGTGTCGACGCTGCGCAGGCCCAGCGTCGTGTTGGAAATGATCGGAAAGATCGCGACCACGACCGCGCAGAGCACCAGCGCGACCTGGATGTCCTTGACCCAGATGATGATCAGCGGCGCGATCGCGACGATCGGCGTCACCTGCAGTATCACCGCGTAGGGAAACAGGCTCATCTCGATCCAGCGGCTGCGCACGAACAGCAGCGCGACCAGCGCGCCGACCACGACCGAAATCAGCAGCGCGGTCAGCGCGATGGTCAGCGTCACGCGCAGCGAGTCGAACAACAGCCCGCGATCGGCGACAAGCGTCTGCAGCACGACCAGCGGCGAGGGCACGAGATAGGCGGGCACGTGGTAGGCGGTGACGAGCACCTGCCACGCGGCCAGCACCAGCACCGCGACCAGCAACGGCGCCGCGAAGCGCAGCGCGCGCGAGGGAAGGTCCTCGGAGGGCTGGTTCATGTGCCGAATTCGGTGTGCGCGTTGGCGACCAGGTCCGACAGCTGCTGGCAGCGAGCGGTGAACGCCGGCGTGAGCCGGTAGGCGTCGCTGCGCGGATACGGTTCATCGACCGCGACGTCGGCGATGATGCGACCGGGGCGCGCCGCCATGACCGCGACGCGCGTCGACAGGAACACCGCTTCGACGATGCTGTGGGTGACGAACACGATCGTCAGCGCTTGCGTCGCCCAGAGCGAAAGCAGTTCCGCATCGAGCCGCTGGCGGGTGAATTCGTCGAGCGCGCCGAAGGGCTCGTCCATCAGCAGCAGGTTGGGTGCGGTGACGAGCGCCCGGGCGATCGAGGCGCGCATTTGCATCCCGCCGGAGAGCTCGCGCGGCAGCCGGCTTGCAGCGTCGGTGAGGCCGACGCGCGCGAGCGCCGCTGCAACGTCGCGAGCGGCGTCGGCACGCGGGGTCGCCGCAAGATCCAGCGGCAGGCGCACGTTGGTGTCGATGCGCGCCCAGGGCATCAGCGTCGGCGCCTGGAACACCATCGCCAGCCGCCTGCCCGGTCCGCCGGTCGCATCGAAATCGCCGCCCCACCAGCGCAGGCGGCCGGTGTCGGCGTGCAGCAGCCCGGCGATGAGGTTGAGCAGCGTGGTCTTGCCGCATCCCGACGGACCGAGCAGCGTCAGGAATTCGCCATGGCCGATCCTAAGGTCGACGGGCGCGAGCGCGACGGTGCCGGTGCGATACGTCTTCCCGGCGCCGGCGAGTGCGACGACCGGCGCTGCAGCGGCGCTCGCGGAAGCCGACGTCAGGGCAGTACCTTCACGTCGCGCACGATCGACAGCGTGTACGCCTTCGCATAGTCCGTGCCGGGTTTGGTCAGGTTCGCGGCGCGCAGGAAGTCGAGCGTCTGTTTCCAGCGCGCGTCGGTCATCGTCAGCATGCCCAATTGCGCCGCGTCGCCGCCGCTGACCAGCGCGTACTCCCGCATCTTGCGATGGCTGTAGGCGAGCAGCTCGTCGCTCATCTGCGGATTGTCGCGCTTGATGAGCGCGTTGCCCGGCGCCGGATTGGCCAGGTAGCTCTTCCAGCCTTCCGCCGAAGCGCGCACGAAGCGGGCGAGAACGTCGGCGCGCTTGGCCAGCGTGTCGCTCGTGACGACCAGCGCTTCGGAATAGGGCGGGTAGCCCAGGTCGGCGAGCAGGAACACGACCGGCTTGACGCCCGCCTTTTCGATCGAGAACGGTTCGGACGTGGCGAAGCCCTGCTGCGACAGCGTCAGGTCGGCGAGGAAGGGCTGCACGCTGAATCCGTACGGCCGCTTCTGGCTGTCGACGAAGCCGTAGCGCTGCTTGAGCCAGGGCCAGAAAGTCGTGTTGCTCGCGGCGCCGATCGCGATCGGCCTGCCTTTGAGGTCTTCGAGTTTCGCGACACCCGGATGCGCGATGATCGCGGTCGGATTCTTCTGGAAGGTCGCGGCGATCGCCGTGACCGGCACGTTCTGCTCGATCGCCGAGACAACCTGCAGCGCGTCGCCCATCACCACGTCGAGCTGACCGGCGGCGAGCAGCTGCAGGCCGTTGACCTGGGGGCCGCCCATCTTGATGGTCACGTCCAGGCCGTGTTTCTTGTAGGTGCCGTCGGCGAGCGCCTGATAGAAGCCGCCGTGCTCCGCCTGGGCCAGCCAGTCGGTCGCGAAGGTCAGGCGGTCAGCGGACTGGGCGCCTGCCGGCGCGGCAAGAAAGGCAAGCGCGAGCAGCAACATACGCGGGGCAAGACGAACCATTGCAGTTCTCCGGGGAAGGCGGGGGGTGGCCGCTCACTGCACGAAGGCGAATTGTAGCGGACGATGCTCAACCGCTCCGGAAACGGGTTCCTGGCACGTCGCGCCTAGCGGGTGCGGCCGTCGAAGCCATCGACGCCGTGCGCGAGCGCGGCTTGGACGATCGGCGAGGTATCGTGAATGACGATGCCTTCCATCGGATGCACGGGACGTTGCCACGGCGCCAGTGCGAGAACGCGGCGCCCCTCGGCGTAACCGGCTTCCTGGCGCGCGCCGATGCCGGCGGGCGTGAAGTCGATATCCTTGAGATGGTCCTCGCCGTCCAGCCGCGGCGCGATCAGCCGCGCGACGTGCATGGTGGTGCCGCAACCCCAGGACGCCAGCTCCTGCACCTCCGCCGCGGTTCGCGACTTCTCCGGGACGTGCTTGCATAGCTCGCGAATGATGTGGCGCAGATGGTGGATCTGCTTCTGGCGCGCGATGTGGCTCTTGGCGCGGCTGGCGTACTGGATGTCTTTTTGTCGCCCCATGACGTCCCAGATCGACGCCGGCTCGGCGCCCTCCGGATTCCACATGTGCACCGTGAAGATGACCGAATCGCGACGCGGCTTGTCGTCGAGCACGGCCTCGATCGGCGTGTTCGAATAGACGCCGCCGTCCCAGTAGGGCTCGCCGTCGATGCGCACCGCAGGAAACGCCGGCGGCAGCGCCCCTGACGCCATGATGTGTTCCAGCGCGATCGGCTGGTCGCGGCTGTCAAAGTAGCGCATCTCGCCGTTCTTGACGTTGACTGCGCCGACCGTCAGCCGCGTATCGCTGGCGTTGAGATAGTCGACGTCGACCAGTTCGGAAAGGGTCTTGCGCAGGGGCGCGGTGGTGTAATACGCGGCGTTTTCCAGTCCGACCGGCGCGTGCGGACCGAACCACGACTTGGGGTTGGGTACGAAAAACGGCGCCAGCCCGCTGACCATGGTCGTCATGCTGGCGAGCACCGAACTGAGGCCCGGTACGAATTCGAAAGCATAGTTGCCCGCGCGCTGCTCGACGCGGCTCCAGAAATCGCGCAACCGCTCGAGACGGACTGCGGGCGCATTGCCGGCGATCAATGCGCCGTTGATCGCCCCGATCGACGTGCCGATTACCCAGTCCGGCTCGATGCCGGCTTCGTGCAGCGCCTGATAGACGCCGACCTGATATGCGCCCAGCGCGCCACCGCCCTGCAGCACCAATACCACTTGCCCCGGCAACACGGGTGCCACGGTTTGCGCAGCATTGCTGCGCGACGACGTCAGCTTGCGTGCTCTTCCCATCGCGATGCTCCAGGGTGATGAAAGGGGGTCGATTGCGCGCCAGGGCGCGGATGTTTGCGCTGGTGGCCGCGTGGCCCCATTGGCAGCATGGTCGCCGGGCTTCCGCCAAACTTACAGCGCGACCTGACGCCCCCGCCTTCCTAGATCGATCAGCAGCCCGCCGAGTCCATAGGCAGCCATGGCCCGCGTCGGTATCATGACAGTTGCCGGATTACATCGAGCACGCGCCATGGCCGATTCGACGTTCGCGACCCAGCTCGAGACGCATCGCCGCTACCTCCTGCGCATCGCCACGCTGCAATTGCGTGACACTGCGCTCGCCGAGGACGTCGTGCAGGACACGCTGGTCGCCGCGCTGCAGGGCGAGAAGGGGTTTTCCGGCCGGGCGTCGCTAAAGACGTGGCTGACGGGCATCCTCAAGCACAAGGTCGTCGACGCCATTCGCAGCAAGGCGCGCGCGCCCGTGCTGACCACGCTCGACGACGAATGCCGCCTCGACGATCTCGACGCCCTCTTCGACGAAACGGGCCATTGGGAGCATCCGCCGGCTGACTGGGGCGATCCCGAATCGCAGTTGTCGCAGCAGCAATTCTTCGAGGTCATGCAGGATTGCCTCGACCGGTTGCCGCCGAACACGGCCCGGATCTTCGTCATGCGCGAGGTCATGGACCTCGAAACCGACGAGATCTGCACCGAACTCTCGATCACCTCGAACAACCTCTGGGTCATCCTGCACCGGGCCCGATTGAGCCTGCGCGAGTGCCTGGAAAGGAGCTGGTTCGCCCCTTCCGCCAGCCGTTCCGCCCGCACGTCATCGGGCGCCCGTGTTTAGACTCAGGCGCCTCGCGAATTTCATCAATTGCCGCGGTGCGGCGCGACTGATATCGGCGTCGCAGGACGCAACGCTTTCACTGCGGGACACAATCAAGCTGCGGCTGCACCTGCACTGGTGTATCGCCTGTACCAACTACCTGCGGCAGGTGCGTTTTCTGCGCCGGGCGGCACGGCGGTTCCGCGAATGACGTCGTTGCGCGGACGTCGCCGCGGCGAGCGCAGGCGAGCTACTCGGCCTTAAGCCCGAAGTGCCGCTCGAGCAGGTGATCGAGCGAAATCCGCCCTGGCCCGAACAGCAGGACCACCAGGATCATCGTGCCCCAGAGAATGTGGTCCTTGACCGCGATGTCCGGAAGCGCGGCGTAGGACACCACCGCGATGATGTTGAAAAAGAACAGCACGAAGGCGCCGAAGCGCGTCGCCAGTCCGAGCGTCAGCAGCACCGGCATCGACAGCTCGGTGGCGGTGCCCATCAGCGCGGCACCCACCGGCGGCAGCACCGGGACGTGGTATTCGTTGGTGAACAGCGCGAGGGTGATGCTCCAGTCGTGGATCTTGGTGAGCCCTGACAGGAAGAACACCCGCGCCACGTAGAGTCGAAAGCCCAGCAGCAGCAGCGGCTGCAGCTTGTTCACAAGTTGCGCCGCACTGTGATAGCCGGCAGCGAGCCTGCCCGGCACCGAGGGTGTCGTCGTCACGGCATTCATTGCGCGCCCGTCCGGTTGGTACGGGACGGCGTGTGAAACGCGACGATGGCGTGATTGGCGACATGCCGCCGCAACGCGACGCCCAGGTCGAAGTCGGGATCGGCGGCTGCAGCGCGGTCGGCGGCGTTGCCCAGCGTCAGGCTGGCATCGAGCGCGGCAAGGAAGGCGTGGTCGCCGCGCGCGATGCGCTCGATCGCGACCCCGGACGCACCGCGTGACACCAGCAGCGTGTCGGCGCCTTCGCCCAGGTCGACCGGCTCGTCGCCGGAGCGGTCCGCCTGATTGACTTGCCAGATGCGCAGTACCGGAAACGGCGACCCGATCAGGCGCGCCGCGGGATGGACCAGGAAACACAGATCGCCAAGCGCGTCGGGCGCGACGCTTGCGAGCGCCTGGAGGTCGAGCGGTGCCGCGTCCGCGGCGATCGCGGCCTGGTCGATGGCCCATTCCAGTCGCGCGACGTCGGGCAGATAAGCGAGCTCCCGGGCGGGCGGATAGCCCGCCAGAAACACCGCGAAGTCGCCGCCGTAGCGATTGACATCGCCGCGCGTCGACGGATGAGCGCGCACGAAGTGTGCGGCGGCGGCGTCGAAGAATGCGCCGCCGACCAGCCGCCGCACGACCGGGAACGCCGCCGCCAGCACCTTGCGGTAGTTGCCCAGGACATTGTTGCGGTAGACGCCGATGCGCGCACTGGCGTCCAGATCGCCGCCGACGATCGGCAGTGCCGCGAGCGCCGCGCTGTCGCCGAACAGCGTCGCCGTCGAAAAGTTGCGCTGCAGCTCAAGCAGCGACGGCATGGCGTGCCTCCATGATCTGTCGGGCGTGGGCAGCCTCGTCGAGCAGCACCTCGAGCGCCGGGATATCGGTGTCCCACTCGATCAGCGTCGGGCGGGGCCCGAAGCGCTCGATGGTAGCGCGATACAGGTCCCACACCGGCGGTGCCACGCGCGCGCCGTGCGTGTCGATCAGGCACGCGCCGCGAGCATCGAACCCCGCCAGGTGGATCTCGGCGACGGCCTCGGCCGGGATCGCCGCTAGATAGTCGAGCGGGTCGAAACCGTGGTTGACGGCATTGACGTAGACGTTGTTGACGTCGAAGAGCAGCTTGCAGCCGGTGCGCCGGGCGACCGCGGCGACGAATTCCCATTCGGCCATCGCATCGTTCGCAAAGCGCAGGTAGGCCGACACGTTCTCGACGAGCAGCGGCCGCGCGAGCGCGTCCTGCACCTGCTCGACATGCTCGCAGACGAGTGCCAGCGCCTCGGCGGTGAACGGCAGCGGCAGCAGGTCGTTCAGGTGCCGGCCGTCGATCCTGCTCCAGCACAGGTGTTCGGAGACGGCTGCCGGCTCGATGCGCGCCGCCAGCCGCTTCAGCCGCGCCAGGTGGCCGGCGTCGAGCGCTGCCGCGGAGCCCAGCGACATGCCGACGCCGTGCAGCGAAATCGGGTAATAGGCGCGGATCGCGTCAAGCGCGGCCAGCGCCGGCCCGCCGTCGACGAAGTAGTTCTCGCTGTGGACCTCGAGCCACCCGCAAGGTGGGCGTGCGCCGCGAACCTGTGCGACGTGCGGTGCGCGCAGACCTATGCCCACGGAGAGCGGCAGCGAAGTCATGGTGGGCATGGGTCGGTGCGCAGGTGGCTGCACCGGCGGCGCGATACCTGCCGCCGGTGCAGTGGTGCATCAAGCCTTGGGGGCCGCCATCTTGCCGCCAACCTTTTCGCAGGTACCCTTGGTGACGTACTTCCACGAGATCGGATCGTTGTCCACGGTGCTCTGGCCGGCACAGGCGTGCTTGCCGGCGGCGCAGTCGTTCTGCCCGGCCTTGGCGATGCCGTAGCACTTGTCCTTGGCCGAATCCGGGGCGACCGGGCCCGCCGTAACCGCGCCGGCGAGTCCGAGCGCGAGCAGACCGGCAATTGCGGCTTGAATCGTCGTTTGTTGCTTCATGTACGTCTCCTGTGCGTGTTGAATGGGATCGGGAAAAGACAGGCAAGGCCGCCCATCTGGCCGATTGGTCGGCCCGCAGCGGCAATCCTTACATGCGGGCGCGGGTGCAATCATAATCGCAACCGCGGCCGGCGTGCACCGTTCCGGCGCAGCGGCGACGGCGGATACCCTGCCGACGCGGTCGCTGGGCTAAGATGTTCGGCAACGCTCACCCCAACTGCCACCGATGCGCTTTACCGTCGCCACCTACAACATCCACAAGGGATTTTCCCACCTTACGCGCCGCATGGTGATCCACGAGCTGCGCGACAAGCTCCATGGACTGGCCACGGACATCCTGTTCCTGCAGGAGGTGCAGGGCGTGCATCGCCGCCACGCCGGCCGCTATCGAGACTGGCCGGGCAAGCCGCAGCACGAGTTCATCGCCGGCACCGTCTGGCGCGAAGTGGCTTATGGCAGGAATGCGGACACGCGGCACGGGCACCACGGCAACGCGATGCTCTCGTGCTTCCCCATCGTCGCCCAGGAGAACCTGGACATTTCGGCGCATCTGTTCGAGAGCCGCGGCATGTTGCATTGTGAAATGCGGCTTGATCGGAGTTTGCCGTCGTTGCATTGCATCAACGTCCATCTGGGCTTGTTCGAGCAGGGCCGGCGCTGGCAGGTGCGCGCACTGACCGAGCGCATCCGCGAATCGGTCCCCGCCAACGCGCCGTTGATCATCGCCGGGGATTTCAACGACTGGCGGCGCAAGGCCGACCGCGCTCTGCAGGACGAGCTCGGCGTCGTCGAGGTCTTCGAGGCGGCGCGCGGCCGCCCCGCGCGCACCTTCCCGGCGATGATGCCGATGTTCCGACTCGATCGCATCTATGCGCGCGGATTGCGCGTGCTCGCGGCCGACGTCCACTACGCATATCCGCTGGCGCGGCTGTCCGACCACGCCGCGCTTGCCGCCACTTTCGAGCTCGCCGGTGGATCCGGCTGATCGCGCCGCATGGACAGCCACGGCATCGCGCAGAATCGGTACCTGCCTGGCAATCGCGTCACCCTGCTGCGGGATGGCGCCGAATACTTCCCGGCGCTGGTGCGCGCCATCGACGCCGCAGAACGCGAGATCTGGCTCGAAAGCTACATTTTCGCCGACGACTCCGCCGGCCGCCTGATCGCCGCGGCGCTGTCGCGCGCGGCAAGCCGCGGCGTGCGCGTCCGGCTGCTCGTCGATGGCTGGGGTGCCAAGCTCTATCTCACCGCCGCGCTGGAGGGCAACATCCGGGCCGCCGGCATCGATTTCATGAAGTATCGGCCCGAAGTCGCGCCATGGCAGTTTCGCTCGCACCGGCTGCGGCGTCTGCACCGCAAGCTGTGCCAGGTCGACGGCCGGATCGCGTTCGTCGGGGGCATCAACATCATCGACGACATGAACACGCCGCACCAGAAGCCTCCGCGCGCCGACTTCGCGGTCGCCATCGAGGGCCCCTTGTTGCCGGCGGTCGAGCGGACCATGCAGCGGGTCTGGGCACTGGTGAAGCTGGTCCAGACTGGTTCGACCGACGTGCCACTGTTCCCCGAGCACCGGCACGGACATCGCGTCGGAGCGCAGACCGCAAAATTCGTCGCGCGCGACAACGTTCGCCACCGTCAGGACATCGAGCACGCGTACCTCGCCGCAATTCGCACCGCGAAGCGCGAAATCATCATCGCCAATTCCTACTTCTTTCCCGGGATCCGCTTCCGGCACGCGTTGGTGGCAGCGGCGCAGCGCGGCGTGAAGGTGACGCTGCTGCTGCAGGCCAAGGTCGAATACGTGCTGCTGCATTTCGCCTCCAAGGCCATGTACGGCCAGCTGCTGCAGGCCGGCGTCCTCATCCAGGAGTATCACCGCAGCATGCTGCACGCCAAGGTAGCGGTGATCGACGACCACTGGGCGACAGTCGGCTCGTCCAACATCGATCCCTACAGCCTGCTGATGGCGCGCGAAGCCAACGTGTTCGTTCGCGACCAGGGTTTCAACGCGCAGCTCAAGAGCCAGCTGACGGAAATGATTGTCGCGGGCTCGAGCCAAGTCGCTGCCGACGACTGGAGATTGCACTCGCGGCTGTACAAGGCCGTAGTGTGGATCGCCTACGGCATCGTGCGCGTGGCGATGGGCATGCTCGGCTATGGGCGCAACGAGTGGTTTCGGGGGACGGGCGGACGCGACCGGTAGTCAGGCGCTGGGCACCTGTCGGCGCAGCGCCGGCACCAGCCAGAGCAGCAACACGCTGAAGATGCCTAGCGAGATCTGGGCCAGCGTGAGACCGAGTATCTTGAACGAGGTGTCGGAACAGTCGCCGTGCGCCTGGAACAGCTGGCGGATGACATCGGTCACCGGCAAGGTGTCGAGCATGTAAGAAAGGCTCGGGGTGCAAGCCGCGGACGCAGCGGGCGGCGCCAGCTGCAATTGCGTCTGGTAGGCGGCGACGCCACCCCCAAGCAGCACCAGAAGCAGGGCCAGTCCCAGCAGTCCGCGCTGCGTTCGTGGTCGTTGTCCGAGCAGCGCGATGGAGAGAAAGACCAGCGCCAGCGCGGCAAAGGTAATACGCTGGATGATGCACAAGGGACAGGGTTCGACGAGGAGCACATGCTGCACGAAAAAGCTGCCGCCGACGAGGCTCGCGCACAGCGCGCACAGCAGCGCGCTGGCCTTGGTGGGTGAATGGTAGAGACTGGAAAGCGCGATCATGGTGCTAGGCTCAGAAGCGTGGCCAACAACAAATAACTATTTTACCACCGACCCGCCCTTGCGAGTGTTTGCGCCGGCACGCATCCCGCGTCTTGTATGATCGAAATCGGTGACAGTTGCGGGACACCGTAGCGGCCAAGGAAACCCGAACGGAATGGACACGCTTCTCCTGGTGATGCCCCCCGCGTGGCTCGTGCGGGCCGCTGTGGCGGGCGTGTGGATCTACGAGGGGCTGTGGTGCAAGATTCTCGGGCAGGAGAAGAACGAGCTCCGCATCGTGCAGGCGGTTCCGCGCTTCGGCGCGAAGTACGGCCGCGCCTTCCTGATCACACTCGGATGGGTTGAACTCCTGGTTGGTGCCTGGGTGTCGAGCGGCTGGGCGCCGGGCCTGTGTGCACTGGCGCAGACGGTGCTGCTCGTCGCGCTCAACGGCAACGGGCTGCTCTGGTCCCGGCACCTCATTCACGACCCCGGCGGCATGGTGTTCAAGAACTTCGCGTTCCTCGTCCTGGCCTGGGTCAACGCCGGCCTCGCGCGGTGAGCCACATGGCGCTCGGCACTGCATGGGAGGCAGGGAGACTCGACGCCGGCGGTGGCCCGCCGCGTGTGCTCTTCGGGCGCATGTACGAGGACCCGGCGGTCGAGCGCGCGGCGTTCCATCCCGGAGGACGCGTCTTCTGCATCGCGTCGGCCGGTTGCACGGCGCTCTACCTCGCGCCGTACCATGAAGTCGTCGCCGTCGACATCAACCCTGCGCAGCTTGCCTACGCGAAGCGGCGGATCGCCGGTGCGCCGATGGTGCGCGGAACCGCCGAGCACATCATGCGCGTGGGACGCGCCCTGATGCCGCTCGCCGGCTGGAACCTGTCGACCCTCCGCGCGTTCCTCGATTTCGACGACCCCGCGGCACAGCACGCCTTCTGGAAGGCGCATCTCGACACGCGGCGCTTCCGCGCTGGTCTCGACACCCTGCTGTCGGTCACGGCGCTGCGTTCGGCGTATGCGCCGGGCTTGCTCGCCTCGCTGCCCAGACACTTCGGCGCGGTGATGCGGGCGCGGATGGAGCGCTGCTTTCGCACCCACCCGAATCGACGCAATCCCTACGCGCGGGCGCTGCTCGTCGGCGAGTTTGCGACCGAGTTGCCCCGGCCCGACGCGAAGCGAATCGAGCTCGTGCAGGCCGACGCGGCCACGTTTCTCGAGCAGGCGCCGCCTGCGAGCTTCGACGCATTCACGCTTTCCAACATCCTCGACGGCGCGAACCCGGGGTACCGGCAGCGGCTCTTCCGCGCCATCGCGCACGCCGCCGCGCCCGGCGCCATGGTCGTGCTGAGGAGTTTCGGCGAGTCCGAAGCCGAACTGCCCACCAACCGGGCGACCGATGATCGTTCCATGCTGTGGGGCATTGTCGATGTGAAGCCCGCCGCGGCGCTGGGCGCGTGACGCTCGCGGCAGCTGTAGCGCCCGCTTGTGGCTGCGGTCAGGGGAACAACGCGCCGCCATCCCCCCCGGCATCGGCTAGCAAGCCGCGTGGCCCGTCGCATTGTCCGGGAGCACGCGCGCCGCGCCCATGCCGGCAAGAATGTGCCGATGCAAATCATGAGCGAGCATTCGCTCGAAGTGACGCCAAAGCCGGCGCGGCCGCAGGTGCCCGTGATACCGCGTGGTGAGCGCAACCTCGGTGCCGCGGCCGTCGGCGCGGAACTCGTACGAGCCTTCGACCGTCGTCATGCAGCGCTCGGCGCCCAGACGCTGCTCGAGCACCTCGAAGCGCAGGAGGCGGGGACGCTCGAGCACGGTAATCCGCTTTGACAGGCCGCCGGTGCTGTAGATGCATTCGACAACGGTCCCGACATGCTTGCCGTTGGCTTGCGTCTTGACGGGGCTCGGCAGGAACAGCCGCAGGAGCAGCGGCGGACGGTGCGGCACCTCTTCGTAGAACAGCATCGTTTGCCAAACTGCGTCGGGCGGCGCGTCGAACACAGCCGTCGTGGTCACCACGTCGATCGCCAGGTTCGGCGGGAACAGCCGGCCGAGGAGCCACAGGAATTGGCGCGGATGCAGTGCGGATCGCGGCGGTCCCGCGCTATCCGCGTCTATCGTCGTCTCGCGATCGATGCTTTGCGCAACAGGCACCGCCGTCAGTGCCCGGGGCGGGCTCGACAGGGCCGGCGACGTTGCGAGGCCACGCGCTGGGGTGGCAAGACGGTTGTTGCGTACGGTGGGATGCGTGTCTTCGCGACTAGTCATGAGCAATGCCCATGGAGGAGCAGGTTTGATGTTTGCGCATTCCAGCGAATCGGGATTGACGTAAATCAGGAATTCGATGATTTCCCGCGCGAGCCGCGAGCGGCAAGAGTCCGCACCAAAATCCTCGTCGCGGTCGCTGCACTGCGCCCCTGATTCTCCGCAGTCCTCGTCATTTGGGGGGCTGCTTCTTGGCCAGCAGCTCCTTGAGGCCCGCGAAGGGAGCATGGGTCGACCCCCGGGTCCCGCCGGCGGTGCCGCTGCCCCCGCCAGTCGCTTCCAACTGTCGCTGATGCTCGTTGTCGTGGCAGTACAAACACAGCAGTTCCCAGTTGCTGCCGTCGGATGGGTTGCTGTCGTGATCGTGGTCCCGGTGGTGGACGGTCAGTTCGCGCACGTTGGCGCGCGTGAATTCGCGGGCGCAACGCCCGCAAATCCACGGGTAGATCTTCAGCGCCTGCTCCCTGTAGCCGAACTCGCGCTGTTCGGCAGCGCGCCGGGCATCGGCGACGATGCGGTCCAGTTTGCCGGGGTCGTTTGTACGCATCATGCCGCCTGAAATCTCCAAGAATTGTCTGCAACGCCGCGATCGGGGCACCGATCTTGGGCGGCAAGCAACCGCCATCATTGGCAGCGACGCAGATATCCTACACCTCGACCCGCTCGGCGATCCTCAAGACATCGTCAGCTGCGGCGCCGCAGATGGCGGACCGTGCACTCCGGCTCAATATGGCTCGAGACTTGCCGTTCGCCAACGGCTGGTTGCGGCAAGGCGCGGCCGAAAAACGGGTTGTCTCAATGCGTGCCCCAGCTAACCTCAGCCGTCGTTGGCCATTCCCGGCACCGGATTGACCGTCCTCGGCTCGACGCTCAGACTTGACCGGCACGCAGAGGAACAGCGCTCATGGAAACGCCCAACCGTGGTTGGATCCTGCTCGTCGCTTTCATTTTGTCGCCTCTGGGCCACGCCTTCGATCTGCAGGGCCATAGAGGCACGCGGGGGTTGGAGCCGGAGAATACGCTGGCCGCATTCGAGCGTGCGCTCGAAATCGGGGTCACGACGCTCGAAATGGACGCCGCCATCACCGCCGACGGCGTCGTGGTTGTCTCCCACGACCCGGCACTGAATCCGGCGATCACGCGCGACGCGCAGGGCCGCTGGCTGCCGACGCGCGGTCCGCTCATCAAGTCGATGACTCTTGCCGAG
>Ga0209048_10000898_pt1 | contig 31501 bp, 12 predicted proteins | sample FrelakmetCRP12CR_FD_187146 | JGI IMG/M metagenome (GOLD analysis project Ga0209048, IMG submission 187146) | Freshwater lake sediment microbial communities from the University of Notre Dame, USA, for methane emissions studies - CRP12 CR (SPAdes)... | ecosystem: Environmental > Aquatic >...
CGGAGCCTGCGACGTATCGCAGAGGATACGACTCGGCTCCTCACCCCTACGTGCGCCCACCATACCGGCCACCTCCGCGTTCTCGCGACGAACCCCCACGAATAATCCAGGCTAGTTCCTTGCTAGAGTGCCGATGGAGGTCGCCATGGTCTGGTTTGGCAAAGGGCGCAATACCCGGCAGGTGCACGGCGGCTTCGAGCCCGCCGAGCATCACGGTGCGGTGTCTGTCCCGATCTATCAGACCTCGACGTTCGCGTTTCCGTCGGCCGAGGAGGGCGCGGCGCGCTTCCTGGGTGAGTCGGAGGGACCGATCTATACCCGCGTTTCCAACCCTACGATCACGGCGCTGCAAGACTGCGTCGCCGATCTCGAGGGCGGCTGCGGCGCCGTCGCGACCGCGACCGGCATGGCCGCGGTGAGCACGGTGTACCTCGCGATCCTGCGGCAGGGCGGCCACCTGGTCGGCACGCATCCGCTCTATGGCCCGTCGCGCGGGCTGCTGGAGAAGCATCTGGTTCGCTTTGGCGTCGCCTGCACGTTCGTGCCGGGCAACGACCCGTCGGAGTTGCGCGGCGTCATCCAGCGCAACACGCAAATGGTCTACGTGGAGACCCCCACCAATCCGACGCTGGACCTCGTTGATCTCGAGAACGCAAGCGCGGTGGCGCGCACGGCGGGTGTGCCGCTCGTCGTTGACAACACCTTCGCGGGCCCGCACCTGCAGCGGCCGATTGAGCGTGGCGCCGACGTCGTGCTGCACTCGATGACCAAGTCGTTGAACGGCCATGCCGATGTCGTCGCCGGCATCGTGGTGGCGCGTGAGCCGGCGATGCTCGCGGCGTTGCGCGACGTCGCGGTGTCCTACGGCATGACCATGGATCCGCACCAGGCCTGGCTCGTGCTGCGCGGCATCCGCACGCTCGGGATGCGCGTCGAGCGCGCGCAGGACAACGCCTACCGGCTCGCGCGCTGGCTGGAGCAGCGCCCGGAGGTGGCCTGGGTGCGCTACCCCGGGTTGCCATCGCACCCGCAGTATGAGCTGGCGCGCCGGCAGATGGATGGCCCGGGCTCGGTGATCGCGTTCGAGCTGCGCGGCGGGGTCGAGGCCGGGCGCCGGCTGATGAACAGCGTACGCGTGATCACGCTGGCCGTGTCGCTTGGCGGCATCGAGTCGCTGATCGAGCATCCGGCCTCGATGACGCACTCGAAGGTGCCCCCCGAAGAGCAGGCGAAGCAGGGGATCACGCCCGGGCTGGTGCGCCTGGCGGTGGGCTGCGAGGACGTCGAGGACCTGCGTGCCGATCTCGAGCAGGCACTCACTGCGGTGGCGGCGGCGCCCGCCACCGCGCCGTCGCAGCCCTGACGCTGGTCCGTTCCGCGCGCCTGTTCGCGTCATCAGGGCGGCTCCACTCTCGCGCACGCGGTCTCGCCCGTGGGCGCCGACGTGTTGTGAATCGGCGGTGCGGGTGGTAGAAATAGCCCGCGGCGTGTTTGTCTTTTCTTGCGCAAGCTGCCGGCCGGTCTGCCTTCGCCTCACGCGGGCAAGAGGAGGGTGGCATGGAGCAGGCGTGGTCTCCCGGAGTGCGTCGCTACGTCGAGCAGGCCAAGGAGTTGGGTGAAAAGCGCGGTGAGTTCCGCGCGCAGGTGCGCGCGCTCCGCTTCGACACCATTGCCGTGCACGGCATCTACGGCCTCGACGAGGCGCTCGCCGGCGGCCAGGGCGGCCTGATCGAGCCGATCCTCCCCTCCACGTCGCAGGCGTACCGCGACAGCGACGAGATGGAGGCGGGCCTGGCGTACCTGGTTCCGACCTGGTGCTACTCGCGCATCCACAACCCCACCGTGTTCTACCTCGAGGAGACGCTCGCGCTGCTCGAGTCGTACCGCTGCGGTGTGGACGCCTCCGGCCTGTGCACCTCGTCGGGCATGGCCGCGATCAAGCAGGCGGTCGAGCCGTTATTGGCAAAGCAGCGCGAGGGCGCCGAGGACATCAACTTCGTCTCGGCGGCGCAGGTCTACGGCGGCACCTTCCAGCTCTTCAACGTGCGCATGCGCGAGCGCGGCGCCACGGTGCGCTGGGTGACGGAGCCGTGGGACCTGGCGCAGTGGCAACGGCTGGTGGACGGCAAGACGCGCTTCCTCTACCTCGAGATGCCGTCCAACCCCCAGCAGGCGTGCGGCGACCTGAAAGCGATCGCCGAGCTTGCGCACGCGCACGCCATCCCCTTCATCGTGGACGCGACCATCGCCACGCCCGCGCTCATGCGCCCGCTCCAGCACGGCGCGGACATCGTGATCCACTCGCTCACGAAGACCGTGGGCAGCGGCGGCTTCGCCGTCGGCGGGGCGATCATCGCGCGCCACGAATTCACGAGCCGGCACCTGGCGGACGAGGTCCGGACCGACTACGCGACCTGGCTCAAGCTCTGGCCGTTCCGCGACTCGGGCCCGTGCATGTCGCCGCACTCGGCCTTCTTCCTGCTCAACGATCTGCGCACGCTGCGGATCAAGGTGGAGTGGCTGTCGGCCAACACGCTCGCGGTCGCGCGCTTCCTGGCGCAGCACCCCAAGGTCGAGCGCGTGGACTATCTCGGTCTCGCGGATCATCCGCTGCACGCCCTCGCGAAGCGCTACATGACGATGGTGGACACCGAGACACCGACGTTTGGGCACCTGTTGTCGTTCACCGTCCGCGGCTCGGCCGCGGACACCCGGCGCTGCTTCGACGCCCTGCAGCGCATCTACCGCGCCACCGATCTCGGACGCATCAAGTCGGTTGCCACGATTCCGGCCATCTCCACCCACCAGCAGCAAGGGGAGGAAGGGCGACGGCTCGCGGCCATAACGCCGACGATGGTGCGGCTGTGCGTGGGCGGGGAGCACCCTGCGGACGTCATCGCCGATCTCGACCAGGCGCTGGCGAAGATCTGAAGATCTGAAGAAACTGAGAGGAGGCATCATGCGGCTGTTGTTCGTCGGTTTCGGGACTGTGGGCCAGGGGCTGGCCGAGCTGCTCGTCGAAAAGCGCGCGTGGCTCAAGGAAAAGCACGGGTTCACGTGGACGGCGACGGGGATCGCGGACACGCTCAAGGGGAACGCGTACGACCCGCGCGGGCTTGACCTCGAGCGCGCGCTCCAACTCGTGCAAAAGGGCGAGTCGCTCACGGCGCTCGGACCGAGCGAGTGGGGCGCCATCGAGATGATCCAGCAGGCGCAGGCCGACACGCTCCTGGAGGCCACCTACACCGACATCAAGACCGCCGAGCCGGCGACGGGCCACATCCGTGCCGCTCTCACCCGAGGCTTGCACGTTGCCACCACCAACAAGGGCCCGCTCGCCCTCCATTACCGCGAGCTGGCGGCGCTGGCAGCCAGCAAGGGCGCGCGCTTCCTGTTCGAGGGCACGGTCATGAGCGGCACGCCGTTGCTCAACCTCGTGCGCGAGACGCTCGCCGGCTGCGAGATCCTCGAGTTGCAGGGCATCCTCAACGGCACGACGAACTACATCCTCACCCAGATGGAGTCGGGCATGTCCTACGAGGCCGCGCTCGCGCAGGCCCAGAAGCTCGGCTACGCCGAAGCGGTTCCGGACGCCGACGTGCTCGGCTGGGACGCCCTCGCCAAGGTGACGATCCTCGCCAACGTCGTGTTCGGCGCCGCCCTGAAACCGAGTGACAGCCCGTGCGAGGGCATCACCGCGATCGCGTCCGCCGACATCGCCTTGGCGAAAACGCGAGGGCTGCGCTACAAGCTTATCGGCCGGGTGTGGCGCGAGGCCGGGGCCGTGAAGGCCACCGTCGCCCCGCGCCTGATCGAGCTTGCGCACCCGCTCGCCGGCGTGATGGGCGCCACCAACGCGGTCACTCTCAAGACTGACGTGCTCGGCGAGGTCACCGTCATCGGTCCCGGCGCCGGGCGGCGCGAGACCGGCTTCGCCCTCCTCAACGACCTGCTCCACATCGGGAGGCGGTCATGAAGATGCTGCTTGGCGGGGAGTGGGTGGATCGCGCCAAGACGATCGAGGTCCGCGATCCGTTTGACAACTCGGTCGTAGATACCGTGCCGCGCGCCACCGCCGCCGACGTGGAAACGGCGCTCGCAGCGGCCGAGAAGGGCTATGCGGTTGCCCGCCGCATGACCGTCTACGAGCGCTCGCAGGTGCTCGTCAAGACGGCGAAGCTCGTCGCCGACGACATGGAGGACTTCGCCCGTATGATCGCGCGCGAGGGCTCAAAGACGATCCGCGAGGCGCGCAAAGAGGCGCGCCGCTGCGTCAACACCCTCACGATCTCGGCCGAGGAGGCCAAGCGCATCCAGGGCGAGACGATCCCGTTCGACTCCTTCCCCGGCGGTGAGAAGCGCGTCGGCTACTACCAGCGCGTCCCGATCGGAGTCGTGCTCGCGATCACGCCGTTCAACGATCCGCTCAACCTAGTCGCGCACAAGCTCGGGCCCGCGGTCGCCGCCGGCAACGCCGTGGTTCTCAAGCCCGCCACCGTCACGCCGCTCTCGGCGCTCAAGCTCACCGAGGCGTTCATGCAGGCGGGGCTGCCGCCGCTCGTGCTGCAGACGCTGACCGGGTTCGGCGCCGAGATCGGGGACGCGCTCGTGGCGGATGCGCGCGTGCGCATGATCTCGTTCACCGGCGGCCTCGAGGCCGGCCAGCGCATCACCAAGCTCGCCGGCATCAAGAAGATCGGCATGGAGCTGGGCTCCAACTCTCCCGTCATCGTGTGGCGCGACGCCGACATTCAGTGGGCGGCGGAAACGTGCGTCTCCGGCGCGTTCTGGGCCGCGGGGCAGAACTGCATCGGCGTGCAGCGCATCTACGTCCACCGCGACGCCTACGCCGAGTTCAGGGACGCCATGGTGGCGTTCACCGCGAAGTACCGCATCGGCGACAAGCTCAAGGAAGAGACCGACATGGGCCCGATGATCGCCGAGGGTGAGGCCAAGCGGGTCGAGCGCTGGGTCAAGGAAGCGAGGGACGCGGGCGCGAAGGTCCTCATCGGCGGGGGCCGGCAGGGCGCGCTCATGCAGCCCACCGTGCTGGAGAACGTGCCCGAGCTTGCGGCCATCCACCGCGAGGAGGTGTTCGGGCCGACCGTCAACCTCTATCCCGTGGACGACGCGGATGAGGCGCTCGCGAAGGCCAACAGCCTGCCGTTCGGGCTACACGCGGCGCTCTTCACCCGCGACGTGGACATGGCGTTCAAGCTCGCGCTCGGTCTCGACGCCGGTGGCGTGATGATCAACGACTCCACCGACTACCGCCTCGACTCGATGCCGTTCGGCGGCATCAAGAACTCCGGCCTCGGGCGCGAGGGGATCAAGTTCTCGCTGCAGGAGATGACCGAGCCCAAAGTGATCTGCTGGTACCTGCCGAAGATGTGAGTGCGCGCCGGCTGTTGGACACCAGAGCTAACATTGCCAAATGGCAGCAGCCGAGCGGTTGTGGTTCGGGACGCCCCGTTACGCGAAGCGCGTGGTGGGCTCTGGGAGCGCCCAGGTTGGTTCTGCCGTGCGTAACGATAGGTGCGACTGAGATGACTGACGCTCAGCCTTGTTTTCCAGTTCTATGGTTCAGTCAAGGAACGATGGGTGCCTGTCGCGCCGCGAGCGAACTCTTGACGTGTACCCGGTATGCGCTGGAGCAAGGCTTCTTTGACAAGTTGCAGATCCTAGACTCGGCTGGCGGCCTCCTTGAGGTTGCGGGAATCCGAAGGATCGGCCGGGCACGTCGAGCGATGAGCTTGCGGGCACTCCTGAATCCTCAGGTACGAGTTGAGTTGGATCTACGCTTTCTCCGCGTTTTGGAGCCGTCCGAGGTTCAAGAGCGGATTCGTGCAGGGATGCGCTCGTGGAACGAGGACGTCGATGATCTTCTCGGTGTCGCGAACGCCGAGTTCTCCGTCGCTGAACTGGTCGCACGGGCCACAAGACTCTATTTCGGGCCCGGGGGGAGGGAGTGGTCTGGTCGTAGGATGTGAGGTACTCCGCTGAGGGCGCCCACCGCTGGTTGACATGTTCGTGCCAAGGATCACGCAATAGGGAGGGCGTATGAAGACAGCTCCTTTCCTGCTCGGACTGGCGATCGCCATATCTGGCCTGCTCGGCGCTCATGGAGCTCCGGGCCCGGGGTGCGGGCCCGAGACGAGCCGAGTGTTCGAAGTCGGTCGGGATGAGGCCGGATACTTCGTCCGCTCGAAACCATGGGACGGCGACGTTCGGGTGCCAAGCCGGGTTACGGTCTCGATCGTGGGTGATTTTCTTGCGCGTGCCGCGGGCGCCACGGCGTTCTACTTCGGCAACAGCCACACTGAAAACCCGTTGGAGACCAACGAGTGGCGGAGCGAAAACCGCCTGGTGCTCTTGAAGGCTTTTTGCCGCGCCGCTGGCCTCGACGTGGAGACGCCTCAACCGGGCTTTTGGATCATCGGCCCGCCATGGATCAAGCAGCACTCCGCGCTCTCGGTCTCGGCGCAGCCGCTGGATCCGACCGGCCAGGGTTTCCTCTCGGCCGCGCAGGCCGGCGACATGGAGCGGGCACTGATCGCCCAGCTCCCAATTCGTGAGGGTCATGGGACACCTGAGGTCAGTCGGGTTGACATCAGTTACTACTGGCTGCCGAAGGAAGGGCGCGACATGCTGCTCGTGCTGGCCACGCTCTCCCCAGAGCTCGAGCACAGGCCGCCGTCGTACACAGCATTCAAGGTGCGGCTTGAGCGCTCGGGCGCCGGAACGAAGGTCGAGTGCCTGTGGGCCAGCGAGGCCCCAGGTCCACTCCTTACCGGCATTGACGAGGACTTCGACGGGGACGGCTATCGGGACTTCGTCTTCGTGGCAGATACGATCGACTACGGTGACGTGACCACAGTTCTTTCAGGGAAGGACGGCTCGGCCCTGTTCACTATCTCTGATTCCGACCTAGCCGTGGAGAAGAGGGCCGCTGGGCCGAAGCGCGTGGCTGTCCGAGCGGGAGATATGGCACAGGTCTATCAGTATTCTGCGGAGCAAGAGAGCTTCGTACCGGTGCCTGAGCCCCGCCTTCAGGCGCAAGCATTGGAAGCGGAGGGCGCAGCCGGCATCAACGCCGGCTGGAAGCATCTCGCACAACTTGCCGGAGGCGCCCAAAACGTCCGCCTCTACCTTCTCTACAGGGCCCCAGATCAACTCAGGCTCAGTGCTGAGGTGGAACACATCCTCGCCCCCCGCAGGTCGGACTGGGCTTGGAAGGTCACGCAGGAGTTGATTGACAAGGGCTACCCGGCGCGGATTGTCTATTCCTGGGAGTCCGAGGGGTTCAAGGAAGCGCGGGAGCGGCACGAGAGCAAGATCCGGAAGTTGTCAGGCCTGGCTGCATCGTTTGACGCTCTCCTCTGCTTCCGGCAACGTCGCCGCGCATGAGCGCCCCGATGTGAGAGGCTGCCTTGACCGGGGCGAGCGTCTCCGGGCGACGGCAGACGGGGCCGACCGTCAACCTCTATCCGGTGGACGACGCGGATGAGGCGCTCGCGGAGGCCAACAGCCTGCCGTTCGGGCTGCACGCGGCGCTCTTCACCCGCGACGTGGACATGGCGTTCAAGCTCGCACTCGGTCTCGACGCCGGCGGCGTCATGGTCAACGACTCCACCGACTACCGCCTCGACTCGATGCCGTTTGGCGGCATCAAGAACTCCGGCCTCGGGCGCGAGGGGATCAAGTTCTCGCTGCAGGAGATGACCGAGCCCAAGGTGATCTGCTGGTACTTGCCGAAGATGTGAGTGCGCGCCTGCTGGCGCATGTGTTTGCAAAGCCGAGGACGGGTTTCCCTTTGTTCCTTGCAGTTCGCGGCCACCTGCGATTTGGTTGTGATGAACGCCAACGACTGATCCATTCCACGGGATGCCCTTGATTCCAGCGCGCAGCCGCGCCGCTCTTCGCAGTCCGTTTGCGCTGCTCTGGCGTCATTCGTGAGGCTCTAGCCGGCCCACCCTTCGTCCCGCCGACACGACCGAAAGCGGTAGCGGCTAGGTTCTTGCCCTCGTTTTCCGGGTTCCCGAGTGGGGCTTGTCGCGGACGACACGGTGTCCAGGCCGCCGAGTGGCCTTGCCATTTTTCAGAGTGGGCGTACTCTTATGTTCACTATTCGGGTGGTGTGCGGCGAGAGGAGAAGGCCATGGCACGGCAGGCGGGTGTAATCGTCGGGATGCTCATCCTTGCGCATGCAGCAGCGGCGCAGTTCACCCAGCAAGGCGGCAAGCTGGTCGGCACGGGCGCCGTCGGGACCGCTCGCCAGGCCCGCTCGGTGGCGATCTCGGCGGACGGGAACACCGCCATCGTCGGCGGGTACCTCGACAACTCCTATGCCGGCGCCACGTGGGTGTACACGCGAAGCGGCGGGGTGTGGTCGCAGCAGGGCAGCAAGCTCGTCGGCAACGACACCATCGGGACCAACGTCCAGCAGGGTTACTCGGTGGCGATCTCTTCCGATGGGAACACCGCCATCGTCGGCGGGTACCTCGACAACTCCAGCGTCGGCGCCGCGTGGGTGTACACGCGCAGCGGTGGGGTGTGGTCGCAGCAGGGCAGCAAGCTGGTCGGCACGGGCGTCGTTGGGACCGCCTGGCAGGGCACCTCGGTGGCGATCGCGGCAGACGGCAACACCGCCATCGTCGGCGGGTTTTTCGACAACTCCCAGGCCGGCGCCGTGTGGGTCTACACGCGCAGCGGGGGGGTGTGGTCGCAGCAGGGCAGCAAGCTCGTTGGTACGGGCGCCGTCGGGGCCGCCTGGCAGGGCAGGTCGGTGGCGATTTCGGCGGACGGCAATACCGCCTTCGTCGGTGGACCCAGCGACAACTCCTCTGCCGGCGCCGTGTGGGTCTACACGCGCAGCGGTGGGGTGTGGTCGCAGCAGGGCAGCAAGCTCGTCGGCACGGGTGCCGTCGGGGCCGCCGGGCAGGGCGGGTCGGTGACGATCTCGGCGGATGGGAACACCGCCATCGTTGGCGGCTATAACGACAATTCGGGTGCCGGCGCCGCGTGGGTGTACACACGCAGCGGGGGGGTGTGGACGCAGCAGGGGAGCAAGCTGGTCGGCGCTGGCGCCGTCGGGGCCTCCTGGCAGGGCAACTCGGTGGCGATCTCGGCGGATGGCAATACCGCCTTCGTCGGTGGACCCGGCGACAACTCCCTTGCCGGCGCGGCGTGGGTCTACACGCGCAGCGGGGGGGTGTGGTCGCAGCAGGGGACCAAGCTCGTCGGTACGGGCGCCGTCGGGGCTGCCTGGCAGGGCGGCTCGGTGGCAATCTCGGGGGATGGCACGACGGCCATCGTCGGAGGGCCTATCGACAACTCCTTTGCCGGCGCCGCGTGGGTCTTCTTCTCTCCCGCTGCCGCAAGCCAGCTTGCCTTTGTCCAGCAACCCACCACCACGACCGCCGGCCAGACGATCATTCCGGCGGTCACGGTGCAGCTCGAGGACAGCGGTGGGAATCCGGTGGCCCAAGGTAACGTGACCATCGCGATGTCGCTGTCGTCTGGCACCGGGACACTTGGCGGTGCCCTGAGCCAGGTGACCAACGCCTCGGGTCTGGCCACGTTCAACAATCTCTCGGTCGACCTGGTGGGGTCGAAGCAGCTTACGGCATCAAGCGCGAGCGTCACCTCGGCGGTCAGCAACCCGTTCACAATCACGGGGGGGGCGGCAGCTGGGATTCCAATGGTGGGTGGTTTGGGACTTCTTGGGCTTGCCCTCTTGGTTCTGTTGGTCGGGGCGATTGTCTTGACACGAGCTCCGACAGCAGGACACGCATGAGGGCGCGCCTGCTCGCGCACGTCTAGGCAAACAATGGCGGGCCTCCGGCTTTTCTTGCCGCTCCCGCCGCCGAGACGGTAAGCCTATACATTTCAATCACATACCCTGACGTTTCCTAAGCAAGCCCGCGACCTTCGCGCGAGTGAATCAGCCGGCGCGGATGTGATCGGTGTGCTTGACATCTGCGCTTGACATTCGTTCCAGCCTTCGGCACATTGGTCATGGTCTCACTGGTTGCCTCGACAAACGACGGTGCAGTGCTGTTGGGGGGCGAAAGGCCCATGGGACGGTCGTCGGCGGCGTTGTCCGCTCTGGCTGCGTGAGGCGATGGCCAGACTCCGTCACGTCGTGGGTTGGGTCGGCCTTCTCGTCTCCGTAGCTGCGTTCTCGCCTGCACAATCGGGTGACCCTCTTGCCACGGCGCAGCTCCAGATCCAGGGGACGCGCCTGACGATCTTCAGCGATGGCGCCATCAACGATGCCGATCAAACGATCAACGTCGGCGAGTCCGCGCGCGTGCGGACCTGCTACGGCGGGCCCACGGTGCCATGCGGCTCGGTTCTACCGGGGGATCCGCGCGTCGCCGGCCTGAAGGTAATGGCCGAGCTTGCCGGCCCTGAGTTGCCGCAGGCTGTGTCCTTCGAGACGCTACCGGGTGGCGCGTTCGTGCTGCCGGGTTTTCAGCAGGAAGGCGAGTACCAGCTCGGCAACATCCGCCTCATCAGCACCCTCACCGGGCAGGTGCTGGGCGCGGCGGAGCCGCCGTCGGCGGTCCTGCACGTGCGACGGATCGTGCTCACCTCGGCAACGGTAAAGACGTTGACGCTCGCAGATCTTCGCGCCAAAGGCATCGCGCTCTCACAGCAGAACTTCCAGGCGTTCAACTTCGCGGTCGGCTTTGCCTTCGGGACGCAGACCGTGACGATTGACCTCCCCGTCTTGTACCAGGGCAACGGTCAGGTTGACACGCTCGCAAAACCCTCGGCGAACCTTGATGGCCTGCCACCGGACCTCGCCAAGCTCGTCGAGCGCTGGACGCCGCCCAACATCGTGCCCTTTGTTCTCGAGCCCGCGACGCGGGATTTTCTTGACGAGAAGATCGAGGAGAACCCGATCTTCCAAGTCCCGCTCTTTGGCGCAATCGTGGTCCCCGGGACGCTCTCGTTCCTCAACCAGTTCTTCGAGGCCCAGCTCATCGTTGCGAATGGCGCGCCTGCCGGCTCGGGCGCCAATCTGGAAAACATCACCGGGGCGTTGCGCCTACCGACCGGGAACGTCCTGCGACTGGCGCAGAGCGAGCCGCCGGTCGCCGTCGGCCAGCCCGTGCCGGTCATCCAGGCCAATGGCAACCGCGTCCTTGGACCTGGCGAACAGGGATCGGCCACATGGACGCTGGAAGGGCTGATCGTCGGCACGCACGTCGTGCAGATCGACATCGCCGCCGATCTCACGCGACCTGGCCGGCCTTCCCTCGCGGTGGCGAGCCGCGCCCAGGCCGCAGTTGAGGTGGTGGACGCGCGCTTCAACGTGACCTTCAGCCATCCCGACGTGGTGCGCGAGGGCGAAGCGTACAGCCTCTTTGTCACTGTGACCAACCTGTCGCGGGCAACCCAGAACCTGATCACGCTCGAGCTCGCCAACGACCGCATTACAGGCGCCCACAAGGCCGATGCCCAGGACGACCTCAGGCGCACGATCCAAAGCTTGGACCCGGGCCAAAGTGAGACGGTCGAGTTCAAGCTCGTCGCCGATGTCACCGGCAACGTCGTGGCGACGACCTTCCAGTCCGACTCGTCGGGGCTGCAGGCGACGGTCCGTCTCCGCACCGGCGTCGGCGAGCTCGGCATACCGCTCTCTCCCGCGTCGCTGGTGCTGCCGCGGTTCTCGGAACGCCTGGCGCCGCCGTACGTCGCAACCGACGATTACTTCAAGGCGACGGTGCGGCTGTTGGGGCTTGCCTACAGCCTGGCGGTGGCGCCTGCCGGCATGGCGCCTGCCGGTCTCCCACATGTCACCAAGGCTGACGTCGAGCGCCGCGCTATTGACCTCGGCGAGGCGGGGCAGCGCACCTTCCTTCACGAGGGCACGCTTGAGTCGCTCGAGGTGCTCGCACTCGACCAGCTCGGCAACCGATACGCGCTTGAGGAGTTCGATCAGTTGCGGCGCACGCTGTCGAAGGGTCTGGCCGCAGCAGCACAGCTTGCAACTCTGCTTCGGCACGAACAGGAAACGCGCAACCTCGACGCCGTTGCTCTTTTCGATCACTTCGCTGCGACCACCTCGTACGCGCCGCCCTACCTCGCGGTGCTGCTCGTGCCGACGGGCACGGACCCCGCGCCCCAGCTTGAGCTCCGTCAGACCCTGAGTGACGGCACCGGCTACCTGGCGTACGCAAGCGATCAGGTCGGAGCGTTGCGGACGGTCCCCTTCGGTGAGATCTACGGTCTCGAGCGGTCGCCGGCGAGCTCCGACTCCGTCCCGTTCGCGCTCATCGGTCATGTCGCCACCGAGGTGACCTATCAGGTCTTTCTCCACAATCAGACTGGTCAGGCGAACACCGGACGCCTGCTCTTGCTCGTGCCGGAAGGCGCCAGCGGCAAGTACCGGCGCATCGAGTTCGGGTCAGTCACGGTCCCGGCGCACATGGTCTACGGCGTCAACGTCGGCGCGAGCGTGCCGGAGCCGGGCCAGGGCGGCTTTCAAATCTACTCGACGGCCTCGGGCGTCTCGGTCCCAGGAGCGCCCACGGCGCTCTCATCCGAGGTTGCGCTGCCGCCATTTCGGCTCATCGGCGCAGTGCAGGACTACGGGCTGCCGGAGGTGAGCAACGGGCTTGGCTATGGCCAGGGCGTGAGCTACCTCTTCAACCGCCCCCCCAATACGACGTCGGCGGGAGATGCCTCCCACTACCGCATCAAGTCGACCTTCAACGGTCTCGACGTCGCCGGCCAGACGGTCGCGCGCGAGTCCACCAAGACCGGCGCGCAGGCCTTCGTGCAGGAGAGCGGGCGCGTCGTCAACGTGCGCTACGCGGCGCCACTGAGCGCGCTCGTGGCGCCCGGAGGCGGGCCGTTACTTGTGCATCAGCACCTGCTCGAAGTCGCCGGCATCCGCGACGCCTGGGGCGGGAGCCTCGACGCCAACGTGCCACCGCCAAGCATCGAGAGCGAGCCGCTGCACGTCGGCGGGCTTGTTGATGGGCGGGTCGTGCGCGGTACGGGCGTTGGCGTGGCCGGGGCGACGGTCGAGCTCATACGGAGCCGGCTGGCGCCAGGCTCCGCAAGCAACCCCGAGGGCGGCATCGTCCTCGACCTGGTCGCCACCACGACAACCGACGGCAACGGATTCTTCTACTTCGACTTCATCGAAGAACCTCACAGCAACGAAAATGTGCGGCCGGGATACACGCTGCGCGCCACGGTCCCGGCCGGGAGCGATCCGAACCTCGAGCCGGCCGCGGTCGAGGAGGTCACCTCGATCGTTCGGCAGCAGAACCGGCTCGCGCACGTCAACATTGCCTTGCTCGGCCGCGGCTCGGTTACCGGCACGCTTGTCTACTTCGGGAGCGGCAATCCGGTGACGAACGGCAGTGTCACGGTCACGAGCGTGCTCTTCGGCGAGAGCCAGACCGCCTCGGTCGCGGCGGATGGCTCGTTCACCTTCGGCGGTGTGCCGGTCGGTCCGCTCACGCTCACGGGCCGCGATCCCGCTGGACGCCGCGTGTATGCCACGGTCGGGCTGGAGAAACCCGGCGACACGATCTCGGTGCGGCTCGAGATCCAGGGCGACAGGGCACCCCCTGGCGTAGGCACGATCACCGGCAAGGTCATGCGCCAGGGCTCTGGTGCCCCGCTGCCGCCACCCGAGGCCGCCGGCGGCGCGACGGTCGCCATCTACGCGAACGGCGCGCTCGTGAGTCAGAAAACGGCGGACGTGACCGGGGCTTTCGTCTTCACTGGCGTCCCGGCAGGCCACGTCTCGCTGCAGGCGGCTGACTGGCGGACATCGCGCACTGCGGTCCTTACCGACGCGATGCTCGCGGCCGACCAGACGCTCGACGTGACGCTCACGCTTACCGCTTCGACGCCAAAGGCGATCACGGGCCAGGTTCTCTTTCACGACCAACTGACCAACACGCTGGTGCCGGTCCAGGGCGCGGTCGCATTCATCGCCGGGCCGGGTGTTTTTGCCTACACGGACGCGACCGGCCTCTACCGCATCGAGGGCGTGCCGACGCAGGGTGATCTCGACAGCCTTTTCAACGTGACGGCTATCGACTATGCGCGCAAGCTCCAGGGCACTGCACTTCTGCCGCGCATCATCGAGGCCTCGCCTGACGTGGTCGTGGCGCAGGACATTGTGCTGGCGGAGATGAGCGGCGGCGTGGACGGCGTCGTGCTCGATCCGCTCGGGCGTTCCAGCGGCGGTGTCTCGGTCATGCTGTTCCCGTACGGTGAGACAAGCTCGCGCGGCGACGGTGGTTTCTCGTTCAGCGACATCCCGCTCGGGGGCATCAGCGAAAGTGGCGACCGGCGTTTGATCGCGCACTACGGCGACGGGCTGCAGGGCGGTAAGGTCGGATGGTTCGGCGCCGGGCAGACCTCCATCGTGTTTGGTGGCCATAGGCCTTTCGTGACGGTGCAGTTGCGTGGTTCCGGCGTGGTCAACATTCGCGCCAAGACCGCGGCCGGCGCCGGGGTCCTGACGCCGATCTTCTACAAGCCGACATGGTTCAGCTCCTCAACCAAGCAGATCGAGTCGAAACCCGACTACATCGAAACGAGCACCGACCAGAACGGCTACCTGCAAATCGAGCTCCCGGTCGGAGGCTTTGAGATCGTCGCGTACAACCCGTTCCACGGCACCAAAACACTGAGCGGACAGATTGACTACGCGGGTCAGATCAAGAACCTGGATGTTGTTTTCGAGACGGCCTCAACGGTGAAAGGCACCGTCATTGACATTGACGGCGTCACGCCGGTCCCGAGCGCGCTCGTCAAGCTCAGCACACAGTACCAACTGCCGCAGACCCAGCAGACGAACGCGCAGGGGCAGTTCGAGTTCGACCTCGTGCCGCAGGGTGGGTTGACGGTCACGGCGGTGGCCGATGTCGCCAACGTTGAACGCGTCGGGCAAACGATCAGCAACATCGCTACGCCCGGGCAGACGCTCAATCTGGTTGTGCAGCTCAAGGCTCAGGGTACTGTGCGCGGGCGGGTCGTCGAGCGCGTCGGCAGCGACCTCGTACCTCTGGCACACGCCCAGTTCTACGTTCAGGAGGCGAGCTATCCCGCGCGGCGGCTGCCGCAAGCGGGTTCCTGGCTGACAGCCGATGCCGATGGTCACTACGAGGTGGCGCACCTGTACGCGGGCCCGATAACGGTCGTCGCGCGCGACCCCAATCAAGTCGCACGCATGGGTCAGAGCTTCACCCAGATCACCGCCGACTGGCAGATCGTCGAGGCGCCGGACATCGTCATGTCAACCTCGGTGGGCTCGCTCGGCGTGACCGTGCGCGATCCCGGGACCGGGGCGCCGGTGCCCGACTGCCAGCTCAAGCTCAGTGACGGCGAGGCCAGCGTTGCTGACGCCGACGGCAAGGCAGAGTTCGATGCTCTGCCGCTGGGCGGATACTGGGTGTACGCCTTCCATGCGCCGACCGGGCGCAGCGGCAGAGTGTGGAACCTCCAACTCTCAAGCGCGGGGCAACACCTCGACACGACCGTCTACCTGGAACAGCGGGGTGAGGTAAAGGGCACCCTGTTTGACGACGCGGCCAAGACCGTGCCGGTGGCAGGTGGGACGGTTCAACTCGGCGGCTCCACGAACGGCGGCTGGGTGCAGGCGCTTGCCACCACAAGCGCTGCCGCGCAGACCCTGGGGATGTTTGATTTCCTCGGCATTCCCGAGGGTCAGTTCGACCTCGAAGCGACCGTGTCGACATCGCCGCGCCGCGCACGGACGTCCGTCGCGGTAACGCCGACGGCGCCGATCGCCGCTGTGGACCTCGTGCTCGAAGCTACGGGCGAGCGCTACTTCAGGATCTTCGAGAAGCTCAAGGCCGGGCTTCGCGAGGTCGACCCATCGCAAGGCGTCTTCAGCGTGCGCGTGCAGCAAAACGCCTATGATTTCACCGAGCAAACGCCGAGCCCGCCCTATCCAGGCCACCTGTTCAAGTTCGAGCATCTGCTCCTGGCGCGGACGGCCAACATCACACTCAAGGAGTTCAGCGGCGAGCAGCGCAGCTTCTCGATAAGCAATTTTGCGTGGGCCGGTGACGGCAGGTTGCTGGCGGCCGGTACCGTGAGCAACCCCTACGAGCTCGTGCTCAACCCAAAGGGGATCGTGCGCGTCTCGGTGAAGGACTCCCTGGGGCAAGCTGTGAGTGGCGCGCAGGTCACGCTGACGGGGGGCGACGGCGCCAGCTTCCCGTCGGTGAGCGGGCCGGATGGCAGCGTCACGTTCTACGGCGTCGCCGCGGGCAGCCTGAGTGCGACCGCCAAATCAAGCCTGACCGGACTTGGCGGCGTTGGCCAGGGCGTTCTGGTCTACGACGATGATGTCATCGACCTCGTGGTCACACTCGCGCCCTCAGTGTCGGCTCATGGCATCATCTACCATCCCGTCCCGAACGATCAGTACACCGGCGACCCCACGACGCTCGTGCCTGAGAACGGCGCCATCGTTCAGATGCACGACTCGCGCGGCACGCTGCAGGTCGTCAGCACTGGCCCCGACGGCATCTACCGCTTCGGCGGACTCGCCACCGGCGGGTACAGCCTGGAGGCCAGCGACAGCACCCACCAGGCGCTGGCGCGCGGCAGCGGCACGCTCGTCGGTCCCGAGGGCACCGACACCGCGCTTCCGGCCTTGATCCTGGATGCCTCACCGCCAAGGATCGTCTCACTCACGCCGCCGCCCGGCATGGAGGGCGTCTCGCGTACTGCGGTGGTCGAGGTCGTCTTCTCCGAGCCGCTCGACCCCGCGGTCCTGCCGACCGGCCAGGCCAACCCACCGTACTTCCACCTGTTGTCGGGTTCGAGCGCGCTCGCGTCCGGGTCGTGGACCTCGGCGCTCGACAACGGGCGGCAGATCGTGCGTTTCACGCCGAACCCGCCCTACGACAACTTCACGGTCTACAGCGTCACGATCACGGGCGGATCGGGTGGCGTTCGTGACCGGATCGGCCGGCTGCTGCGGGACGTCGGCAACGTCGGTTCGAACTTCAAGACGGCCGACACGGTTGGCCCAACGGTCATCGCAACGGACCCGAGCCTCGACCGCCCGGTTGACCCGACGAAACCGTTGCGGTTCGATTTCAGCGAAGCGGTGGTGGCAACCAGCGCGATGCTGGACGGAGACGGCGTAGGTGATGCCGCCGAGTTGTACTGGGGCAAGACCGTCGCCGCCGTGCTTGACTGGCGGCCGTACCCGGTGACCATGTTCCTCACCCGCAGCAATTACTCGCTGAGCGTGCAGCCGGCACAGGGTGTGCAGTTGACTGACGATAGCCTGCAGCGGCGGATCGTCATCTCTCGCCTTGCGGACCAACTCGGCAACGTCATGCAATCGTACGAACGCCGCTTCCGAATCTACGACCAGAACCCACCTGTCATTGACAACGTCAGCTATCCGGCAGGCGCCCCGGATGGCCACCTTGTCGCCGGCAACACCTACACGTTGGCGCCTGCGCTCTCGCACATTGACGATGTCACTCAAAGCACTCCAGGCGGCGACATTGATCGAGTTGATTACTACCTCACGAATCCTGCAGACGGCGGACCGCCCGCCTACTCGTCGCGCACGTACCCGTTCGGGTACAGCTTCGTCGGGGCCTACGGGGGCAACGGCACTGACCCCTGGCCGTTCAGCGTGTGGGTGCGCGCGGTCGACACGAGCACGAACCAGAGCAACATCGTGCTGGTGCAGATGGTTGTGCTGCCGAACGTGCCGCCCGCGATCGGTTCTGTCGCTATCGCCGCATTGCAGCCGGTGGCCGGAACGTTCTATGCGGGATCGAAGATTCGCGCCACGGTCGTCGGCCTCACCGATCCTGACGGCGTCCAACTCACGGTCGCGGTCGCGCTCTGGCAGCAAGGGCTGAGCACCCCGATCGCCACTTCGGCAGGGGTGCTGGTGCAACGCCCGGCCTCGGGAAGCTGGACGGACCTCGCGCCGCCGACGTACGACTTCACCCTGCCGATTGCGCTGCCGGAGGGAAGCGAGCTCTTCTGTCGCGCGTCCGCGCTCGATTCACACGGCGCGCAGGCGGTGACGGACAGCACCCACTTCGTGGTCGCGCACGACGCCGGCGCACCGGTCGTCGAGGGCCTCGTCATGCGCCTGTCGCCAGGAGGCTCCTCCGGGACTCTGTTCTACATCGGTGACCGTGTCTACGTCGAGTTCCGCGCCCGCGACGCCGAGACCGCTGTCAAAAGCGTGCAGGTTTCGTTCGACCGCGCCGACATCTTCCCGTCGCCGCAGACGGCGAGCCTGGTGCCAAGCAGCGGCAACCTGTACCGGACCTCGACCGTGACGGTTCCCCATGACGTCTTTGCGAACGAGACGCCGGTGGTGGTCACGGCGAGCGCTCGGGACTACGGCGACAACGCCGGCCAACAGACGGTCACGGTCCGCGTGACGCCGGCGGCCGATCCCAATGCGCCGATGGCCACATGGTTCACGCCGTGGGAAGGCGCAGCCTGGCCTGCGAGCTACACCTCGGTTGTGTCGTCCCAGGATGGCGCCGCCCTGCTGCTGCGTGCCCGCGCCCAGGACATGAGCGTGGATGCGAGCGGCAACCCGACGCCAGGAACGATCGTCGACGTCCTGTTCCGTGGGCCTGTAGTCAATGCGCAAGGCGGCATTGACCTCGCCAGCGCCTGGGTCTCCGGAGCGGTCGTGGCCGGAACGCAGCAGCCCGGCGCCGGCGTCTACCAGGCTCTGTGGCACATGCCAAACCAGGTCGCGGCCGGGACGAGTTTGCCGTTCGAGGTTCGCGTCGTGAACAGCGGCGGCAAGGCGACGGTGCAGTCGGCCCGCATGGTGGCTGTGCGAGGACGCAAGGTCTACGAGTCCTCGACGATTGCAGTCGTACCGACGGAGACAATGCGCGCGGCGGATGGCGATCCGGAGGGACCGATCTTCGTGCTTGACGGCACGGTGCTGAGCCTCTATCCGCAAGATGACGGCTCGGTGCGAGCCCTGCGCTCGCTCTACCTTTACGCCGGCGGTAGCGTCGATGCGAGCGGCGTCCTCACCGTCCGGCCGAGCGTGCTGACCGCGCCTGAGGTCACCTCGTACGCCTCGGCGATCGCGTACTACCCGCTCGAGCTGCAGATCGGCGAGACGCTCGCGGTGGGTACCGGATCGCGCATCGACATGAGCCGTCGCGGGCTGCTGGGCGGGACCACGGCGGCCACGGTGACGCTCGACGGGGAGAGCGCGGCCCAACTCAGGGCCGGCGGCTCGCACGGCGGCGCCGGCTGGTACGGCGTCCGCGATGGCACCACAGGCGAGTGGGGCAGTGATGGCGTCCCCTTGTACCAGCCGGGCACGGTCTACGACAGCGCCGTTGACCCCAGGCTGCCGGGCGGGGGCGGCGGTGGCCACGCCGGCGGCGATCCAGGCGGAACCGGGGGAGGAGTCATCCGGCTGCTCGGCGATGGCGCGCTCGTCAGGCTGGTGGGCGATGTTGTCGCCGAGGGCGGCAGTGCGCCCGTGAACAGTACTGGGGGTGGCGCCGGCGGTGGCATTGCGATCCATGCGGGCCGGCTCGAGGGCCAGGGTCGCATCTCGGCGAACGGCGGCAACGGCAACTGCCCAAACATGTGTGGAGGCGGCGGCGGCGGCCGGGTTGCGCTCGTGTATCGGGAGCTCGGCGAGAGCTTCGACCTCGCGAGTCAGACCGCCGCGACCGGTGGGCACAACTACGTGAGCAACCCGGCTGCGGCGACGTACTTCGGCGGCGCCGGAACGATCTACAGCGAACAAGTGGACGCGGCCACGGGGAGCGCAGGCGGCATCGGGGCGCTGGTTGTGCGCAACGGCGTCGATCTGCCGGCGGCGCTCACGCCGCTGCCGTCGCTGGGTGACGGCGCAGTCGTGGATGTGGATGCGGCCAACAAGACAATCATGCTCGACGTGCCGCGCGTCAACGGCAACATGGTCGGAGAGCGCGTCGTGCTCGAGGTCTCCGGCGCGAGCACGTACGTGCTCCCGGTCGTGAGCCAGGCCAGGGTGCACGACCCTACCGCGCCGGGCGGCATCCGCATCCGCCTGACCGTTGTCGCGGCCGATCAACAGCTCCAGGAGCTGCGCTCCTTCGTCTCGTCCGGCACGCCGGTCGTCTTCCACGGCCGCAGTCGCTTTGCCTCGGCGCAGGTCGCGGGTGCGGCACGGCTGGTCACGGACGACGATCTCGAGATCGGCGACGTATCGGTCGCAACGCCGGCGCTCAACGACCGCGCCAGCGTGACGCTCCAAGGCGACGGCCGCGTGATGCTGCGCGGGGAGAAGCCTGCGTTCAGCGTGACCGCGACGCCGCCGAACGGCGGCGATGTCCGGCTCGGTGCCACCATCGCGCTGCACTGGAGCGCCACCGACACGATCGGGTTCCTCAAGAGCGTCGCGAGCTGGTCGCCGGCCGCGAGCCCGGCGAACACGTGGTACCTTGGTCATCCGCTGCAGATCTCCGGCACTCCGGCGGGGCTTTCGATTCCGCTGAGCCAGCCGCCGGGTCCGGTGACGTTCATGATCACAGGGTCGGACCTCGCCGCGCGCTCGCGGACCACGACACTGACCTGGAACGTGCTGGCGAACGTGCCACCCACCGGCACGCTCGCGCTCGGCCCGGGAGCGCCATCGCAGCTCAGGCCGGGGCAATCCACTACGTTCACCGTGCACGCCGAGGATCTTGAAGGTCTGGGGCGCATCGAGCTGCGCGCGAGTGGGCCGGCGACGCAAGCAAGTCAGACGAGGACTGTGAGCGGGACGGCGCAAGACGTCTCGTTCACGCTCACCGCCAGGACCGACAACGTGGCCGGCACAATCAGCGTGACGGCGGTCATCACAGACGCGGGCGGGGCGTCGTTTGAGACGGCCGCGGCAGCGGTCACGGTTGTTCCGGATAGCCCGCCGACAGGGACCGTGGCGCTGAGCCCAGCCGCCGGCATTTACCCGAACCACATGCTGACGGTGACTGTGAATGCGCAGGACGACACCGGTCTGAAGCAGGTAACACTGACTTTCTCAGGGGCGTTCTCCGATGTGCGCACGCTGCAATTCCCGGTCGGCACGTCAGTCCAGGCCAGCACGACCTACCGGATCCCGGTGACCGCGACCGCCGGGGCACAGGCGCTGGTTGATTGCACGCTGCAGGACCTCTACGGAAACACGTCGAACTTGGCGCAGGCAAACGTGCCCATCCTCGCTGACGTGGGGACACCGGTCGTGACCACGGTGGCGCCACTGCCAAATGTGAGTGTCAATGAAGGCGACACGGTCAACTTCCAGTTCACGCTCGCCGACGAGGTCATCGTCAGCACGACCACGTTGCAGGTGGACGGCCAGCCGCAGACGGTACAGCTCTCCAACATTCAACTGCCGGGCGATCGCTGGCAGGCGACCGCCACCGCGAGCTGGCGTGCTCCCGCCGTTGTCCAGGACAGGTCTGTGAGCTGGACGCTGACAGCCGCAGACCAGGCCGGCAATCAGGGCACGGCGCAGGGGACTCTGACGGTCAAGTCGGCCACGAACCCGAACGCGCCGGTAGTGAAGATCACATGTCCGGCGAACGGCGACAGCGTGCTGCCGGGAGTCGCGGAAACGATCAGCTTCTCCTTGACCCACACGGGGAATATTCGCGACTACTCGATCCTCGTCAACGGTCAAGCCGTGGTTTCGAACCAGGCTGTGGACAAAACCTCGTTCACGGGCCAGTACGTGTGGACCCCGCCGGCGAGCGCGAAGACCGGCGACAGCTTCCTCCTCCGCGTCGAGGCGCGCGACTACGCGAACAACGTTGGCGCCGCGGAAGCAACAGTCACGATTCCGCCGGGTGAGATCCACACTGGGAATCAGAGCCTCAGCTCCGCCCTCAATGGCAAGGCACTCGTGCTTAGCGGCGGCACCTTTACGGTAACGTCAGCGCTGGACCTCGCCTCGCTCACGGTCATGGCAGGGGCGACCGTGATCGGCCAAGCCGGCCAGTCGTTGCAGATCACGACCGCGGGCGAACTGCGGGTGAGCTGCGGCGCAAGCGTTGACATGACGGGCCTTGGCTACGCCGGCGGCGTCACATATCCGGGCGCCACCGTGCCCGGCGGTGGGAACGGCGGCAGTCACCTCGGGGTTGGCGGGGTCTATACGGGGCCCGTTGGTTCGACGTACGGGAGCGTGACGCGGCCGCAAGAGGCGGGCGGGGGCTGCAGCTACGGAAGCGCGCGTGGCGGCGGCGTCGCGCGCCTGGTGGCGGGGACGTTGACGGTTGATGGCGCGATCCGCGCCAACGGCGGCGCGGTGGGCGACCACTTCGCAGGAGCGGGCGGATCGGTGTGGATGAGCACCACAACGGTGGCGGGAACGGGCAGCGTCGAGGCCCGCGGCGGCGAGTCAGCCTGGGGGGTGAACGGTGGCGGGGGCGCGATCGCGATCGAGTACGGCACTGCGCGCGGGAGCGTCCTGTCCCATCTCCTGGCGCGCAGCGGCTTGGTGATCGAGATACCGGAGGAGAACGGCGGTGCAGGCACGGTGTTTGTCAAGGGTCCGTCCAACACCTTTGGCGATCTCGTGGTTGACAACGGCTTCGGCGCGGGAGCAACGACCGAGCTGCCCTCACTTGGGAGCGGCAGCGCTCAGCCCGGCACCACGACGGCCACGCTCGTGACGGACCGGGCCACGGCGATCCCGGCGTACTTCGTTGGTCATTTGGTCGAGGTGCGTGACGTCTCGGATGTGCTCAAGGGTACATGGCGGATTGCTTCGATTGCGGGCACAATCGTCACGTTGCAGCCGAACAGTTCGGAGACGATCGCGCTCGCGCCCGGAGACAGGTGGCAGGGTGTCTACCGGTTTGACAACCTCACTGTCACTGGTAAGGCGAAGCTGGTGAGCAGCGATCCGATCCGCGCAGCCAGCCTCGTAGTGGATTCAGGCGCGGAGGTGACGACCACAACGCCGTTGGAGGTGGGTGTGGCGCGCTTCGGCGGGAAGACGAACTCGGCTGCGGTGACGCTGTGGTCACCCCTGATTGCATCCGGCAGCGTCGAGATCACGTGGGGCTCGGTCGCCGCGCGCTCGATTTCGGCTGGGAGCCTAGTTGTGCGCTCGGGCGCGACCCTCTCGCCTCCGTTCCCGGTGGACAACGCGCACCCGGAAAGCCTGGTGCTGAACCTCTCTGGTGACCTTGTTGTCGAGAGCGGTGGCGCGATCAGTGCCCCCGAGTGGGTCAATGAAGACCAGGGGGATTGGCAGTGTTCGGAACGATGGGCAACGGGCAGGCATCTGGGCTATGGCGGTGTGGCGACGGGTCCCCCGCTCTCGACGTTCGGCAGTGTCTCGCGACCTCAGGAGGCGGGGGCTTGCGGCGCGACGGTCGGCGGCGGTGTCATCCGCATCACTGCGGGAGGCGCGGTCACGGTGCAAGGGACGATCCAGGCGAATGGTGTAGACAATGTGGAGGGGTTTGCTGGCGATTCCGGCGCGGGTGGCTCGGTGTGGGTGAGCGCAGGCGGGGCCGTCTCAGGCGCCGGCTCAATCGAAGCGCGAGGGGGACAAGGGGATTCCGTGGCGAGTGGAGGTGGTGGCGCGGTCGCGATCGAGTACGGGGTGCCAGGAAGTGAGCTGCCACGTGTCGTCACTAGTTGCACCCAGGGAGATATCGGCGGCGCCGGCACGCTCTTCGTGAAGGGTCCGCTCTCGACCTATGGCGATCTCATCGTGGACAACGGCGGCTACGATGGCCAGTGGACGGAGCTGCCGGCTCTGGGCGGAGGCGCCGCTCGACCAGGCTCGGCGGGCGCGGTCTTCGGCGCCGGGTTCGGAACGCCGCTACCACCGCCGGTCTTGTACTGGACCTTTGACGACGGTTCCGGCGCCACGGCGAGCGACAGCTCCGGCAACGGCTATGCCGGCGCCGTGAAGAACGGCGCGGCGTGGGTTGCCGGCATCAGCAACACAGCCCTGAGTTTCGATCCATCCAAGGGAGATCAGTATGTGATCGCGAATCCCGTCGGGCTTTTCCCGACCACGGCGATCACGGCTGCACTTTGGATCAACACTAGCAACATGATTGGCTCGCCACTCTCATACGCAAGCTCGGCCTCGGCGCGAGATTTTCTCCTCTCTTTCCAGAACGAGACGGTCACGGTTCACGGCCAGAGCATCTACACTGGCGTCTGGTTGGGCGACGGCGTCTGGCACCACGTCGCTGTGACGTGGCGCAGCTCCGACGGGCGGCTCCGGCTCTTCGAGGATGGTGCGCTTGCCTACGAGGGCACAGTGGCAGCCGGAGCGTCGCTTGGGGCCGGAGGAGCACTGGTTGCAGGAGTCGAGCAAGGCGCGGTCGGCGTGCCTGCGGCACAAAGCAACGCTTTCTTTGGCAAGATCGACGATGTCCGCATCTTCGCGCAGGAGCTGACCGGCAACCAGATCGCCGAGCTCAGCGGCCGGGCCATCCCGCCGTACTTCGTCGGGCACTGGGTGGAGGTCTCGAAGCCGGATGGCACAGCCAAGGGTACGTGGCGGATCGCAGCCATCGCCGACCGGAGCGTCACGCTGCAGCCGAACGGCGCCGAGACGATCTCGATCGAGCCCGGGGATCTCTGGCAGGGTGTCTACCGGTTTGACAACCTTACTGTCACGGGCAAGGCAAAACTGCGCATTCTCGACAAGCACGAGATCGGCAACATCACCGTTGACAGCGGCTCGACGCTGGTTGCCGGCAAATGAATTGGACCCGCAGTGGATCTTGGCAAGGTCACACTCAGGGCGCGCGACGCCGCCTTCTAGGTCGCCGGTGCGGCGGGTGCGGTGTTGGATGCGGACGGCATTGCCTCGGCGCTGGTGCGCAACACCGTCACCTCGCAGAGTTGGCCCGTGACGGTCGCAGCCGACGGTTCCTTTGGGGCGACGGCGGTCGTGGGCAGCATCGGCGACACGATCGCGCTCGAGGCCACGGACGCGCACCCGGTGCAGGCGCTCACGACCGTGACTACGATTGGTGGCTTACCCGCCAACTCGGGCGCTCCTGTCATTGATGCGGCCGGTATCCAGGTCCACTGGGCGGCGCAGGACCTCGTGGCGGCGGGGTACGAGCTCGTGGCCGGGGCGGGCGCCATCAGCGACAATGAGCCTCCCATCGCGCTTGCGGTCACGGATCAGCGCAGCGGCTCGAAGTGGCAAGCGTCCCTGACTTCGGGTGCGGCGCTCACCTACCGGCTGCTGGGTGGCGATGTGAAAGCCGGCGACCTGCTCGAGTTGCGTGCGACCGACTCGCATCCGACGGCGGCCGCGTCCGCCTCGATCACGCTCGGGCCGTTGCCGGAGGAGGCGCAGACCCAGGTGGATACGTCGAAGATCAGGCTGCTCGCGATGGGTCACGGCTATCAGGCCGGCGGCACGCCTGGCGCGGTCACGGATCCGGCGCCGCCGATCACGGTGGTGTTGAAGAACCGGCGCACGGAGTGGCAATCATCGGTGCTGAACGTGCGCAGCGACGGAGGCTTCTACGCGCGCGTCGAGGGCCAGGAAGGTGATGAGTTCACGCTCGTCGCGACGGTGCAGAAAGACGGCGCCCCGGTCAGTACGGCTCCGGTCTCGCTGGGACAACTGCCCGCGACGGGCGTGTACGCAAACGGCGATCTCCTGACTGGTCACACGATCTCCGTCCTGCGAGATCGTCTCGCCGTGCTCGACGGCGGCACGCAGGTCGTGTGGATGGCGGACCTGCCGCCCCCCGCCGACCATTTCTACCCAGGCGTGACGGCTGCGCGTGACGTCTTCTTCAACTACCGCCTGCAGATGCCGATGGCGCTCGCCGGCGGCGACGTCGTCGGCTGGTTCTCGCAGGGCACTCCGCCGACGCTGCAGCCGATCACGCTCGCGGTGTCGCCAGGCGTGCTCACGAGGGCGAAGGTGCGTGGTGATGAGCTCTACGCCGTGGCGGAAGAGAGCACCGGCCTAGTCCTCTACCGGCTCACACTCCCGGTGATCAGCAACGGCGCGCTTACGGTGGACTGCGGCGACACCATCCGCGCGACACCGATCCCAGGCACAGGCGGTCTGCACGCCCTCGAGATCCTGCCGGCGGGCGACGGACGCATTGCCGTGTTGACTGACGATCCGACCGCGGAGCTGCGCGTGCTCGACGCGAGCGATCCGGTGACCACAACGGTGGTCGGCAGCCTCGATCTCGCGGGCGCCTCGTTACCGAAGTGGGGCGCGTGGCAAACCGGCGAGCTGTTCGTCGGTCGCGCTGACGGCAGCCTCGAGCTCTGGCGCTGGGCGGACGCCGGCATGCAACGTGTCACCTCCTGGCATCCGGCACAGGCCGAAGCGCGCGCCGCGATCCGCATGGGCGATGAGCTCTTCGTCGGCACCAGCGTGGGCGTGGTCCAGCAGGTCGACATCTGGGACGCCTCACAGCCGCGCCTGCTGGGGGAGGACGTGTTCGGCAGCGCGATCGTGGGGATGTCGCAGGAGCTGGACCGGATGTTGGTCGCGACCGCGCAGGACTTGAACGCCGTGACTGTACCCAAGCTGGCGCTCACGCTCGCGCCGGACTCCGTGAGCTGGAGCTACGGTGGCGGCCGCATGGTTGCCGCGGCCACTTTTGGGGGCTTTTGGGCCGGGAGCGCGAGCTTCGCTTGGAGCGACGGCACGAAAGGCATTGCCAACGACTGCCCCTTCTGCGAGGTTGCCATTGACGGAGATGTTCACGACCCGCCGACCGTGACCACGTTCACGGGCGACGGCGTCCAGTCCGCTCCCTACACCCCGTCGGCTGTCCGGCTGCGCAGCTTTGACGCGGGCACCGGGCCTGAGCTCGTCCGCGTACCTCACACGGGTCCCCTGACGTCGTGCGATGCCACTCGCGCGGCGACGTGGGACGCGGCGGTGTCCGTGGGCGGGCCGCATGGCGGCTGGCTCGTCTACGGCTTCGCTGGCCAGGTGGACGCTGGCTACCGCTTCACCGATCCGAACACGCAGGAGGTGACGACCCGCACGCTCGCCACCAGTGGTCCGCTGCTGGACGTGAGCAATGCGGGACTCTACCTCGTGACGGTCGCCAACGACCTCACGCTCTGGGACATTGACGTGAACCGCGGCGCCGACCCCTACAACCCGGTGAAGAGGCAACAGCTTGCCGTGCAGATCGGGACGCCAGAAGTCGTCAAGCTAGCCCCTGACGGCTCGATCCTGCTCGCGGCCAATGCCCCGGCACGCTATGCGGCCGTGGTCCCGGACCCGCAAGGCAACGGGTCGAACGCGTTCGAGGTGATCGGGGACAACATCGCGCTCTCCGGCCTCGAAGGCAAGATCCGCGACCTCTACCAAGGCCCCAACATCCTGTATGTCCTCACCGACGCCGGTGTGGCCGGACGCGTCTATGCGTACAGCAACGGCGCGTCGGACCAACCCACGCTGCTGGCCCAGATTGATCTCAGCGCCGGCGCTCCCGGCGTCGGGCTTGGCATCTACGCGGGAGACGACAGCAATACGGTGGCCGAGGCACTCACCGTCGTGCGCCAAGGTTGGGGCGTCGAGACCTACAGCCTCGACCTCAGCGCCAAGCTGGGATCGCTGCGCCTACCCGGCGACGCCCGCGCGGTGCACTGGAACTGGGGCAACTATGTGCTGCTCGGCAACGTCGGGGTCGCGCGTCTCCTCGGTCCGCCAAGCCAGCTCACGCCCCAGTACCTGCTCTCGAACCTGTTCCCGCCAGGCAACGTGACGCACGCGTGGACGTATGGCCTGGTTGCGTCGGAGGGCGTGCCCTGGCCGTAGACGCACTGGCCCGGCCTCATCGCCAAAGGGAAGATTGCTACGCTGGCGCTCCTGGAGGCGAGACACCCCCCGGCCAGAAGCCGTCGAGACCACTCCGGCAGATTGGCACTAAGCGGCGACGAAGCCGACCCTGCCCGCATGGCCTTCGGTGGCCCTCCGCTCCAACTCAGAGGGTCCTATCGCCGTGATCCGAAACGAAGGAATCGCGCTCGATCGGGATAGCGTGACTTGCGGGCTGCGTGATCGGTTTGCACGCCGGCGTGCCGGCAGCAGAGCAGGTTGGATGACCTACAATGCCCATGAGTCGGAGACGCGGCAGGGGATGTCAGCCGGTGTTCGCACGCGTTCGCAGTGACCGCAACCAAAGCTCAAACGGGAGGCCCACGATGAACCGCACGTTGATCGCAATCCTCGCAGCAGTGCTTCTCGCCGCATCGGCCGCGGCAGTTCAGCCGCTCCAGGACCAGCCGGGGTTCCAGGATCCCGGCCTGTTCGCGCGCATGCCGGGGTACTTCCTCTCGCAGCGCAGCTCGTTCAAGGAGTCGCAGTTCGACTCCTACCAGTTCACGGTCACGGAGGGCAACCGCAACGTCCAGAAGCGGATCGAGGGCCACCTGCTCGTGTACTACTACTACTACGACGCTTCGGCCGGGAAGCCCCATGCGAGCGCCCTGCAGATCGCGCGCAACTACCAGAACGCCGCGAGCAAGATCGGGGGCGAGGTGCTCTGCGACGCCCACGGCACCTACACAGCGACGACGCTCCGCGTCACGCGTGACGGTCGGGAAACATGGGCCGAGATCGAGTCCAACGGCGACGGTCAGACGTATTACCTGAGAATCGTCGAGCGGCAGGCGATGCAGCAGGACGTGGTGGCCAACGCGGACGCGCTGTCGAGCGGGCTCGCCGCGACCGGCCATGTCGAGGTGCCCGGGATCTTCTTCGACTTCAACAAGGCGGAGATCAAGCCGGAGTCGCAGCCGGCGCTGGAGCAGGTGGCCAAGCTGCTGAAGGGAAGCCCGGTGCTCAAGGTGTGGGTCGTCGGGCACACGGACTGGGTCGGTTCGGCGGAGACCAACACGGCGCTCTCCAACGCGCGCGCGGCCGCCGTGGTGAGGGCGCTCACGCAGCAGTTCGGCATCGCACCGGGGCGGCTGGCGCCGCAGGGGGTAGGGCCGTACGCGCCGGTGGCGACCAACACGACGGACGAGGGGCGCGCGAAGAACCGGCGCGTGGAGCTCGTCGCCCAGCCGTAGTCCCGATCCGGAGCGCACGCCGGCTTTCAGCGCAGGTCTGCCAGACTCGGCGGCACAGGACCGACATGATCCGACGCGCCCAACGCCGGCGCGGCACGGGCTGTCTCTCGTTCGGCGGCGCGATCTTGCCGCGTTTGGGAGTGGGCGTACTCTTGTGTTCGCATCTCCGCTTGTGAGCGGCGAGAGGAGGAGACCATGGCACGGCATGCAGGTGCGGTCCTCGGGATGCTGTTCCTTGCGCACGCAGCGGCGGCGCAATTCACCCAGCAAGGGGGCAAGCTGGTCGCCAGCGGCGCTGTCGGGGCTGCCGAGCAGGGCTGGTCGGTGGCGATCTCAGCGGACGGCAACACTGCCATCGTCGGCGGGGCTCGCGACAACTCCCTTCTCGGCGCCGCGTGGGTGTTCACGCGCAGCGGAGGGGTGTGGACGCAGCAGGGCAGCAAGCTGGTCGGCAGCGGCGCTGTCGGCGCTGCCGAGCAGGGCTTCTCGGTGGCGATCTCGGCGGATGGCAACACCGCCATCGTGGGTGGGTGGCAAGACAATTCCGATGCCGGCGCCGCGTGGGTGTTCACGCGCAGCGGGGGGGTGTGGACGCAGCAGGGCAGCAAGCTCGTCGGCACGGGCGCTGGCGGGGCTGCCTCTCAAGGCTTCTCGGTGGCGATCTCGGCGGACGGCAGCACCGCCATCGTGGGTGGGTATAACGACAGTGGCAGTGCCGGCGCCGCGTGGGTGTTTACGCGCAGCGGGGGGGTGTGGACGCAGCAGGGCAGCAAGCTCGTCGGCACGGCGGTAGTTGGGTATCCCTATCAGGGCACTTCGGTGGCGATCTCGGCAGATGGCAACACCGCCATCGTCGGCGGGTCCGGCGACAACTCCGATACCGGCGCCGCGTGGGTGTACACGCGCAGCGGGGGGGTATGGTCACAGCAGGGCAGCAAGCTGGTCGGTACGGGCGCTGTCGCGCCTTCCCACCAGGGCTCCTCGGTTGCGATCTCGGCGGATGGCAACACCGCCATCGTCGGCGGGTACCTGGACAACTCCTTTGCCGGCGCCGCGTGGGTGTGGACGCGCAACGGAGGGGTGTGGACGCAGCAGGGGAGCAAGCTGGTGGGCAGCGGCGCCGTCGGGCATGCCTATCAGGGCGAATCAGTGACGATCTCGGCGGATGGGAACACTGCCATCGTCGGCGGGTGGGATGACAACAGCGGTACCGGCGCTGCGTGGGTGTTCACACGCAGCGGGGGGGTGTGGTCGCAGCAGGGCAGCAAGCTGGTTGGCACGGGCGCCGTCGGGGCTGCCGGTCAGGGCTACTCGGTGGCGATCTCGGGGGACGGCACCACCGCCATCGTTGGTGGGGATCGCGACAACTCCCTTGCCGGCGCCGCGTGGGTCTTCTCTGCCGCGACTTGGGTCACCGTCTGGGTACCGGTGGCGAGTCATAACTCCGGCCTCAACCAGAGCCAGTGGCGCAGTGATCTCGGCCTGCTCAACACAGGTAGCGTCACGGCAAACGTGGACATCAGCTTCTACGGCAGCGGCGGCGTCGTGAGCAACACGGCCTACGTGCCGGCCGGGGCGCAATCGATCCTGACCGATGTGGTCGGGCAGATTGGTGGGAGCGGCTCAGGGGCGATCCAGGTTCTTTCGGATCAGCCGCTCAAGGTCACGGCACGGAGCTACAACCAGGTCTCGTCCACGGCGAGCTGTTACGCAGGTGGCACGCAGGGGCAGGACTACCCGGTGTTGACCGCCAGCGGTGGTCTTTCGGCGGGTCAGAGCGCGTACCTTGCGGGGTTGACCGAGAACGCCTCGTACCATTGCAACATCGGGGTGGTGGACGTTGGGTCGGGCGCCGCGACGGTGCTGGTGGAGCTCTACGACGGAGCCGGGAACAAGCTCACCAGCTACACGGTGGGTCTGACCGAAGGCCAGTGGGCACAGGTGACGCAGCCGTTCAAGAACGTGGCTGGGCAGACGGCGATGGATCGTGGCTACGCCAAGATCACGGTGCAGTCGGGATTGGGGGTATTTGGGTTTGCCTCGGTGATTGACAACATCACCAACGATCCGACCACGGTCACCATGCAGCGGTAGCGGCGAGAGGAGAAGACCATGGCAGGACGCGCGGTTGCGGTCCTCGGGATCCTGTTCCTTGCGCATGCAGCGGCGGCGCAATTCACCCAGCAAGGGGGCAAGCTGGTCGGCAGCGGCGCCGTCGGGGGTGCCTATCAGGGCGCCGCAGTGGCTCTCTCGGCGGATGGGAACACCGCCATCGTCGGTGGGCCCTACGACAACTCCACTGCCGGCGCGGCGTGGGTGTACACGCGCAGCGGGGGGGTGTGGACGCAGCAGGGCAACAAGCTCGTCGGAACGGGCGCCGTTGGTGCTGCCGTGCAGGGCATCTCTGTGGCGATCTCTTCCGATGGGAACACCGCCATCGTCG
>Ga0209048_10000899_pt1 | contig 31475 bp, 28 predicted proteins | sample FrelakmetCRP12CR_FD_187146 | JGI IMG/M metagenome (GOLD analysis project Ga0209048, IMG submission 187146) | Freshwater lake sediment microbial communities from the University of Notre Dame, USA, for methane emissions studies - CRP12 CR (SPAdes)... | ecosystem: Environmental > Aquatic >...
GCTCGCGCCACGCCGGGATGCCCTTGGCGGCTTGCAGCATTCGGCTCTGGCAGTAGACAAAGACCAAGGCCAGCCCGGCAGCGAGCCATTCGAGCCCGGCGACCCCCGCCGCCGCGGCCAGCGCGACCGGCATCAGCAGCGTCGCGCTGAAAGCCTCGCGCGTCATCCACGAGGTGCGCGGATTGAAGAAGACGTTCAGTGCCCGCAACGGACGGCCGAGTTCGAGCCAGACACACAGCAAGCCGGTGCCGACCAGTGCCATGCCGCCGAGCAGCAGCGCAGCAAGCGCGAGCCCTTGCGCGCCGGACAAGGCCGCGAAGACGATCAACCCGGCGCCGGCGCCACCGCAGACGAAGTTGCCCGCGGCGCGCCAGTCCCAGTTCGTTTGCTGCCAGGGGTTGGGGCCGAAGCTCATGTCCGTTCCTCCTTGTCCCACAGATAGAAGAAGCCGGGCCGGGTGCCAAGTTCCTCATGCATGCGGAAATGCTGGTTTTCTGCAAGCAGCTTGGAAACGTTGCTTTGCGGGTCGTCGCCGTCGCCAAAGGCGAGCGCCTCGGAGATGCACGCGTTGACGCATGCCGGCGTGGCCTCGGGATCGACGCCGGGCTTGAGGCCCTTGGCCAGGCCCGCGTCGATGCGATCGACACAGAATGTGCACTTGGTCGCGACGCCCAGACGCGCCTTGTCGTGTCGCAACGCCTCGCTTTCGCTCGCCTCCCCGTAGGCGTAATGGGCGACGTTAACCTTGTAGCGCGCCTGATAGGGGCATGCCACGGCGCAGTAAGAGCAGCCGATGCACAGGTTGTAGTCGATCGTGACGATGCCGTCAGGGCGCTGCTTGGTCGCCGTGGTCGGGCACACCGTCATGCAGGGCGGATCGGCGCAGTGCTGGCAGCCTACCGGGACGAACGCGCGCTGCACGTCGGGGTACTCGCCGAACTCCATGTCGAGCACGCGCCGCCATTGCACGCTGGGCGGCGTCGCGTTGGCGTGGCGGCACGACGCGGTGCAGGTCTGGCAGCCGACGCAGCGTCGCAGGTCGGCGGTCATGGTCCAGCGCGTCATGATGCCACCCCCTCGGCAGAGAACAACGGCCGATCCGCGCCTGCCACCTTGCCGATCTTCACGCGCACGATGTCGGCCCCCGAACCGGTGGCATCGGTAAGCGCCATCGACATCGACGCGAGCGCGTTCATGCTCGGCACGCCGAAGTCGCGTGCAAGCGGTGTCTCCCAGTGGTCGAACTGACCGATCAGCAGCAGCGTATCGGGGCGTATGCCCTGTCGCACCACTGCGCGGCCGCGCACGCTGCGCTTGGGGGTGGAGATCTCGATCGCGTCGCCGTCGGCGATACCGAGCTTGGCGGCAGCACCGGTGTTGATGATCACGCCGCGGTGGCCCGTCACGTTGTCGGCGACCTCGTGCATCAGCTGCGAGCCGACGTTGGCGCCCCACGCATATTGCATGCTGCGCGAGGTGAGCAGCCAGAACGGGTAGTCCTGCGCCTTGCCACCGGTCTGCGCGATGACGGCCTCCCAAAGCGCCGGAAAGTCCTTCCACACCGGCAGCGCCTGGTACTCCTTCAACTGCACGTCCCACCAGTGCATGTCGTGCTCGTGCAGGCGGCGGCCAAGCTCGGCGCCGACGCGCATCAGCCGCTCCTGGTAGGGCAACTCGAAGCGCAGGCCGTGCCTGAGCATCGTCGGCAGCAGGTACCACTCGCGTCGCGGGAAAGGCTTGGTCGCGAGACCTTGCTCCTTCCACCAATCGAGCCCGTGCGAATGCGCGCCGTCGCTCACCTCGGCGCTCGCGGCGCGGCAGACCGCGTCCCAGATCTCCTCGCGGTTGTAGCTGCGCTGCGGGTCGAGCGAGAAGTCGCCGTGCTCGCCCTTGAGCGGTACGCCACCCGCCCCCTTGTTGATCGCCGCGTAGTACTTGTCCGACAGGCCAGTGCGCCGCGCCAGCTCGGTCGCGATATCGGTGAGGTCGCGCGCCTGGCCGTGCGGGGCCACCACCGGCTGGCGCAAGGCGAAGCCCTGGTGGTCCCAGAACGACTCCTGGTACTTGGTGCCGCCGACACGCCAGAGTTGCAGGCTCTCGAGGTCGGTCGCATCGGGCAGCAGCAAGTCGGCGAAATGATTCGTCTCGTCGTGCGTGTAGGCGAAGGCGACGACGAACGGAAAGCGCGCCATCTTCTCGCCCAGCGACTGGGTGTCCCAGAACGAGATCCCGGGGTTGGTCCTGTAGACGAGCCAAACGTCGGGCAGCGTGACGCGCGGCAATCCCTTGGGCGTTTCGTCGAGGAACAGCCATGAGAAGTGCGTCGGCCCAAGCGCCTGGCTCCAAGGCCCGTCGGCCGCCAGCGGCACCATCGTGCGATACGCGTTGCGGATGTTCGGGCTCGCCGACCAGTGCGCCTTGTCGGTCGGGTTGAGCGGGTAGTGCATGAAGCCGTCGGGCCCCGCCTTCACGCTCTTGAGTCGCTCGGACATCGGCCGCGTCAAGCGCACCGTGGTACCGATCGTCCCGCCAGGCACTTCGAGCCCACCGACCAGCGTGGTCAGCACGGTGCGTGCCCAGACGCACTCGAAGCCGCCCCAGCCATTGTTGACGGTCTTGCCCATGGTGATCGCGACCGGACGGAACGGCATCGTTTCACCCTCGATGTCGATCGTCTCGCCGACGCACGCATGGTCGATGAACTCGTTGGCGATGCGGCGCATGTCCGCGGCCGGCACGTCGCAGATCGTCGCCGCCCACTCGGGCGAGTAGGGGCGCATGTGCTCAACCAGGCGCGTGAAGGCTGTGCTGCCTGCAAGCTGGCCATCGGCCAGCACTTCGTCGTCGGGCCCGATCTCGATCGCATCAACCGTGTATTCGCCTTCGAGCGCTTCCTGCATCCCCGGGCTGTCGTGCACGCGGGCGCTTGCGCTGGCCGCATCCCAGACCAGCGGCTTGCGGCTGCCGCGCTCGCGCAGGTAGTAGCCGTTGGGACCGACGAGATACGGCGACGCCGTGCGCACCGCCAGAAACGGCAGATCGAGCCGCGCGCGCGGCAACTCGTGCAGCAGCACGTGGATCAGCGCGTAGAGGAAGGCGGCGTCGGTCTTCGGCTTGATCGGCACCCATTGCGCCGAGCAGGCACCGGTCACCGACAGGTGCGGCTCGACCTGCACCCGTTTCATGCCGCGCACCCGCGCAGCGGCGTGGCGCCAGACGCCGATCACCCCGCCCGAGGCCTCGATGTTGGAGCCGCAGGAAATCAGGTAATTGCACAGCGGGGTGTCGGGCGTGACGATGAACGCCCGGTGCCAGAACTCGCCGTACAGGTGTTCCGAGTGGTAGCACTTGACGCCCTGGCCGGAGCCGAAGCCCATGTCGATCGGGCCCCAGGCGGACAGGAACGCCGGCAAGGTGCCCATGTAGGACTGCGGCGTGCCGGCGCCGCCGAAACTGGCGGCCACGCGCGGGTAGCCCGAGGCGTCGAGGATTCCGTCGGCACGCACCGCGTTGAGCTTGGCGGCGATCAGCTCGAAGGCCTCGTCCCAGGTGATAGGCACGAACTTCGGGTCCTCGCCGCGCCCCTTGGCCGGATTGCTGCGCTTCATCGGCGTCAGCACGCGGTTCGGGTTGTAGGTCTTCTGCACCAGCCCGTACGCCTTGACGCAGACCTTGCCGCCGCCCGGGTGAATGCCAGCGGCGCAGAAGTTGGGTTCGACCTCTGTGGCGACGCCACCCACCACCTTCACCGTCAGCAGGTCGGGCCCGGCCACGCACTGGTAGCAGTAGGTCGGCACGCTGCGCGTGCCTGTGGTGGTTATGGTCATGTCAGTCCCGCCTTGTGCGCCTTCGCCGCGAGCCGCTCCTCGGTCTTCTTCACGTCGACGACGAAGCGCTGGTGGCGGCAGCGGCAGATCGGCTCGACGTTGTCGCTGCCGGTGACGTCGAAGGTCACCGCACGTCCCTTGACCTCGGCGATGGTGAGCGTGAGCTCGACCTTCATGTCCATCAGCGTGGCCGCCAGGTGATCGAGTTCGACCCGCGTGCCCACCGAATCCTCGCCCGCGTCGAGGTGCTTGAGCAGCAGGTCGCGACAGGCGATCTCGATGTCGCGCACCAGTGCCGGCGTGGCGTAGACGCGCGCCTTCTCGCCCATGAAATCGATCGTGCGCTCGCGGTCGACCACGAGCGTCGCGGTGCCGGTGACGCCGGCCTGCAGGGTGCTTTTCATGGCAAGTCCTTTCGTGGAGAGGAGAGTTCCGATCGGCTCACAAGCCTAGGTAGGCCTGCTGCACCTGGGGATCGCGCAGAAGCTCAGCCGCCGTGCCCGCGAGCACGACACGTCCGGTTTCCATCACGTAGCCGCGATCGGCGACCGCGAGCGCGGCACGCGCATTCTGGTCAACGAGCAGGATCGTCGTGCCCTTCGCCTTGAGCTCGGCAATCTGCGCGAAGATCTCGGCCACCAGGCGCGGCGCCAGGCCCATGCTCGGCTCGTCGAGCAGCAGCAGCCTCGGTGCCGCCATCAGCGCGCGCCCGATCGCCAGCATCTGCTGCTGGCCACCGGACAGTGTTCCGGCAAGCTGGAGGCGCCTGTCCGCGAGCGCCGGGAACATCGCCAGCACGGGCTCGAGCCCGCCGCGCGAGCCGCGCGCGAAGGCACCGAGCAGCAGGTTGTCCTCGACCGTCATCGGGCCGAACACCTGCCGCCCTTCGGGCACCTGCACGATGCCGAGCTGCACGCGCTTGCGCGCCGAGAGGCGCGCCAGGTCCCGCCCGTCGAAGCGGATCTGGCCGCCGCTCGTCGGCTGCACACCCGAGATCGCGCGCAGGAGCGTCGTCTTGCCGGCGCCGTTGGCGCCGACCAGTGCGACCAGCTCGCCGGGCGCCACGCGCAACTCGACGCCAGTCAGCGCGGGAATCCGCCCGTAGCGGCTGTCCAGGCGCGTCACATCAAGCATGTTGGACCGCACCTTCGTCGACGCCGAGATAGGCCTCGATCACGCGCGGGTCGCGTGCGATCTGCGCCGGCGTGCCTTCGGCCAGCTTCCTGCCGTGGTCGAGCACCAGCACGTGGTCCGACACGTCCATCACCAGCCGCATGTTGTGCTCGACCAGGACCACCGTCGTGCCTTCGGCCGCCAGGCGCTTGATCAGCAGGTTGATCTCGTGCGCCTCGGTCTGGTTCAGCCCGGCAGCCGGTTCGTCGAGCAGCAGGACCTGCGGCTCGGCGGCCAGCGCGCGCGCGATCTCGAGGCGCTTGAGCGCGCCGTAGGGCATCGCGTCGGCCGCTGCGTGTTCATAGTCGGCCAGCCCGACCTGCAGCAGCAATCGGCGCGCGGCATCCCGGCACTTGCTTTCGGCGCGCGCCAGCGCCGGCGTGCGCAGCATCGCCGCCAGCAGCGAGCAGCGCTCGCGCAGGTGGCGGCCGGTCATCACATTTTCGAGCGCCGTCATGTTGAAGAACACCTGCAGGTTCTGGAACGTGCGGCCGATGCCGGCCGCGGCGAAGCAGTGCGCCGGCTCGCCGCGCAGCTCGCGCCCGGCGAGGCGGATGCTGCCCGAATCGGGCACGTAGATGCCGGTCAGCATGTTCAGCAGCGTCGTCTTGCCGGCGCCGTTCGGGCCGATGATCGAATGCACCGCGCGCGGCGAGATGCCGAACGACACGTCCTCGATCGCATGCACGCCTCCGAAGGCCTTGGAGACATTCTCCACCGCGAGCAGGTTCACCGGCCACCCCTTGCCAGCCAGCGGCCGAGCGTGGGTACGATGCCCTGTGGAAAGAACACCATCGTCGCGATCAGCACCGCGCCGAAGACCATCATCTCGTAGTCCTTGAGCACCGTCAGCAACTGCGGCAACGTCGTCAGGACTGCGGCGCCGACCACCGCACCGAAGATCGACGCCATGCCGCCGAAGACGACCATGATCACAAGCTCGACCGAGTGCATGAACGATGCCTTGGCCGGTGTGATGAATCCCGCATAGTGCGCCGTCAGCGCGCCGGCAACGGCGGCGAAGACCGCGGAGAGCACGAACACCTTGAGCTTGTAGCGTGAGCTGGCAATGCCTACCGTCTCGGCAGCGACCTCAGAGCCATGCAGAGCGCGCAGCGCGCGCCCGACCGGCGACTCGATCAGGTTGAGCGCCAGCCACACCGCGAGCAGCAACCCCACGCCAGCGACCCCGTACCAGGCGCGTTCGCCATGGAGAACCCAGCCGAACAGCGCCAGTGGCGGCACCGGCATGCCGTCGGGCCCACCGGTGATGCGGTCCTCGGTTGAGAGTACGATCGAGACGATGGTCCCGAGGCCGAGCGTGGCCATCGCGAGGTAGTGGCCCTTCAGGCGCAGCGTCGGGCGCCCGACGACGAACGCGAGCACGCCGACCGCCGCGCAGCTCGTCGGCATCGCCAGCGAGGTCGGCCAGCCGTGGCTGCCCGACAGGATGGCCGAGCCGTAGCCGCCAAGGGCGAAGAATCCGGCGTGGCCGAGGCTGATCTGGCCGGCATAGCCGATCAGCAGGTTCAACCCGACGCAGACGATCGCGTTCAACGCGACAAGGATCGCGACCTCGTAGAAGTAGTTGTTCGCGAGCACCAGCGGCAGCAGCGCGATCACAGCGGCCAGCGCCAACAGGCCTCCGCCGCGTGGTGTTGCGGCCCATTGCCGCAGGCGCAGCGCTGCTGGACTAGACACGGTCGCTTCGACGTGCGCCAAGGAGGCCTCCGGGCATGAAGAAGAGCACGGCGAGGATGATCACGAACGCGATCGCGTCCTTGTAGGCCGACGACACGAAGCCGGCTCCGAGCCCCTCGGCCAGGCCGAGAAGCAGGCCGCCAAGCACCGCGCCGCCAAAGCTGCCCAGCCCGCCGAGCATCGCTGCGGCAAAGCCCTTCAGGCCGAGCATGATCCCGCTGTCGTACGAGGTGAAGGCGATCGGCGCGATGAGCACGCCGCCGAGCGCACCCAGCCCCGCCGCGAGGCCGAAGCTCACGAACAGCACTGTGCGCGTGTTGATGCCGACGAGTTGCGCGGCCAGCGGGTTGTACGAGGTCGCTAGCATCGCCTTGCCGAACAGCGTGCGCCCGAAAAACCAGGACAGGCCGGCCACCGCGAGCGCCGCGCCGCCGAGCACCCAAAGGCTTTGCGGCAACACCGTGGCGCCGATGAAGTGCAGCGGTGCGTCGCCCGAAAAGGCAGGCAGCGAGTGCACGCGCTTGTCCCAGACGAGCTGGGCCAGCCCGCGCAGCAACAGCGCAGCGCCTATGGTGATGATGATCAGCGTCACCGTGTCGGCCTTGCGCGCAGGCTCGATCGCCAGCTTCTCCAGCAGTAGCCCGACCGCCACCGCCGCAAGCACGGCCAGCGCGACCGCCAGCGCCAGCGGCAGGCCTATGCCGACCAGCGTCACCGCGGTCATGCCACCGATCATCACGAACTCGCCCTGCGCGAAGTTGATCGCGCGGCTGGCATTGAAGATGATCGAGAAGCCGAGCGCGACGAGCGCGTAGATGGCCCCGGCGGTCAGCCCGCTGGCAACGTACTGCAACCACTGGCCGCCCATCGTGCGTCGCCGCTCGCCGTCACTTCACCAGCGACCAGGTTCCGTTCTTCACTTCGAGCATCACGAACGCACTCGGGTCCAACCCCATGTGGTCGTTCGGCGACATGTTGACAACGCCCGCGGTGCCGATGTAGCCCTTGGTCGCTTCGAGCGCGTCGCGCACCTTCGCCTTGTCGGTCGAGCCAGCACGCTTGATCGCGTTGACGATCAGCATCAGGCCGTCGTAGGCGTGTCCGCCGAAGGTCGAGACGTCGCTCTTGAAGCGCGCTTCGTAATCCCGCTTGTAGGCGGTGACGACAGGCTTTTGCGGATCGTTGTCGGGAAGCAGTTCGGGCACCAGCAGCACCGCTGCGGGCAGGCGCACGCCTTCGGCTGCGGGGCCGGAGAGCTTGACGTATTCCATCGAGGCGACGCCGTGCGACTGGTACAGCGGCAGCGTGAGGCCGACCTGGCGGTAGTTGCGCGTCACGATCGCCGGCGTCTGACCGAAACCGGCGTTGAGCACGGCCTGCGCGCTGCTCGCGCGGATCTTCGTCAACTGCGCCGTCATGTCGGTGTCGGAGGCGCCGTAGGTTTCGTCGGCGACGACCTCGATGCCGTACTTGGGCGCGACCTTCAGGCACTCTGCGCGCATCGACTTGTCGAATCCGCCGGCTCCCGAGATCAACGCCACCTTGGACATCTTTCGCCCCTGCATGTCGGCGAAGATCTTCTCGCACGCCATGCGGTCGGTGTGCGGCGTCTTGAAGACCCACTTCTTGACCGGGTCGACGATCCCGACGCCGCCGGCCAGCGAGATGAAGGGCGTCCCGGCCGCCTCGACCATAGGCACCACGGCCATCGTCGTGCCTGTCGTCGTGCCGCCGACAATCGCGTCGACCTTGTCCTGGTCGATCAAGCGCTTGGCGAAGGTGCGCGCCTTCTCGGCGTCAGCACCGTCGTCGTAGGCGACGAGCTGCAGCTTGCGCCCGAGTACACCGCCCTCGGTGTTGATGCGCTCGACGAGCATCTCGAGCGTCTTCTGCTCGGGGTCGCCTAGGAGCGCCGCCGGCCCGGTGACCGAGAGAAAACTCCCGATGCGGATCGGCTCCTGCGCGAAGACGCTGCCCGTGGCGAGAAGCACGCCGGCGAGGGCCAGCGTGCCGTTGCGGAGCGTTGCGCGAACCATCCTGATGAGCCTCATACCTGTCTCCTGTTGATCTTGGGAACACCTCGGCAACCTGACCTGTGATGGCCCGCGCCGCTCGACACCTGCACTACCTCAAGAACACCTAACAAGCCGCGTTGACGACGCCAACTCCTTCGGCATAAGCGGTTAGACTCCTTCTATAAGCTCATTCCGGTACCGGAATGCGCAATTGTGTTCGATCTGGCTCAAGTTGGGAAGCTATCGATGCCCGCGGCAAGCTCGCAAGTACGTCGTGACGGAGCACGCGCCGGGGTTTCCCCTGATAGCGGCGACGCCTTCGTCGTGCGCACGGTGCGGCGGGGTGACCTCGACCAGGTCATCGCGATCGACGCGACGGTGACCGGGCTGGAGAAGCGCAAGTACTGGGCCTCGGTCTACCGCCGCTACGGCGCGGGAGGCAGCAGCGAGCCACAGTTCCTGGTCGCGATCGCCAAGGGTCGCGTCGTAGGGTTCGTCATCGGCGAAGTGCGCGACTGGGAATTCGGCTCGCCACCCTGCGGCTGGGTCTTCGCAATCAACGTTGCGCCGCAGGCCAGGCTCGGCGGCGTCGGCACGCGGTTGCTCGAAGCGATCAGCGCCAGCTTCAGGCGCGCTGGCGTGCGCAAGCTGCGCACGATGCTGGCACGCGACAACACGCTGATCCTGTCGTTCTTTCGCAGCCACGGGATGATGGCCGGGCCGCTGATCTCGCTCGAGATGAACCTCGATGCGTGAAGCACGACCTTCGGCGCCGCTGCGATGAGGTTGCAGAAGAACACTTCGCTCGCGCTCAACAGCGTGCTCGAGTTCGCGAGCGATCCGGCGCGTCACATCTCGGCGGCCGAGATCGCCGAGAAGTACGGCGTGTCGGCGCACCATCTGGCGAAGGTGCTGGCCGAACTCGCGCGCAGCGGTGTGGTCGAGTCGGTGCGCGGCGCCGGCGGCGGCTATCGGTTCACTGGCAACGCGCGGCGCCTCACGCTGATGGACATCATCCAGTTGTTCGAGGAGTTCGCACCGCCCGCGGTGGAACGAAACGCGAGCGAAGCGCTGACACCCGTGGACCGCGCGCTCGGCGCGGTGCTGTCCGAGATCGACGAGAACGCGAAGGCAACGTTCAGCTCGATCACGCTGGCGACCATGCTGCGGCTGATCGAGCGGCAACAGGCGAGTGCGGCGGGCACCGCGCCGCAGCGGGCCGGCGAATTGGGCGACGTACCGGCAGGCATGGCGCCCGGCGATACCCGAAAGCCCCACGATCGCCCCAAGCCGGGCTGATACCGTTGCAGGGCGCTCAAAAGCGTCCGCGGCACTGCGGCCCGGCGGGGCGCCGAATCGTCGCGACCGGCGGTACGCTTCGACGCGGTTCTTCCCCAGCAAGCCGCGCAACATCTCACCCCGTCGACGCCGTTGAAGGCACCGTCGCGGGACCGCTCGCCGCGACACGCTGAAGCAGACGGGCCCAACCGTCGTCGACCTCGTCCTGAAGAGTCTGGACTTCTTGGGCCGACAGGTGCCGGTAGCGCCGCTGCAGCGCCAGATAGTCCGCCACCGGCCGCGTCCGCTGTTCGTGGTTGAGCGTGTAGCGATGGCCGTCCTCGATCTCGTAGAGCGGAAAGGCGCCGCACTCGACGGCGTAGCGCGCGGCGGCCAACCCGCCGTCGTCGGCGAGACCCCAGCCGTCCAGGCACGGGATAAAGAGCGTGATGATGCGCATGCCGCGCAGCGCCTTGGCCTTGTCGACCTTGCGCCTGAGGTCGGCGAGGTGACCGACGCTCGCCGTCGTCACGTAAGGCACGCCGTGCGCAGCCATGATCTCGCTCAGGTTCTTCTTGCGCGACGTCTTTCCCGCGGGCGTGGAGCCGGTGCGCGCGAAGTGCGGCGTCGACGACGACTTCTGCGCCCCGGTGTTCATGTAGCCCTCGTTGTCCAGGCAGAAATAGATCATGTTCTCGTTGCGTTCGGCCGCCGACGACAGGCACTGGAATCCGATGTCGTAGGTGCCGCCGTCGCCCGCGAGCACGATGACCTGGGTGCCCTGCTTGCCCTGCGCGTCCAGCGCGCGACGCAGCCCCGTGGCCGCCGCCGCGCTGGCCTCCAGCGTCGGCTGGTAGACCGGGATGCGCAGCGAGCTGAAGGGCTGCGGGCCGGCGATGATGGCCATGCACGAGGGCGGAATCACGGCCATCGTGTCGGGCCCGAGTACGTCCAGGATGTGGCGCACCGTCAGCGGTTCGAGGCAGCCCGGGCATGCGGCGTGACCCGAGCACAGCAGTGATTCCTGGGGCCGCTGCGGGGATACGAAGGTCGTTGGCATGTTCGTTACCTGACCCAAACGGATTCGGCCAAAGCGGGGCTGGCAAGCGCCTGACGCACGAACGCGGCAATCCGCTCCGGCGAGACGTTGACGCCGCCCACTCCCGCCAGAAAGCCGTGGATTTGCGGTGCTTCGCTCAGGCCGTACAGCGCAGCGCGCAGCTCCTGGTGCAGAACGCCTCCAGCCCCGGGCGAGTGGTTGCGGTCGAGCACGATGACATCGCGCACACCGGCCAGCGCTGCGCGAAGCGCTCGCGCCGGCAAGGGCCGGAACAGCCGCACCTTGAGCAGGCCGACATCCATGTCGCCATCGCGCATCGCGTCCACCGCATCGCGCGCGGTGCCGCACAGACTGCCCATGCTGACAACGACGGCGCTTGCACCATCGCATCGGTAGCGCTCGAGCACGCCGTGGCTGCGCCCGGTGCACCCAGCCCATTCGCGGTCGGCCTCGGCCGCCAGCTCGGCCACGCGGCTCATCGCCGCCTCGATCTCCTGGCGATGGCGGTAGAACATGTCCTGAGTGACCACGTTGCCCCAGCCAGCGGGATGCTCGGTGTCCAACCGCTGCTCGGGCGCGAACGCTGGCAGGTAGGCGTCGACCAGCGCCTGCGCCGGCACGCTCACCGGCTCGAGAGAATGCGAGACGTAGAACGCGTCGAGGTTGACCATCACCGGCAGCAGCACCTGTTCGGCGACGCGAAAGGCCTGGATCACGGTGTCCAGCGCCTCCTGCGCAGTCTCGACGTAGAACTGGACCCAGCCGGTGTCGCGCTGCGCCAGGCTGTCGGTCTGGTCCGGCCAGAACGCCCACGGCGAGGCGACCGTGCGGTTGACGTTGGCCATCACGATTGGTGCCCGCGCGCCGCTGGCGTAATGCAGCAGTTCGTGCATCAGCAGCAGCCCCTGCGACGCAGTGGCGGTGAACACGCGAACGCCGGCCAGCGACGCCGGGATGCACGCCGACATCACCGAGTGCTCTGACTCGGGCGTGATGATCTCGGCGTCGAAGTTGCCCTCGGCCTGAAAGTCGGTGAGCTTCTCGAGCACCGGCGTCTGCGGCGTGATCGGGTAGACCGGCACGACCTGCGGCCGCGCCAGCCGCGCCGCCCAGGCCACCGCGTGGTTGCCGGTGAGCAGCACCGGAGCGTCGATGGTGTTGGTTCCGACATCACATCGCTGCGCGATATGAGTCTCCGCCGAAGCAGTTTGCGCGGTCATCGCACTTCCTCCTGCATCCGCATCGAGCCGGTCGGACATTCCTTGACGCACACGCCGCAGCCCTTGCAGTAGTCGGTCGAGACAAGGTAACCATCGCCTGCCCGCTGCACCGCGAGGTCGGGACAGTAGGTGACGCAGTTGTCGCAGTGGGTGCAGGTGCCGCAGGAGAAGCAGCGCACCGTCTCGGCCAACGCCTGCTCGAAGTCGAGGCCGAGTTGCACCTCGGCGTCGCTCGCCAAGCGATCGATCGGAGCCAGCCGCCGATCCGCCGGACGCGGTTGCGCCGGGTGGTAGTGCAGGTTGATGGCGCTGAGCGGCACCAGCGGTTCACCCAACAACGACACGGCTGCCGCAGCGGCAGGGCCATGCCGGCGTGCCTGCAACTGGCGGTCGATCGCGATTGCCGCGCGCTCGCCCATGCCGATGGCCTCGGTCACGAAGCGCGCCATGCTCGCCACGTCGCCACCGGCCCAGACGCCTTCCGCGCTGGTGGCGCCGAGCGCATCGGTCGCCAGCAGCGCGCCCGCAACGGCCAGCGCGCCGCCAAGCGGCGCCAGATCCGGGTCCTGGCCGATCGAACTGATCACGGCGTCGGCGTTGAGCGTGAAACCGCTGCCCTCGATCGGCGTCACGCTGAACTGGCCGCGCTCGGCACCGGGCTCGAAGTCCACCCGCACGCATTCCAGGCGCACGCCAGCGGGAACTTCGGCTGCGCGACGCAGCATCGACGAGTCGACCAGTGCGATGCCTTCTTCGAGTGCCTCGACCACCTCTTCGCGTTGTGCCGGCATCCGATGCTCGGCTTCGAGCGCGAGGATCGTCACGTCGTGCCCGGCGCGGCGCGCACTACGGGCGACGTCGAGCGCCGCGCTGCCGCCGCCGATCACCATCACGCGCCGCCCCAGCGCAGGCGGCTCGCCGATGCTCGAGCGCGCCAGATAGTCGGCGCCGTCGACGACCCAGGGGCGGCCGTAGTCGAGTTGCGGCAGACGTTTTTGCCTGCGCGCGCCCGGCGCGAGGTAGACCGCGTCGTGATCGCTGCGCAAGCGGGCGAAGTCCTCCGCCGTCGCGAGCGTCTGGCCACAGCGCACATCCATGCCCAGCGCAACGATGCGCGCGATCTCGCCGTCGAGCACGCGGCGCGACAGCCGGTAAGCCGGAATGCCGTAGCGCATCAGGCCGCCGAGTTCGGGCCGCGACTCGATCAGCGTGACGGCATGGCCGCGACGGCGCAGATGGTAAGCGGCCGACAGGCCCGACGGCCCGCCGCCGACGATTGCGATGCGCGCTCCGGTCTGCGTCTGCGCCCCGCGGTGCGACCAACCGCGCTCGAGCGCCGTGTCGCCGACGAAGCGCTCGAGCTTGCAGATTGACAGCGACTCGTCGTGACCGGCCCGGTTGCACGCGGCCTCGCAAGGGTGGTGGCAGATGCGACCGGCAATCGAAGGGAACGGGTTGTGGCGTGTCAGCGTCAGCCAGGCGCCATGGAAATCGCGTGCCCGCGCCTGGCCGATCCATTCGGCGATGCCGCCGCCCACCGGACACGCGGCGTGGCACGGCGACGGCGCATGGATGTGCCGCGCGAGCGCCGCGCGCCAGGTGCCGGTCTTGATCGCCGCGGTGCTGCCAGTGGTCCAGGTCGCCCGGATCGGCAGTGGCGCGTTCACGCTGCAAGCTCCAGCAACTGCGCGTCGACCTCGCGATAGCCTTCCTCGCAGGCGGCGATGTTCTCGTCGTGCAGCTTGGGCGCCTGCGCGACAAGCGTGCGCTCCATTACCGCGAGTGGCGGGGCGGAGATGGCGCGCGCAAAGCCGCCCAGCAGCGCCGAGTTGACGATGCGCCCGAGTCCGTTGCGGCGCGCGATCGCTAGGCCGTCGACGGGAATCACGCGATAACCCGGCAAGTCGTGCGCGAACTGCTCGCGGCTGCGCGCGGAATTGACGACGATCAGCGTCTCGGCGAGTGCGGCGGCGAGCAGCCGGCCTTCGAGCAGGCTGGCGTCGAAGCACAGGATGGCGTCGGCGCGTTCGATGTCGCAGCGCAGGCGCACCGGCCGGTCGTCGACGCGCAGGTACGAACTCACCGGCGTGCCGCGGCGCGCGCCGCCGTAGCTGGCAAAGCATTGCACCTGGCGCCCCTGGGCGAAAAAGGCAGCCGCCAGAAGGTTGCCCGCCGTTTGCGCACCCTGGCCGCCCCGGCCCTGGATGATGATCTCTAGCATGCGCCGTCTCCTTGCGCGGCACCCTGTTCCCGGGTGTTTCAGCTGCAATCTAACCTTCGCATTGGCATCCGTCGAATTGATTGTCAGAATCGAGCACATTCACATAGCAGATGGACATGAACTTCCGCCAACTCGATCTCAACCTGCTGCGCGTGCTGTGCGCCGTCCATCGCAACGGCTCGGTCACCGAGGCCGGGCGCCAGCTCGCGCTCTCGCAGCCGGCGACCAGCAACTCGCTGGCCCGGCTGCGTCGCTTCTTCGACGACGCTCTGTTCGTGCGCTCGCCCTCCGGGCTGCACCCGACGCGGCTCGCGCAACGCATCGCGCCGATGGTGGCAGCGCATTTGCGCGATCTCGAGGCGGCTCTGGCCAGCGGCGAGAGCTTTGACCCGGCCAGCGGAAGCGTGCACTGGCGGCTATCGTTGTCCGACCTGGGCGAATTGCTGTTCCTGCCGCCTCTGGCGCAGGCGCTGCGCAAGGAGTCGCTGGCAAGCCAGATTTCCAACGTCGCCGTCGACGTCGCACAGGTGAGTGCCGCGCTCGAAGCGCGCGACATCGACCTCGCGATCGGCATCCTGAATCCTCCGCACCGCGGCGTCACCAGCGAATCGCTGTTCCACGAGCACTTCGTTGCCATCACCGGCGCGAGCTGGCGGCCGGCGGTCGGCCGCGCCGGCAAGGGTCTGAGCACGCAGCAGCTCGCCCGCGCGTCGCTGGCCGTCGCGGCGCCGACGGCGACCTTCCATGGCAGCGTGGAGGCAATGCTGACGCGCCTGAAGCTCAACGACCACGCCGTCGTTCGCGCGCGGCACTACGGCGCGCTGCCCGAACTCGTGACCTGCACGGACCTGCTGGCGATCGTGCCGCGCATGTTTGCCGATTCGCTCGCGCCGCGCTACGCGGTGCGGGTCTGGGAGCTGCCGGGACACGGGCCGCACCACGACGTGCGCATGGTGTGGCACCAGAGCGTGTCGAACGATTCAGCGCATGCCTGGTTGCGCGAGCACGTGCGCAGGCTGTTCGCGCGCAACGCCGCTACGTCAGGCGTCGTCACTCCGGCATGAGTCCGGCCATATCGCGCTGCAGTTGCCGCGAGCGCCGGCGCTGCGCTCGCTGGCCAATCTGATCGACAATGTCGGCATTGCACGCGGCTACGTCCGTGTTCGCCGCAACTGCACATCGGAGATCGATCATGGAAGACATCGTCATCGTCGCCGCAGCGCGCACCGCCGTCGGCAAGTTCGGCGGCAGCCTTGCCAAGACGCCGGCGAGCGAACTCGGCGCCACCGTCATTCGCGCGTTGCTCGAACGCTCCGGGCTGCGCGGCGAGCAGATTGGAGAGGTGATCCTCGGCCAGGTGCTGCAGGCCGGCTGCGGCCAGAACCCGGCGCGCCAGGCGGTCATCAAGGCGGGACTGCCGCAGGAAGTGCCGGCGATGACGATCAACAAGGTCTGCGGCTCGGGGCTGAAGGCGGTGATGCTCGCGGCGCAGGCGATCCGCGACGGCGACTGCGAGATCGTGATCGCCGGCGGCCAGGAGAATATGAGCCTCGCGCCGCACGTGCTGCCGCTCTCGCGCGACGGCCAGCGCATGGGCGACTGGAAACTCGTCGACTCGATGATCAGCGACGGCCTGTGGGACGTCTTCAACCAGTACCACATGGGCGTCACGGCCGAGAACGTGGCGAAGAAGTACGGCGTCACCCGCGACCAGCAGGACGCCCTCGCCCTCGCCTCGCAGACGAAGGCCGCGGCGGCGCAGGACGCCGGGCGCTTCAAGGGCGAGATCGTCGGCGTGACGATTCCGCAGAAGAAGGGCGACGCGATCGCCTTCGCTGCCGACGAGTTCATCAACCGCAAGACCAGTGCCGAAGGCCTCGCCGGTCTGCGCCCCGCGTTCGACAAGGCCGGCAGCGTGACTGCGGGCAACGCCTCGGGGCTGAACGACGGCGCGGCCGGCGTCGTCGTGATGGGCGCGAAGAAGGCCGCAGCGCTCGGGTTGAAACCGCTGGCGCGCATTGCCTCGTACGCCAGCGCCGGACTCGACCCGGCGACGATGGGCATGGGCCCGGTGCCGGCGTCGCGCAAGGCACTGGCGCGCGCCGGCTGGAAGGCGGCCGACCTCGACCTGCTCGAGGTCAACGAGGCGTTCGCTGCCCAGGCCTGCGCGGTCCACGCCGAGATGGGCTGGGACATGAGCAAGGTCAACGTCAACGGCGGCGCCATCGCGATCGGGCACCCGATCGGCGCCTCGGGCTGCCGTATCCTCGTCACGCTGCTGCACGAGATGATCCGGCGCGATGCTCACAAGGGCATCGCATCGCTGTGCATCGGCGGCGGCATGGGCGTGGCGCTGACCGTCGAACGCTGAAGGCGGAATCCCTGATTCAACAACCCACGGAGACAAACATGGCACAACAAAGAGTAGTTCTCGTCACCGGCGGCATGGGCGGCCTGGGCGAATCGATTTCGACCAAGATGGCCGACGCCGGCTACAAGGTCGTGGTGACGTACTCGCCCGGCAACGCCAAGCACGGCGAGTGGGTGGCCGAGATGAAGGCTCGCGGCTACGACATCCTGGCGGTCGCGTGCGACGTGTCCGACTTCAACTCCTGCGCGAGGGCGGTCGCCGAGGTTCATACCAAGGTCGGCGCGGTCGACGTGCTCGTCAACAACGCCGGCATCACGCGCGACATGACGTTCAAGAAGATGGACAAGATCAGCTGGGACGCGGTGATGCGAACCAACCTGGACAGCCTGTTCAACATGACAAAGCAGGTCGCCGACGGCATGGTCGAGCGCAACTGGGGCCGCATCATCAACGTCTCTTCGGTCAACGGCTCGAAGGGCGCGTTCGGGCAGACCAACTACTCGGCAGCCAAGGCCGGCGTGCACGGTTTCACGAAGGCGCTCGCGCTAGAGGTGGCGAAGAAGAACGTCACCGTCAACACGATCTCGCCGGGCTACATCGGCACGAAGATGGTGACCGCGATCCCGCAGGAGATTCTCGACTCGAAGATCCTGCCGCAGATCCCGGTCGGTAGGCTCGGCAAGCCCGAGGAAGTGGCCGGGCTGATCATCTACCTCGCCTCGGAAGAGGCGGCTTTCGTGACCGGCGCCAACATCGCCATCAACGGCGGCCAGCACATGCAATGAGATCGAGGCCGCAACTCACCAGCGCCTGTCAACAACCATCGAGGAGCATTCCATGATCAAGTCAGGCATCGACCAGGACGCGTTGGTCGCGATGTTCTCGCAAGCCACAGCGAAGCAGGGCGAAGCGATGCGCAAGGCGGTCAGCGAAGCGACGCTCAAGGCCCTGCAAGGGCGCGAGCTGACGCTCGCGAATATTCGCAGCGTGCTCAAGACGGTAACCGAGGCGGCTTCGAGCGGCGCGGCCAAGAGCGGGCTCCCGCTGCCCGACATCGAGACACTTTTGGGCCAGGCGTTCGCCGGCATGGACGCCGCGCTGCTCAAGACCGTCGAGGCCAACCGCCGCGCACTCGAGCAGTTCGTCGGCCAGGGCGTCGACGTGCAGGAGAAGCAGATCAAGAGCGCGCTCGCGAACCTCGAGAAGCTCGAAGACACGTTCTTCGCCACCGTCGCCAAGGCGGCGCAAGGTGTCGGCCAGCCACTGCAGGGCCCGTGGGACCAGGTGCTCGAGGCGATGAAGCTCAAGGGCACGAGCACCGGTGCGCATGCGAGCCAGACGGTCGAGCAGTTACTTGCCCAGACGCAGACCGCGCTGCGCGAAAGCCGCTCGGCCAGCCTGCGCGCCGCGCAGACGATGATGCAGAGCTACTCGGCGCTGGTCAGCGGCGTGCTGATCGGGCTGTCCGAGGGCCTGCAGCAGGGTGCGCCGGCCAAGCCCGCCGCAGCCAGACCGGCGACGGGCACGACGCGGCGCAAGTAGCCCCGGACCCGCGCGCGAACCGTCGCGCCGTGATCGCCTGGATCGGGCACGCCAACCAGCCCCTGCCGCCAACCTCGCAGGCGCTGGGCGCGGGCAGCGAGGCGCCGGGCCTGCTCGCTGCGGGCGCCGAGCTGACGCCGCGACGGCTCGCCGAGGCCTACTCGTACGGCGTCTTTCCCTGGTACAGCGAAGGGCAGCCGGTGCTCTGGTGGTCGCCCGATCCGCGCATGGTGCTGCCGGTGGCCGAGTTCCACCTGTCGCGCTCGCTGCGCAAGACCGTCGCCCGGTTCGCCCGCGCGCCGGAGTGCAAGTTGCGCATCGACGGCGTGCTACGACAAGTGATCGAGGCCTGCGCCAGGACTCCGCGCGAGGGCCAGCACGGCACATGGATCACCAAGGCGATGATCGACGCTTACTGTGCGTGGCCTGCGGTGCACAGCTTCGAGACCTGGGTCAACGGCGAACTCGCCGGCGCGCTCTACGGCGTGTGCCTGGGGCGGATGTTCTTCGGCGAATCGATGTTTTCGCGCCGCAGCGACGCGTCGAAGGTCGCGCTCGCCGCGCTGGTGTGCTTCTGTCGCGCGAACGGCATCGACCTGATCGACTGTCAGCAGCAGACCGGTCACCTTGCGTCGCTCGGTGCGCGCGAGATCTCGCGCCACGTGTTCGAGACCTTGATCACCCCGCGCCTGAGGGAAGCCCCGGTGCGCGAATGGACCTATGATCCCGCGCATTGGGAGCGCCTGCGAGACCCGCAGCAGGCACCCCGGATCGATGGAACCGGCCCGTGACCTACCCGAAAGAGCTCCCGCTTTCAACGCTGCAGTTCTACGCCACGGCACCCTACCCGTGCAGCTACCTGCCGCAGCGCATGGCGCGTTCGCAGGTCGCGACACCCAGCCACCTGATCAACGCCGACATCTACTCGGGTCTCGTCGCCAACGGCTTTCGCCGCAGCGGCATGTTCACCTACCGGCCCCACTGCGACGGCTGCCGCGCCTGCGTGCCGCTGCGCATTCCGGTCGACACCCTCGCGCCCACACGCAGCCAGAAGCGGGCCTGGAAGGCGCATGCGCAGCTGCAGGCGCGCGTGCTGCGGCTATGTTTCGTTCCCGAGCACTACCAGCTCTACCTGCGCTACCAGGCAGGCCGCCACAGCGGCGGCGGGATGGACCACGACAGCGTGGACCAGTACACGCAGTTCCTGCTCCAGAGCCGCGTCAACTCGCGCCTGGTTGAGTTCCGCGAACCGGTGGAGTCGGGGCTGGGCGCGCTGAAGATGGTTTCGATCCTCGATATCCTGAACGACGGGCTGTCGGCCGTCTACACATACTACGAACCCGAGCCGAACGCGAGCTACGGCACCTATAGCGTGCTGTGGCAGATCGAGCAGACCCGGCTGCTCAAGCTGCCTCACGTGTACCTCGGCTACTGGATCGCAGAAAGCCCGAAGATGGCCTACAAGGCGCAGTTCAGGCCGCACGAGGTGCTGCGCGACGGGCGGTGGACGGCTGCTGATTCCGCGGCCTGAGCGCCTGTGGTCCATCGGACACGTGCTCATCGTCCAGCGGCTCGCGGCTTCGGCTCACCCCCCCAATCGGGCCGCCACTTCGTCGGCCAGCGCGAGGCAACTCGTCAGCCCGGGCGACTCGATGCCGAACAGGTTGACGAGCCCCGGCACGCCGTGCTCGCGCGGACCTAGGACGCCGAAGTCGGGCGCTGGCTCGCCCGGGCCGTGGATCTTCGGCCGCACGCCGCTGTAGGCCGGCTGCAGCGCGCCGTCGGACAGACCGGGCCAGTAGCGGCGCACGTCGGCGTAGAAGCCTTCTGCGCGCTCCGGATCGACGCGGTAGTCGATCGCTTCGGCGTCGGTCGCATCGAGCCACTGCGCGTCGGGGCCGAACCGCGCCTGGCCGGCGAGATCCAGCGTCAGGTGTACGCCGAGCCATGCGTCCTGCGGCAGCGGGTAGATCAGCATCCCGAACGGCGCCTTGCCCGTCAGCGCGAAGTAGCTGCCCTTGCTGAACCGGCCTCGCGGCACATGGCGCGCGTCCAGCCCCTGCGCCGCAGCCGCCAGTGCCGTCGCCCGCAGCCCGGCCGCGTTGACGAGGTAGCGCGCTTGCAGCGTCGTCGGCTCGTCGCCGCCGACTTCGAGCCGGTGCCTACCCGCGCCACAGCGTATCGCCTCGACCGGCGAGCGCAGTGCGAGCGCTCCGCCCGCGCTTTCGAGGTCGCCCTGGAGCGCGAGCATCAGGCCGTGGCTGTCGACGATGCCGCTCACCGGCGACAGCAGCGCGGCGTCGCAGCGCAGCGCCGGCTCGATCTCGCGCGCTTCGGCCGCGCTGAGCAGGCGCAGGCCGCGCACGCCGTTCGCGCGCGCCTTGTCGGCCAGTTGCGTCAGCCCAGTGACTTGCCCCGGCTCCGTTGCGACGACGAGCTTGCCGCAGCGCCGGTGCGCAACGCCATGCGACGCGCAGAACGCGTAGAGCTGCTCGCGCCCGCTGACGCACAGCCTGGCCTTGAGCGATCCCCGTGCGTAGTACAGCCCGGCATGGATCACCTCGCTGTTGCGCGAGCTGATGCCCGTACCGATCGCGCCCTCGCGCTCGAGCACCAGCGTCTCGAGCCCGCGCCGCGCCAGCACCCGCCCGACCGCGAGGCCGACGACGCCGGCACCGATCACGACTGCGTCGACCGTATCCATCGTCATCGAACCCGATAGCCGGCCCGCGCCGCAGTCAATGGATCGACGAACCTGCGTGCCGCATCGACCTCGATCCGCATCGCGTACCGCATCCCCGTTGCCGCCCCGGACTTTGCAACTGCGCCTGATATCTTGCTGCGGCGATGATCGCACATGCCCTTCGCCGCAAGATCATCCTGCCGATGTCGCATCGGTTCACCAGGGATCGTCCGTTCGCCCACTGGCAGGGTTGTCGAGCAGTCCGATCGTACCCGTTGAGGCGCACAATTTCGCGATCGTCACTCTCGTCACCGGGCTGCGCGAAGCGGCTTCGGGGCGACCAGCAGGAGAGAGCCCTTGGACAAGACACCGACAACTCCCAACCTTCCTGCCGCGATCAGCCGGCGCGACTTCAACCGTGTCGCGGCCAGCACCTCGGCCATCGCTGCTGCCGGCTGGTTTCCGGCCATCGTTCGCGCGCAACCGACCAAGCTCAAGGTCGGCGTAATCCTGCCGCGCTCGGGCTTCGAGGCGCAGCTCGGCCAGTCGTGCCAGCGCGGCGCCGACATCTCTCCCGGAATCATGAAGGAGTTGTACGGTGTCGAGCTCGAACTGATGAACGTCGACTTCGAGTCGAGCGTCGATCGGGCACGCTCGCTCGCCGAGAAGCTGATCAACGACGGCGCCAACGTGCTGATCGGACCGTTCGACTCGGGCGCTGCGTCGGCCATCGCGCAGGTGGCCGAGCAGCGCAAGGTGCCGTTCGTCATCAACATCGCTGCCGCGCCGCCGATCACGGAGCAGGGCTACAAGTTCACGTTCCGCAACTTCCCGACCTCGGTCGACCTGATCCGCAACGGCCTCGCGCTGTTTCGTGACCTGTTCCAGGCCACTGGCACCGCGCCCCGCACCTGCGTGTTCATGCACGTGAACGACACCTTCGGCATGGCCAACAAGGCCGCGATCGACCGCATCCTGCCGACGCTCGACTACCTGCCGTTCAAGGTTGTCGAGACGATCTCCTACGACCCGGCGGCGCGCGACCTGTCGGTCGAGGTGGCGAAGGCCAAGGCCAGCGGCGCCGAGATCGTGATGCTCGTGTGCCGGCTGAACGATTCGATCCTGCTCGTGCGCGAGATGGTCAAGCAGCGCTACAGCCCGAAGGGCATCATCAGCCCGGGCTCGCCCGGCATGTACCAGGCGCCGTTCTACACGGCACTCGGCAAGTATTCCGAATACTGCATCTCGAACGTGCCGTGGTACGACCCCAAGTCGAAGATGACCGCCATCGTCGATCGCGCATTCAGCAAGGCGTTCCCGAGCGAAAAGTTGATGTTCTACGCGCTCGACGTCGGCTTCACCGTCGAGGCGATGATGATCGCCGCCGACGCGTTCAAGCGCGCCCGCTCCGTCGACGGCCCGGTGCTGGCGGACGCAATCCGCCAGACGCGCATCACCGACCGCATGATGCTCGGCGGCCCGATCGCGTTCGACGCAAAGGGGCAGAACACCCAGATCGCGTCGGCGTGCATCCAGAACCGCAAGCTGCGCCCGCAGGTCGTCCTGCCTGCGGCGAGCGCCGAGATCGCCCCGGTCTTCCCGGTGCCGGACTGGAACTCGCGCACCTGAACCCTTCCCGGACCGCGGCACCCTACCCGAAGCGAACGGCAACCCGCAACCGATGCCCCTGGATCTGGTCGTCAACGTTCTCCTCGGCGGCCTGCTCACGGGCCTGGTCTACGGGCTGATGGCGCTCGGCCTGTCGGTCGTCTACGGCGTGGTGCGCATCGTCAACTTCGCGCACGGCGAGTTGATGGCGCTGGCGATGTACGTCACCGTCGTTGCCTTTGCCGCCTTCAGGCTCGATCCGCTGTGGATGCTGCTGCCGGTGGCACTCGGCTTCTTCGGGCTCGGCTACGTGCTGCAGCGGACCCTCATCAACCCGTTCATAGCCCGGCCGGAGCACGCGCAGTTCATGCTGCTGCTGGCCGTCGCGCTGATCCTCGTCAACGGGCTGCTGCTCGTCTTCGGACCGGACGCGCGCAATGTGCAGGTCGACTACGCGCTCGACTCATTCCAGATCGGGCCGGTGCTGGTGGACAAGGTGCGTGTCGTCTGCGCGCTCGTGGCGCTGGCGAGCTGCGCTCTCTTGTGGGCGGTCTTTCGCTTCACCCGGCTAGGCAAGGCCATCCGCGCCTGTGCCGACAATCTGCTCGGCGCCCGAATCGTGGGCCTGAACGTCGCCCATCTCTACGGGCTGACCTTCGGCATCGGCTGCGCCTGCGTCGGCGTTGCCGGAACGTTGCTGACGCTGCTCGTCGACGTGACGCCCGCGTCGGGACCGTCCTACACGCTGCTGGCCTTCATCATCGTCATCATCGGCGGGCTCGGCTCGATGCCCGGGGCGCTCGCGGGCGGCGTCCTGATCGGCGTCTCGGAAGCCGCGGCCGGCCTCGTCTTCACACCGTCGGCCAAGAGCATGGTGTCGTTCGCGCTGCTGATCATCGTGCTCGCATTCAAGCCGCAGGGGCTGTTTGCGCGGCGCTGAGCCGGCGATTGCGATGAGCGAACTGCGCGCCCTGTTCAGCCAAGCGTCTGCGCGCACGCGCAACGCGCTGCTGCTCTTGCTCGCATTGCTTCTGCTGGCGCCGCTGCTGCTCGACCGCTACCTGCTGTCGCTGATGATCCTGGTGCTGTACTTCGCGTTCGTCGGCCAGGCGTGGAACATCATGATGGGCCTGTGCGGCCAGCTCTCGCTGGGACACGCGCTCTACGTCGGACTCGGTGCCTACACCGCGGCCGCGCTGTACCAGCACTTCGGTCTCACGCCGTGGCTGGGAATGCTCGCGGCCGTGCTCGTCTGCGTCGCGATGGCCAGCGTGATCGGCTGGCTCGCGTTTCGCTTCGGCATCGCGGGCACCTACTTCGCGCTGCTGACGATCGCCTTTGCCGAGTTCACGCGCATCGGCTTCGATCACTTTGACTGGGTCGGTGCCTCGGGCGGGTTCTTCCTCAAGGTCGTGCAACAGGGGACTACCGACTGGCTCAACCTGCGCGGCCACCCGCGCATGTTCTATTTCCTCGCGCTCGCGCTCGCCGTCGGGGCCTTCGTGCTCACGGCCTGGCTGATGCGCAGCCGCGCCGGCTACTATTTTCGCGCCATCCGCGACAACGAGGAAGCCGCGCGTGCCGCCGGCGTCAACACTTTTCGCTACAAGATGATCGCGATCCAGATATCGGCCGCGCTGACAGCGCTCGCGGGCGTGTTCTTCGCCTTCTACTACAACAACCTCTTCCCCGAGCAGATCTTCAACATGGGCCGCTCGATCGAGATCATTCTCGCGCCGATCATTGGCGGCGTCGGCACCTTGTTCGGCCCCGTCATCGGCGCCGCGCTGCTGACGCTGCTGTCCGAAGGCCTGACCGAACTGCTGCAGATACTCGGTATCCAGGCGCCAGGCCTGAAGCAGATCCTGTATGGCGTCGCGCTGGCGCTGTCGATCATGTTCATGCCGCACGGCGTGTGGCCGGGAATCGCGCGACGCCTTGGGCTCGGGCGCGATGCGAAGGAACCGCAAGAGTGAATCGAGAGGCCCTGCTCGACGTCGCGGGCGTCTCGAAGAGCTTCCGCGGGCTGAGCGCCGTAGCCGATGCATCACTGCACGTCGCGCAAGGCGAGATCGTCGCCCTGATCGGCCCCAACGGGGCGGGTAAGACGACGCTGTTCAACCTGATCGCCGGCGCGCTGGCGCCGGACTGCGGAAGCATCCGCTTCGACGGGCGCGACATCGCCGGGATGCGAGCCGACCAGGTCTGCTCCACCGGTATCGGCCGCACGTTCCAGCTCGTCAAGCCGTTCGCCGACATGAGCGTGCTCGACAACGTGATGGTCGGTGGCTTCCGCGGTAATGCCAGCCCCACAGTCGCGCGCGAGCGCGCCCGGCGCGCCCTGGCCGCGCTGCACATCGACGAGCTGCGCGGCCAGCCCGCGTCGAGCCTGACGCTGCCCGACCGCAAGAAGCTCGAAGTGGCGCGCGCGCTCGCGACGCAACCGCGACTGCTGCTGCTCGACGAAGTGATGGCCGGGCTGCGCCCGACCGAAACCGATGTCATGGTACAGACTTTCACGCGGCTGAACCGGGAGCAGTCGGTCACGATCCTGCTGATCGAGCATGTGATGCGCGCGGTGATGGCGCTGGCACAGCGGGTCTACGTGCTGCACCACGGCGAGATCATTGCCCAGGGCACGCCGGCCGAGGTGACGCGCGATCCGCGCGTGCTCGAGAGCTACCTCGGAGCGGATGCACTGTGACGGCGCACGACGCCTCGCCGATGCTGAGCGTGCGCGACCTCGCCGTGTGCTACGGCGACGCGCAGGCGCTGGCGGGCGTATCGCTCGACATTCATCGGGGCGAAATCGTCGCCATCGTCGGCGCCAACGGAGCCGGCAAGACCTCGCTGATCCGTGCCATCAGCGGCGTGCTTTCGCCGCGCGGCGGATCGATCCGCTTCGAGGGCCGCGAAATCGCGGGCCAGTCCAGCCACGTGGTTTGCAATCTCGGCATCGGCCAGGTGGCCGAAGGCCGGCAGGTATTTCCGAACCTGAGCGTGCTCGAGAACCTCGAGGTGGGCGCCATGCTGCCGCGCGCGCGTGCCACGGCGGCACGCACGCTCGAAGCGGTGTTCGCGCTCTTTCCGCGCCTCGCCGAGCGGACAAGGCAGGCGGCGGGCACACTGTCCGGCGGCGAACAGCAGATGCTCGCTGTCGGGCGCTGCCTGATGGGTGCACCGCGGCTGGTGATGTTCGACGAGCCGTCGATGGGCCTGGCTCCGGCCGTCGTGAGTGAAGTGCTGGGCGTGATCCGCAAGCTGCACGAGGGTGGCATGACGGTGCTGCTGGTCGAGCAGAACGTCGCCGTTTCGCTCAAACTCGCCGACCGCGCCTACGTGCTCGAGAACGGCCGCGTCGCGCTCAGCGGGGCGGGCGACGAGCTGCTGCACGACCCGCGGGTCAGGGAAGCGTACCTGGGTCTCTGACTCAGCCCTGTCGCCGCCCGCGAAGCGATGCTCCGGCGGCGCTTCCGATCTTCAGACCTGCGCCATCGCGCCGTACCACGCACCTGCGCATTCACGACGTGCCGTACTTGGTCTCGAACTCGATTCCCACCTTCTGCAGCAGCGGGGTCGGAAGCACGCCTCCGGCGCACACGATGACCGCCTCGTTGCTCAGGTCTTGCGTCTGGCCCCGGCATGAAATCGTGATGCTTTCCTTCTGTATCGAAACGATCTGCGATTCGAGCATCGCGCGAACTCGCCCGGCCTTCTGCTGCTCCTCGAGTCTCTCCCGATTCTTGGCCTTGACGCGACCGAACGCCTCGCCGCGATAGAGCAGACTGACGCTCGTTCCGGGCTGCTCGGAAATCGCAATCGCCGCTTCGAGCGCGCTGTCTCCGCCGCCGACGACGGCCACCGTCATGTTGCGGTACTGCTCGGCGTCGATCAGCCTGTAGACGACCTTCGACGACTCCTCTCCCGGCACGTCGAGCTTGCGCGGCGAGCCGCGGCGACCGATCGCCAGCAGCACCGATCGAGCCGAGTACGCGCCCTTGTTGGTATGCACTACGAAGGTTCCGTCGTCCCTGCGCTCGACGTCCTCCATGCGCTCGCGAAACGAGAGCGTCAACCCGGTCTTTTCCACGACGCCGCGCCAGAACTCGAGCAGCTTCTCCTTCTGAATCTCGCCCATCTTCACCGAGCCCACCAGCGCGAGCTTGACCGGCGCCGTCATCGCGATCTTGTTGCGCGGATAGTGGTAGACACAACCACCGAGCGATTCCTCCTGCTCGATGATCTTGTAGCGCAGGCTGTGCTGAATCGCCGACAGCCCCGCCGAGATGCCGGCCGGGCCGCCGCCGACGATGACGACGTCGTAGTCGGCTTGAGCCGCCACCTTGCGCGCGCGGATCGAGTCCATGGCCTGGCGGCCCTGCTCGGCGGCCTTGCGGATCAGGCCCATGCCGCCAAGTTCACCCGCGATGAAGATGCCGGGCACGTTGGTTTCGAAGTTCGGCCGGACCGTGGGAATGTCGACGCCGCGCTTATCGGTACCGAACACGAGCTTGATCGCTTCGACCGGGCACGCCGCGAGGCAAGCGCCGTGCCCGATGCAGTGGGCGCCGTTCGTCAGCACGGCCTTGCCCTTGATGATGCCGATCGCGTTCTCCGGGCAGGCCCGAGCACATGAGGCCGAACCGATGCAGCGCAGTGGATCGATCACCGGGTGCAGCGACTGCGGTTCGGCCAACCCGGTCGCGATCGCCTGCTCCAGCGCGTCCTGGTGGGTGCGCTCCTTCCTCTGGTACCTGCGCAGGTAGAGCAGCACAATGAGCAGGATGATCAGCGCATAAATCAGAACGTGTCTTGTCACGCGTACGCCTCGAGTAAGTATCAAGCTCGCCAGCGGCGAAGAGCGTCATTTCGCCCGGCCCATCGCGGCTTGAACTACGCGCACCGGGCGATCCTTCGGACCGGCGGTCGCGCGAATGGTACAGCGCACGAGGAACCGCGGCAGCCTTGCAGTCTTGCGCTCGCTCGAAACGCTTTACTTCCTCGCCGGCGCGCCGAATAGCAGGTCTTGCCCCGGCGGCGCGCCCTGCATCAGCGCCTGCGATCGCGCCAAGACGACATCGGCGCGAAGCTCGAGGAGACATGGGAAGTCGACCCACATTCGGTGGTCGCAATGTTTCGAATTGTCACAGGTGCGTCTTCGACCTCATGCGTAGAGAACTTGTTTGCAATATTTCGTTGGCAACGCTCGACGGCTCAACATGGGCCGGTGCAAAATTCGCGCGTGCCATCGATGGGCGAGGATGACCTCCAATGCTGACGACAATGACGAACCGGATTTGCGCCTTCTCGCGTGCGCTGTGTCGATACGGCGCGGGCCCGGGTGCTCTGTTCGATCGTGCTTGCGTCCTCGCGCTGTTCGTCGGCCTGATGGCCGGGTCGGCGCACGGCCAGACCATCGCCGGCTGGGACTCGATCGGCCCGCCGGGCGGCACGGTGACCGCCATTCTGACGAGTCCGGCATCTGCTTCGACGCTCTATGCCGGCACGGCAGAGAACGGCGTCTTCGTCAGCTCCGACGCCGGCGCGGCCTGGGTCTCCGCCAGCGCGGGGCTGCCGGCCACGACCGCGATCGGCCGCCAGAGCCTGTATGCGATTTATGCGCTGGCCACCGACGGCCAACTCGTCTACGCGGCGACGGCAGCGGGTCTGTTCTACACGGCCGCTGGCGCGACGCCCGCGTGGCTCGCGCTTGCACCGACCGCGTCCACGACGCCGATCACGCTGCTCGCTTTCGACCCGAACACGCGGCGCCTGTTCGCAGCCAGCGGCCAGTCGGACGGTGTCGCGACGCCTGGCGTCTATGTCGCGCAGATCAGTAGCGTCGGTGGCCCGCCTGCGGCGTGGACTTTCGCTGCGCTGCCCGCAGCGCCGGGTACGACCGTAGGCGCAATGACCATCGTGCCGGCAACCGCCCCGCTCACGCCCGCATCACTTCTGGTGGGCTTCGGCAACAACCTGTACACCGCATCGATCGACCCGGTCGCCATCGCGCTCAACTGGGTCAACGGCGACAGTTCGGCTTCGCTCGCTGCCGACACGGTGACTGCACTGGCTTACAGCGCGGAGTTCCGGCAGGCTTATGCCTGCAGCGGCGGCGTGGTCTTCTATTCGGGCAATCCGCTCGACGCGCAGGCCGTGTGGCTGCAAGGCACGGTCCAGACGTCGGGCGCGAGCGCCTTCAACTGCGCCGCGTTCCTATCGGTTCCTATCGCCGTGGGCGGCGCTCCGCAGGTGATGCTGGGCACGGACCAGGGCGCCTTCGTGAGCCTGGATGGCGTCAACTTCGCGGCCACCGGCAGCCTCGGCGTGGCGTCTTCGGCGAATGCCTTCGCGATCGCGCAAGGCTCCGGATCGCCCGATTCCACGATGTTCGCGGGCACGGGTTTCGGCGTCGCTTCCACTGCAATCGCGGCGCTGGCACAGGGCGCGAGCTGGAGCGCGAGCAACGGACCCGCGAGCGTCCTCGCGGGCGGTAACAACCTGCGCCTGAACAACGCCAACATCGTCGACAGCGCGGTTCTCGGGTCGACACTGTACGGCGCAGCGGTCGCCAATCAGAACCAGTATGTCGACGTGCTCTACAGCCACGACGGCGGCGCGTCGTGGAGCGCCACGCATATCGGAACCGTGCTCGCCGATGGTGAGCAGATCATCTCGCTGGCGGCCGACAACGCCCACTCTGCGCTGTACGCCGCCACCACGCAGGGCCTGCTCGCGTTTTCGCCAACCAGCGCCCGCTGGTCGACGGTCGCTCCCAACAGCGTCGTGGGTCGGGTCGGTGCGCTCGCACTCGGGACCGCGGCGCTGTTCGTCGGCACCGACAGCGGCCTGTGGGCCGTCCCGCTCAGCGGCGCCCCGGACACCGCCCTTGCCGTCGCGGCGGGGCTCAACGGCGCGAGCGTGCGCTCCCTTCTGGTCGCTGGCGGCACGATCTATGCCGGCACGATCGATGCGAACGCCAACAACACCGTCTACTCGGCGACCGAAGCCGGCGCAGCGGCAGGCACTGCCGTGTGGAGCCAGTTCGGACTCGCACCGACCGGCACCGACCGGATCACCAGCCTGCTGCGGGTCGGCGACAACCTGCTTGCTGCGACGCACGGAAGCCTCGTGCTCTACGCCTCGGCCGGCTCGGGCTGGGCGTCGGCGAACACGGACCCGGTGCAGCAGATCTCCGACGCATTCGGCGACGTCAACAGCCTCTACAGCGATGGCGTCTCGATCTACGCCGCCACGGGTAGCAACGGTGTCTTCGTCAGCCCGGTCGGCAGCACCTTCTCGTGGACGCCAATGAGCGGCTCCGGCGTCGATGCGCTGCCATCGCTCGAAGTGCACACGCTGCGGGCGAGCGGCAACACGCTGTATGCGTCGACTCGCGCCGGCATCGCGGCCTTCGCCGGCCTGAACGGAGGCGGAGCACCGATAGCGCCGGCGACGCCGGGTCTCGTGCCGATGCCTTCGGGCTCGGGCGGCGGCGCCGTCGACCCGCTGTTCGTTGTGCTGCTGCTGGCGGCTGCAGGCGCAGTGGTCGCCGCGAGGCGGCGAAGCTAGAACGCGTTCCAGGGGCCGTTGGGCGAGAGCGTCTGGCCCCAGATCGACGTGAACACGGTGCGCCCGAAGAAGAAGGGCAGCCCCCAGACGAAGGTGTTCGAGCCCTGCATCACCGATCCGGCGAGGTCGGCGAACGCGACGCTGGAGGTGCTGAAGAGCGCGTCCGCATTCGCGACGGAGTAGTCGACGCTGCCCGAATTGCCCAGCGCATCCCTCACAGTCGCCGTCCGTCTCAGCACCGTGGCCGGGCAGTACCAGCCGCCGCTCGAACCGGCCGAACTCTGGCACCCCTGCGCCACGCTGGCATCGTCGAAGAACAGCGCGTTCGAACCGCTGTCGAAGTAGCTGTCGGTGTAGTTCGTGGTTCCAACTGTCGTGGTCAGGAAGAGATAGGTCGGGCTCGCCGTGTTGGCGTCAACCGAGTACATCTTCGCCGTCGACGGGATCTGGTTGTTCGTCTGCGTGCCGATCCCGAACACCAGGCGGCCCTTCGCAATGCCAGCGCCGAGGTCGGGCAGTGCCGGCATCGCGATCGCCGTTCCATTGTTGTTCACCGCGAAATGCGCGACCGGGTTCTGCATCTGCAGCGCCGCGGCGAGCCCGGTCGGAGCGCACGCGCCCCCGCTGACTGCGGGGCACGCGTAATAGAGCGCGTAGCCGCCGCCGTAGTTGCCGCTGTCGCAGCTGAGTCCGCAGTCGTAGGCGAGCATGCCGACCCCGAGCACGCCGTTGGCCTGCAGCGACGCAGCCGAGTTCAGCAGCCCGCCGTTGGCCGATGCCAGGCAGTCGGCCGGCACGGCGTCGTTCGGCGGAGTCGCGTCGTCGATGAGCTGCACCGGAATCGCGCTTGCCAATTCCTCCGCGATGCGCACGTCGGCGCTCGCAAGCGCCCCCCATACGGCGCCGAGAACGAACGGATAGCACTCGACGGCGTGACCGGTGGCCGCCGGGGTCGGCGGCAGCGAGAGTTTGGCGACCGCGCTCCTGAGCACACGAAACCCGACCGAACCGGTATCGAGAAAGACGTGGTCGATCGTGACGCAGTCGGTGGCAGAACCCGGCGTGCACACCGTCACCGTCACGTACGGAATATTGGCCGCGCCAAGCGAGAAGCCCGACGCCGGCCCCGGATCGACCACGATCTCCGTCGTGTTCGGGCCGGTGGGCACGTCGAGCGCCACCACCGTCGCACCACTCCCGCCAC
>Ga0209048_10000900_pt1 | contig 31463 bp, 35 predicted proteins | sample FrelakmetCRP12CR_FD_187146 | JGI IMG/M metagenome (GOLD analysis project Ga0209048, IMG submission 187146) | Freshwater lake sediment microbial communities from the University of Notre Dame, USA, for methane emissions studies - CRP12 CR (SPAdes)... | ecosystem: Environmental > Aquatic >...
ATGTCGCCTGAAGGTGAAGAGATCACACGGGTGACGGTCCGCTGAACGCTCGGAGGCGATCATGAGCACGCAACACGGCAAGCTCTTCCCGGTCTACGTGTGGGAGGTTCCAGTCCGGATCTGGCATTGGTTGATGGCGGGAGCCATGGTGGTCCTGGCGGTCACGGGCTATCTGATCGGCTCGCCCTCGCCTTCGATCGGAGGCGAGGGCTACGACCACTTCATGTTCGGCTACATCCGATTCGCCCACTTCGCCTGCGCCTACGTGATCGCGGTGACGCTGTTGCTCAGGATCCTGTGGGTCTTCGTGGGTAACCGGTTCGCGCGCGAAATCTTCCTGGTCCCGCTCAAGCTGTTCAGCGCCGAGTGGTGGGGCGGGCTGATCAGCCAGACGATGTACTACCTGTTCCTCCAGCGCGAGGCACGGCCCTGGCAGGGGCACAACCCGCTTGCGATGGCGGCGATGTTCTTCATGTACCTGCTCGGTACGCTGTTCATGGTCGCGACGGGCTTTGCGATGTATGGCCAGGACCTCGGCATGAACAGCTGGGCCTTCGGCGCCTTCACCTCGTGGGTCATGCCCCTGTTCGGCGACAACAGCCAGAATCTGCACACCCTGCACCATCTGGGCATGTGGTACCTGGTCATCTTCACGCTGGCCCACCTCTACATGGTGGTGCGCGAAGACATCTGCTCGGGCGAAACCGTCATCAGCACGATGATCAACGGCTGGCGCGTGGCCAAGAGGTGAGCGCGCTGCCGGCCTCGGAGGAGCCCGCGGTTCCGGCGCCTCCGGCCGGGGTGCTGGTGCTCGGCATCGGCAACGTGCTCTGGGCCGACGAGGGCTTCGGCGTGCGGGCCGTCGAAGCCCTGCACCAGCGCTACCTCATGCCGCCCGACGTTTCGGTCGTCGACGGCGGCACGCAAGGCATGTACCTGCTCGAGTACGTGTGCGCCGCGGACCACGTGCTCGTGTTCGACGCGATCGACTACAAGCTGGAGCCGGGTACGCTGCGCGTCTTGCGTGACGGCGAAGTGCCGGTCTGGGCCGACACGATGATGAGCCTGCACCAGGCGACGTTCCAGGAGCTGCTGTCGCTGGCCCGGCTGCGCGGCCGCTTCCCCGATCGGATCACGCTGATCGGTGTGCAGCCAGGCGTGCTCGACGATCTCGGCGGCAGCCTGAGCCCGCTCGTTCGCTCGCGGCTCGACGAAGCGGTGGCGCTGGCGGTGGCCGAACTGGCCGCTTGGGGTGTCATGGTCGCGCCGCGCGACGGGCCTCCCGAGGAGCCGCTGAGCCCCGGGGCGCTGGCGATGGAGGGCTATGAATCGGGACGCCCTTCCGAGACCGAGGCGTGCCGGATCGGCGACGCGCGCTTCCTCGCCCAGACCCCCGGCGTGGGCAACGGCTGATGTGCATCGGCATTCCTCTGCGGGTGATCGAACCCGAAGGCAGCTTTGCCTGGTGCGAAGACGCCGGCGAGCGCGAGCGGGTCGACATGATGCTGGTCGGTGAGCAGCCCGCGGGCACCTGGGTGCTCGCGTTCCACGGCGCGGCGCGCCAGGTGCTGAGCGAAGACGAAGCCGCACAGGCACGCGCCGGGCGCAAGGCGCTCGCTGCGGTGCTCAGTGGCGAAGGATGCATCGACGACTTCTTCGCCGACCTGGTCGGTCGCGAGCCCGAACTGCCCACCCATCTTCGAAAGGGGCGCTGATGAACGCGTCGATCGCGCCGCCGGCCACGTTGCCGGCACTTCATCCCCTGCTCGCGCGGCTGGTGGCGCAGACGGGTGCCGCGGTGCTCGAACTCGAGGCGTTCGACGCCTGGTCGAACGCGCCCGGCGCGGCGATGCTCGTGTTTGCCGAGGACCCCGAGCGTTACAAGGAAACCCTGGATCTGGCGGTGATCGTGCCTGAACTGCATGCCGCTCGTGCGAAGCAGTTCCGCGTCGCGCTGCTGACGCCTGCCGCGGCGCGGGCCCTGGCGCCGCGCTACGGCTTCGCGCGCTGGCCGGCGTTCGTGATGCTGCGCGACGGCAACTACGTCGGCGCCGTTGACGGCCTGCGCGACTGGGACGTGTACATTGGCGAACTCGACCGGCTGCTCGCGGCGAAGCCCAGCCGGCCACCCACCGTGGGCATTGTGGTCAAGCCTGCGGGCGACTCCGCACCGCCAGCCTGCCACTGACGACGCCGAGGAGCGCCACCATGCGACCCGTGAACATCCCGATCCGCAGCCTGATGCCCGAGCCCACCGACGCGGTCGACTACATGCCGATGCCGCGCGAGATGGCGACCTTCGAGATGCCTTGCCTGCCCGAGCCGGGACCGGGCAACGACGTCGAAGGTGCGCGCGACGTGCTGGCGACCTTCCTCTTGCACATCGACGCTTGGCTGGCCTCGGGCGGCGAGCCGCCTGCGCTCGAGCTCGCGGGCCTGGGCCCCGACACGCTGCGGGTGCTGAACGAGACGCTCGGTGAAGGCGAAGTGGCTGCCATCGTCGATGCCGGCGACGAAATCCGCGTACAGGAAACCGTGTTTCCGGGCACCTGGCGCCAGCAGCATTTCGACGCCAGCGGCGCGCTGCTGCACGACTATCTGCTCGCTGCGCCTATCCCTCCGGTGGTGACCGCGATCGCCCGCGAGTGTGCGGCGCCCAGGTTGCGGGCGCTCGATCTGCCAGCCGGTGCGATGAACGTACCCGCACTGGTGCACGAACTGCAGGACGCGATGGACCATTGCACGCCCGATACGCCGTCGCGCGTGATCAACCTGACGCTGCTGCCGTTGTCGAGCGACGACACGCAGCACATCGACCGCGTCCTCGACGGCAGCTCGGTCGTGATCCTGTCGCGCGGTTTCGGCAACTGCCGCATCAGCAGCACGGCCGCGAGGGATGTCTGGCGGGTGCAATACTTCAACAACATGCAGACGTTGATCCTCAACACGATCGAGGTCGTCACCGTTCCCGACGTCGCCGTCGCCGCGCGAGAAGACCTGGTGGAGACCCGCGATCGACTTGCCGACCTGGTGCAGTGGATGAGCGACTCGATCGCCGCCACCTGAACCACATGGGAGGCGCCGAAACGCCAGCCGGCAGGCAGGCCACGATCAGGCCGGCGACCCGGCTCGAATGCAAGATCTGCTGGACGGTGTACGACCCCGCCGTCGGCGACGAGGTCTGGCAGATCCCGCCCGGCACGCCGTTCGCCGACCTGCCTGCGCACTGGACCTGCCCGAACTGCTCGGCCGAGAAGCAGAGCTTCCTGGTGCTCGATGACTGAGGCGAGCATGCCTGCGGCGCCGAACGCGCCCGATTCCGTCGAACGGCCTTCGCCGGCGAGTGCACTCGAGACCGCCTTCCGCGCGATCCTGCAGCGGCAGATGCGCGATGTGCCGATGCTGAACCCTGCGCTCGCGGTCGAGGCCGTCGGCTTTCGCCCGTGGAACCATCACTGGCTCGGCATCCTGATCACGCCCTGGTTCATGAACCTCGTGCTGATGCCGCGCGTGGGCGCGAACTGGAAGCCGATTGGCGAGGGCGAGAGCCTGCACTACGTGTTCCCGGCCGGCGTGTTCGAGTTCATCGGCGGCCGAGACGCCACGCTGGGCGACTACCAGGCCTGTTCGCTCTTCTCGCCAATGTTCGAGTTCGCCGACCATGCGGGTGCGCGCGACACTGCCGTGGCCGCGCTCGATGCGCTGTTCGAGCGGTCGAGCCGAGAGACCGGCGACGTGCCTTCGGCGCAGGGCGGCACGTCCGATCGGCCCGCCAGCCCGGCCACCGCGCCGGCGCCGCGCACGCTCAGCAAGAGAGCCCTGCTGTTCGGCCTGCCGCAGCGATCCGACCGTGGGCCTTGAAGGCGAGTTGCACCTCGTCCTGCGGCTCGCCGCCGGGCGAATCGCGCGCCCCAGCCTCACCTCGACCCGGCCCGACGTGGCGCGCTCGTTGCTTCAGGGCCGCACCCGGACCGAGGTCGGCGCGGCAGTGCCGCTGCTGTTCTCGATCTGCGGCCGCGCGCAAGCGGCGGCAAGCATGCTCGCCTGCATGGCCGCCGCGGGTGAACCGATCACGACCGACACGCTGACGCGCGGCAGCGCTGCGGTGGCGGCCGAGACGCTGCGCGAGTGCGCCTGGCGCACGCTGCTCGACTGGCCGCGCTGGATCGGCGAGGCGCCGACCGATGCCGCCGTCGCTGCAGCGAGAGGATCGCTGGCCTTGCGATACGACGCGCCGGGTGACCCGGACGCACGCGCCGTCGCGCTGGCGGCGTTCGGCGTTGCCGCCGGCGAGTGGCTCGCGCTTGGCTCTCTGCCCGAACTGGACCGCTGGATCGACGCCGGGACGACCGCCAGCGCGCGCTTCATCCGTAGGGTACGCGACGACGATGGCGCAGACAGCGACTGGCGCGGCCGCCGGCAAGCCGAAGCCGCTCTGCTCGCGCCACACGATCATGCGGCCTGGGTCGGCGAGCTGTCGGCAGCCGCCGACGCCGACCCGGACTTCGCGGGACGCCCGACCTGGCGCGGCGCGCCCGCCGAGACCGGCGCATTGGCGCGGCTGCAATCGGACCCGTTGATGGTCGAGCTGGAACGCCGCTCCAACTCGCGCGTGCCGGCCCGCTTCGTTGCGCGCCTGCGCGAGCTCGCGCTGCTGCTGACCGGCGAAGCGGTACCAGCGGTCGGCGCGATGGCCCTGCCCTCGGGCTCGGGCCTAGCGTGGGTCGAGAACGCCCGCGGCCTGCTGACCCATGAGGTTCGGCTCGACCGCGACCGTGTCACCAGCTACCGCATCGTCGCGCCGACCGAATGGAACTTCCATCCCGACGGGGCGCTCGCCCTCTCGGGCGCCCCGGCGCGCGACGCCGGCGCCGCGCAAAGCCTCGCGCACCGTTGGGTACATTCCCTGGACCCCTGCGTTGCCTGCCGTGTCGAGATCGACGATGCATGAGATGTCGCTTGCCGAGAGCGTTCGCGAGATCGTCGACGAGACCGCACGTTCCAACGGCGCGCGCAGCGTCACCGCGGTGCGACTCGAAATCGGCCGTCTTGCCCAGGTCGAGATCGAGGCGATGCGCTTCGCCTTTGACGTCGTCAAGCGAGGCTCGCTGGCCGAGACTGCCCGCCTCGAGATCGTCGAGACCGATGGCGCCGCGTGGTGCATGAACTGTTCGCAAACCGTGCTGATCGCGCACCGCGGCGACGCCTGCTCGAACTGCGACAGCCACCAGCTTCAGGTCACCGGCGGCGACCGCATGCGGGTGATGGATATAGAAATCGAATAATCTCGACCACTCGGTGGCTGCCTGAGCCACAAGGAAGACGACCATGTGCATGACCTGCGGTTGCGGAACCGGCGAAGCCCACCTCGAAGGCGAGGGGCACGCGCATACCCACACCCACCCCGACGGGACGACGCACAGTCACGCGCACGATCACGCTCACGAATCGCACAACCACTCGCACGAACCGGTGCACGAACACGCCCACACGCACGCCAACGGCAGCGTGCACAGCCACGTGCATGGGCATCCGCACGATCACACGCATGACGAAGGAGGGGCGGGTGTCCACACGCATGCCGACGGCACCACACACTCGCACGCCGAACCGCATGAACACGACCCGGCGTCGCTGCACTACGGGACGGGCGCGGCCGGCGCGTCGGCGCCCGGCATGACGCAAGCGCGCATGGTCCAGATCGAGCGCGACATCCTCGCCAAGAACGATGGCGTCGCGCAGCGCAACCGGGCCTGGCTCGCCGAGCGCGGCATCTTCGCGCTCAACCTCGTGTCAAGCCCCGGCTCGGGCAAGACGACGCTGCTCGTGCGCACGATCGAAGAGCTCGCCGGCAAGCTGCCGGTCGCGGTCATCGAAGGCGACCAGCAGACCACCTTCGACGCCGACCGCATCCGCGCCACGGGCGCGCCAGCGCTGCAGATCAACACGGGCAAGGGATGTCACCTCGACGCCGTGATGGTCGAGACGGCGCTCGCGCGCCTGCATCCGGTCGAAGACTCGGTGCTGATGATCGAGAACGTTGGCAACCTCGTGTGCCCCGCCGGCTTCGACCTCGGCGAGGCACACAAGGTCGTCGTGCTCTCGGTGACCGAAGGCGAGGACAAGCCGCTGAAATACCCCGACCTGTTCCACGCCGCATCGCTGATGCTGCTGAACAAGATCGACCTGTTGCCGCACCTCGCCTTCGACGTCGAGCGCTGCGTTGCCAACGCGCGCCGCGTCAACCCGTCGATCGAGATCGTCCGGGTCTCGGCGACCACCGGCCAAGGCATGGCTGCCTGGCTGGCCTGGATCGAGCGCGGCGCCCGTGCTGCGCGCGAGCAACGTGGCAATAGCGTGGCCGCGTTGCAGCGTCACGTGGCCGAGTTGGAAGCGCAAGTCGCGCGGCTGCGGTCGCCCTGATCGGCGCCCCGATGCGGGTCAATCCGGAAGAGACCGCGGAGCGCCGAGCGATCCGCGTCCGCGGTGCAGTGCAGGGCGTCGGGTTCCGGCCCTTCGTCTACCGACTGGCGCAGGACCTCGGACTCGCCGGCTGGGTCTTCAACGATGCGCAGGGAGTCCTGATCGAAGTCGAGGGCCCAGCGGACGCGCTCGCGCGGTTCGAACAACGATTGACGACTGAGGCGCCGTGGCTCTCGCGGATCGAACATCTCGAAGCGGTCGACGTCGCCACGCAACCCGATGTCGAACGCGAGCAGGGATTTCGGATTCTCGCCAGCCGCCCGGGCCGGGTGACGACTTCGATCCCGCCCGACACCGCCACCTGCAACGATTGCCTGGCCGAATTGTTCGACCCGCTGGACCGGCGCCACCGTTACGCGTTCATCAACTGCACCCAGTGCGGTCCACGCTACACCTTGACCCGCGCTTTGCCGTACGACCGCGCGCAGACCAGCATGGCCCGCTTCGCGCAGTGCCCGCTGTGCCTGCGCGAATACACGGATCCGATGCAACGGCGCTTCCACGCCGAGCCCAACGCCTGTGCGGATTGCGGGCCGACGCTGGCGCTCGTCGATGCAAGCGGTGCCCCCGTCGCCGGCGACCCGATCGCGTCCACGCTGCAATTGCTGCAACAGGGCCGGATCGTCGCCATCAAGGGCCTGGGCGGCTTTCACCTGGCGTGCGACGCCCGCACTGCCGCTGCCGTGGCGCTGCTGCGGGAGCGCAAGCAGCGAGAGGAGAAGCCCTTTGCCGTGATGGCGGCAAGCGTCGCGTCGGCCGCACTCTGGGTGCGGGCGAGCGCAGCCGAGCAGGCACTGCTGCGGTCGAGCGAGCGGCCGATTGTGCTGCTGCCGATGCGCGAAGCAAGCGCAGAGCGCCTGATTGGCGTCGCGCCAGGCCTGAACGTTCTCGGCGTGATGCTCCCCTGCACGCCGATCCACTACCTTCTGTTCCACGAGGCCCTAGGCCGCCCTGCGGGCACCGCGTGGCTGAACGACGCGCACGACTTGCTGCTCGTGATGACGAGCGCGAACCCCGGCGGCGAGCCGCTGGTGATTGCCAACGACGAGGCGCTGGCCCGGCTCGCCGGCATCGCCGACGCGTTGCTGATGCACGACCGTGACATCGTTGCCCGCTGCGACGACAGCGTGCTGCGCATCTGCGCCCCCAGGCCGCCATCATGCGGCGCCTTCTCCACCGCGCAAGCACGGGGAACCGGGACGGATCAGCGCGCCGCTGCCGGCAACAACGGCGCAGTGCAGTTCATTCGCCGCGCTCGCGGCTACACGCCCCGCGCAATCAGGCTTCCGCGATCCGGCCCGCCGGTACTCGCGACCGGCGCCTGGCTCAAGAACACGATCTGCGTCACACGCGGCGACGAAGCCTTTCTGTCGCCGCACATCGGCGACCTCGACAACGCAGCCACCTGCGGCGCACTCACCGAGATGGCCGAGCACCTGTGCAAGGTGCTCGACGTCGAGCCGCGCGCGGTGGCGCACGACCTGCACCCCGACTTCTTCAGTACCCGCTTCGCGCTCGAATTCGCGAGCGCGCGGTCTCTGCCCGCCCTCGCCGTGCAGCACCACCATGCGCACGTGGCTGCGGTTGCCGCCCAGCATGGCGAGCGCGGTCCGCTGCTCGGACTGGCGCTCGACGGCATCGGCCTCGGCGACGACGGCGCCGCGTGGGGCGGCGAGTTGCTGCGGGTCGATGGCGCGACGTTCGAGCGCCTCGGCCATCTGGAAGCGATAGCGATGCCAGGCGGCGATGCGGCCGCACGCGAGCCCTGGCGCATGGCCGCCGCCGCGCTGCACCGCTTGGGCCGTGGCGCGCAGATCGAGTCACGCTTCAGCGCCCAGCCTGGCGCCGCCACGGTGGCCAGGATGCTGGCGCACAACCTGCGCTGCCCGCCCACGAGCAGCATGGGCCGCTGGTTCGACGCCGCCGCGGCGCTGCTTCGCGTGCGCGAGACCAGCGCGTTCGAAGGCCAGGCGCCGATGCTGCTCGAAGCGCTGGCCGCCAGCGGCGAGCCGTTCACCCCGGCGCAGGACCTGAGCGGCATGGTCAGAGTCCTGCCCGACGGCACGCTCGATCCGACGCCACTGATCGCGCAACTCGCCGATGAACGCGACGACCGGCATGGCGCGTCGCTGTTCCATCATGCACTGGCCGACGGGCTTGCCCGCTGGGTGGTGCAGGCCGCAGAATCCACCGGGCTGCGGACCGTGGCGCTGGGCGGCGGGTGCTTCCTGAATGGGCTGCTCAGCGCGTTGCTGGTGCCGCGCCTGGGCGAACTCGGGATTCGCGTGCTCGAGGCAGGCCAGGCGCCGCCGAACGACGGCGGCATTGCCCTTGGCCAAGCGTGGGTGGCGATCTGCAGAATGAACGAGGGAGTTTGAGCAATGTGTCTTGCCATTCCGGTGCGGGTGGTCGAACTGCTGGCCGAATCGACGGCGATCGTCGACCTGGACGGCATCCGCAAGGAGATCTCGCTCGCGCTCGTCGACGGCGTCCAGGTGGGCGACTACGTGATCCTTCACGTCGGCTACGCGCTGTCGCGCCTCGACCCCGAAGAAGCTGAGCGCACGCTGGCGCTGTTCGCACAAGTGCCTTCGGGACAGCCCGCGTGAAGTACATCGACGAGTTTCGCGACGGCGCACTGGCGCGCAACATCGCGGCATCGATCGCCGCCGAGGCCAGCCCGGCGCGGGCGTACAACCTGATGGAGTTCTGCGGCGGGCACACGCATGCGATCTCGCGCTACGGCGTGGCCGACCTGCTGCCACCGCCGGTGCGAATGATCCACGGCCCCGGCTGCCCGGTGTGCGTGCTGCCGATCGGCCGCATCGACCTGGCCATCGGGCTCGCGCTCGAGCAACGCGCCATCGTGTGCACCTACGGCGACTGCCTGCGCGTTCCGGCGTCGAACAACCTGTCGCTGCTCAAGGCCAAGGCGCGCGGCGGCGACGTGCGGATGATCTATTCGCCCGCTGATGCGCTGAACATCGCGCAAGCCAACCCGGAGCGCGAGGTCGTCTTCTTCGCGATCGGCTTCGAGACCACGACGCCGCCGACTGCGCTCGTCATCCAGCAGGCCGAGCGCCTGGCAGCCTCCAACTTCAGCGTGCTGTGCAATCACGTGCTGACCCCGGCGGCGATCACTAACATCCTCGAGTCGCCCGAGGTGCGCCAGCTGGGCACGCTTGCCCTGGACGGTTTCATCGGCCCGGCGCACGTGTCGACGGTCATCGGCAGCCAGCCCTACGAGTTCTTCGCCGAGGAGTACCGCAAGCCGGTGGTGATCGCGGGCTTCGAACCGCTGGACGTGATGCAGGCGATCCTGATGCTGGTGCGCCAGATCAACGACGGCCGCGCCGAGGTCGAGAACGAATTCACCCGCGCCGTCACGCGCGATGGCAACCTGAAGGCGCAGGCGCTGGTGTCGGAGGTGTTCGAGTTGCGACGCTCGTTCGAATGGCGCGGACTCGGTGAGGTGCCCTACAGCGCGCTGCGCATCCGCCAGGCCTATGCCGCGTTCGACGCCGAGCGCAGGTTCTCGCTCCAAACCAAATCCGTCGCCGACAACAAGGCCTGCGAGTGCGGCGCCATCCTGCGCGGCGTCAAGCACCCGCGCGACTGCAAGGTGTTCGGCACCGTCTGCACGCCGGAGAACCCGATCGGCTCGTGCATGGTGTCGTCCGAAGGCGCGTGCGCCGCGCACTACAGCTACGGCCGCTTCAAGGACGCAGCGATCGTGTTGCACGCGGGAGCCTCCGCAAGCGCGAACGCCTGACGGACCCGGCTTCGCTGCGGCCGGCAAGCGCCGCGGCATGCCCCCGGGGGAGGCTTTCGCCAGTGCCACGGTGTGTGCGCCCATTGCCGGAAATCAATTCATCCGCGGTTCATCTCGCCACAATTGAAGAAGCTCGATGGCGGTGGATGGTCCGTCGCGGCCGGGCAAGCAGCGACGGAGTTATCGTGATGAGATGCATGCAATCCAGTTCGATCGCGGGGCTGGCCTCGACGGCCATGAAGTGGGCGCGACACGGGGCGCTGGCATTGCTGGTGGCGTGCCTTGCCGCCCCGGTTTGCGCCCAGGTTGCCGCGAAGGCCGCCGGCGTGGGCCTGAAGGACAAGTGCCTGGCCTGCCACGATGACGCGACGATGAAGTCCGATGACGGCAAGTCAGTTGCCGTCATCGCCGACGAGTTTGCCCGCTCCGCGCATCGCAAGCTCGATTGCACCGCGTGCCACGACGCCGCGCTCGGCGGCAAGCACCCGGGCAGCCCGCTGGGCGCGGTCAAGCCGCAGGTGTGCCAGGACTGCCACGCCGACGAGTTCAAGGCGATCGCGAGCAGCATCCACGGACGTCGCGCCAGCGGCGAGAGGGCGATCAAGGACTGCACGGGGTGTCACGACAGCCTGCACCGTGTGCGCAAGGAGGGCGACCCGGCGTCGACGCTGTCGCCGGTCAACCAGATCAAGACCTGCGGCGCTTGCCACGAAGAGATGATGGCGAACTACGAGCGCAGTGAACATGCGCATGCGCTGCTCAAGTCGGGGCTGGCGGTCGGCGCACCGTCGTGCTCGAGCTGCCACGGCAAGCATGACATCCACCCGAAGACCGAGGCCGCAGCGACGACGAATCGCGCCAACATCCCCGAGACCTGCGGCAAATGCCACTCCGGAATTCTTCGCGAATGGCAGGAAAGCGCCCACGGCGTGCTCTGGAAGCAGGCCAACGGTGGGGCGAAGGACAGCGCCGGGCCGGTGTGCTCGACCTGCCACGAACCGCACGCGATCAAGCGCTCCGACAGCGCGGTGGTGCGTGCTCAAGTCGCCGACCGCTGCGGCAACTGCCACGAGAAGGTTTCCGAGTCGTTCCACGACAGCTTCCACGGCAAGGCGACCACGCTCAACAACGCAAGAGCGGCCGTGTGCGCCGATTGCCACACCCCGCACCACAACTTTGCCGCGTCCGACCCGCGCTCGAGCATCAACCCGGCCAACCTCGCCAAGACCTGCGGCGCGTGCCACCCGAACGTCAATGCGTCGTTCCTGACTTTCGATCCGCATGCCAACCCGACGAACCCGCAGCGCAATGCCTACCTGTACTGGCTGTGGCTGGGGATGACAGGGCTGCTCGCGGGCGTGTTCGGCTTCTTCGGCCTGCACGGCCTGCTGTGGCTGCAGCGGGCGCTCGTCGGCGTGCTGCGCGGCGAGTTCGCTGGCGGCCATGACAAGACAGGGCCGTACGTTCGCCGCTTCAGCGGCATGCAGATGGGGGTACACGTCGCGATCGTGTCGAGCTTCCTGTTGCTGGCCGCCACCGGCTTGCCGCTCAAGTTCGCCGGCGCGCCCTGGGCGCCTGGGCTGATGGCAATGCTCGGCGGCGCACAGACGGCCGGAGCCCTGCACCGCTTCGCCGCGATCGTGACCTTCGGCTACTTCGCGTGGCACCTCGGGATGCTCGTCTACGGCCTGTTCGTCAAGAAGGAACGTGGCTACTTCTGGGGCCCGCGATCGATGACGCCGCAGCCGCGCGACATCCTCGACCTGTGGGCCATGGTGAAGTACTTCCTCTACCTCGGGCCGAGGCCGAAGTTCGACCGCTTCACGTACTGGGAGAAGTTCGACTACCTCGCGGTGTTCTGGGGCGTCGCGATCATCGGCATCTCTGGCCTCGTGCTGTGGTTCCCGGTGCTCGCCACCACGCTGTTGCCGGGCTGGGCGCTGAACGCGGCCTACCTCGTGCACAGCGACGAGGCGCTGCTCGCCACCGGCTTCATCTTCCTGTTCCACTTCTTCCACACGCACATAAGGCCGGAAGCGTTCCCGATGGACACGGTCGTCTTCACCGGGCGGATGCCGCTCGCGACCTTCAAGGAAGAGCGCGCGCTCGAGTACGAACGACTGGTGGCCGCAGGCAAGATGGACGAGTACCTCGCGCCGGCGCCGACGGCAGTCGAGCTCAGACGCGCCTACATCTTCGGTTTCATCACCCTGAGCATCGGCGTCGTGCTCGCGGGGTTGATCTTCTGGGCACTGCTGGCGAGCCTGATGCACTGAGCGACTGAACCGCGGACCCGACGAACGCAGGCGTGAGCGCCGTGGGCACGGATCGGCCCTCGGCGCTCGATTGCTTGTCGGCCGTCGCGGGCCGACTCGGCGCGCCGGGCATGGCAACCGCCACGGTCGCGCCGGCGGTCGAGCGATTCGCGCGAGGTCAGTGCTTGCGCGATGAAGCCAGGTTCGCGGATGCAGCCGCGACAAGCGCGGCAACCGCTCCCGACGTCGCCGACCCTTCCTTCGGCGACCGCGGGTCATGCGCCGCGGCGCCCGTCAGGAGAGATTGGACGAGCCAACGCCGTTGGCGATGCAGCTTCAAATCCCGACGACTCTGATCAGGTGATCGACCCGGACCACCCGCAGACGACGTCAGACCAGGCAACCGTGCACCACCGACTGACACGCGACGCCGTGTCGGCCGGGCTGCGCCGCGACTACTTGGCCGGTTGGCTCGCGTACCAGTTGGCGACACTCTCGATCATGGCGTTGCCGTAAGGGAAACTCATGCGGTGCATGGTCGAGCTCTCGCGATCGCCAGCGTCCCGATAGTTCCGCAGCGCCATGACCAGGTAGTCCTTGTCCTGGCCTTTCATCTTCGGTGCCACCATGGAGGCATTGCTGTCGTCGTCATGGCAGCGATCGCACTTGGCCGCCAGCTCCTGCGTAGGTGCGGGCATCTGTTCCGCGGCTCTGGGCTCCTGCGTTGCGTAGTACGCGACGATGTTGTCGACGTCCTTCTCGCTCAGCCCGGCCACGTAGCGCTGCATGCCCCAGTTCTTGCGCTCGGTCCAGTAGGCCTTGGTGGCCTTGACCAGATAGTCGAAGTCCTGACCCGCAAGGCTCGGCGTTTGGACGTCCCGGCTCACGCCCTGGGCCCCATGACAGCCGCCGCAGGCGGTGCTGAGCGCCTCGCCTGCCGCTGCATCGCCGCGCTTGGGCGCGGCGCGCTTGATGGGCGTCTGAACAGAGAAGTACAGGGCCAGGTTTTCCAGCTCCAGCCGGTGCGAGTCGCTCAGCATCGACCGCATCGCGCCAATCGCACGGTCGCCGCGGTGGTACTCGTGAATCGCGGCCACCAGGTACACGGCCTGCTGGCCGGCAAGATTGGGCGTGCCAGGTGTCTTGGCGTTACCGTCCTCGCCGTGGCAGCTCGAGCAGGCCTCGGCGAGCTTCTTGCCCTGCTCGTAGGGTGACGAGTGCTTGACGTCGGCAGCGGCGGCCGCGACAGGCGGTTGCGACGAGTAGTAGGCCGCGATGTTGCGCATGTCGGCCTCGGTCATCTTCGCCGCCAGCTCGCGCAGCCCGCTGTGGTGGCGCTTGCCTTCCTTGTACTCCTTCAGCGCGGCGAAGAGGTAGTTCTCCCTTTGCGCGGCCAGGTGCGGGATGCCCGGCCCCGCCCCCCTGCCGTCGAGTCCGTGACACGCCTTGCAGGAGCGATCGGCGAGCGCCTTGCCGGCTCCGAGATCGGCTGTCGGAGCCTTCTGCTGCGGCACCGGGACAGGCGCTGCTTCCTTGCGCTCGCTACAGCCGGCCAGCGCCAGCGTGATTGCGACCCCCAGTAGAAGACTCTTCATAGCAGGCTCCATCGATTGATAGCCCAACAAACGATCCGGCAAGGATCCGCGCGCTCTGTGTCTACTCCGGACTCATGTGCGCGACGCCGCTCTGACTGGCCGTCCATTCCGGCGCTCAGGCATGAACGGGCGCCGCGTGCTCGACGACGGCCCTGGACGGTAGCAACTTGATCAGCAAGGCCAGGATCGGGAACGGCAACACCAGCACCACCAGCGCTATCAGAAACCCCTCGATCCCAAACATCTCCAATTTGTACGTCAATAGCCCGCGGAAGCTCTTCGAGAAGAGCTGTCCGCCGATGACGACGTTCCACCGCATGGCGAAGATCCCGATCAGGATCAGGATCGCCGCCGTGAAGTAGAGCAGCTTGCGCAGTTCCTCGTTGAAATTCCGTGCCTTGGCCAGCACGAGGATGAGGAGCGGAACGACCATCCCGAGCAGGATCTGCATCACGATCAGGCTCAGGAAGAGTTTCTGCGTGATCAGGTGCCCGAGAATGTTCACCGACTCCTCGCTCTGGTAGAGCCGGTGGATGAAGTCGAGCGCCTCGAGCGTGAAGTCGACGATGACCGCATAGAACAGGTACGAGGTGATCTTGTCGACACACGGCATGTCGATCGGCTCTTTGCGGATGCCCTGCAACACCATGTAGACCACGACGACGAGCGCGATCCCTGAAACGATGGCGGACATGAGAAAGGCGATTGGCATCAGCACGCTGGCCCACCAGGGGTTGGCCTTCACCGAGCCGAAGATGAAACCGACGTAGCCGTGCAGCAGGAAGGCTGACGGGACGCCGACGATGGTGATGAACTTGATTGCCTTGGCGTCGAATGCCAGGGCCGCTGGGCTGGTGTCGGTCGAGAAGAGGGAAAGAACCTTGTAGACCCATTTCAGCGGCGATGGTGTCGTCTGCGCCAACGTGATGAGGTCGTGTCGCCACTCGAACCAGATCTCGATGAGCAGCACCGCCATCAGGTACCAGGCGTACACGAAGCCGAACATCGCCATCGCCGAAGTCGGATTCGGCGTCACCAGAATCTCGTAGAAGCGCAGCGGTTGGGCCAGGTGCATCAGCAGCGGCATCGGGGCCACGATCAGGAACGCGAGCGCCGTCAGCAACGCGAGGCGGTAGGTCGGCTGGAGTTCCTTGACCTTGAAGATCTTCATCAGCGAAGCGAGGATGAATGCCCCGGCCACCAAGCCCGTGAGGTAGGGGTAGATCACGATCAAGATCGACCATTGGATTTCGACTTCGTTCGGGTAGGCGTACCCCATGACCTGCCCGAGCAGTTCGGCGTAGTGATCGGTAAGCATCGCGTTCATCGAACTTCCCCATCGAGTTGGGCGTAGTGCACCTTGGGCTCCGTGTTGAGTGCCGGCTTGAGCACTGAGATCATGTTCATCCGCTCGAAGCGGACGAGCCGGCTCGCCTTGCTCTTGAGGTCACCGAAGATCCGCGCCTGGGTCGGACATACCTCGACGCACGCGGGTTGCAGCCCCTTCACGACGCGGTGATAGCAGAAGGTGCACTTGTCGGCGGTGTTCGTCTTGGGATGGAGGTAGCGAGCGCCGTACGGGCACGCCTGGATGCAATAGCGGCATCCCACGCAGCGCGAGCTGTCGACGATGACGGCACCGTCTTGGGTCGTGAATGTCGCTCTGACGGGGCAGACCTGGACGCAGGGCGGATTCGCGCAGTGATTGCAGAGTTTCGGGACGAAGAACGTGCGGATGACGTCGCGCTCGTCGTGTACCGGATCCTTGCGCAGGCCGCTGATGTTCTCGACGCTGACTTCCCCGCTTCGAAGGATCGTGTAGCGCTCAACCCAGGTCCGGAAGAAGACGGGCTCGTCAGGGACGTCATTCTCCGCCTTGCACGCGACGGCGCACCGATTGCAGCCGATACACCTGTCGATCTGGATCCCCATACCGTAGAGATGTTCGGCAGGGTTGTATTCCTGCCTGGGAGTCTCGGCGGTTGGAGTCTCAGTCTTGGGCGCATCGGCCTTGGGACTCTCGGCGGCGGCCGCAGCCAGTGCGCCGGCTGCCGGAATGAACATGATGGCGCCCTTGATGAAGTCCCGGCGCTTGCTGATGTAGGCCTCTCCGGCAGACATGGACTGCGCCGCTTGCGGCAGGGGTTGTCCGTCCTGCGCGGACAGCGATCGACTCTCACCGCCTTCGGCGCTTCCTTGGCCGCAGTTCCGCTCGTTCATTTGTGCCCCTCCGGCAGATGTGGATAGTGGCACTCCCAGCACAGGTTGCGCCCGCCGTGTGTCGAGAGATCGATCTTCGGCGCCTCCTTCGGCGCCTCCTTGACGGCGACTCCAACGCCGTGGCACCTCCCGCAGAACTCGCGTGTCGTGGGCTTCGACGGCAGTGCACTTCGAGGCTCGGTCTTGTGTCGATCCGGCGCAACGTGGCAGGTCGTGCACTCGATCAGTGCGTGGCTCGACACCGACTTGGTCCGCTCGATCTGGCCATGGCACGCCGAGCACTCGCGCGGCACCGTCGGCGGTACCGGATCGTGCGGGTTGTGGCACGTGATGCACGGCTTGAGCGGATTGTGGGTCGTCGGGTTGATTTGCGGGAAGCCGGTGGGCCGCGACGGGTCGTATGCGTGGCAGACCGGGCAGAACTTGCGGTCGCGCGGCGCCGGCGGTTTCACTGCAAGCGGATCCTGCGTATGCTTGATCGCAGGGCCGTGGCATGACTCGCACGCCAGCCCCCTGTGGAAGCTCGCCGCCTTCTTGCTCACGATGTCCTCGTGGCACTCCTGGCAGGCTGTCGAGCCCGCGTGCTTGGGCAGCTTCGCGGCTTCGCGCGCGGTGGCCTGCGCCCAGTGCAGCTTGGTCGAGACCACCGAGTCGGGCAGCAAGACGAACCGCAGCACGAGCGTGCTCACCACGAGGACAACGACGACGAGCCCGAGTCGCCGGATTTGTTCAGGGATCTTCAAGAGTTATCTCCTCGTCCTATGCAACCGGCGCGATCCATCGGCCACTGCTTACGCGCTTGGCCAAGTCGATCGCCTGGCGCACGCAGTGGCACGGATCGCTGGCTGACGCGTGGAGCAACGGCCGCCCGCGCTTCTTGTCCCGACGTCTGCATACCGCCGCGATTCTCGGGGCACGAAGCGGCGATACGTTGAGATGGATCAAGCTGTTGACGCGCGTCAGCGACAAACATCGCTGCAAGGCGTCAGCGGTTGAGATAGATCAAGCTCTTCGCGTTCTCGACAGATAAACATGCCGCCAACGCAACTGTGGGTGCTTGGAGATTCGCGCGGTCGAAATCGGCCGTGACGAAAGGACAGGGCCGGTGGCGCGGATGGTGTGTTGCTCGAAGGAAGCTGGTTTCTCTCGCGACGCGCTCTTGCGCAACGCACCGATCCGTTGAAGGCGCCGCCGGCCCTCGGATCGTTGCAGGCCGGTCAAAAGCGCGTTGCATGAATTTCCATGACTTGCAGTGTCGTGTGCGGAAAGGATGAGGCGCGATGAAGAAATCGAAGCCAGGGTTGTGGCTGCTGCTGGGGTTGTTTCTGATCACGGCCGCCGCGCCCGGACCCGCTTGGTCGGCTGACGAGGACTTGCCGGGCAAGTTTTCCGTTCCGCCGCCGCCTTTCTCTGAGGGGATCTTTCCCTGCTCCGAATGTCACAAGGCGATGCCCGTGAACCGCAAGCAGAGGAAGCTCGAGCAGATGCACGAAGAGAAGGTGCTCAAGCACATGCCCGAAGGTTGGTGCTTCAACTGCCACAACCCGGACGACCGCGATACCCTGCGGCTCGCGAGCGGCAGGACCGTCAAGTTCGAGGAATCGTACGTGCTATGCGGTCAGTGCCACGGACCGGTCTTTCGCGACTGGAAGGTCGGCCTTCATGGGAAGCGAACGGGCAACTGGAACGGCGAGAAGCAGTATCTGCTTTGCGTCAACTGCCACGACCCGCACGACCCCGTGTTCAAGCCGCTCAAGCCGCTGCCCCCGCCAATCCGGCCTGCAGCCACCTACGGGACGCGATAGCCCGCGGGGCCGGTGCGATCGTGAGGAGAGCCCGACGAAGAAGCCGGTGGCCGCTACGTCCGCCTGCGCCGATCGGAGTAAGCGGGTGCGTGGGTGACGCTATCTGACCCGGACCCAGAGACCAACGACTTGAGGTACGAGATGACTGACCGCAGAACATTTATCAAGGATGCTGCACTTGCTCTCGGCGGTATTGCCATTCCGCACGGTAACGCCGACGCAGCGACCTGGGAGTCGTTCTTCCAGACGCACTTCAGAGAGATGGACGCGACAGAGAAGAAGCGCGTCGTCGAGCGCCTCGAAAAGGAATACTCTGAGAAGTACAAGAAGGACATCACGGTCGGCGTAGAAAAGGCGATCCCGGGGGTGCTGTTCGGCTACGGGCTCGACCTCTCGAGATGCATCGGCTGCAGACGGTGCGTCTACGCCTGCGTGGATGAAAACAATCAGTCCAAGGATCCGCAGGTCCAGTGGATATCGGTCCTGAGGTTCAAGAAGGGCGAGAAGTGGTCCGATCTGGAGGACTCCGAGAAGTACTACAACCCGGCCCAGGTACCGGAAGAGGAGTACTTCTACATGCCGGTGCAATGCCAGCAGTGCGAGAACCCACCGTGCGTCAGGTCGTGCCCGACCCAGGCAACGTGGAAGGAACCCGACGGCATCGTCGTCGTCGACTACAACTGGTGCATCGGCTGCAGGTACTGCATGGCCGCATGCCCCTACGGCGCGCGGCGCTTCAACTGGGGCGAGCCGGGTCGCAAGGCTGAAGAGATCAATCCCAAGACGCACTACCTCGGCAACCGACCGCGGCCCCGCGGAGTGGTCGAGAAGTGCACCTTCTGCATCCAGCGGTCGCGAAACGGAAGATACCCCGCGTGCGTCGAGGTGTGTCCGGTCGGCGCACGCAAGTTCGGCAATCTGCTGGATCCGAAGAGCGAGATTCGCTATCTGATCGAGCACAAGAGAGTGTTCAGACTGAAAGAGGACCTGAATACCAATCCGAAGTTCTACTATTTCTTCGCATACGGGCGTTAGGAGAAGAGCATGCCTGCTTTCATCACGAACTTCTTCATCGCCCTGCGCCAGATCTTCATCGGAACGAAGAGCTACTACCTGTGGGTCGGCTTCCTCCTCATACCGATCCTCGCGGGACTTGCCACCTATTTCGGTCAGCAAGCCCCCAACGGGCTCATCGTCACCGCGATGAGGGATCAGGTTTCCTGGGGCTTCTACATCTCGAACTTCACATTTCTTGTCGGCGTGGCCGCCGCCGCCGTGCTGCTCGTCGTCCCGGCCTATGTATACAACTTCAAGCCGATCAAAGAAATCGTCCTCTTCGGGGAACTGATGGCCATCACCGCCATATGCATGTGCCTGATGTTCATCATCATCGACATGGGCCACCCTGAAAGGGCGTGGCACATCTTGCCGTTCATCGGCATGATGAATTTCCCTTCGTCGCTTCTCGCGTGGGACGTGCTGGTGTTGAACGGTTATCTTGCCATCAACTCGTTCGTCGCCTTCTACGTCCTGTACAAGCTGTCGACGGGCAAGGACTACAACATGTCGCTGATCCTGCCGCTCATCATCCTATCGATCCCCTGGGCGGTGAGCATCCACACGGTGACCGCGTTTCTCTACAACGGCCTGGGCGCTCGGCCGTTCTGGAACGCCTCGATTCTGGCGCCGCGCTTCCTCGCCTCGGCCTTCTGCTCCGGTCCGGCGTTGATGATCCTGTTGTTCCAGATCATCCGGAAGGTCTCCGATGCGGAGATCGACGACCGTGCGATCTTCAAGATCGCCGAATTGATTGCCTATGCGATGGGCATCAATCTGTTTCTGCTCGGCGCCGAAGTGTTCAAGGATTTCTACACCGGGTCCGTCCATGCCGCGTCGATACAATATCTGTACCTCGGTCTGCACGGATATTCTGCACTGGTGCCCTGGATCTGGTTTGCGACGGTCCTGAACATCAGCGCGTTCTTCCTGTTCCTTGTGCCGAAGACGCGGCACAACTTCACCACGCTGAACATGGCGTGCATCTTCGTCGTCATCGGCATATACATTGAAAAAGGCATGGGTCTGGTCGTGCCGGGGTTCGTGCCGGACACGCTGGGGGAGATCTACGAATACAGCCCGACGAAAACGGAGATTCTCATATCGATCGGCGTCTGGGCTACCGGCGCTCTGATCTACACGTTGCTTCTCAAATTCGCACTTCCGATATACACCGGCAAGTTGAGGTTCGCATCGAGCACGCCACAGATCAACCCGAAGGTGGCATGAGTCGACGATCCGCAGCGATTGAGCGATCAAACGCTACGCAACGCGCAAGAGGCCTGATCAACTTGTCCCGGCTCGGCTCATGCAGGGATATTCGCGGCCAGTGCAGTGCACCGGCCACGTCTTGAGGAACGAACAATGACGCGAGGTCTGGGCAGGGTATTTTCAGCGGGATGGGTGCTTTGTGCAGGGCTTGTGCTGGCAGGCGCAGCCCAGGCGCAGGGCAAGTCGGCGCCGCCGCCAAAGGATGCGACCACTGACTTGCGCGCCGTCTACGCGGGGGCGTCGGAAATTGCCGAGGGAAGGAAGGTCGCACAGTCCAGTTGCGCCAGCTGCCATGGCATGGACGGCTTGAGCACGGGGCGGGCCGTTCCGAACATCGCCGGTCAGCGCCCGGGGTACCTGTACGCCGAGATGCGTGTCTACCAGCAGGGCGGGCGCCCCGACAAGTCGATGGGCGAGGCGGTCAAGTTCCTGAGCGACGATGCCCTGATCAAGGTCGCGGCGTACTACGGCAGCCTCGAACCCGCGGCGGCGGCTTCAGGTGCGGAAGCGAAGGCTGCAGGGGCGAAGACGGCGGCAAAGGCCGATCCCGTCAAGGCCGGCAAGACCGTCGCCGAGGGTTGCGCGAGTTGTCACGGCGACACGGGCGTCAGCGAGATGGCCGGAATGCCGAGTCTCGTCGCACTCGATCCGAAGTACTTCTATGACGCGACCCTCGCGTACAAGAATGGGCAGCGCAAGCACGACATGATGAAGCCCGTCGCGGCAGCGATGAGTGATGCCGATCTGAAGAACACCGCGCTCTACTACGCTCTGCAGAAGCCCGCACCGGCAAAGACGCCGCCGCCCGGCGACGCGGGAGCCGGCGGCCGTGCCGCCGCGGCGTGCGCCGGTTGCCATGGCGAGAAGGGAGCTACCAGCACGCCAACCGTGCCGAATCTCGCGGGGCAGGACGCTGAATATTTTGTCGAGGCCATGACTGCATACAAGAAGGGAGCGCGTGGCGACGAGACGATGAAGGGGGTTGCAGCGACGCTGGACGAAGCATCGATGAAGAACCTGGCCGCCTACTATGCCAAGCAGCAACCGCTGCCGACCAAGGCCCGCGCACCGCTCAGCACGGTCGAATGGGTGCAGCGCTGCGACCGCTGCCACGGCGTCAACGGCAATTCGACCGACCCCCACATGCCGGCGCTGGCCGGGCAACGCGCCGAGTACCACGAAAGGGTGCTGCACGCGTATCGCACCGGAGAACGCAAGAGTTCAGCGATGTCGGCGATGTCCGGCTCACTGTCCGAGGCGGATGTCGAAGCGCTCGCGGCCTATTACGCGCGCCAGAAGCCGCGCTCGGTCATCTTTGTACCGGTGCCGGCCAAGTAGGCGCCAGGCCCGTCTCAACACTAGGAAGCAAGCATGAGCGAACCACTGCATCGACGGTATCTGCACTTCTCGGAGTTGCCGACCAGCCTGCGCGTCCTGTACACAGGGGTTCTGGTGCTGATGGGCGCCGGCTACCTGTTCGCGATCATCTATCTGTATCACACGTATTCGGGGCGCGACGGTGATCCGACATCGCTCACGTACCAGGACATCGTGATCGCCTACTCCGGCAGCGGCAAGGGTTCGCGCCTGGAGGCTGCGTTGAACGGGCCGATGTCGGCGATGCTTCCCACTGACGACCGCAAGGGCATCATCGCCTGGCTGCAGGGCGGAGCCGACCGCGCGCAGTTCGAAGGCGACGTCCAGCCGGTGATTGAGAAGCGCTGCCTGAGCTGCCACGACGGCGGCAACCCTCATCTGTCGAACCTTACCGGCTTCGACAACGTGAAGAAGCTGACCGAGCAGGACACCGGCACCGATGTCTTCACGCTGGTGCGCGTGTCGCACATTCACATGTTCGGCATGACTTTCATGTTCTTCCTCATGGGCCAGATCTTCAGCCATGCCTACGTGCGGCCGGTCTGGTTGAAGGCCACGATCGTCGTGCTGCCGTTCGTCGCCATCGCGCTCGACGTGAGTTCCTGGTACTTCATCAAGATCTACAAGCCGTTTGCGTTCGTCACCATGCTGGGCGGCGGCCTGATGGCGTTCAGCTTCACCTTCATGGGCATCGTCTCGATGTATCAGATGTGGCTGGGCAAGACGCCGCCGGCGGTCACGCAGCGCGGCCTGGCAGGCGGGGACCTGTGATCGGATCGGCGCGCGTCAACGGCTGGCGTTGCCGTGCGTTAGTCTTCGCAGGTCCGGTCGGCCGGACCGGACCAGAAGGGCCGGCTTCATGCTTGGTCTCGATTGGATTTCTTTCAACTTAGGAGAAGCTATGAAGTCATATTTGATCGCGGCGCTTGCCGTCGCTACGGTCGCGTTGGCGGGCGTTGCCCGGGCTGACGGGGGCAGCGAGGCGATGGCCAAGGAAAAGGGCTGCCTCCTGTGCCACTCCATCGACAAGAAGAAAGTCGGCCCCGCCTACAAGGACGTCGCCGCCAAGTACAAGGGCCAGGCCGACGCGGAAGACAAGCTTGTCGCCAAGGTTACCGCCGGAGCCGGCGTCGAGGCCAAGGGTCACCCGAAGACCAAGGCGAGCGACGCAGACATCAAGACTCTGGTTCACTGGGTGTTGAGCCTGTAAGGCAACGCTCGAGCAGTGCATCAAAGGCCGGCACACGCCGGCCTTCTTGTTGCTGCGGCGCGCAGCGCGACGACTGCGCGTCTTGCACGCGGCTTCGGCACGTCGGCGCGACCCGGCCAACCCCATTGACAAGGATCAAACGTCGCGCGGCGCCGGATCAGTAGCATCGGCGCACTGGCAAGTTTCCCCGCGCGCGCCATTCAGCGGTCGTCAAGCCAAGGGAGCCGATATACCTTCGTGCGTTCACCTTGGCAGCAACGGCCGACTCGGCCGGACAGGCTGAGCACCGGCCTTGAGGTCGGTTCTTGTTGGGGTTTTTCAACTTAGGAGGATCGATGAAGTCATTCTTGATCGCAGCCGTCGCCGTCGCTTCGGTGGCGTTTGCCGGCGCTGCCCAGGCCGACGAGGCGATGGCCAAGGAAAAGGGTTGCCTGACTTGCCACAGTGTTGACAAGAAGAAGGTCGGCCCGGCTTTCAAGGACGTTGCCGCCAAGTACAAGGGCCAGGCTGACGCCGAAGCGAAACTTTCCGCCGAGGTCTCCGCTGGAGCCGGTGTTGAAGCCAAGGGTCACCCGAAGGTCAAGGCGAGCGAAGCCGAGGTAAAGACCCTCGTCAAGTGGGTTCTGAGCCAGTAAGACCGCGTTGAGCGACACTGCACGGGCCGGCGCAAGCCGGCCTTCTTGTTGCTGCCGCAGCGCACAGCGGCGGCCGGCAGCGACCGACCCGGCGATTGCGCGCGTTCGCGGCGCGGAGGTGGCCTGATGAGCAACGCACGCAAGGACTACATCCGCCCGGTCGACTTCAAGCAGGGCTGCGTCGACCTCTCACACGGCGGCGGCGGTCGCGCGATGGCGCAGCTCGTCGACGAACTGTTCCTGCGCGCGTTCGACAACGAATGGCTGCGCCAGCGCAACGACCAGGCTGCGTTCACGGTGCCACCCGGGCGCATGGTGATGGCCACCGACAGCCACGTCGTCTCGCCGCTGTTCTTTCCCGGCGGCGACATCGGCTGCCTGTCGGTGCACGGCACGATCAACGACGTCGCGATGTCGGGCGCGGTGCCGCTGTACCTGGCCGCTGGGTTCATCCTCGAAGAGGGCTTCGCACTCTCCGACCTCAAGCGCATCGCCCTGTCGATGGCCGCCGCGGCCAAGGAGGCGGGCGTTCCGATCGTGACCGGTGACACCAAGGTCGTCGAGAAGGGCAAGGGCGACGGTGTCTTCATCACGACCACGGGCGTTGGCGTCGTGCCCGAGGGCGTGCAGATCTCCGGCGACCGCGCCCGCCCCGGCGACCGCATCCTCGTCAGCGGAACGATCGGCGACCATGGCGTCGCGATCATGTCGCTGCGCGAGAACCTGAGCTTCGAGACGACGATCCGCTCCGACACCGCGGCGCTGCACGGGCTCGTCGCGGCAATGGTTCGCGCGGTGCCCGACATTCACTGCCTGCGCGACCCGACGCGCGGTGGCGTGGCCACCACGCTCAACGAACTGGCATCGCAATCGAACGCGGGCATGCTGATCGACGAGGCCGCCGTGCCGGTGCAGCGCGCGGTGCAGGCGGCGTGCGAGTTCCTCGGCCTCGACGCGATGTACGTCGCCAACGAAGGCAAGCTGATCGCGATCTGCGCCCCCGAAGACGCCGCGCGGCTGCTCGCGGCGATGCGCGAGCACCCACTCGGGCGTGAGGCGGCGATCGTCGGCGAAGTGATCGCCGACCCGCACCACTTCGTGCAGATGCGCACCCGCTTCGGCGGCAAGCGCATCGTCGACTGGCTGACCGGGGACCAGCTGCCACGCATTTGCTGAGCCGCATGTGCGCATCCTGATCCTGACCCGCAGCTTCAACAGCCTGACGCAGCGGCTGTACCTTGAGCTCGCGGCGCTCGGGCACGAGGTGAGCGTAGAGTTCGACATCTCGGACGCGGTGACGATCGAGGCAGTCGCGCTGTTCCAGCCGGCGCTGATCGTCGCGCCGTTTCTCAAGCGTGCCATCCCCGAAGCCGTCTGGTGCTGCGCGGTCTGCCTGGTCGTGCATCCCGGGATCGTCGGCGACCGCGGACCGTCGGCGCTCGACTGGGCGATCAGCGAAGGCGAACGCGAGTGGGGCGTTACCGTGCTGCAGGCGACCGCCGAGATGGACGCCGGCCCGGTGTGGGCGGCCGAGACCTTCGTCATGCGCGACGCGACCAAGTCGAGCGTGTACCGCAACGAAGTCACCGAAGGCGCGGCGCGTGCAGTCGCCGCCGCGGTGCGACGCTTTGCCGACACCGGCCAGCCCCCTGCCAGCGTCGCGGCAGGCAGGCGCGGGCGCTGGCGCCCGCTGATGCAGCAGTCGAATCGCCGCATCGACTGGCAGAGCGACGACACGCGGACGGTCCTGCGCAAGATCCGCGCTGCCGACGGCGCGCCGGGCGTTCTCGGCGAACTGTTTGGCGTAGCGTGCCATTTGTTCGACGCTCACGCCGAGGCGCTGGCGCAACCGCATCCGCCCGGCAGCGTGATCGGCCGGCGGCACGAGGCCGTGCTTCGCGCCACTGTCGACGGCGCGGTCTGGATCGGGCACGTGCGTCGCGCCGACGTCGATGGCGCGTTCAAGCTGCCGACGGCGCTCGCGTTCGCGGGTGAAAGCGCGGTCCTTCCCGAGTGGCCGATCGCCGTCGATGCACCCGCGAGCGCATCACACTGGCAGGAGATCCGCTACGAGGCCGACGGCGACGTCGGCGCCCTTCACTTCGCGTTCTACAACGGCGCGATGAGCACCGCGCAGTGCGAACGCCTGACGGCCGCGATCCGCTTTGCGCTCACCCAGCCGGCGCGCGTGCTGATGCTGATGGGCGGCGCCGAGTTCTGGTCCAACGGCATCCACCTGAACGTGATCGAGGCCGCCGAGAGCCCCGCCGACGAGTCGTGGCGAAACATCAACGCGATGAACGACCTCACGCGGACCCTGATCGAGGCGACCGGCCACGTCGTCATCGCCGCGATGCAGGGCAACGCCGGCGCCGGCGGCGTGTTCATGGCGCTCGCGGCCGACCAGGTCTGGGCCCGGCGCGGCGTGGTGCTGAACCCGCACTACAAGAACATGGGCAACCTCTACGGGTCGGAGTACTGGACCTATTTGTTGCCGCGCCGGCTCAAGCACGGGGCGCAGGATGATCCGATGCGCCACCGGTTGCCGGTGTCGGCGAGCGAGGCAGCGCGGATCGGCCTGGTCGACGCGGTCTTCGGCGACAGCCCGGACGAGTTCAGGGCTCAGGTCCGCGGCCGCGCGAAAACCCTGGCGGCGAGCGCTGCACTGCCAGCCCTGTTGCTCGCCAAGCAGCAGCAGCGCGAGCGTGACGAAGCGTGCAAGCCTCTCGCCGCCTACCGCGCGGAGGAACTCGCAACAATGCACCGCAACTTCTACGGCTTCGACACGAGCTACCACATCGCTCGCTCGAACTTCGTGCACCGCGTCGCGCCGTCGTGGACGCCGCGCCATCTGGCGATCCATCGGCAAGGTGCCGCGGCCGCAGCTTCTTCCGCAACCGTTGACAGCCATCAATCACCGCGCGGCGCCTGACCGCAATAATCATCGCGGTCGTGTTGCCCTAAAAGCCATCCGGGCCCGTGACGACCTGCGGGCCCTGCCAAAACCAACGGAGTTATCGCCATGAAACGCTTTGCGGCCGTCTTGTCTGCCATCGCCCTGATTGCCACCGCCGGGACCGCGTTCGCGGGCACGGGCGAGGACCTGATCGCCTCGAACAAGTGCAACAAGTGCCACACGGCAACGACGACGAAGAAGGCACCGTCGTTCGCCTCGCTGGCCGAGAAGTACAAGGGCGACGCCGCTGCGCCGGCCAAGCTCGCCGAGATGCTCAAGACCGGAGGCAAGGACGATCACGCCAAGATGGCCGGCAGCGACGCCGACCGCAGCGCCGTCGTCGCGGTCGTGCTGTCGTCCAAGTAAGTTCGCTGCGCTCAGGCGGGCTCAGCCCCGACCTGAGCAGCGCGTCGCGGGCCGCGCCGCAAGAGCGCGCCTCAGTGCGGCTTCAATCCGGGAACGCCTGCAGGTAGGCCGCGATGGCCTCCTTGTTGTCGCCGCTGAGCGGGTGTGTCACGAACTCCATCGGCGTGCCCGGTCGACCCTGCGTGTTCTGGAACACGTTGAGCTGCTTGACGATGTAGTCGGCGTGCTGGTACGAGAGCGCGGGGAACGTCCCGATGCCCCTCGCCTTCGGGCCGTGGCACGTCATGCACGCGAGCACGTTCTGATCCGGCACGCCCTTCTCGAAGATGTCCTTGCCGGTGGCCAGCAGCTTGGGATCGGCGGCGACTGCGTCGCGGCGCGGCACCTGCTTCGAGTAGTACTCGGCCAAGCCGGCGATCTGCTCGTCCGTCAGGTGGCGCGACAGGCCCCACATGTAGAACTCGCCCGCCGGGTCTGAACGCTGGTGGCTGCGGAAGTTGGTCAGCTGGGCAGTGATGTAGTCGGCCTGCTGGCCCGCCAGCCGCGGAAACGCAGGCGACACCGAATTGCCGTCGACGCCGTGGCAATTCGAGCAGACCTGCTGCGCGAGCGACAGCGCCGGCACCTTCGGATCGGCCAGGTCGCGCGAGCGGTCGATATTCGAGCACCCCGCGCCGACGATGCCGACGGCCAGGGTCAATACAAGGTGGCTGCTTCTCATGCTGGATCTCCGAGATCTCTTGCTCGACGCGAGCGGCGCTTTCGGTCTTGTGAGGATCGGCACGCCTAGTACGCGCCCCAGAGGTAGAGGAACAGCGAGTTGTTGTCGCTCGCGTTGCGGCCCGAGCCGTCGTAATTCGTCGAAGCGCCGTTGTAGCGGTTGTAGGCCGTGTACTGGGCGCCGACGCGCAGGTACTGGATCGGCGTCCAGAACACTTCCAGCGTCGCACCGCGCTGCCCCGGGTTGCCCGCGGCGTTGCCGCTGACGCGCGTCGGGTCGAGGTAGTACGTGTTCGTGCTGCCGCCCTGGTTGAAGAAGTTGACGCTGCCGCCGTACTGGGCCCGGTAGACGTAGGTCAACTTGGCGCGAAAGACGTTGATCGTGTCCGAACTGTTGGTGTTGGCCACCGGGTTGCCGGCGAAGTCGACCGCGGGCTGATTCGCGACCGAGCCCGGATAGCTCACGCGACGCCAGCCATAGGCCATCTGCGCGGTCACGGTGTGCGGATCGAGCAGGTACTGGTACTGCGCGTCGACGAGCAGGTCGCGGTAGTGCGTCGGATCGGCCGCGTCGAGATCGTAGACCTGCGAGACCATGCCGGTGACCCCGGCCATCAGGTTGTTCGCCCCCCACTCGCGGCTGACCGCGAGGCGCGCGTACGGGTTCAGGCCCTTGAGCTTGGTGATGCTGGCCGAATCGATCCCGGCGCTCATGAACCTGAACGCGTTGTCGGCCGTGCCGTACGCGCCGAGCTCGGCATACACCGTCCGGTTCCAGAACCCGTAGGCGGTCGCGCCGGCGATGTTGCCTCCGGGTGCAAGGCCCGGGTACGGCGTTGCGCCGTCGATAAAGCGGCTGCTCGAAGGGCTGGGCACCGGAACGTACTGCATCCACGCCGCCGCCGTGTTCCATGGGTCCGTCACCGAGGGGTTGTTGTTCACGCTCACGCCGAAGATGAAGTCGCTCTTGTCGTCGACGAAACGGTCGGCGTAGCGGATGTCGATGTTGTCGGCGTTGGTGTGCCCCGAGTACGAACCGTCGCTGTTCTGGACCGAGTAAGGGTCGTAAGTGATCTGCGCGAACGCACCGATGTTGTCGGTGATCTTGCCGCCCAGGAAGACGCTCGCCGTGGCGAAGATGAGCGATCCGTTCTTGCTGAAGTCAGCGCTCGGGTCGTCGCTCTTGGAGGTGTTGGCCACCTTCGAGTAGCTGGCCACCGCCATCGCCGAGACCGGCACCGTGCGCTCCCCTATTGTGTAGCCGGTCATCTTGAACATGCGGCCGTAGGGCGTGAGTTCGGGGAACTGGCCGCCGGCGTGACAGGCGAGGCAGTTCTGCCCGGTCTGGCGCGCGAACAGCGGCAGCGAATGCGCCGCCTTCGGCGCCAGCATCAGGCCGACAATCGCCAGCGCAGCGAGCCTGAGAAGCAGCTTCGCGCGAAAGCTGATCGAACTGCCGATTGCAAGGGACATCGTGTCGACTCCTGTGTTGCCCGCGCTTCGCGCGATTCGCTTCGCGTGCCGGGCCGCTGGCGTGCAGCAACTCGCGGAACGTAGCCTGTGAATTTACCTTGCGTTTGGCAGAAGTCCCTTGCCCGCTTCGTGTCAATTGCAATGTTGTTGCGCCGTCGCGTCAAGGGCGCCGTCGCCTCGTGCAGCACCGCCTGCCTCAAGCCAACGCTTCGCGCACGACCTTGGGATGCTTGCGCGCGATGCGGATGAGCGCCTTGGCAGCTCCCGAGGGCGACCTGCGACCCTGCTCCCATTCTTGCAGAGTGCGCTTGGAGATGCTAAGCGCCGAAGCGAACTCGGACTGAGACATACCGGTGCTCTGGCGCGCTTCGACGACTTCGTTGACAGCAACCTCAGTCGAGCGAGCGAAGTTTCTTGCCTTCATCTTGCGTACGGAATTCAGGAGTTTCAGACCAAGCTCCTCGCCACGCGACTTCGCCACAACAGGTCTACGAGAACTCATCTTCGATCTCCTTGCGGATCGCCTTCAACAGGTGACCGGGAATCGTGTCGTTCTCGGCCTTCGAGTAGACCAAGAGCATGCACAGTTCTCCAGCTTCAAGCCGTGTGAAGTAGATGACGCGGGTACCGCCTTGCCTTCCCATCCCGCGACGAGACCACCTCACCTTGCGGCAGCCACCGCTGCCGGTGATGACGGAGCCGGCCTCAGGTTCGCCCGCGATCCACGCAAAGAACTCGAGGCACTCCTCGGTAGATCAGACCTCTGCAGCCTCCTCGACGAACGTTGGCGTCTCGTAGATGGTGAGCACGATGAATTGTACGTCAAAGACGTAGCAGGCCAGAGGATCGAGATCCCGCAGACGTCTGCGTTGGCGAGGCCGAAGGTCTGGCGCCAGGCACTCCGGCGCACCGCCAACGGCCACCCCGCCGCGTCGGCCCGCTGCGCTACTTCTTGCTCGCCTTGTCGGTGTGGAGCGCAGCGTTGCTCGCGGCGTCCTTGTACGGCTGCTTGACGACGACCAGTACAACGGTCGCCAAAAGCCCAGCGAACATGGCGTTTGACGCCGTCAATTCGCGATGGTGCAATAGGCCATATGAAAGCCGAGCGGCTTTTCTACGATAGGGCTGTCTTCCCGGATGGCGGGGTGGTCGAGATGGTGATCTGGCGCGTTGCGTTGCCGGTGCCGCCGACAACCCACGGCCTGAAGTACAGGCTTTTCTATGGCCGCGAGGGCGTGCGCATCGTTGGCTACGACAACGAGCGTGGCAAGGGAGACCACCGGCACATCCACGGTCGCGAGGTCCGCTACCGTTTCGTGACCGTCGAGCAATTGATCGGTGACTTCCTCGCCGATGTAGAGCGCGAAAGGAGCAGAACATGACCAAGGTGCAAGTTCACGTCGGCAACCTCAAGGGCATGGGGGAACGGTTCGTCGGCGCGTGGAAACGTGCCGAGCACGGCGAGCCCGTGCACGAAACCCATGTGACATTCCTGGACTTGGAGACGATGCAGGCGACGCTGTCGACCCGGCGGCTCGAACTGCTCAGGCACCTCAGGCAGCATGGCGCCACCAGCACTCGCGCATTGGCGGAGGCATTGGGGCGCGATTACAAGAACGTGCACGGGGATGTGGCAACGCTGGAGGCCGCTGGCTTGCTCGTGCGCGACGGCCGCAAGCTCACGGCGCCGTGGGATGAACTGCAGGCCAATGTGATGCTCGGTTGAAGCCAGACAGGTATCCTGTACGGCGCCGCCGCATGAGCGTCGAACACGGGTCGCCAACCGCGACGCCCGCCTGCTCAGGGCTGCAACGCGTCCAGCGGCACTTGCACAACGCCCGCGCCAGCTTCTTGAGCGTGGCCGCCGTTCCGGCGCGCTTGCCACCCTCGATCTGGCTCACGTAGGGTTTGCTCAGCCCGGCCACGTCGGCAAGCGCCTGCAGCGTCAACCCGCGGTACTCGCGCCATGCGCGCACGGGGTGGGCGCCGTCCAGCTCGGCATGAACCACGGCCGCTGGGAAGCGCATCCCATCATCCTCGGCCGCCGCCCGAGCGTAGACGGCAGCGTCTTCGGCATCTTCCACCGCCTCGCGCACCTTCTCCGATAGTGCAGCCGACAGCACGTAGAACGCGGGCTTGCCGTCCTTCTCGATCACCTGCACATTGCTCATCAATACACTCCTCTGCGCGCCGCGACTCGCAGCACACGCACTACTAACCAACCAGAGTCCATGTCGTAGATGACGCGCCAGTCACCCACGCGCAGCC
>Ga0209048_10000901_pt1 | contig 31453 bp, 33 predicted proteins | sample FrelakmetCRP12CR_FD_187146 | JGI IMG/M metagenome (GOLD analysis project Ga0209048, IMG submission 187146) | Freshwater lake sediment microbial communities from the University of Notre Dame, USA, for methane emissions studies - CRP12 CR (SPAdes)... | ecosystem: Environmental > Aquatic >...
GGAGAAGCCGGCGGGCTTCGTGGTGCTCAGCAGCGAGCAGGCGCGCGCGCGCTTCGCCTCTGCCTCGCCCGATCTTCTGCCGGGGATCGGGCCGAAGACCACCGCGCGCCTTGCGGAGCTGGGCTTGACCACGCTCGAGGCGGTCGCCTCGGCGCCCGAGCTGGTGCTCGTCGAGCGCTTCGGGCCGAACCTCGGGCGCGAGCTTCGCCGATGGACCCGCTTCGAGCACGACGGGGAGATCGGCGCCGCCCGCAAGGTGCGCTCGGAGTCGCGCGAGCGGACGTTCGACCGCGACGTCAGCGACCCGTCCGAGCTGCGCCGGGCGTTGAGCCGAATGGCCGGAGAGCTGTGCAGGAGCCTCGCGGCCAACAGGCGGGCCGGACGGACGATCGGCATCAAGGTTCGCCTCGACGATTTCACGACCGTTACCCGTGCGCACACGGCCGAGGAGCCGACATGCGACGCAGGGCTGGTGACGGCGCTCGCGCTGGGGCTGCTCGACGAATACGCACCGCAACGGCCCGTGCGCCTGCTGGGCGTGCGGGTGGCTGGACTCTGCTCGAGCGAGCAGGGCCCCGAGCAACCGGGGGGTCACGCCGGCGAGTGCACGGCCGGGGCGGTTGGGCCTCACCGGGCTCAACTGGCCCTCCCCCTGCAGGGGCGGCCCGACAGTGCGATGGCCGGCGCTGCGCGGAGCGCGCCGATAGGATCGAATGGTGCCCATCACGAAGGTCGGTGAAATCGAGCTCGACTACGAGCGCACCGGCTCGGGTCCGCCGCTGCTGATGATCATGGGCATGAGCGGTACCGCGCTGCACTGGGGCGAGCCCTTCCTGGAGGCCCTGCGCCGCGACTTCGAGGTGATCGTCTACGACCACCGGGGCGTTGGCGCGAGCAGCCGCCTGGAAGGGCCCGTCACGACCACCCAGCTGGCGCAGGACGCGGCGGGCCTGCTTGCGGCGCTCGGCATCGAGTCGGCGCACGTCTTCGGCATCTCGATGGGCGGGATGGTCGCCCAGGAGCTGGCGCTCGCACACCCTGAGCGTCTGCTCACGTTGATCCTCGGGTGCACCTACTGTGGCGGCGAGGGCAGCTCGCTGACGCCCCCTGCGGTGATCCAGCGCACAGCCGCAGCGGTGATGTCGGGCGACCGCGAGACCGCGGTGCGCACGGCGTGGGAGATCAACGTCTCGGCGAAGATGGCCGCGGATGCGGACGCCTACGCCAGCTTCGCGGATATCAGCAAGCGGCAGCGGGTGGCGGTGTCGGTGATCGTGGCTCAGGCGCGGGCGTGCAGCGCGCACGATACGCAGGCGCGCCTCCCGCGCTTGACCCTGCCGACGCTCGTCGTGCACGGCACCGACGATCAGATAATCCCCGTGCAGAACGCAGAGCTGATCGCTTCACGCATACCCGGCTCGCGCCTTGAGATCATGGACGGCGTAGGCCATCTGTTCTTCTGGGAGCGGCCCGACCGCACGGCCGAGCTCGTGCGTGCCCACGCGGCGGTTCCGGTCTGAGCGCTAGGACGGGCCTTGAGCCGGTGCGGCCGATCGCGCCCGAGCGCCACCCGGATCGGCGTATACATCCTCGGACATGCAAGGCCAGGCCACGGCATTGAACGTTCACTCGGATGGCGTCGGGCTCTGCGGCGAGCAGGTGGGGGATGGTCCGGCCGTGGTGCTTCTGCACGGCCTGACGGCGACGCGGCGCTATGTGGTGATGGGTTCACGCTTGCTGGAGCGCTCAGGCCACCGCGTGATCGCCTACGACGCGCGTGGTCACGGGCGATCGACCCCGGCACGAGCCCGGGGGGAGTACGGCTACGAGCGGCTGTCGGCAGACCTCGGGGCGGTGCTCGACGCAGCCGGCATCGAGCGGGCGGTCCTCGCGGGGGCGTCTATGGGCGCGCACACCGCGGTGCGCTTCGCCCTGCTTCGCCCCCAGCGTGTGGCGGCGCTGGCACTCATCACGCCCTCCTATGACCCCTCCCGCAGACTCGCACCCGCCGACCTCACGGCCTGGGACGCGCTGGCGCAGGGGCTGAGAGAGGGGGGAGTGGAGGGCTTCGTGCGCGCCTACGACCTGGCCGCCGTTCCGGCGCGATGGCGCGAGACGGTCGAGAAGGTGCTCCGCCAGCGCCTGTGCGCGCACGAGCACCCCGAAGCGGTCGCCGACGCGCTTGAAGTCGTGCCAAGGTCGCGTCCGTTCGAGGACATGCGCGAGCTCGAAGTCATCGCGGTCCCAAGCCTGATCGTCGCCAGCCGTGACGAGGCCGACCCCGGACATCCGCTGGCGGTGGGCGAGCTGTATGCGCGGACGATCCCGAACGCGAGCCTCGCGGTAGAGGACCCGGGCCCGCCGGCGCAGTCGCCGATCGCCTGGCAGGGCGGTCGACTCTCGAAGCTGCTGGCCGAGCTCGCCGCCCGCACCCGCTAGGCCGTGGCGCCCGCCGAGGCGGGCGGCGACTGTGCGTGATAACGTACAGTTGTATGTCAGCAACCCGCACGTGGGACGGTGACAGCTACGACCGGATCTCCGGGCCGATGGAGGCGCTGGGGCGCGAGGTGCTCGGGCGATTGGAGCTCGAAGGCGACGAGGTCGTCCTCGACGCGGGCTGCGGTTCGGGCCGGATAACGCAGGCTTTGGTGGAACGGCTGCCGAGAGGCAGGGTCATCGCCGTGGACGCATCGCCTTCGATGGCGGACGCCGCCAGGAGGCGCTTGCGACGATCGAGGCTCGGGAACGCCTCCGCAGACGGCGCGCGCAGGGTCGAAGTGCGGGTGCTCGACCTGCTCGATCTCGAGCTCGAGAGGCCGGTCGATGCGGTGCTGTCCACCGCCACGTTTCACTGGATACCCGACCACGATCGGCTGTTCGCCCGTCTGCACGAGGCGCTGCGCCCCGGGGGCCACCTGGTGGCTCAATGTGGGGGAGAGGGCAACATCGACGCGCTGCGCGCGAAGGCGAGCGCAGTTCTCGCGCGCGACCCTTGGGCCGAGCACTTCGTCGAGTGGCGGACGCCGTGGAACTACGCCGGACCGGGGGAGACGCGCGAGCGCCTGCTCGGCGCGGGCTTCGCCGGTGCCGAGTGCTGGCTGCAACCCGCTCCCCAGCAACCCGAGCACGCACGGGAGTTCCTGGCCACGATCGTGTTCGGGCCGCACGTCCAGCACCTGCCCGCGGACCTGCGCGAGCCGTTCATCGACGCGGTGCTCGGCGAGGTCGGAGAGCCGGTGGTGGTCGACTACGTGCGGCTCAACATCGACGCCAGCGCATAGCGCGCCGTGCGTCAGGCGAGGGCGGCGGAGTCCGCCGTGGGCCGGTCCTCGGCGACCGCCGCGCCGCTGAGCAGTGCGGCATAGCGTCCGCCCAGCGCCGCCAGCTCGTCGTGGGTCCCGCGCTCGACGATCCGCCCGGAGTCGAGCACGAGGATCTGGTCGGCGTCGCGGATCGTTGACAGGCGGTGGGCGATCGCGATCGTCGTGCGTCCGCGCGAGAGCGCGTCAAGCGCCGTCTGCACCGCACGCTCTGTTTCGGTATCCAGGGCGGAGGTGGCCTCGTCGAGGATGAGGACCGGCGGGTTGCGCAGCACCGTGCGGGCGATCGCCATCCGCTGCTTCTCACCGCCGGAGAAGCGGTAGCCGCGCTCTCCCACCGGGGTGTCGTAGCCCTCGGGCAGCGAGGAGATCAGCTCGTGGATCTGCGCCGCCCGGGCCGCCTCTTCGATCTCCTCGTCGGTTGCCTCGGGGCAGGCAAAGCGCAGGTTCTCGCGGATCGAGGCGTGGAAGAGGTAGGTCTCCTGAGAGACCAGCCCGACGGTCGCAGCGAGGGCCTGCAGGGTGACGTCACGGATGTCCACGCCGTCGATGCTCACGCAGCCGCGCTCGGGTTCATACAGGCGGGCGACGAGGTATGCGAGCGTGGTCTTGCCCGAGCCCGTCTCGCCCACCAGTGCCGTGCGCGTGCCGGCGGGTATCTCGGCGCTGATGCCTTCGAGCGTCCAGGCAGCGCCGGGCGCGTAGCGGAACCACACATCCTGCAGGCGTACGTCGCCGCGAACCCGCTCGAGCCCGCGCGCCGCGGTCCGCTCCACGATGTCGATGGGCAGGTCGAGGTACTCGAAGATCCGGCCGAAGAGCGCCATCGAGGTCTGCACTTCCAGGCCGACCGAGAGCAGCGACTGGATCGGGAAGAACACCCGCGTCTGCAGCGCCGTGAACGCGACAACCGTGCCAACCGAGATCGCGTGGCTGCCCGAGGCGATGCTCTCGCCTGCGTACCAGTACACCGCGGCCGGCATGATCGCGAAGCTCATCTGCACCGAGGCCATGCGCCAGCGTCCGGCCATCCGTGCCCGCACCTCGAGGTCGGCCAGCTCCCCGGACTCGTCGCTGAAGCGGCGCACTAGCTCGGGTGAGCGGCCCATGGTCTTGCCCAGCAGGATGCCCGAGACCGACAGCGACTCCTCGACCAGCGTCGACATGTCCGCCAGACGACCCTGGCGCACCGACTGGATGCGTCGGCGCTGCTCCCCGACCCGGCGGGTGAGCCACACGAAGAACGGCAACAGGAAGAGCGAGAACACCGCCAGCTGCCAGTCGAGCAGGAACATCGCGACGATCGTCGCGACGACGGTCGTCACGTTCTGGACGATCGAGGTCGCCGTCGAGGTGACGACGCTGTCTATGCCCCCGATGTCGTTTGCGATCCGCGACTGCACCTCGCCGGTGCGCGTGTGCGTGAAGAAGGCAAGCGACATTCGCTGCAGGTGGGCGTAGACGGCAGCCCGCAGGTCGTGCATGACGCGCTGGCCGACCTGGTTGGAGATCAGCGTCTGGGCTACGCCGATCACGCTCGTGATCACCGAAAGGGCGATCATCCCGAGCACGAGCTCGGTGAGCAGGACCGTGTTGTGGTTGGGGTAGGCGGTGTCGATGATTTCCCGCACGAGGAACGGGCTGATCACGCCGAGACCCGCAGCCAGGAAGATCAGCGCGAGCAGGCCGCTGAGGCGGGCGCGGTAGGGCCGGAACAGCCCGCCGACGCGGCGCAGGGAGACCGGCGTGGAGGGAATGTCCTCCGGTCGCAGCTCCGGCGGTGAGCTGCGGCGTCCTTCGCCGCCGCGTGTCTGCGCGAAGGGCTGGTGGCTCACACACCTGACTGTAGCGGCGTGCGCCCGACGCGGTGAAGCCGTCGGCCCCCGACATCCGCGTGCCCGCGTGCCCGCCGGAACAGCATCGCAGCCAACGGGCCCGCCGGAAGGTGGAAACCCGCATGGATAGTGGGTATCCGCCCTAGACTCTAGCCTAGGGGAGACCCACAGACAGCGCGTAGTTGCCGGGCCGGCGAGCAGCGGTGGCAGCGCCGGCGAACGGCGGTCGCGGCGGCGGGCTTAGGTCAAGGCCAGGCCTGCCAGGGCGCGCCAAAGCGCACGCGAGCGTCGATCGTCAAAGATGGGGGCGGGCATCTATGGACCGTGGCCGATACGACGCGCCCTTGCCAGGAACGACGGTATGCGTGGCACGGGGATGACGCCACGCTGACGCAGGAAGAGACGGCACTCCGGGCCGTGGTCCCGCCTCCTGGACGCTCTCCTGGCGGCCCGGGGTGCGTCGTCCGACGTCCGGGCCCAATCTCCGGCCGACGGGCGACGAGCGGGCTCCGAGGCCGACCGGCGCCTGCCCGAGCGTCAGGCTGGGACAATCGTGTGCATGGCCGACACGCTGGCGCTGACCTTCTCGGACGGGCCCGCCGCGCCGGCGGCGGCGGGTGAGGTCCGCACGGACTGGAGTTGAAGGCATGAGCGCCTGCGACCACGACGCCAAAGCGACCGGCGCGCTCCGGGTGAACCCGCTCAGAGCCGAGGTGACCTGCGACTCGTGCGGCGTGGTCGTTCAGGTCAACCCGCCCAGCGTGGCCCTGCGCTTCTGCGACGCGGCAGCGATCGCCCGGACGTTCCGGCGCGCGCACGCGATCTAGCGCGCCTGGCCGACCGGCGAGAGCAGCGGAAGCGCGCTCAACGCCCGGTCTGCCCGGCCTGACCGCCCCGCGGGTGAGATCCGGTCGGACCGCGGGTAGTTTCCGTCGATCCTCTCTCGGGTTTTCCACGCTTGACGTCCTCGGGCAGGAGGCCAGAAGATGCTCGTATGGGTCGAGTGTGGAGGTGCGCGCACTGCGGCGTCGTGATCGGGCTCTACGAGCCGCTCGTCGTCATGGAGGAGCACGGGCCGCGCCACACATCCGTCGCAAACGAGCCCAGGCTCTCCGGCGTCCAGTGGGAGCACTTCCACCGCAACTGCTACGAGGCCGCATTTTCGCAGTTGCGCCACGAATGAGCGCCTGCGAACCGCTGGCATGCGAGGCGATGTTGCCCTCATCGGGCAGACCGGGAGCTGCGCGGTACGCGCGCACTGCCCGCGCCGCCGTGGGGCGCCCCTGCGGCGCTCTGGTTGGTCATATTCCCGGCGCAGCGTTGCGGGCGTTGCAGTCACGGCCGAGCGCCCGCGAGATCGCCCAGGCGAGTCGATCGACCAGAAACGCGTACGTGTTGCAGAAACGCGTACGTGTTGCCTAACGCGGACGGACCGGCGATGGTATGAGCAGAAGATGCGCTCGTCTATCCTCAGGGGAGCCGTGAAGCGTGCAAATGCCAACCTCGCGGAGCGGGAACTGCCGCCTCTGCCGGAAAAGATCGCGCCGCACAGTCTCCGCAGGAGGTTCGCCAGCGTGCTCTATGCGCCCGGCGAGCCGCCGCCGGTCGTCATGGCCGAGATGGGCCACACCGGCCCCAACCTGGCGCTCAGCGTGTACGCGCAGGCGATCGGGCGCGGCGAGGATCAGCAGGCGCGGCTCGCGGCGGTCGTGGCCGGCAAGGAGGCGCATAGGCGCACACGAGGCGATGTGGTGCCGATCGACAGGGCTCGGGGCCGCGCCGCGTGAGCACAGGCACCCAGGCATTTGCAGGCTCTTTCGGACTCAGCCAGGCTGAGATCCGCGTGCTCGGGTGCCTGCTGGAGAAGCAGCGCACGACCCCCGCCATGTACCCGTTGACGCTGAACGCGCTGCGGCTGGCCTGCAACCAGTCGACGAACCGCGAGCCGGTGCTCGACTACGACGAGCAACCCATCCGCGATGCGCTGCACCGGCTGGAGCGGCGCGGCTTCGCCCGCCTGGCGAGCGGGAGATCGAGTCGGGCTCCCAAGTACCGGCACCTGCTGGCCGAGGCGCTGCCGATGGGCGAGGACGAACAGGCGGTGCTGTGCGTGCTCATGCTCCGTGGCGCGCAGACGCCTGGCGAGCTCAAGCAGCGGGCCGAGCGTATGCACTCGTTCGGCGACCTGAGCCACGTCCACGACACGCTCGCGCGCCTGATCGAGCGCGGACTGGCCGCCCGCCTCGAGCGGCGTCCCGGACAGAAAGAGGAGCGCTACGCGCAGACTCTCGAGGACCGCGACGCGCCGCGGGCCTCCGGCGGTGAGGACCGCGACCGCGCCTCCGCGCCGGTCCTCCTCGGCGACGGCGGCCGCGACCCTCGATGGGCCGCAGCAGGGGGAGACCTCGAGGTCGGCGCCCTCGAGGTCGGCGTCGGGGCGATTCCCGACCTTCAGGAGCGGATCGCCAGATTGGAGCGCGAGGTGGCTGAGCTGCGCACGGCGCTGGGCGCAGGGGTCGGCGGAAAGGAGCCCGCCGGCGTGGGCTTCGCAGGGCAGACGACCGCAGGCGATCCACAGTCGCGGGAGTGGCCATGAGCCATGTCCAGCTGATTCTCGCTGCCACGACGTCGGACAGCGCGACCGGCGTCGGCATTCCGCTGGCGCTGGCCGCCGGCCTGGTGTCGTTCCTCTCGCCGTGTGTCCTGCCGCTGGTACCGGGCTACCTGTCGACCGTCATCGGGGTCACGCCCGTCGACCTGAAGGGAGTTGGGGCGCGCCGCGTGCTGGGCCCCAGCCTGCTGTTCATTGCGAGCTTCTCGCTGATCTTCATCCTGCTCGGCATGAGCGCGACCGCGATCGGCTCGACGCTCAACACCCACAAACAGACCCTCGAGCAGGTTGGCGGGGTCCTGATCATCGCGATGGGCGTCATCTTCCTGGCAACACCGTTCGTTCCCCTGCTGAACCGCGAGTGGCACTCGGAGTCCCTGCTCCGCCTCGCCGGCCGCGGCGGGCCGGTCATCGCCGGGGCGGCGTTCGCGATCGCGTGGACCCCCTGCACGAGCATCACGCTCGGAGCGATCCTGACCCAGGCGGCGGTCTCGCGCTCAGCCGCCCACGGGGCGCTGCTGCTCGCCTTCTACTCGGCCGGCCTTGCGATCCCGTTCCTGCTGATCGCGCTCGCGTTCGAGCGCATGACGGACGCGCTGGCGATCGTGAAGGGCCACTTTCCCATGATCATCGCGTTTGGAGGCGCTGTGATGATCACGCTCGGGGTGCTGATCCTCACCGGTGAGTTCACCATCCTCAACGCCAAGGCCAATGCTCTGCTGCAGGGGACCGGGTTGGACGTGTCGTCGATCTGAGCCGAGCGCGAGCGCTCATGGCGGTGCGTGCGCTTGCTCAGGGCCCATGTCCTGTCGCGGTGTCCTTCACCGGCACGCCGGATGCCCGAGGTAAGGCCCGTTGGTGGCTCACGAGACTGGCCTAGCGCGGATAGTCGCGCCTCCTGCTGTACGCCACACAGGCCAGGACCAGCCCGATGGTCAAGAGCGGTAACCAGAGCACCGCGGCACCCGCGAGCTGGGCCGCCAAGGCAAGCAGCACGCAGACTGCAGCCGCCCGCTGGTAGGGGTTGCGCGTGATCCTCATGGCCACATGCGCCATCGACGGCGTGCCGGCGCAGCTTGAGCGTGAGAGCCGCTCCTCGGCCGAGCGCGGCGGCGTGCCGACTTGAGCCCTGACGAGGGCGACGGCCCTGCGGTAGGAGTCCGTCGGACCTCCGCGCCAACATTCGTCCAAGCCCCGTCACCGACACACAGGCGGGGGTAACGTCCAATTTGGGGTAGACGGACGGGCATGCGCGAGCACGCTCTACCAAGCTCCCCCTTCCACCCAGTCTCCGTCGCCCTGCCGGCGGGCTATCAGGGAAGAACAGACCCGACCTCACCTTCCAGAATGCGCATCCAACCGTTCACCCTCAGGGTAGCCGGCGGCTCGCCGCAGCGTCTGCGAGAGCCGGCCGGCCGGGTGAACGCACAGAAGACCGATGACGGGCCCAGGCCCGCCGTCGTGCACGCACCGTCCGGATCGCCGCCTCGGCCGACCTCGATGCACGTTCGACCGCGGCTGAGCGGCCCCGAACGCCGGCTCGCGCGCGACGAGCACGGCTTCACGATGATCTTCGCCCTGGTGGTGCTGCTGGTCGGCGCGCTGCTCACCGCGGCGGCCCTCGCCGCCGCAAGCGAAGACGTAAGCCTCACCCGCACCTACAGCAGCCAGCAGAGCGCCTACGCTGCAGCGGTCGCCGGGATCGACGAGTACAAATACCAGATGAGCGCCAATCCCAACTACTGGAACACGTGCCCGAGCGCCACGAACGTCAAAGTGCCCGGCAGCACCGAAGAGGCATACAGCGTCAAGACCCTGCCGGCCACCGGACACGAAAAATGCGAATCGGGAAAACCGGCGTCGATCGTCGAGGCCCGGACCTCGGCGGCCGGCACCTTCCGAATCGAGTCCACCGGCACGTCTGCAGGCAAGTCGCGCTCGATCGTAGCGACGTTCAGACACCCCGGCTTCATCAACTACGTGTTCCTGAGCAACTACGAAATCGAGGATCCGGTCACCCAAAGCCCCGAACCTACGGATTGCGAATATTACTACAAGGAAAGGCAAGAAAAAGGGGTGAAAGACTGCCAGACGATCCAGTGGGGCGTCGGCGATCATGTCCTGGGCCCATTTCACACCAACGACTCCGCCAACATCCAATCCGGGGGCGAAACCACTACATTCGGCCGCGAAGGTCTCAACGACGCGGTCGAGATGAACGGCGGACACTACGGCGGTACCCCGACAATCCGCGGAAAAGGCTACACCGAATCGGCGGGGACGCTGCTGCCTCCCGAAACGGACGTCGAACTGCTGGAAGCGGCCGAATACAAGTTCACGGGTCGTACGATCATCGAACTGAAACCGGGGACGCCCAACGTGATGGCGGTCACCTTGAGCAATGGGACCAAAGAAACCAAGAACTTCCCCGGCAACGGTGTCGTCTACGTGCAGAACGGAGCGAAAGGCTGCCCCATCAAATACACGCCCTTCCTGACCAGGTACACGGGCGATACCGAATGCGGCAACGTGTACGTCAAGGGCAGCTACACCGAATCGCTGACGATCGCCGCCGCGAACGACGTGATCGTCGTCGGCAGCATCACCACAACCTCGGAAGGCTCGGGCCGGCCCACGGGTGCCGCCACACTCGGCCTGATCGCCACCAACTTCGTGCGCGTCTATCACCCGGTCAGCGAAAACTGCGGCGGGAAATGCGAAGCCAGCAACTCGGGCTGCAATGCCGAAAACGCCAGTGCAGCCGAAGCCCCCAAAGAGTTCGGCGTATCGATCGAAAACCCGGTGATCGACGCCGCCATTCTCAGCACCAAACACTCCTGGATCGTCGACAACTTCCCCTGCGGCGCCGGTCTCGGCTACCTCACGGTCTGGGGGTCTATAGCCCAGTTCTGGCGAGGCGCGGTCAAGCGCGGTGGAAGCGGCTACTACAAGAGCTACAACTACGACGAACGCCTCGCGACCAACCAGCCGCCGAGCTTCCTCGCCCCAACCACCAACGGCGGATGGAAGATCTCACGCGAGACGGCGCCTCAGAACGGCTGCTGCTAGCTCCCGCCGACCAACCCCGGGGCGGGGGTCAGATGGCCGGCTGCGGGGATGATGCTCGAGTCCGCCTGCGCTCCAGGTAGCGCCTTTCCCAGGCCTCCTGGTTGCGCTTGGCGTCCAGGACGAAGGGGGAGATCCCGATCGCCTTGACGATCAACGCGTTGATCAGGGACTCAGGAAAGGGGAGAGGGCGAAGGACGTCGACGAACAGCACGACTCGTGTTTCGTCTGTGTCGTTCCAGACCTCATGGTTGAAGGTGTCGTCGAACACCATGCTCTTGCCCTCCTCCCAGTGGCGCACGTCCTCGCCTACGCGTATCCGGCACGCCTCCCGCTCGCGCGGCACGATCAGGCCGAGGTGGTAGCGCAGCACGCCCTTGTACGGGCCACGGTGGTCGAGGATGTGCTTGTGGGGGGACAGGATCGAGAACATCGCCGTCTTCATGCCGGGAATCTGCTCCATCACCGCCGCGGTCCGGGGGCACATCTCGACGCCGAGCTTGGCCTTGAAGCCGTAGCCGTAAAGGAAGAACGTCTTCCAGCGATCGTCGTCGGTGATCTCGATCTGGTCCTTGGAGATGTCCTGGAAGTTGGCCAGGCCCTCCCGGTCCTCGAGTACCCGCTCGAGCTCCTCGCGGATCGTCATCCAGTTGTCCTCGACGTGCTTGACCCAGGGAAACCGCTCGAGCGGGAAGAAAGTCGCGTCGCCGACGAGCGAACGCCGCCCGATCCAGCGCTCGATCGGCGCCAGCACCCGTTCGCCGACGGCGATCGTCGCCTGCACCGTCCGCTCCCACAACGACTTCCTGCTCATCGGTCCTGCCCCCTCGCGGTCATTGACGCCAGCGCGGATGCAGCTTAGAGCTTCCCGAGCTAGGCGGCCTCGCGCAGGGCCGCCAGCTCCGGCGACTCGGCCAGCTTCTTCAAGGCGCGCTGCTCGAGCTGGGAGGCCCGCTCGGCTGAGAACCCGAGCCGCCGCCCGATAGCGGTTAGCGTCTGGGGCTCCTCGCGACCGGTGCCGAAGCGCAGCGTCAGCACCGTCCGCTCTGTTTCGGGCAGCTGCGATATCGCGTGGTGCACGATTCGCTCGCGCTCGTGATCCCAGGCCGTCTCCTCGGGAGCCTCTGCGTCGGAGGGCAGCAGGTCGCCGAGCGCAGTGTCGCCGTCCTCGCCCACCTGCTGGTCGAGGCTGACGAGCGCGGCGCGCTGGTGGCGGACCTCCTCCACCTGCTCGATTGGCAGGCCTGTCTCCTGCGCCAGCTCTTCGATCGTGGGCTCGCGACCGAGGCGCACCGACAGCTCACGCTCGACGCGCCCAACCTTGCGCGAGCGCTGGGCGACGTGCACGGGCAGGCGGATCGTCCGGCCGGAGTTCTCAAGGCCGCGCTGGATCGCCTGGCGGATCCACAGGGTGGCGTAGGTGGAGAAGCGGAAGCCCTTGCGCCAATCGAACTTCTCGGTCGCGCGGATCAGGCCGAGCATGCCCTCCTGGACGAGATCCGCCAGCGGCAGGCCCTGGTTCTGGTAGCGCCTGGCATTCGATGCCACCAGGCGCAGGTTGGAGTTCACAAGCAGTTCCTTGGCGTGCAGGTCGCCGCGCTCGATGCGCTTGGCCAGGTCGATCTCTTGGGCCGGAGCGAGCAGCGGGTAGCGACGCGAGTGCGCGAGCAGCTGATCGACGGACTCGGGGATGAAGGTGTCCGGCGTCCCCAGGTCGACCTTGTCGATCGGGCTGTCCAGCCTCTCAGGTGCCGCGATCGGGGCGCCGTCGCCGACGGCGTCCGCGTCGCGCACGACACCCTCGGCGGGCGCCGCAGGGTCAAGGGTGGAGGTGGGGTTTGCTGGGGAGTCTGACATTAGCGTCCTTCTAATCCGATGCTTGGAGTCGGAATTATAGCCCGCGATAGTTGCGTTGTCAATTATTCTTATGGGCATGCCCGTGAGAATCTCGTTCGACACCTTGTACGGGCTTACCTGCCCGCCGGATCACAAAGTGGCGGCCCGGCACTAGCCTGAACCGGCGAGACGCCCGAAAAGATCTGTCGCATTCCCGACTTTCGCATCGGCCGGCCGCGAGATATGGCTGAGGCCGGCAGGGTAAGCTCGGCGAATGACCATAGATCTGTCGAGCCAGGTTGTCGCCGTCACGGGGGCGTCCTCCGGCATCGGCGAGGCCACAGCGCTCGCGTGCGCGCGCGCCGGGGCGGCCGTGGCGTTGGCCGCTCGTCGCGCCGAGCGCATCGGGGCCCTCGCCGAGCGCATCGTAGGGGAGGGGGGCCGAGCCGTCGCGCTGCCCACCGACGTGGGGGAGGAGGCCGAGGCCCGCGCGTTCGTCGAGCGGGCACACTCCGAGTTCGGGCGGCTGGACGTGCTCGTCAACAACGCCGGCGTGATGCTGCTCGGCCCGATCGAGAATGCCCCCACGGAGGAGTGGCGGCGGATGGTCCACGCGAACGTCTTCGGCGTGCTCTACTGCACGCACGCCGCCCTGCCGCTGATGCGCGGCCAGGGCTCCGGGCACATCGTGAACGTCAGCTCCGTGGCCGGGCGCGTGGCCAGGGCCGGCTCGGGCGTCTACAACCTCACGAAGTTCGGCGTCGGAGCGTTCTCGGAGTCGCTGCGCCAGGAGGCGGTGGGGATGGGCGTGCGCGTGACGCTGGTGGAGCCGGGTGCGGTGATGACCGAGCTGGCCGCACACAACCGCCCCGAGGTCCTCGAGGCGATGGCCAAGCGCTTCCAGGGCGTCACGCCGTTGGCCGCGCAGGACATCGCGGACGCGGTCCTCTACGCGATCAGCCAGCCGCCGAACGTGAGCGTCAACGAGATGCTCGTGCGGCCCAGCGGGCAGGCGGGCTAGGGCCCTGGGCCACCTGCACGCTCGTCGGATTCGGTCGCGCTCCTGCCTCTCAGCCGACGGCCTGGCCGTTGGCCGTCAGCGCCACGTCGATGTTCCCGCGGGTGGCGTTCGAATAGGGGCACACGCGGTGAGCCGCGCTCACCAGCTCGACCGCCTTCGCCGGATCGGCGATCGCGGGCAGGCTGACATCGAGCTCTACGGCGATAGCGAAGCCCCGCTCCTCGGTGGGAAGCAGCATCACCGAGGAATCGATCGCCACCTCGCCGGTCTCTTCCCGTTTGCGACGGGCCACGGTTGCCAGGGCGCCCTCGAAGCAGGCCGCGTATCCGATCGCGAACAGCTCCTCGGGGTTCGTGCCGCCGCCGTCCCCGCCGAGCTGCCTCGGCAGGCGTAGATCCACCTCGAGCGCGCCATCAGCGCTGCGGCCGTGGCCGTTCGTGCGACCGCCGGTCACGTGCGCCCGCGCGGTGTACAGAGCCTTCGCCATCGTCAGTCCTCCTGTCTTACCCTGGTCAGAGTCCAATGATCGGGTGTCGCCCCGCTCCGACCACCTGCCGGCACCGGGCGCCCGCTACCCGTGCGATCGGGCAGATCGATGTTCAAGAGGTCGCCGCCGACGTGATCGACCTGCAGCGTGGTGTGGTCCAGCCCGAAGCGCTCGTGCAGCATCGCCTCCATCCCGCGGCGGGCCGCGTGACAGTCGCTGTCGGCGCCGACCAGCACGTGCGCGGATAGGGCGGGGAAGCCGCTGGTGATTTCCCACACGTGCAGATCGTGGACCTCGACGACCCCGGGACGCTCCACGAGCGCCCGGCCTACCGCCTGCGGGTCGACTCCCTCCGGCGCGGCCTCCATGAAGACGCGACCCGCGGCCTTCACGAGCCCGTAGCCGGAGCGGACCATCAGCGCGGCGATCAACAGCGAGACCAGGGGATCGGCGCGCTGAAAGCCGGTGAGCAGTATCACCGCGGCGGCCAGCGCGGTGCCGATGAAGCCGTAGAGGTCGGCCAGGACGTGCTGGTAGCTGCCCTCGACGTTCAGGCTCTGTCGGTTCGCCCTCGCCAGCGTCCAGGTCGCCGCGATGTTCACGACGATGCCGATCAGCGCCATCGCGAGGATCAAGCCGCCGCGGACCTGGGGCGGAGCCAGCAGGCGGCGGATCGCGTCGTAGGTGATGAACGCGGCGAGGACGAGCAGTGTCACGCCGTTGGCCTGGGCGGAGAGAATCTCCAGGCGCTTGAAGCCGAAGGTCATCGCGCCCCTGGCCGGCCGGCGGGCCAGCCGTAGCGCGACCAGCGAGAAGCCGATCGCCGCGGCGTCGGTGAGCATGTGGGCGGCGTCCGAGAGCAGCGCGAGGGAGTGCGCGATGATCCCCGCCGGGATCTCGACAGCCATGAAGCCGAGGATCAGCGCGAGGGCGATGGCCAGCCTGCGGCCGTCGGTGTCGGATCGCACGCCGTGTGAGTGCCCGCCGGCATCGTGAGCCATCAGTTCACGATACGCCGCATCGGGCGCGCGGTCCCGAACAGGGCCCGGCGAGCGCCGCCACGCTCGCTGACTTGGCGGCGGCTGCCGAGCACTCGCCCGCCGCGATCAGGGGGCCCTGCGGCGAGCTGGGACCCTAGGCTCTAGCGATGGGGCAGGCAGCCGGAAGCGATCTGACGCCCACGCCGCGACGCACGACCCTCATCTCGATGGCCGCGGCCGGTCTGCTGGTGATGCTGAAGCTGGGAGTCGGCCTCGGGACCGGGAGCCTGGGGCTGATCTCCTCCGGGATCGAGTCGAGCGGCGATGTGATCGCCGCGACGCTGACGTTCTTCGCGGTGCGACTGGGCGGCCGGCCCGCCGACTCCGAGCACCCGTATGGCCATCGCCGGGCCGAGAACCTCGGCGCCCTCGGGGAGGCCGCGATCCTGCTCGTGGGCGCCCTACTCGTGAGCGTCGAGGCAATCAGGCATCTGCTCGCCGGCTCGCCGGCACCCGAAACGTCCTGGTACCAGTTCGCGGTGATCGCGGTCGCGCTGGTCGTCGATGCCAGCCGAGCGATCGTTTCCAGGACGGCGGCGCAACGCTACGGCAGCGCGGCGCTTCGCTCCAACGCCGTTCACTTCGCCGCCGACATGGTGGGCTCGCTGGTTGTGCTCACGGGCCTGCTCGCGGTGCGCGCCGGGCTCGCCCAGGGCGATTCCGTCGCCGCGCTGCTGGTGGCCGCCATCATCGTCGCCGCCGCCGTACGGCTGATCGCCGAGAACGCCAACGTCCTGATGGATCGCACGCCGGCGCAGGCGCAACGGGCAGCCGAGCGCGCCATCGCCGAACTCCGAGGGGACGTCGAGCTCAGCCGGCTGCGCCTGCGCGAGTCCGCCGGGCGCTACTTCGCTGACGTGGTCGTGACCGTGCCGCCCGGCCAGGCGGTGGTGGAGGGCCATCAGACCGCCGACCTGATCGAGGCGGCGGTGGAGAGGGCGCTGTCCGGCACCGACGTGGTGGTTCACGTCGAGCCCCGCCGCCGCGGGCTCGATCTGCGCGACCGCGTTCTGGCGATCGCCCTGGCGGAGCCGTTGGTCAGGGAGGCGCACGACATCACGATCTTCGAGCAGCACGGGTCGGCGAGCATCTCCCTGCATCTGAAGTTCCCGGCCGATCTCGACCTGCGGACCGCCCACGAGGTCGCCGAGCGCGTAGAGCAGGCGATCTGCGCCAGACCCGGCGTATCCGACGTGCAGACCCACCTCGAGCCGCTCGAGCGCAAGCTCGCAGCCCGTCCGGCCGATGCGAGCGCCGACCTCGACGCCGCGCGCGAGGTAGAGCGGCTCGTGCGCGAGCGCACGGGATCACGGCCGCACAGGGTGAAGCTGCTGTCGACCGACGCCGGCCGTATTCTGTTCGTCACCGTCGGCATGCCCCCGGGGGACTCCCTGACCGATGCTCACCGCGTGGCGGGCGAGCTCGAGGAGGATCTCCGTCGGCGGATCGCAGGCATCGCGGACGTGGTCGTACACACCGAGCCATAACCAGCGACGCGCGCCGGGCAGCATCGCCTCGGCCGGTCAGAGCCGGGCGGCGGCCTATCCTGTGCTCGAGCGCCCCGGCGTCGACCGCCGCGACCGGGAAGGATTGGCCATCGCTGGTGTCCTGATGGCCGATGTCCCCAAAAAACCACGGAGGAGCTGATCGTGACGTTTCATGCAGAAGGTCAAGCCAGGACGCGCTTCGCGCTCAAGGCCTCGATTCTGACCCTGGCCGTGGGCCTGCTCGCCCTGGCCGGATGCGGCAGCTCGAGTAGCACGAGCTCGTCCACGTCGGCTCCGGCGAGCGCTCCCACCACCGCGACGACATCCGGCTCGGGCGGCGCAGCACAGGCGCTGAGCCTCATCGCCAACGCCGAAGGCCAGCTGAAGTACGAAACGACCTCGTTGACCGCCAAGGCCGGCAAGGTCTCGATCGCCTTCAGGAACATGTCCTCGCTCCCCCACAACGTCACGGTCGCGTCCTCCTCGGGCGCGGTGGTGGGCGCGACGCCCACCTTCCAGGGCGGCTCAAGGACGCTCGTGCTCAGCCTCAAGACCGGCACCTACAAGTTCTACTGCACCGTTCCGGGTCACCGGGCGGCCGGCATGGAAGGCACGCTCACGGTCCAGTAGCGACAGTCACCGATACCGGGCGCACGCGCCACGCTTCCAGAACCGCGGCGCATGCCGCCGCCCACCTCAGTGCAGCTGGTGGACGAACGTGTAGATGACCATCAGGCTGACGAGGATCGCGAAGGCCCGTAGCGCCCACAGCCCGGCTGTGGCGCGTGCCCCGAGCGTGGCTCGGGGCACCGGGCGGGAGGTCTCCGCGACGAACTGGTCGCGCTCGAGGTCCATGATCAACTCGTCCTCGAAGCGCTCCTGGCGCTGCAGGTCCTGCTCGGGGACGCCCCGCTCGCGAGTTACCTTGTCCATGAGGTCAGGCCGCCCATCAGCCGACGAGGTGGATGGTCTGCAGGAAGGAGTCGATGCCGTACGCGGCTCCGCAGAGCCCGACGAACGCGATGATCGCGATCCCGACCGCGTTGGTCGTGCGCCCGTTCACCCAAGGGCCCATCAGGGCCCTGTCGTTGGCGAGCATCGCCATCAGAACGAGGCTCACCGGCAGCAGCACGGTCGCGAGCACGTTCGCGTTCAACGTGATCGAGAGCAGTGGTGCGCCGGGGATGAGGATGACTGCGGCGGCGATCAGCGCGACGCCGATGTTCGCGGCATAGAAGATCGCGGCGTTGCGCGGCGAGGTGTTGAAGCTGTGCGAGACCCCGATGCATTCGCCGGCGGCGTAGGCGGTGCTGGCGGAGATCGTGAGGATCGCAACGGCGCCGGCCTCGATGAGGCCGAGTGCGAACACGGCTCCGGCCGCACCGCCCGCGGCGTGCCTGAGCGCCCCGGGGAATCCCGCGCCGGCCAGCCCCTGGATGCCCGATCCGTTGTGAGCCAGCAGCGCCGCGCCCACGACGAGCGCGCCGACCCCGAAGATCGCCGCCAGCACAGCGCCGATCCCGGTGTCGTAGCGGCCATGCTTCAGGTCGCGCGGTGTCATGCCCTTGTCGGCGGAGGCGCTCTGCTGGAAGAAGATCATCCACGGCGTCACGGTCGCGCCGATCGTGGAGGCCAGCAGCAGCAGCAGCGTGTTCAGGCTTCCGCCGGGCAGGGGCGTGAAGCCGAGCGAGCCCGCGACCGCTCCCAGCTGCGGTTTGACGAGGATCGCCGCCAGCAGGAACAGGCCGTTGAAGAGGGCCATGCCGAGCACTACACGCTCCCAGCGCCAGTAGCGCCCACCGCCGATGGTGAACGCGACCAGCGCCAGCCCGAGTGCCACCGCGACGCCCGAGCCGAGGTGGAAATAGGCCAGTCCCACGCGGATGGCGACGAACTCCCCGACCAGGGTGACCAGGTTGGTGATCGCGAGATCGCCGGCCCCGAACCAGCCCCACGCCCGTCCGTAGCGCTGCAGTACGAGCTCGCCGAAGCCACGGTGGGTGACGGCTCCGATGCGCATGCTCATCTCCTGGCAGACGAAGGACATCGCGAACAGCAGCGGGATGAACGGCACGAAGAAGCCCAGCCCGTACTGCGCCCCATCGGATGTGTAGGCGATCATGCTCGGCCCGTCGTTCTCGCCGAGCATCGCGAGCATCCCGGGGCCCACGAGCAGCCACAGCAGGTGCCAGCGCTTACGGTGCCTGCGAGCGTGATGAACCCGCGAGCGGTCCAACGACCGGGCGACGTCCTCCTCGGTCAGGGGTGGGAGGGCGAGGCCGGGCCCGGCGGCAGCCTCACTCGTGGCCATCGGCAGCCTCTGTCCCGGCACCGACCGGGTGCCTGTCGGTTCGCGCGTCCAGTTCCACGCGCATGGCGTCGGCGAGCTGTCCGCCGATGGCGTGCTCATGCTCTCCGAAGAGGACGAACAGCGGACCGCCGAAGGGCTGGCGCTCGCGGATCTCGAAGCGGTCTCCGGGATGGATCCCGCAGCCCGCCAGGTAGCGCAGCATCTCGGGATCCGAGTCCGAGACACGCACGAACAGGCCCTCGTCGCCGGGCTGCAGGCTCTCCATGCTCTGGGTAGAGCGCTCTTCGAGCTGCAGGTCGGCGTCGGGTATGGGGTCGCCGTGGGGATCCACGGTGGGGTGCCCGAGCTTCGCCGATATCAAACTCTCGAGATCCTCGGACAGGACGTGCTCGAGGACCTCCGCCTCGGCGTGCACGCGATCCCAGGACATCCCCAGAGCGTCGGCCAGGTAGCTCTCGAGCAGGCGGTGGTGGCGAATCACCTCGAGCGCAATCCGTCGCCCGTCGCCGGTGAGGCGAACTCCCCGGTAGGGCACGTGGCTGATGAGCTCCAGATCGTCGAGCTTCTTGAGCATCGCCGAGACGGAGCCCGGCGTTATTCCCAGCCGCTCGGCCAGCGCATTGGTGGAGACCGGCTCGCTGCTGCGGGACTCCAGGGCGAAGATCGCCTTGCAGTAGTCCTCGACCGCAGGGGAGCGGAGCAGATCCTTGGAGGCCATGGAAAAAGAATATGGCACGCCAAAAGTTTAGTCAAGGCTAGAAGAAACATCGGTCACACACGCTCACCAACGGCCGCGCGGTGCCCCGCGGAGGGGACAGATCGGGACGTCGGGCCGGATCGCTTAGGGCTCTCCGGCGAGGCGCGTCGAGAACGCTCCTCCTGACGCGCGCAATGCCCCGGTGGCCGGGTCGAGGTCCGGCGCTGAACGGTTGGCTTTCGAAGATCCCGATCGACAGTCGTGCGCGGCATCGAGCTGACTCGCGCCGGCCGAAAGCCCTCCGCGACACGGGGATCGCGCTCGCTCAGTAGCTGCCGCCGGAGTCGTTCGTGCCGGTCTGGAGAGGGGTTGGGTGGCGTCTACTCGGCCCCGAGTTGGGGTTCCAGGCTTTTTTTTGCGACCTCAAGCATGCCCAGCGCGACCCACGGATACATCCCGGCCCGAACGCGAATTCCGACGTTGCCGTCGGGCCCGGCGACCTCGACGACGGTTATGACTCGGCCGATCTCATAGTTGCGGCCGAAGTCGGCTTCGATCGCGTCCATCTGCTCGGCGACTTCGTTCATCAGGCGCGTCCTCGCGTTGGGCGCCGTTGCATCGGGCTTGATGTCGTCATCTGCCATGTCGATCCTCCGTCTGAAGCAGGGCAGCCATGCTACGCGACTCTTACAGCTGGCCTCGCGACGTTGCTGCGTCCGAGGCCCGGGCGTTCAGCCAACGCTCGATAATGCATGTTATGTCAACCAAGGGGTCTCGCTCCCCGTAGACAGTGCAGCGTCGGGGTCCCATCGGCCTGCGACCTGTTTGTGCGGCTCCGGGCAGTGCGCTCCAGCGGCGGTGCGCGCCGTCGGAGCTCTCAGGATCGCTCGGCGAGCGCCCGGGCGCGCAGCAGGATCTCGTCGATCATCGGCTCGGTGAGCTTGCCGGTGAAGGTGTTCTGCTGGCTCGGGTGGTAGCAGCCGATCAGTGAATACGGCTGTCGGATCAGCTCGGCGCCGTGCGCGAAGCGCGGTCGCGGCCTCGGCGGCGAGGCGCCGGGCCCGGCTGACGAAGCCAGCAGACGCAGCGCAGCATCCCAGGCGAACGCACCCAGACACAGCACCACGCGTGCGTGGCGCAGCTGGAGCAGCTCGCGCACGCTCCAGGGCAGGCAGGCGTCGCGCTCGGCCGGTGTGGGACGGTTGGCGGGCGGCGCACAGCGCACCGCGGCGGTGATCCACACCTCGCGCAACGCCAGACCGTCGTCCCGGCGGCTGGACGTGGGCTGGTTGGCGAAGCCCGTGCGCCAGAGCGCGGCGAACAGGAAGTCCCCGGAGCGATCGCCCGTGAAGACGCGCCCGGTCCGGTTGGCACCGTGCGCTGCCGGGGCGAGCCCCAGCACGAACAGGCGCGCCGAGGGGTCGCCGAAGCCGGGTAGCGGCCGGCCCCAGTACTCCTCCCCGGCGAAGGCGGCGCGGCGCTCGCGCGCAACCTGCTCCCGCCACGCCACGAGCCGTGGGCAGCGCCGGCAGGCGGCGATCTCCTCGGCCAACGCCTGAAGCCGAATCTCACTATGCGATTCCACGAGCCAGTAGTAGCATCGCTTCCGAGATGTCGTTGTGGATTGTGATCCTGCTGCTTCTCGGCCTGATCAAGCTCCCGATCGCGGGACTCTTGATCTGGATGCCGTTCCGCGACGATGACGCCTTTGGCGCGCCGGAGGCCTCTGATTCCTCCGACGAGGACGGAGGCTCGAAGGCGCTCCCGGGAGGGCCGCTCAACCCTCATCCGCACCGGCCGCCGTCAGACCGCTGGCGTCCCCGGTCCCCGCGACGGGGCCCACACGGCTCCCCCTCGCCCGCTGCTACACGACGAGTGCGTACCCCGGCGGTGAGCAAGCGCCGCGTGGGGATAACCCACTGAGGTCGGGGGCAACAAGGGTGCCGTCACGGGCGACTGCCGGGCGCTGCCGCGATCGGCTGCGCTTCGGCAGAAGCCGCTAGCGGTTACGCTTGCGCTGGCGTCGTGCGGCCTTCGCTTTCGCGCGCCGCCTGCTCAGCCGGGAAGCCGAGTCGCGCCCAGAATCGGCCCCCGTCGTTCGGCCGTCCGTCGCCGGCGCCACTTTGTGCGCGTCACGCACGATCACGAACGCGATGCCGATCAGCAGCGCCATCGACGCTGTCAGCGCGAGGATGACGGTGGTCGAGGAGTTGGAGGTGGAGACGGATTGCGTCGGGTTGTTCGCGGGGGTCGTGGAGGTGGCTGAGGTCGCTCCCTGCGTGGCTTCGCTCAGCTTGCCGAAGGAGCTGCCCGCCCCAAATTCGGCGGCCGTCGCTGTCGGGGTCGCGGCGCCGACGGATGCCAGCGCGAGCATCGCACAGACACACAGAGCAGCCGCTCGGCGCCTCGTCCATACATGGCGGTGGCTTGCCACGCGGCGAGCATAGCGCCTGCGGCGTCCAGCGGCGGTTGCAGGAGCCGAGTGCGCGAGGGCTCGCACGCGGGCGTTCTGCAAGCCATAGAATGGCCACCGATGGCTCCCAAACAACGCCAGATCCGGATCGAGCAGCGAGGCTCCTTCGAGGCCATCCAGGCGCTCGAGCAGCGCTCGGATGAGGAACTCGAGAGCGAGACCAAATACAAGTCGGCGGCGCTGGCCATTCTCGGTTCGCGCGCCGCCGAGCGCTTCGACGCCGAGAAGGCGCGCGGGTACTTCCAGCGCGCCATCGCCGCCGCCCGACCGCAGGAGCGCATGCAGATCAGGCGCATGGCCGACGCGTCGCTCGCCCTGGCTGAACGCCGTCCGGATGACCTCAAGGAGGCCGTCGAGCGCCTTGGCCAGGAGCCTCCGAGCGGTCGTCAGATGTTTGCGCTGCGTGCGATGGGGCTGCTCCTCCCCCCCGCCTCCGCGGGGATTCTCGTGCGCCTACGCGGCATCGCGCTGATCCTCTTGCTGATCATCGTCCTGATCGCCCTCGGCCTCGGGCTCGTGGAGCTGATCTCGCTGCCCTTCGGCGGGATCGGGCTTGCGCCCGGCATCCTGCTCGGACTGCTGCTCGTGATTGCAGTCCTCGCTGTGGTGGCGGCCGTCGGGCGCCGTCGACGCGATCGTGCCAAGACCGCTGGGCGTGGGCAGATCTCCGATCGCTCCTCGCGGTCCTGACGGTCGGCGCCCGTCGCGGGCGCGCTCGTGAATACGCTTGTCCGGTGTCCGCGTCCATCTGCCTGATCGTCAACCCCGCGGCCGGTGGCGGCAGGGCCGGTCGCGTCGCCCCGGAGGTGGAGCGGGCGCTACGGGAGCAAGGGCTGACTGTTCGTCGCGCGGACACCCGCGATCTCGACCACGCTCGCGCGCTCGCCAGCGAGGCAGCGAGCGCGGGTGAGACTGTCGTCGCGCTGAGCGGGGACGGCACGATCGGCGTCGTGGCCGACGCGGTGCGAGCGGTCAAAGGGGCTGTGATGGGCGTGCTCCCGGGCGGACGGGGGAACGACCTGGCACGCGTGTTGGGCATCGGGGATGACGCGGCTGCCGCCTGTGCGACGATTGTCAACGGGATCCCGCGCCCGATCGACGTTGGCGAGGTCAGGAGCCTCGGGCTCGAGCACGCGACCCCCGAGGCACACGGGCGGACGTTCGTGGGCATCGCCTCCGCCGGCTTCGACAGCGACGCAAATCGCATCGCCAACGAAGCGCCCGCGCGGCTCGGCGGCCTCGTGTATGCCTACGGGGCGCTGCGTGCTCTGCTCTCGTGGCGTCCGGCTCGATTCGAGATCGAGCTCGACCCCCCCGGCGAGCGCCACTCGTTCACCGGCTACACAGTCGCCGCGGCCAACTCAAAGGCCTACGGCGGCGGGATGCTGTTGGCGCCCGACGCGCTGCTGGACGACGGCCTGCTCGACATCGTCGTGACCGAGCGCGTGGGCAGGCTGCGCTTCCTGACGAACCTGCCGAAGGTCTTCAAGGGCACCCACGTGCGCAACCGCTCGGTACACGTCTTTCGAGCCGCCGAGGTTGAGATCTCGGCAGACCGCCCGTTCACGATGTACGCCGACGGCGATCCGATTGGCGAGCTGCCGGTGCGCGTGCGCGCGTTGCGCGGCGCTGTAAGCGTGCTCGTACCCAAGGAGGGTGGGGGCCACTCGGCGTTCGGTACCCCCTCGTCGCCGGCCGCCCCCGGGCCCGCTGCGCGCGGTGCCTCGGCGGACGAGCCCCCGGCGAACGGATGATGGTGGGGACGCTGGCTCCCAAGCTCGCGCTGGCGCGGGCCGCGGGTGCGCTCTCGCGCCTGCGTGGCGGTGGCGCGACGAGCGTCCCGGGAAGGGTCCTCATGCGTCTGGACCGGGGCGCGATCGGAGCTCTAGGCGCCCGCCTACGACGCGGCAGCGTGCTGATCTCCGCGACGAACGGCAAGACCACGACCGCCGCGATGGCAGCCGGCATCCTCGAAGAGGCGGGTGTGCCGCTGGTCTACAACCAGGCCGGCGCCAACATGGCCGGCGGGATCGCCGCCACGCTGCTAGCCGCCACCCGTGCGCACGGGGGCATCGCCGGGGAGCTCGGGCTGTTCGAGGTCGACGAGCTGTGGCTGGGTGCCGTTGCCGAGCAGCTGCATCCGCGCGCGATCCTGCTGGGAAACCTGTTCCGCGACCAGCTCGACCGCTACGGCGAGCTGGAGACGATCGCCGACAGCTGGGAGCACACGTTGGGCGAGGACGCGGCCCGGCCGGTATCCGTCCCGGCACCGCAGGCGGGCGGGGAGTCCGCGCGACTCGTGCTGAACGCCGATGATCCGTTGATCGCCGACCTCGGCCGGGGGCGCTCGGGGGTGCTCTACTACGGCATCGAGGACGACTCGCTGGCGCTCCCCGGGATGGCACACGCCGCCGACGCGAAGCACTGCCGTCGCTGCGGCGCGCCCTACGTATTCGAGGCGATCTACCTCGGCCACCTCGGCCACTACCACTGCCCGCGCTGCGGCCGCAGCAGACCGGCGCCGGCGGTACTCGCCACGGGTGTGACGCTCCAGGGCGTGCGCGCGGCCCGGTTCACGCTGCGGACCCCCGTCGGCGAGGCGGACGTCGAGCTCGGGCTGCCCGGCCTTTACAACGTCTACAACGCGCTGGCCGCCGCCGCGCTCGCGACCGCGCTGGAGGTGCCGCTGCGGAGCATCGTGGCGGGACTTAACGGTGCGAAGGCCGCATTCGGGCGCGCCGAGATCGTGACGGTCAACCTCGCCGAGGGCCCGGCGGGCGTCGGGCCCGGGCAGCGCGCGGCGCGCGAGCTACGAATCCTGCTGGTCAAGAACCCGGCCGGTGCCAACGAGGTGCTGCGCACGCTCGCGCTCGAGCCCGGCGAGCACGATCTGCTGGGCGTGCTCAACGACGACATCGCCGACGGGCGGGACGTCTCCTGGGTCTGGGACGCCGACTTCGAGCTGCTGGCCGGCCGCGTGCGCCTTGCCACGTGCAGCGGAACGCGCGCCCCTGAGCTTGCGCTGCGGCTGAAGTACGCCGGGGTCGATCCCGCGCGCATACGGGTGCAGCCAGACCTCTCCCTCGCCCTGCGCGAGGCTGCCGCCGAGCGCCCGGACGGCGATGCCCCTCTATACGCGCTTCCGACCTACACCGCGATGCTCGCGCTACGCGAGCTGCTGGTGGCCCGGGGGGAGGCGAGCAGCGCATGGTCGTGAACGACACAGGGGATGCCCCTCTCGTGCCCGTCACAGAGCCGTCGGCGAAGGTCGTATGGCATGACCTCGAGTGCGGCGCCTATCGCGCGGATCTGCCGCTCTGGCGAGAGCTTGCCGACGAAGGCGGCGGTCCTGTGCTCGACGTCGGCGCCGGCAGCGGCCGGGTGACGCTCGACCTCGCCCGGGCGGGGCATCGCGTGACGGCGCTTGACCTCGACCGTGATCTGCTCGACGCCCTGATCGAGCGAGCCGGCGAGATCGAGGTGGAGACCGTCTGCGCGGACGCTCGCTCGTTCGAGCTCGCTCGGCATGACTTCGCTCTTTGCATCGTGCCGATGCTCACCATCCAGCTGCTCGGCGGCCCGGCACAGCGGATCGCGTTTCTGCGCGGTGCCCGCGCCCATCTGCGCCCCGGTGGAATGCTGGCCGCCACGATCGTGACCGCCCCCGAGCCCTTCGACTGCGCGGCCGGAGACGTCGGGCCTTCCGTCGAGGTCGCCGACGTCTCAGGGCATCTCTACTTCAGCCGCGCGACGCGTGTGAGCGTGCTCGAGCAGAGCATCGTCATCGAACGCGAGCGTCGGATCGTCCCGCTGGACGGACAGGGGACCACCGGCGGGCCTGCCGGGCCCTCGAGCGGCGATTCCCGGCAAGAGCTGGACGTGATCGAGCTCAATCGCGTCAGCTCAGCAACGCTCGAGCGCGAGGGGATCGAGGCGGGCCTTGATCGGTGTCCCGCCCGCGAGATCGCGCCCACCGCGGAGCATGTCGGGAACGTCGTGGTGATGCTTCGTGCCTGACGGCGCCACTGCACCCGGGGTCGCGTTGCGCGTGTGCGCGCTGTATCCGGACCTGATGAACATCTACGCTGACCGCGGCAACCTGCTCGTGCTCGAGCGCCGCTGCTCCTGGCGCGGCATCGCGTTCGATTTGCACCGCAGCGGGCTGGGCGAAGCGCTCGATGCGAACGCCCACGACATCTACTACCTGGGCGGCGGCCAGGACCGTGACCAGCGCCTGTGTGCGGAGGATCTGATCGAGACCAAGGCCGACGCGCTGCATGCGGCCGCGGCTCGCGGCGCGGTCGTGCTCGGGGTGTGCGGCGGCTACCAGCTGCTCGGGCGCTCCTACGCGCTCGAGCAGCAGGAGATCCCCGGCGTCGGCCTCGTCGACGTGCGCACGGTGCGCGAGCAGGGGCCACGGCTGATCGGCAACGTCGCCATCGAGGTGCAGCTCGACGGCGAGCCGGCACGTGTGCTCGCGGGTTTCGAGAACCACGGTGGGCGGACCTTCCTCGGCGAGGGCGAGCGGCCCCTCGGCCGCGTGTTGAAGGGAAACGGCAACGACGGGCGCAGCGGCATGGAGGGCGTGAGACGCGGCAACACGATCGGGACCTATCTGCACGGCCCCCTGCTGCCGAAGAACGCGTGGTTCGCCGACTGGCTGATCGCACGCGCGCTCGGCCTGGACCCGGGAGAGCTCGCCCCGCTGGACGACACGCTCGAGCGCGGTGCCCATCAGTGCGCGCGCCGCGCGGCGGGAGTGTGACGAGCGCCGCGTCCAGCTGTCACCGGCAGCCGATGAGCGATGGCCCCCACCCTGCTCGCGCGTGCGGGCGGGCGGGCCTAGAATCATCCCGTGGAGCTCTCCGAGTACCAGAAGCTCTCGCGCCGAACCGCCAAGTACCCGCGCGAGGCCTGGCTGGCCTACCCTGCGCTCGGCCTCGCCGGCGAGGCGGGTGAGGTCGCCGAGCACGCCAAGAAGGCGATCCGCGACGACGCCGGCGCGGTGAGCGATGAGCGGCGAGCAGCGATGGCCAAGGAGCTCGGCGATGTGCTCTGGTACGTGGCTCAGCTCGCGAGCGAGCTGGAGCTGGACCTGGATGAGATCGCGGCGGAGAACCTTCAGAAGCTGCTCTCCCGTCAGCGCCGGGGCGTGCTGTCCGGCAGCGGCGACGACCGCTAGGGGGCGACGCCGAAGCGGGCCAGTCGCTCCGCCAGGCGCGCCGGCACCAGGGCATGCACCCGCACGCCCTCGGGCGTGTCCTCACGAATGACCTCGCCGGCAACCTCGTGCAGCTCGGCAAGGCTCCCGCCCTCCGCGTAGGGCACGAGCAGCTCTACCGGGCGGAGCGTATGGGCGAGCTCGCGCTCGATGCGCCGGCCGAGCTCCTCCAGGCCCTCGCCCGTCGCGCCGCTCACCAGCACCGCGTCGGGGTGGCGCAGCCTCAGCTCGTCCCGAGTGATGCCCCGGGCGCCCCCGTTCGGCGCCTGGTCCTCATCGAGCAGGTCTACCTTGTTCAGGACCAAGAGCCGTGGCCGGTCGCCCGCACCGATCTCCTCGAGCGTCTGCTCCACCGCGCGCTGCATGATCGCGGCGTGCGCCTCGGGCACCGAGGCGTCCAGCACGTGTGCCAGCAGGTCGGCGCGACGGGTCTCCTCGAGCGTGGCCCCGAATGCGTCCACCAGCTGGTGGGGCAGCTTGCTGATGAAGCCGACCGTGTCGGTCAACAGGTACGGCCTGCCCCCCAGGCGCAGCGTACGCGTGGTCGGGTCGAGCGTGTTGAACAGCTGGTCGCGCACTCCGACGGCGGCCCCCGTGAGCGCGTTCAAGAGCGTCGACTTGCCGGCGTTCGTGTAGCCGACCAGGGCGATCGTCGGCAGGGCGGCCCGCTCGCGCTCGGCGCGTTGGACCGCGCGCGTACCTTTCACCTGCTCCAGCCGCCGGCGCAGCGTGGCGATCCGATCGCGGGCCAGGCGGCGGTCGGTCTCGATCTGCGTCTCCCCCGGGCCCCTCGTGCCGATTCCGCCCCCGAGCCGCTCGAGATGACTCCACAGGCCCCGCATCCGTGCCAGGTTGTATTCCAGCTGGGCGAGCTCCACCTGGAGCTTGCCCTCGGCGGTGCCGGCGTGGGCCGCGAAGATGTCGAGGATCACGGTCGTGCGGTCGACCACGGGCAGGCCGAGGGCCTCCTCGAGGTTGCGCTCCTGACGCGCGGTCAGCTCGTCGTCGCAGGCGATCAGGTTCGCGTCGCACGCATTCGCCGCCGCCCTCGCCTCCGTCACCTTTCCCGGGCCGAGGTAGGTGTTCGGATGGGGCTGCTCGCGCCGCTGGACCATCTCGCCGACGACCGCCACGCCCGCGGTGCGCAACAGCTCACCGAGCTCTGCGAGGTCGTCGCCCTCCCTCAGGGAGGCGATGCAGAACGCGCGCTGGCGCGCGCGCTGGGCCGGCGGGCCCCCGTTGCCTGCCGCGGTCAGCGCCATCGGGGTGACCGTCCTGCGGCCGTTGCGGCTCCTCTCCATCGAAGTTCCAGTCTAGAAGCCCCAGAGACCCCACCCGGGTCATGGCCGGCCGGGCAGCTCAACGCGCGATCTGCGGCTCAGCCCGTGATAGCCCCCATACGCCGGACCGCCTCCAGCACGCGATCGTCGGGTGCGGTGAGCGAGATGCGGAACCAGCCCTCCCCGGCAGGGCCGTATATGGCTCCGGGCGAGAGCACCACCGCGGCCCGCTCGAGCACGTGCTCGCAGTAGGCCTCAGAGCTCGGGAAGCCCTCCGGGACCGGCGCCCACACGTAGATCGTCGCGCGCGGGGGGCGCACGTCGACCCCGATTCCGCGTAGGGCGTCGCAGACGAGATCGCGGCGGCGCACGTACAGCGCGTTCATCGAGGTCACCTCCTCGTCGGCGTCGGGCGAGAGCGCGGCGACGGCCGCCAGCTGGATCGCCTCGAACAGCCCGGAGTCGATGTTCGTCTTCAGCCGCCAGTAGGTCTCGAGCGCCGCCGCGTTTCCGACGAGGACCGCGCAGCGCCAGCCGGTCATGTTGTAGCCCTTGGACAGCGAGAAGACCTCGACCCCGACCTCCTTGGCCCCGGGCGTGGCGAGGAACGACGGCGCGCGGTAGCCGTCGAAGGAGATCTCCGAATAGGAGTTGTCGTGGACGACGAGGATGTCGTAGGCGCGCGCGAACTCGACGACGCGCTCGAAGAAGCCGTCCGGAACGACCGCCCCGGTCGGGTTGTTCGGGTAGTTCAGGTACATCAGCTTCGCCCGTCTGGCGACGTCCTCCTCGATCGCGCCCAGGTCGGGGATGAAGCCGTGCTCGGGCTGCAGCGCCATCAGCACCGGCTCGGCACCCGCCAGCCATGGGCCGGCCGTGTAGACCGGGTAGCCGGGGTCGGCGGCTAGCGCGTAGTCGCCGGGGTCCAGGAACGCCAGGTTGAGGTTGAAGATCGCCTCCTTGGCCCCGATCGCCGGGATGATCTCCGTGTCGGGGTCAAGCGCCACGTCGAAGCGGCGCGCATAGAAGTCGCGCACGGCCCCACGGAAGTCCTCGCGCCCGCGGTTGGTCGGGTAGCGATGCGTCTCGGCCTCGGTCACGGCCTCGCGCATCGCCTCGACGACCAGGGCGGGCGTCGGGCGATCGGGGTCGCCGATCCCGAGGCTGATCACGTCCACTCCCGCGGCCCGCTTTGCCGCGATCTTGCGCTCGAGCTCGGCGAACGCATATGGCGGGATGCGCTCCAGGCGCTTACTCGGTCTCATCCGGCTCCTTTGGTGTCGATCGGTCTGATGCGCTCGTGGCGGCTCATGCGTCCTCGTGCAACTCCTTCAAGAACTCCTCGCTGAGGCGGCCCCCGAACACGGGCAGGGCCCAGCCTGACAGGTGTACGCGCAGATCCTCCCCCACCTCGACCTCGAGCTCGCCGCCGTCGAGTACGACCGTCACGCGGCTGGGGCCGGCGTCCGGGCGAGCTCCCCCGGCTCCCATCCTGGCGAGCACGTAGGCGACCGCCGCACCGGTCGCACCCGTTCCCGAGGACAGCGTCTCCCCCACCCCGCGCTCGAAGATGCGCGCGCGGACGCGGGCGGGCGGCCCCGACTCGAGCTCCGTATACCAGGAGACGTTGGTTCGGTTGGGGAAGTCTGGGTGGCCTTCGATGGGCGGGCCGGCGAGGCCGAGGTCCAGGGCCGCGAGGGTGGCCGCGTCCGCGACGGCGATCGCGCACTGCGGGTTTCCGATCGAGACGTGCCGGAAGCGCCAGGTCTGGAGCCCACCCTGCGGCTGTCCGGGCCCTGGGGCCTCCCGCGGCGAGCGTCCCCGGGCTTGGTCCTCGCGCTCGTAGGCAGCCTGCAGCTCGCCCAGCCCGTCGGGGGGGCCGGACGGAAAATCCTTCGAGCTCAACCGTGCCTGGCCCATTTCCACCCGGCATGTGTGGGGGCCGGTGATCTGCGGGCGGATGGTCCCGGCGACGGTCTTGATCGAGAACTCGTCCTCATCGGTCCAGCCACGTCGGCGCAGGTAGAGGATGGCCTCGCGCGCGCCGTTGCCGGAGAGCTCGGCCTCCGAGCCGTCGGGGTTGAAGATCCGCAGGTCGGCCACGTGCGTGCGGTCCTGCGGGCGCGAGAGCAACAGCACGCCGTCGGCGAACACGCCGAAGTGCCCCGCGCACAGGCGCCGGACGCGCGCGGGCGTGAGCTCGAACGGCAGCTCGTCGTGCTCGAGGATCAGATAGTCGTTGCCGAGGGCCTGCCACTTCTCGAACCTCATCCGTCACCGCTCCTGCACCTAGGACGCTGCGGGCGCCTTGAAGATCGAGTTCGCCGGGGCATCGGGCGCATGAGTCTAGTGTCAGGCGCCCGCCGGGAGGATCCCTTCGGCCGCGAGGATCTCTTCGGCCACCGAATGCGGGTCGCGGTCGCTTACGTCGATCATGTTCACGCCTGCGAGCTTTCGCATCCAGGTGAGCTGGCGCCGTGCGTAATTTCGCGTGCGGCGCTTCATCCGCTCCACGTCGTCGGCGAGCAGCTCGTCGAAGCCGAGCGCCTTGCGGGCCGTTTCCGACGCCCCGGCCGCGTGCGCCCGGCGCACCTCCTCGCGGGCGCCGGCCGCGAGAATCTCCTCCACGCGCGCGTCGATACGCGCGTAGAGGGCCTCGCGCCGCATCGTCAGCCCGGCCAGCAGGGTCGGGTGGCGGAGCTCCGGGCTCCACAGCTGCGAGCGCCCGTCCGCCGGCTCGAGCTCGCCGGCGTCGAGCAGCTCCAGCG
>Ga0209048_10000902_pt1 | contig 31439 bp, 23 predicted proteins | sample FrelakmetCRP12CR_FD_187146 | JGI IMG/M metagenome (GOLD analysis project Ga0209048, IMG submission 187146) | Freshwater lake sediment microbial communities from the University of Notre Dame, USA, for methane emissions studies - CRP12 CR (SPAdes)... | ecosystem: Environmental > Aquatic >...
CTCGTGGCGGCCGGCCTGGCGGCCGACTTCCCGCCGATCCGCTCGCTCGACCAGCGGCCCAACAACCTGCCGACCCAGCTGACCTCGTTCGTTGGCCGTGACCAGGACCTCGCGGCGACCCTCCTGCTCCTCGACGAGTCGCGCCTGCTCACGCTCACCGGTCCGGGCGGCATCGGCAAGACGCGCCTTGCGCTCCAGCTCGCCGCCGCGGCCGCGGACCGCTACCCCGACGGCGTCTGGTTCGTCGCGCTCGAGCCCGTCCGGGAAGCGGAGCTGGTACCGGGCACCATCGCCCACGCTGTCGGCCTGGCGGACAGCGGGGTCCGCCCGACCGTGGAGCTGCTGGTGGAGCACCTCGCGCCCCGGACCTGCCTGCTGGTCCTCGACAACTTCGAGCAGGTGATCGCCGCCGCCCCGCTTGCCGCGCAACTTCTCCGCGCGTGCCCGGGCCTCACGATCGTGGCAACCAGCCGGGGTGCTCTCCACGTGTCCGGGGAACAGGAGTATGCAGTGCCGGGCCTCCCGGCGCCGCCCGATCCCCGGCGTCTCTCGACCTTCGAGGTGGCCCGTCTCCCGGCCGACATCCGGGCCGCCGACCCGGCCAGGCTCGGCCAGTACGAAGCCGTGCGGCTCTTCGTTGCGCGGGCCGTGGCCGTGCGTGCCGACTTCCGCGTCACCAACGAGAATGCCCCGGCCGTCGCCGGGATCTGCGCCACGCTCCAGGGCCTGCCGCTCGCCATCGAGCTGGCCGCAGCCCGGGTCAAGATCCTCGCTCCGGACGCCATCCTGGAACGGCTCGAGCACCGCCTGGAGATTCTCGCGTCCGCTTCGCGCGACCTCCCCGAGCGGCAGCGGACGCTGCGCGGCGCGATCGCCTGGAGCCACGACCTCCTCGACGACGCCGGCCGACGCCTTCTCGCCCGGCTCTCCGTCTTCGTCGGCGGCTGTGACCTCCCGATGATCGAGCGAGTCTGCAATCCCGACGCCGAGCCCGGCGTCGACCTCCTGGACGTGCTCGCCACGCTCGTTGACCAGTCCCTCGTCCGCAGCGACGACGTCGCCGGCACGGCGCGCTTCTCGCTGCTCGAGACGATCCGGACCTACGCTGCCGAACGCCTTGACGCGTCCGGCGAGGGGCCGGCCATCCGGGATCGCCACCTCGCCGCGTACCTGGGCCTGGCGGAGCGTGCCGCCGCCGAGCTCTCCGGGGCCGGGCAACGGGCGTGGCTGGATCGGCTGGAGGTGGATGCCGACAACTTCAGGGCCGCCCTCGACCGCGCCGAGGCGATCCCCGACCCGGAGGCCGCGGTGCGGCTCGGCTTCGCGCTGTGGCGGTTCTGGCAGCAGCGCGGCTATCTCCGCGAGGGGCGGCGGCGGCTCACCGCCCTCGAGGCGCACGGCTGGGACCTGGCCCCGCGAACGCATGCGCGCCTGCTGGAGGCCCTCGGCGGCGTCGCGTACTGGCAGGCCGACGGCGCTGCTTCGCGCTTGTGGTACGAGGCGGCGCTCCAGATCTGGCGCACGCTCGGCGACAAGCGGGAGATCGCCAATGCACTCTACAACCTGGGCTCCTCGGATCTCCCGTGGTTGCGGCTGGGCGGCGAATCGCGCGAAACGGAGTCCTGGCGACGCGCCAAGGCGGACCTCGACGAGGCGCTGGAGAACTACGCGGCGATCGGCGACCGTCTCGGCCAGGGCAACGTCCTGTGGGGGATCGGCGGCCTCCACTATTTCGCCTCGGAGGTTGTGGAAGCGGAGCGCTGGTATGTCCGCTCGCTGGAGCACTTCCGGGCGGCGGGGAATCGCACCATGGAAGCCTGGGCACTCCACATGCTGGGCTCCGCGGTTCTCAAGCAGGGGCGCACGGAGAGCGCTGCGGACATGATGCGGCATGCTCTCCGCCACTTCCACGAGGCGGGCGACCTGTCGGGAATCACCCTGGTCCTGGACGACCTGTCCGCGGTTGCCGTCACCGACGGGGACCTGGAGCGCGCTGCGCGGCTGCGCGGCGCGGCCCGGCAGCTCACGCAGTCCACCGGCACGGAGCTGGCCGGCATTGTCGAGGAGGTGTTCGAGCAGGCGACCCGGCCCAACGCCCGGGTGGCCATGGAGGCCGGCGAGCGGGAGCGGCTGGAGCTCGAGGGCCGCAGCCTCGCGCTGGACACCGCGGTCGCATATGCCCTCGGCGAGGCAGATCCGTTCGGGCCCGGGGCGCGACCCGACGAGCGCTGACCAGCCCCGGCGGTCGGCCGGGCCGGCCTGCCACCCGGTACGATGGACGCCGCAGCCCGCTCCGTCGCCGTCGAGGAAGACGCCCATGGCCGAGCCGATCGTGCCCATCGTCCTGCGCCTGCCGATCAGCGCCGATTCAGCGACGCTCTGGGCCGCGCTCACCGTCCCCGAGCGCGTCATCGCCTGGTTCGCGACCGCGAGCCCGCTCGGCGCCGTGGGGGCGCCGTACACGCTCGACTTCGGCGATGGCAGCGTCGTGGACGGCGAGCTCCGCGAGCTCGTGCCCGGCCAGCGGTTCGCCTACAGCTGGCACTGGCGTGGCGCGCCCGCGGCGGAGACGACGCACGTTACATGGGAGGTGGAGCCGACCGCGGACGGGGGATCGGCCGTCGTCCTGCGGCACGCCGGCTGGGCGGAGGCGGGCCTCGGCGAGAGCGCCCGCGACGACCATCGCGACGCCTGGCAGGAATACCTGGAGGCGCTCGGCGAGCTCCTGTCCGGGGGGGCGTGACCGCGGCGCTGCGGCGCTACGCGCGGAGCTTCACCGGCTTCGAGCGCGACGCCCGAATCTTCCTGCTCGTCACGCTGGTATACGGCATCACGCTCAGCCTCTGGTGGGTCGATTTCAACCTGTACCTGGCGTCGCTCCGCTTCGACGCCGCGTTCATCGGCCTCGTCTTCACCGCCAGCTCGGCAGCAGGAGCCGTCGCGGCGTTCCCGGCGAGCATGCTTTCAGATCGGATCGGGCGGCGGCTCGTGCTCGTCTTCGCCACGGGAACATGCGCGGTCGGGATCCTCGGCGTGCTCCTGGTCGGCTCGTCGCCGGCGGTCATCGTCTGCGCCGCGCTCATCGGCGCGGCGAACCAGGCGTTCTTCGTGGTCCAGTCGCCATTTCTCGCGGAGCACAGCCATGCGGAGCACCGGAGCGAGCTGTTCTCGTTGCAGGGCGCGATCTCGACCGGCGTGAACGTCGTGGCGGCGCTGGCCGGGGGCGCGATCGCCGTGCTGGCGGCCCGCCTGGGCGGCTTCTCGAGTGGCGATCCCGCGGCATACCGCGTCCTGCTCGTGCTGATGCTCGTCGCCGCGCTGATCGCCACGACGATCCTGCTGGCCGTGCGCGATGACCGGCCCCGGCCGCGGCGTCGCGACTGGCGAACGCTGGAGGGGCGGCCCGGGTTCCCGTGGAGCGGCGAGCCGCTGGCCGCGCGGCCCGACCTGCGCAGCCACCGGCCGGCGATCCGGATCGGGCTGCCGCACATTGCCGATCCCGGCACATTCATGCGGCTCATCCTGCCCGGGTTCCTGATCTCACTGGGGGCCGGCCAGGTGATCCCGTTCCTCAACCTGTTCGTGCAGGGCAAGTTCGGGCTGGATCTCGCCTCGCTCAACGCGGTCTTCGCGCTGACCAGCCTGGGGACCACGCTGGCGATCCTCTTCCAGCCGGCGCTGGCCCGGCGGGTGGGCAAGATCGGCTCGGTCGTGCTCGTCCAGGCCGCCAGCATCCCGTTCCTCGCCGTGCTGGGATTCAGCCCGATCCTGTGGACCGTGATCGGCGCGATGGCCGTCCGCAACTCGCTGATGAACGCCGGCAACCCGATCTTCAACGCGTTCGCGATGGAGCGTCTTCGGCCCGGCGAGCGCGCCACCTACGCGGCCGCGGCGAGCCTCGCCTGGTCGCTGGGCTGGGTGATCGCGGGCCCGTGGTACAGCCTCCTCCAGGCGACATTGGGCTTCACGGCGGGATACGCAATCAACTTCGTCACGATCATCATCCTCTACTCGCTCGGCACGTTCCTCGTCTGGGCGTGGTTCCACGACGCCGAGTCCGGACCGGTCGGGGCACGCGCCCCCGAACACGCCTGAGCCTGCCAGGCGGCTCCGCGGGCGGGTATCGGCGGCGCCGACCAACGCTCGCTCGCCCCGCTGCCCACGCGGCGCCCGCCCGACCCGGTGCCGACCCGCTATCCTCAGGGGCATGCCCAAGGCCAAGCCCATGCTCGAGAAGTCCGGCATCCCGCGCAATCCGGGGCGTCACGACCTGGGCATGCGGGCAGCCCTCCTCTTCCCGTCGCGGGAGATCGTCGAGCGCTTCTACGTTCCGCTCATCTACACGGCCTGCCGAACCTGCTATTCCGAGCTGGAACCGGCCGAGATCTTCCGGCGGGCGGAGGCCGGCGAGATCGACCGCGCGAAGATGCAGAAACTGATCAGCGGCGTGGTCGAATCAGGGCATGGCAGCACGATCGAGCACGTCGTCTTCACGTTCGGGATCAGCGGGGTGAGCCGAACGCTGTCGCACCAGCTGGTCCGGCACCGCGCGGGGGTGGCGTTCGATCAGCAGAGCCAGCGCTACGTGAAGTTCAGCGGGGCCGCAACCATGCTGCCCGAGACGCTCGCGGAGGCGGATCCCGACCTGCGCGCCCGCTACGAGGCGCAGGTCGACGGTGCCCTGGACCTGTACGGCGATCTCCTGGCGGCCGGGATCCCGGGCGAGGATGCCCGTTTCGTCTTCCCCAACGCGACCCGTACGAACCTCGTCATGACCGCGAACCTGCGGGCGCTCATCCACATGTCGGGACTCCGGCTCTGCACGATGGCGCAGTGGGAGATCCGGCGCCTCTTCCAGTTGATCCGCCACGAGGTCTTCGCGGTCAGCCCGTTCCTGGGCAGCTTCCTGGCCCCAAAGTGCGTCCCGCTTGGGTACTGCGACGAGATGGGCAACCGGGACGAGCATTGCCCGATCCGACCGCACCGGGACTCTGTCCTGGGCGCCTGGGCAGACAAGGCGAAGGCGGCCCGGGCCGGCGGCCGCGACCTCACCCTGGCCGATGGTTGACTTGGACCGACTGGACCTCCGACCCGGCATGGCACTCCACCTCCAGTTCGACCGGATCCTGCCGGGTGCACAGGTCGGCCCGCACCGGAACGGGATGGAGACGATCGTCTACCTGGCGGCGGGCGAGATCACCTTCGAACACGGGCTGGGCCTGAGCCGGCACGTCGTCGTCCGAGCGGGTGATGTCCTGTACGAGGCGCCGTTCGATGAGCACCTGGTCCGCAACGACGGCGCGATCGATGCCCTGGCGCTGCGAGCTGCGGTCGACGTGGATCCGGAGTGCCCCGTGGACGACCAGCCCTCGTGGCGTTCAAGGCCGGGCGAGCCGGTCCGGCGGCGCGAGGGAGCACGGCTGCTCGAGGCGCCCGGCCTCCGGCATCGCGTGCTCATGGAGCCCGGGGATTTCGGGACGCACAACTTCAGCGTCGCCGAGGTCGAGCTGGACGCCGGCGCCACCACCGGCTGGCACCGCCATCTCGCATCGGAGCACGTGGTCGTCGTGCTGGAAGGGCGCGGAACCGTCCGAATCGGGTCGCTGGAGGAAACGCTGGAGCCGCTCAAGGGAGTCTGGGTGGCGATGGGCCTCCCGCACGCGATCGTGAACACGGGGCGGACGCGGCTCCGCTACTTCCTGTGCGCAACGCCGGCGGCCGACCCGCTCACTGATCGCGACAACCTGGAACCTCCGACCTGACGGAACCTCCGACCCGTCGGCCGGGTGACCGTCGCGGCGCGGGCGCGACGGTCGGAACGTGGCGTGGCCGCCGCAAACGTGGCGTGGCCGCCGCGAACGTGCCTGGCCGCGGACGCAGCAGCGCCCAGAGGAACCACATCCGAGGAAGCGGCCTTGATGCAATCGCAGCGCAACCTCAGAGGGAGAGCGGCCGGGATTGCTCCCGATCGCCTCGCCGTGACCCGTTGATGTGATCGCCGGGTCGTCGGCTGTCGCGGCCCCTCCGGGCGGGAACATCATCGCGCGGCCGCTCCGCGGCGGCAACCGGGTTATCCACGAAGTTCGCGGCGAGGGCGCTGGGCCTGTCCACCGTTTGGGGGACGCTGTGGACGCCGTGTGGACGACCGCCACCCGCGGTGAGGCCTGCCCACCGACACGGGCAGGGCCACGCCCTCAGCCGCCGATCACGAACATCTCGACGCGGGGCAGATTCGCGGTCTCGGCGCTGCGGAGATCCGAGTACCGGTCGGCGCGCCCGCCCCACGCGGCCCGAATCCGTGCCTCCATCTCGGCATCGTCGGCGCCGCCCCGGAGCGGCGCTCGCAGGTCCGTGCCGCGCGCCGCAAAGAGGCAGGTGAAGAGCTGGCCCTCCGCCGAGAGCCGCGCGCGGGTGCAGGCTCCGCAGAAGGGTGCCGTCACCGATGCGATCACCCCGACCTCGCCGGCCCCGTCGCGGTAGCGGAAGCGGGTGGCGACCTCACCGGGATAGCCGGCCGGCAGCGCCTGGAGCGGGAATGCCGCGTCGACGAGCGCAATGATCTCCGCCCCGGGGACGACATCGTCCATCCGCCAGCCGTTCGCGGTCCCCACGTCCATGTACTCGATGTAGCGGAGGATGAGGCCGGACTCGCGCGCCCAGCGTGCCATCGGGACGATCGAGGCCTCGTTGCTGCCGCGCCGCACGACCATGTTGACCTTGACCGGCGCCAGGCCAGCTTCCTGGGCGGCGGCGATTCCGTCGAGCACCCGGGTCACCGGCATGTCGGCGCCACTCATGGCCCGGAAGACCACGTCGTCGAGTGAGTCCAGGCTGACGGTGATCCGGTTCAGGCCGGCATCGGCGAGCGGCGCAGCGAGCGTTCGCAAGGCGGAGCCGTTCGTCGTGAGGGTGAGGTCGCGCAAGCCCTGGATCGCGGCGAGCTGGCGGACGAGGTCCGGCAGGTCCCGGCGGACGGTGGGCTCGCCGCCCGTGATCCGCAGCTTCTCCACGCCGAGCCGGACGAAGAGGGCCGCCAGCCGGACGATCTCCTCGTAGCGCAGGATCTGCGACCGGGGCAGAAACCCGTAATCGCGGCCGAAGATCTCCGCGGGCATGCAGTACGTGCAGCGGAAGTTGCAGCGGTCGGTCACCGAGATCCGCAGGTCGCGCAGTCGCCGGCCCAACTGGTCGCGCGGCGGTCCGTCGGACGGTCGGGGGCGCAGATCCGGCGTCGTGTCGCTCATGGCCCGGACATCGTAGCCGCCTCCCCGCAGGGAGGCTGTGGACGGCGTGTCCGCGCACCGGGCCGGTGCCGTGGCGCACCGGAGGGGACCCCGGGGGTACCACCGCCGGTGCCACGTGGTACCACTAGTCAACTCCACCGCACCGCTCCCGGCCCCTAGCATCCGCATCAGGTGAGAGGACCCACCCCGATCAAACGACCGCAAAGGGGACCGCGCAGCTATGGCGACGACCGAATCGCGATCCGGCTTCCGGCTCCCGTGGAGCGCGGATCGGACAGCGTCCCGCGATGCCTCCGAGGAGCACCCCGAGGGCGAACTTCAGACCGACGGTGCCGAGCCCTCCGCATCCGCGGATGAGATGAGCACGGCCGTTGGGCCCACGTCCGATTCCACCGCCGACCCGGCGACGGCGGTCGCAGCCGGTACCGTGGAGGCCGTGGCCCCCGGCCCGGACGACGCTCCGATCGCGGGCCCCGCCCCGACGAGGCGGCCCACGAAGTTCATTGCCGACCTGGCGCATGCCATGCAGGCCGCTGCCGAGCAGGCCCGCGCAGCGACGCTGGAGCAGTTCCGGATCGAGGGATCCACGTACGTCGAGCATATCCAGGCGCGTTCGGTTGCCCACGCCGACTCCCTGCGCCGGCGCGCGGAAGAGGACGTCGCCAGCATCAAGGAGTGGTCGAAGACGGAGATTGCCCGGATCCGGGAAGAGACCGAGGGTCGGATCGCGGGTCGCCGCGGCCAGCTCGACGGGCAGCTGAAGCGGTACGCCGCGCTCGGGGAGCAGGACGTCGCCAGGATCGAAGGCCAGATCGTTGCGTTCGAGGCGGAGATGGCCTCCTTCTTCGACGAGCTGCTCGCCGAGACGGACCTCACCATCCTCGCCGCGCGCGCCCAGCAGATGCCCGAGGCGCCTGCCTTCGACGAGCTGGACGACTCCGCGTTCGCCGCGCTCATGGTCGAGCCCGCGGTCGGGATCCCGGTGGCCGATTCGGAGTCCAGCCCCCAGCCGGGGCCGACGGCGGTCCCGGCGGCCGAGTCGGAGCCGATCACCGGTCCCGCGGAAGCCCAGACGCCGTCATCGACCGACCTGTCGTTCGACCGCGACGCCGCGATGTCGGCGATCAAGGCGGCCGCCCAGGCCGCAGCCTCCGTCGAGGTCGCGACTGCCGAAGCCGCGCGAGCCGAGGCGGCCGCCGACCGCGCCGAATTCGCCGCCGGCCACGAGGCGGACGAGCTCGATGTCGCGCCGCCACCCGGACCCGACGACGACGCTCCGGAGCGCGACCCGCGCCTCGCGATGCTGGGGTTGACGCCCGACTTCGCAGCGGCGGAGGCCGACGCCGCGGAAGCGGCCGCGGCAGAGATCTCTGAGCTCGACGAGGGGAACCTCGCCGCCCGCCTGGCCGACCTCGTCCCGTCGTCGACGCTCGGCGCCCCGGCCGACGGGCGCCCGGCCGCACCTCTGGTCTCCACCCAGGTCGTGGTCACCGGCCTCGTCAGCGTGGCGAGCATCGCGAGCTTCAAGCGCCACCTCGGCCGGCAGGCTGGGGTGCGCCACGTGGGCGTCTCGTCCGGGCCGGAGGGTGAGTTCCTGTTCACCGTCCAGCACGAAGCCGAGGTCGCCCTCCGCGACCTGATCCCGACGCTTCCCGGCTTCCAGGCCCGGGTCACCGGCGGCGGTGACGGGATCGTGACCGCGAGCGCCCGCGACCCCGAGGACTGAGCAGCCCGTCCCGCACGACGAAAGGACCCGCAAGGATGGCCCGTCCCGCGATCGCGATCGCATTGCCCCCCGAAGAGCAGCAGCACGTGGCCGACGCGCTGCGCGCGGCCGACTTCGAGCCGGTCGCCGTGGGGGGCCCGGACAACCTCGAGGCGCTCCTCGCGAGTCGCCACGACGTCGCCGTGGCGATCCTCGATGGCGAGAGCGACTTCGACGAATCGCTCGACTACTACGGGCTCCTCCACGAGCCGGGGCGGGACATCCCGGCCCTCATGATCGTCTCGCCGCGCACGCTCGACCGGCTGGCCGGTGCAGCCGGGCGCGCCGGCGCGCACGACGAGTACTTCACGCGACCCTACTCGCCGGAGTCGCTCCGCTGGCGCGTCGAGGCGATGCTGATTCGCCAGATGACCGTGGACGACGGCAGCGGCGCGGTGATCCAGTCGGGCCCGCTGTCGGCCGGCGACTGGTCGCGGCGGGGCTCGTTGCTGAGCGTCTTCAACCCGAAGGGCGGGGTGGGCAAGACGACGATCGCCGTCAACCTGGCGGCTTCGCTCGTGGTGATGGGCCGGAAGGTCCTGCTCGTGGACGCGGACACCGTGACGGGCCACATCGCGAGCTCGCTCGGCCTGGAGCACGTCCGCACGCTCGTCGATTCGCTCGCCGATGCCCGCGAGGGCGCGCCAGGGGTCGCCCCCGAGACGCTGGAGGAGCTGGTCGCCGCCCACCCGTCCGGCCTGAAGGTGCTCTTCCTTTCGTCGAGCCCACTCAAGGCGGGCAACCTCGACCCGGTTGCCGTCGCGGACGCGATCGAGGCAGCGCGCCGCTCCTTTGACGTCATCGTCGTGGACCTCCACCCCGACTACGACGTGCTGAACAGGGCGATCTTCGGCCGCTCGGACCGGATCCTGGTTCCCGTGACGCCGGACGTGCCTGCCATCCGCGCCGCCGTCCAGCTGTGCGACGTGGGCACCGAGCTGGGCTTTCGCGACAAGCTGGCGCTCGTCATCAACCGCGTCAACAGCGGCGTGAGCGTGGCCGACATGGAGCGCACCGTGGGGATGCCGGCGTTTGCCATGATCCGCTCGGCCGGGCTCCAGCTGGTCAAGGCCGCCAACGAGGGCCGCACCGTGATCGACCTCTTCCCGGCCGAGAAGGTCTCCGGTGATTTCCGGGTCCTGGCCGAGCGCGTGGTCGGGATGCCCCGCGCGAAGGAGCCCAGCCGCGCGTCTATCCGCGGCCTCTTCGGGCGGAAGGAACCCGTGCGGACGGCCTGAAGGCCGGTCCGACGCTCAGCCGGTCGAGCCGGCCGGCCCGACCGGCCCGACCGGTTCGACAGGCCCGACCGGTCCGACAGGCAGCCGCTCGCGCGCAGCCGCAACCTGGGACCGATCAACCTGCTCGACGCCGCGCAGGTACGAGCGGTTGACCAGCGCGACATCGACCGCCGGATCGCCGAGCCGGACGTCGCCGGACAGCGCGACCGCGTTCGTCACCGGAAAGAAGAGATCAGGGCCCCGATCCATCAGCCGGTCGGGCTCGGATCCGGGGTGGAGAAACACCGTGCCGATCACCCGGTAGGGCGGCAGCTCCAGGACCACGTCGTAGGCAACCTTGTTCCTTCGAAACGCGGCCTTCTCGGCGTCATTCTGGGGTGGCAGGGTCAGCTCACCTGCCAGGACCACGATCAGGTCGTAGGGATCCACCTTCTGGAGGCCGGGCGCCGGCTGAAGGTCGGCCACGGCGTCCAGGGTCGACCAGGCCATGTTCCCGATGGGGATGGCCTCACGCCGGTTCAGGATGTCCAGCAGCCGCCCGTCCAGCTCCATGAGCCCGACGAGCCGCCAGTCCTCGGTCAGCCCCTCGAAGGGGACGCCCGTGCGAGCGCGAGCGCCCTCGCCCGCGCCGGCCGGTCGGACCGGCGCGGCCTTCGCCTTCGCTGCGCCACCGCGGCGATGGAACCCGAACGGCATTCTCTCAGTCCTCCGCCCGGCCCGAGTGCTCGCGGATCGTGTCCACCACGGCCGCGTCCGCCAGGGTGCTGGTGTCGCCCAGGGTCCGGCCCTCGGCGATGTCCCGCAGGAGCCGGCGCATGATCTTCCCGGAGCGCGTCTTGGGCAGGTCCGGCGTGAACAGGAGGAACTTCGGACGCGCGATCGGCCCGATCACATAGGCCACGTGCTCGCGGAGCTGGACGGCGAGCGCGTCCGACGGCGGCTGGCCGGCTTTGAGCGTGACGAAGGCGAAGATCGCCTGGCCGGATACGTCATCCGTCTTGCCAACCACGGCCGCTTCGGCGACGGAGGGATGGTCCACGAGCGCCGACTCGACTTCGATCGTGGAGAGCCGGTGGCCGGCCACGTTCATGACGTCGTCGACCCGGCCAAGGAGCCAGAAGTACCCGTCCTCGTCGCGTTTCGCGCCGTCGCCGGCGAAGTACATCCCCGGGAAGCGACCCCAGTATGTCTGGTGGTAGCGCTCCGGGTCCCCGTAGATTCCGCGCAGCATGGACGGCCACGGCCGCGTCAGGACCAGGTAGCCGCCGCCGCCCTTCGCGACCGGGTTGCCGGCGCCGTCGACGATCGCCGCCCCGATCCCGGGCATCGGGAACGTCGCCGAACCGGGTTTCGTGGTCGTCACGCCGGGCAGCGGGCTGATCAGGATGCTCCCGGTCTCCGTCTGCCACCAGGTGTCGACGATTGGGGCCCTGCCCCCGCCGATGTGCTCGCGGTACCAGAGCCAGGCCTCCGGGTTGATCGGCTCGCCAACCGACCCGAGGAGCCGCAGCGAGCCCAGGTCGTGCTTCCGGGGGAAGGCCTCGCCCTGCTTCATGAAGGTGCGGATCGCGGTCGGCGCGGTGTACAGGATGGTGACCTTGTAGTCCTCGACGATCTGCCACCAGCGATCCCAGTCCGGCGTGTCCGGGGCGCCCTCATAGAGGATGCTCGTGGTGGCGTTGGCCAGCGGGCCGTAGACGATGTAGCTGTGGCCGGTGACCCAGCCGATGTCGGCCGCGCACCAGTAGACGTCGTCCGGCTTGATGTCGAAGACGGCCGCGTGGGTGAAGCTGCAGCCCAACAGGTAGCCCGCCGACGTGTGAATGATGCCTTTCGGCTTTGCCGTCGTCCCGGACGTGTAGAGCAGGAAGAGCATCTGCTCCGATTCGACGGGCACCGGGTCGCAGTGGTCCGACTGGCGACCCACCAGCTCGCCCCACCAGTGGTCGCGGCCTTCGACCATGTGGGCGCCTTCACCGAATCGGTTGACCACGATCACGTGGCGGATCGACGGCGTCGAAACGACGGCTTCGTCGGCGTGATGCTTGAGGCCCACCCGGTGGCCGCGCCGCCAGCCGCCATCGGCCGTGACCAGCACCTTCGCCTGCGCGTCGTTGATCCGGTCGGAGAGCGAATCCGCGCTGAAACCGCCGAAGATGACGGTGTGTGCGGCGCCCAGCTTGGCGCAGGCAAGCATGGAGATCGGCAGCTCCGGGACCATCGGGAGATAGATCGCCACGCGGTCGCCGCGGCGCACACCCAGCTCCCGGAGCGCGTTCGCCGCCCGGTTGACCTCGCGTTGCAGGTCGCGGTACGTCAACGTTCGGGTATCGCCCGGCTCGCCGATCCAGTGGTAGGCCACCTTGTCCCCAAGGCCGCGCTCCACGTGCCGGTCCACGCAGTTGTAGGCGACGTTGAGCTCGCCGCCCACGAACCACCGCGCGAACGGCAGGTTCCACTCCAGGGTTGCCCCGAACTCGGTGAACCAGCTGAGCCGCTCACGCGCCTGGCGAGCCCAGAACGCCTCGAAGTCGGCGTCCGCCTCCTGGTACAGCGCAGCGGACGCATTCGCCGTGGCGGCGAAACCGGGGTCGGGTGCGAAGGTCCGCTGTTCGCGCAGGAGTGCCTCGATCTCGGGGGCGCGGGTCGGATCGAAACTCACGCTGCGGCACCTCCGGGACTGCGTCGAACGGCGACGCTGGTCGCGACCTGATGATACGCGTCCCTCACGTGAACTCCGCGCCTGACTCCGCGCCATCCGAATCCGCGGCCGGAATCGGGAGCTGCGCGTCCAGCTGCAGGCGCTGCGAGGTCGCGAGGCGGATTCCGTCGCGGACGAACGCCTCCAGGACCCGGCGCCGGAATTCGCCTGCGACGGCCCACTGCGCGCCCGGACTGACTGCGAACGAGACGAGGATCGGGATCCCCGGGTCGACCACCGGTTCCACCCGGAGGACGACGGGCGTCTCGATCAGCCGCGGAGCCCAGGCCAGATCCGCGGCGAATGCCTCACCGACAGCGTTGATGACGGCCGTCGCCCTGGCGATGTCCGTTCCGTAGGCGACCACGAACCGTTCGTTGACCTTGGCGAACCCGCGGGTGAAGTTGGAGGCAACCAGGATCTCGCCATTCGGAACCGAATGGACCGTCCCGTCCGCGTCGCGGATCACGGTGCGCCGGAAGCCCACCTCCTCCACGGTGCCACGGACGCCGGCGATCGCGACGACGTCGCCGACGCCGTAGGGGTTCTCGCCCAGGATCAGCATGCCGTTCAGGTAGTCGCGCACGAGCTGCTGGGTGCCAAACCCGATCGCGCCGCCGATGGCGACGCCGAAGCCCACGCCCAGGCCGCCGATCGCGGCCCAGACCGACGGCAGGAAGACCGAGACGATGACGATCGCGATGACCAAGATGGCGAACCAGCGGACCAATCGGAGGCCGACGGCAGCCACGGTCTCCAGGCGCCGGCGCCGCTCCGCGGTCCGGATCGCCTGCTGCTCGACGTCGAGCTCCGCCTCTCCGGGCAATGGGGCGACGGCAGCCCGGGCGATGAACGTCCGGACCATGCGGGCCAGCACGCGGTATCCGAGCCAGGCCACCCCGACGGCGATCGCCACGATGAGCGCGTTGCCCGCCGAAACGAGGAGGAACGAGCCCAGCCGGTCGATCAGGTCCTGCATCGCGGGCTGACTCTACCGCAGGTGCCCCCGGTGCTGCGCGGCTGGTGGGGCGCCCGGAGCGCGGATCCTCGCGGCCGGCCTCGGCCAGCCGGCGGCCATGCGCGGAGCGCGCGTACGGGTCAGCCCGCAGTGCCGCCCAGCCGAATCGAGATCGCGCCGGCCGCGGCACGCGCCTCCGCCGCCAGCTCGACAACCCGGGCCGGGGTGATCCGGTACGCGGGGCCCCAGATGTTCACGGACGCGATGACCCGGCCCCTCGCATCGCGGACCGACGCCGCCACGGCGTTCTGGCCGGGCTCCCACTCCGAGAACGCGGTCGCGAAGCCACGCCGCCGGACGCGGGCCAGCTCCTCGAGAAGCGGCTCGAGTTCGGTGATCGTGCGGTCCGTGCAGGGCGCCAGGCCCTTCCGGACGAGGCGCAGGATGTCGCGCTCTGGCAGCGCCGCCAGGAGGACCTTGCCAGACGCCACGCAATGGAGCGGCGTGGACCGCCCCGTCCAGTCGGCGCAGGCGACCATGTTTGGCCCGTCCACCTGGGCCACCGTCAGGCAGCGATCGCCGTCGAGGACCGCCAGGCTGACAGTCTCGCGGGTCGCCCGCGCCAGTCGCTCCAGGTCCGCCCGCGCGAGCGTCCGGAGGTCGAGCGTCCGCTCGGCGCGCTCAGCGAGCCGGATCACCACGAGGCCCAGCCGGTACTTGCCGGATTCCTCGTCCTGCTCCACGAGCCCGCGTCGCTGGAGCGTGGCGAGGAGCCGGGAGGCGGTGCTCTTGTGGAGCCCGAGCGTGCGGGCGAGCTCCGTCACCCCGGCGGCCGCCGGGAAGTCACCGAGCGCGAGCAGGAGTGCCGCCGCCCGGTCGACGGAACGGACGGCGCTCCCATCCAAGAGCTCGCGGTCCGACCGCTCCGCGGACACCGGGACGAGCACCGGCACGGGAAGCGGCATGCGCACCGGCAGCGGGGCGGGGATGCCCAGCCGCGCGGTCGCGACCGGCTCGCTGACGATGGGGATCCCCACCCGCGGTCGCGAAGCCAACGCCGGGCGCAGCTCAGTGGCCACGCGATCGCGCCTCCAGGGCCGCCGCGACCGAAGCCGCGAAGATCGAGACGATGCGATCCACCGTGTCTCCGCCGGCGTGCGCCTCGCAGATGAACCACGGCTCACGGCTGTCCGGCTCGGGCATCGCGCCGCGGGCGTGCATGCCCACCGCGATGGCGTCGTAGAGCTCGTGGTCCGTGGTGGCCCAATCCCGGTACTCGCGCGGCACCCGGTTCGTGAACATGATCCCGAACATCGACGGGTGCCCGGTGATCACGTACGGCAGCCCGGTCGGATCAAGCACCGAGCGAATCCCGGCCTGGACGGCTTCGCCGGTCCGGTGAACCGTGGCGATGGCGTCCGTATCGCGCAGGATCTCCAGCGTCCGGACGGCCGCTGCGGCGGCGACCCGGTTGCCGGCGTACGTCCCGCCGTGGCTCACGTTCGCCGGCATCAGGCTCATGATGTCGCGCCTGCCGCCGAAGGCCGCCGCTGGGTAGCCGTTGCCCATTGCCTTGGCAAACGTCGCGAGATCGGGGGTGATGCCGAAGTACTCGGCGGCCCCGCCCTTCGCGAACCGGAATCCGGTCTTCACCTCGTCGAAGATCAGGAGAATCCCGAACTCCCGGGTGAGCGCCCGCATCGCCTCGTGGAAGCCCGGCTCGGGCATGATCCCCTGGGCGTTGCCCAGCACCGGTTCCACGATGATGGCAGCGATGTCGTGGCCTTCCCGCTCGAAGAGCCGCCGGAGCTGCTCAACGTTGTTGTAGCGGGCCGGGATGACCGTCTCGGCGACCGCTGCGGGGATGCCCCGTCCCCACGAAAGCCGCGATGGGTTCTCGGCGTCGCCGAGGTCCGCCATGTTGTTGGGCAGCACGCTGATCAGGGCGTAGTCGTGCATGCCGTGGTACTGGCCCTCGAACTTCACGATCTTGTTCCGGCCGGTGAACGCCCGGGCGACTCGGATCGCGTGCATCGTCGCCTCGGTCCCGGAGACCGTGAGGCGCGACATCTCCACCCAGCCGGTCAGCTCCTGGACCAACTCGTTCGCCCGGATCTCGTCCTCCGAGGTCAGCGAGAAGCTCACGCCCCGCCGCATCCGCTCGTTGACGTAGTCGTCCACCCGTTCGTCGGCGTGGCCAAGGATCACCGGGCCGTAGCCCATGCGCAGGTCGACGTACTCGTTGCCGTCGAGGTCCCAGACCGTGCATCCCTTGCCGTGATCAACGTAGATGGTGGCCTCGCCCCACGCCCGGAAGTTCGAGTCCGTGCCGCCGGGCATCACCTGGATCGCTCGCCGCCAGGTTGCCAGCTGGACGTCGCGCCTTCGTGCCGGGACGGTGCTGCCTGCGGATTCGGCGGTCATGGATCCTCCCGTGGCGGTGGCCGGTCACGTGCGGGACGCCGGCACCCGACGGGTGGACGGCCGGGGCGTCCGGAGCGGGACGCGCTGCTCGCCGTTGCGCGGGACGGGAGGGCGGCAGGCCGCCATCCTGCCACAGGCACGGGACCGAGTCAACGATATCCGTTAGCGAAGTGGCTTCCGGTGTGCGAAATCCGTGCGCGCGAGGGCCCCTCCGCCGCGCGATGCGTGGAGAGCGCCGGTCATGGCCGCAAGTGCACAGGCGCGACACCGGGCTCGGCGCGCCTGCCCGACGTCGGGGCAATCGGCCCACGTTCCTCGCGAATGCTCCGCAGGCAATCACTGTCCCGGACACAGCGGCCCGCGCGGCTCCCGGGACGGCGGGGAGCCGGCGGCAGCGGGCTGTCCCCTCGCCTGTGCGTCGTGGGCGGGGCATTGACGTGGTTCCTCGAGCCTGTCCAGCACATTGGCCGCCTCCGGGGGCGTCACGCCGCGGCCAGATCACGGATCGTGATGGCGCGGCCATCATTGGCGAGGATTGCGGGCGCGACCGGACGCGCATGGGGCAGAATCCGGGCCATGCCCTCCGCCGGTCCTGCCACTCCCGATCCCGCGGCCGCCCTCAGCTACTGGCTCGCCAGCGGGGAGCCCGCACCCGCGCCGGCCCTGACGGGAGCCGCCACCGCGGACGTGGCAGTCATCGGGGCGGGATTCACGGGACTCTGGGTCGCGCTGCGCCTCCTGGAGACCGACCCGGCGCTCCGGGTCACGATCGTGGAGATGGAGCGGGTGGGCTTCGGGGCCACCGGGCGGAACGGCGGCTTCTGTCAGGCCAGCCTGACGCACGGGCTCGAGAACGGGCTTCGCCACTACCCTGACGAAGTGGACCTGCTGCAGCGCGAAGGCATGGCGAACCTGCGCGCGATCGTCGACTTCGTCAGGGTGAACCGGATCGAGTGCGAGCTGGAGGAGACGGGCGAGCTGACCCTGGCCGACCACCCGCGCCAAATCGACGAGTTCCGCGAGCAGGTGGAGCGTGCGACCGCGCATGGCGAGCGCGCCATCTTCCTCGACGGCGAGGCGGCCCGGTCGGAGGTCCACTCCCCGCGCTGGACGGCCGGCGCCTGGCATCCCGACAGCTGCGTGATGCTGAACCCCGCCAGGCTGGCCCGCGGGCTGGCCCGCGTCGCACGCGAGTGGGGCGCTGTCCTGTACGAGGGGACCCGCGTCACGGGGCTGGAGCGGGTGGCGGGCGGGGTCCGTGTCCGGACCGTGGCCGGCGACGGCACGCCCGGGGAGATCCGGGCCCGGCACGTCGTGGTTGCCACCTCGGCCTACTCCGGCTGGCTGCCGCGACTCCAGCCGCTCTTCGTGCCGGTCTACGACTACGCACTGGTCTCCGAGCCGCTGACTCCGAAGCAGCGCGAGGCGATCGGCTGGCGCAACCGGCAGGGACTCGCCGAGGCGAACAACCAGTTCCACTACTTCCGCCTGACGGCCGACGATCGGGTCCTGTGGGGCGGCTACGACGCCGTCTACCACCCGCACAACGGCGTGGGCCCGGCCTACGATCGGCGGCCCGCCACGTTCGAGAAGCTCGGCGCCAACTGGCGGCGCACGTTCCCGCAGTTGGCGGACGTGCGCTGGCCATTCCGCTGGGGCGGCGCCATCGACACGACGACGCGCTTCACGATGACGCTGGGCCGGACGATGGGCGGCCGGGTCACGTACGCACTGGGGTACACGGGCCTGGGCGTGGGGGCTGCACGCTGGGCCGCCGGAATCGTGCGTGACTTCATCCTGCGTCCCGACTCGGAGCTGCTCCGCCTCCGGTTCGTCCGGTCAAGGCCGTTCCCCTTCCCGCCGGAGCCACTCCGCTCGATCGCCGTGGAGGCGGTCCGGGCCGAGCTGGCGCGCGCCGATGCGAACGACGGGCGGCGGGGCCCGCTCCTGCGGACGCTCGACGCGCTCGGCATCGGCTTCGACAGCTAGCCGCGCGTCGACAGCCGGTCGCGCACGGCGACAGCTAGTCTCGGACGAGCGCCCCGTCGCCGATGGCGGGGATGTCCAGGCCCAGGTGGTGGGCGAGCGCCAGGCGGACGGCGCGGCGCAGCCCCGGGTCGGCCAGCCGCCCCTCCGGGGCGCCGACGACTCGCTCCAGCGAGATGGTGCGCACCTGGTGGCACAGGATCAGGCCGGGGCGGGTCTGCCCCGCAGTTCCGACCGGGATCGCCACCTCGCTCGCGTAGCGCGCCTCGTCGCGCGCGGCCGTGATGGGGCAGACGGTCACCAGTCCCGAGCGATGGAACGGCTCGTAGCTGACGACGAGTGCCCGGCGCGTCCCACCCTGCTCATGGCCCGTGGCCGGGTCGAGCGTGACTCGGACCACGGCCCAGCGCAGGGGCTCCCCCGGCGTCACTCCCGCGGCCACGTCTCGCGATCCGCGGTCCGGTACGCAGCCGCGAGATCGGCAGAATCCGCCCGGAAGGCCGGATCCGCCGCCGCCCGTGCCCAGCCCTCCCCCTCCGCGTCCTCTCGCAGCCGGCGTGCCAGCTCGTCCACGGCCAGCTCGATCACGCCGTCCTGGGTGCTCGCCACGCCGTACGCCGCGGCCAGCTCCCGGACGGCGAGAACCGTCCGCTCGGGCAGGTTGTAGGTCCGCTTCGTCCGCACGCCGAAATGATCGTCCACCCGGATCGACGTGTCAATCCGGACGTCGGTCCGCGGGTTCAGTCGGACTCCCGCCCGGGGAGCTCGATCATGCCGCGCTCCAGCGCGGTGGTCACGGCCGATGTCCGGTCAGCGACGCCCAGCTTCTCGAAGATCTTCAGGAGGTGCGTCTTCACTGTCGCCTCTGAGATCCGCAGGTCCCGGGCGATCTCGCGGTTCGACGCGCCACGGGCGACGAGCCGGACGACGTCGAGCTCGCGCACGGTGAGTCCGTCCGCGCCGCGCGCGTGGCCGCCGGGCCCGAGTCGGCCCAGCAGCCGGGCCGCAACGGTGGGGGCGAGCGGGCTGCCGCCGGCGGCGACGCTCCGGACGGCCGCGAACAGGGTCTCCCGGGGCGAGTCCTTGAGGAGGTAGCCCGCGGCTCCGGCCTCCACCGCTCGCAGGATCTGGCTATCCGAGTCGTAGGTCGTGAGGACAAGGACGGGCGGCGGGGCGGCCATCGCCCGGATCCGCCGGATCGACTCGACGCCGTCGACGCCCGGCATCTGGAGGTCCATCAGCACGACGTCGGGGCGAAGCGCGGCCGCCTGCTCCGCGCCGGCCGCGCCGTCGGCCGCCTCACCCACGACGAAGAATTCCGGGTCCGACTCGAACATCCCGCGGAGGCCGGCTCGGACCACGGGATGGTCGTCCACGAGAAGGAGCCGGATCGCCGTCATGCGGGCACCCCCGGCGGCGGCGGGGCCGGCAGGGCGAGCGCGATGGACGTCCCTTCGCCAGGGGCGCTCTCGACCTCGAGGCGGCCCCCGAGCCGCTCCGCGCGCTCGCGCATGCCCCGCAGGCCGTGGCCGCCGGCCCGGCCGGGTGCCGCGAGGGACGTCGGCTCGAACCCCCGGCCGTCGTCGACCACGTCGAGCGACACCTCGTCGTCGAAGTAGGTCAGCGTCAGCGTCGTGTGCCCCGCGGCGGCGTGCCGCCGGGCGTTCGCGAGCGCCTCCTGGGCCGCCCGCAGGATGGTCACCTCCACGTCGGGGTGGAGTGGCCGGGGCACGCCGGAGATCGTCACCTCGATCGCCGCCCCATCACCGAAGACCGCCGCGGCGGCAGCCCGCTCCAGCGCCTCCGGGAGGCCGCCATCGGCCAGCGCAGCCGGCCGCAGCGCCCACACGAGGTCACGTGCCTCGTCGAGGCTGGCACGGGCAACGACCTCGGCCGCGCGCAGGTGGTCGCGCACCCGGGTGGCATCCGCGTCGAGCACCGCGTCGGCCGCCTCCAGGTGGGTCACGACGCTCGCGAACCCCTGGGCCAGCGTGTCGTGGATCTCGCGCGACAGCCTCGCCCGCTCCTCCAGGGTCCCGGCCTCTCGTTCGGCCGACGCGAGCTCCGCCCGGGTGGCGGCCAGCTGCTCCAGCAGCCCCTGGCGCTCCGCGCTCTGCTCGATGATCGCCCCGATCCAGGCCGAGAGCATCGTGAAGGCCGCCGCCGAGGCGATCTCGAGCACCATCTCGGGGAGGGCGTCCCCGAGGTCGCCGCCGCGGTCGAGGAGCGTGTCGACGGCCAGGATCGGCCCGATCGAGAGGCCCGCGACGATCGCCCAGCGCGGCGGGAGGCTGAAGAAGAGCTGGCCGTAGAGCGAGAATTGCAGGAAGACAAAGGGGGTGGAGAGGCGGAGCAGGACCGCGAACCCGGCGAGGAGGAGGGCGGCGTAGGCGAACCGGACCCACGGGGCCTGGTCCCAGATCGATCGTCGGACCCAGGCCGCCCAGTAGACGATCGCGAGCCCGGCGACGACGGCGACGACCGCGGCGAGCTCGGGGCCCTCCAGCTCTCCTTCGGCAAGGGCGATTCCTGTGCAGACGAAGAGAACCGCGTAGTTGAAGACGTGCCAGACCGGGAGCCAGCGCTCCCACACGTCGATCCCGCCGGGACGCGCCCCGGCCGGTCCCGGGCGCGCCGCCGCCGACCCCGGGCGAGCGGGGCCGGCGGCGGACGGGGCTGGACGATCGGTCATCGTCGTCATCGTAGACCGATGCTCAGGCGAACTGGCGGGCAACCATGCGCCGATAGCTGAGGGCGACGAGGGCGAAGCCTGAGAGCGACCAGGCGCCGATCACCACGACGTGCTGCCAGCCGTCGCCGGCCGCCGGCAGGCCGCTGGCGTCGAAGCCGGCGGCCAGGCGGGCCAGCTCGGCAAGGTGGTACGTGGGCGTCAGCATCGAGATGTCGCGCACGATGCCGGGAAGCTGGTCGACCGGCATGAAGACGCCGGAGGCGAGCGAGAGCGGGAAGAGGATGAGGAGCGCGATGGCGCTCGCGCCGTGGGGCCGGGCCAGGAAGCCGATGAGGAAGCCGAGCGGCGCGATCGCCAGTCCGCCGGCGAGCAGGACTACGGTCACGGCCAGCCAGCGTTCCGGCGAGACCCCGGCGCCGGTGACCGTCCCGGCAACGCCGATGAGGGCGACGACGAGGAGGGAGAGGACCGCCGCGAGGGCGAGCTTCGTGGCCAGGTACGCCCACGCGGGCAGAGGCGTCGTGCGCACCAGGCGCAGGTAGCCGCGGCCGCGCTCATCGGCGATCGCCTCGCCGATCGCGAAGAGGACGATGTTGAGGACGCCGTAGATCGAGAAGCCGACCATCGTGAATGCGCCGACGGTCCCGGCCGGCATCGGCTCGGCCGCGCGCGGGGCGCCGAAGATGAAGTAGAGGAGGATCGGGAGCGCCATCACCGGGACGACGAACTCGGGCGCCCGGACGTTGATCCGGAGCTCGGCGCGGAGCTGGCGGGCGAGGATGCCGAGGCTTCGGGAGCCGGGCCGACGAACGGGAAGGGCGAGGCTGGTGGCGGTCATCTCAGGACTCCTGGCTGGTGAGGTCGAGGAAGGCAGTCTCGAGGGCGTGCTCCTCGACGCTGATCTCCTCGACGTGGATCCCGTCGGCGAACAGGCGGCGCAGGACCTCCTGTGGCTCGCGAGCGACGATCTCCAGGCGGGCGCCCGACCTCCCGACGCGGAGGACGCCGGGCCAGGAGGCCAGCAGGTCGGGCTCGACGTCGGCGCGCAGGCGGATCGTCGAGCCGCCCGCGCAGGCCTTGATCTCGGCCGGCGTGCCGTCGCGGACGATCCGCCCGTGGTCGATCACGACGATCCGCGTCGCCAGCGCGTCGGCCTCCTCGAGGAGATGGGTCGCGAACAGGACGGTCGTGCCGTTGGCCGCCAGGGCGCCGATGACGTCCCAGAAGCGGCGCCGGCTCTCGACGTCCATCCCGGTGGTGGGCTCGTCGAGGAAGACGATCTCCGGGTCGCCGGCCAGGGCGAGGGCCACGTAGAGGCGCTGGTGCTGGCCGCCCGAGAGGGAGCGGACGCGCCGGTCGGCAAGGTCCTCGAGACCGGCCGCGGCCAGGAGCGGGGCGCGGGGCCGCGGGGCCGGGTAATAGCCGCGGAAGAGGTCGACGAGCTCGGCAACCGTGAGGGTCCCGGGCACGCCGGACTCCTGGAGCATCGCCCCGACGCGGGCGCGGACGGCCGCATCGCCCGGCGCGCCGCCCAGCACGCGCACCGTGCCGGCCGTCGGCTCGCGCAGGCCGAGCAGGATCGAGATCGCGGTCGTCTTCCCGGCGCCATTCGGCCCCAGGATCGCGACCACCTCGCCGCGGCGGACGGCCAGGTCCACGCCGCGAAGCGCCTGGACGGTCCCGTAGTGCTTGGTGACGCCGCACAGCTCCAGGACTGGCATCGCGGCCGGGATCCGCGGCGGCACCCCGGCCGCCAGAGGGTCGATCAGGATGGTCATCGGCTGGTTCTCCGTGGGTCCGCGGCTCGTGTCGCGGCACGGGTCCAGCATCGGCCGGCGGGGTGCGCCCTCCCAGCGGGCGGTCGGTGGAGACGGACCCGGGTCCTTGGTGGAGCGCCATCCACCGCTCGGTGGATGGCCCGCATCTCGCCGGCCCGCGTGCCCCGTGGGCGACGCCAACCGCGCGTGCCCCGTCGCCGGCCCCGCGGACCGGCGACCCCGTGGACCGGCCGCGCCGCTCCCCTACCCCGTCGGAACGGGCATCCAGTTCGGGAGCTCGCGGGCGAGCGTGGCGAGCGGAAGCGAGCCGTGGCCCAGCACGGCGTCGTGGAACGCACGGAGGTCGAACGAGGAACCGTCGCGGACGGTCAGCTCGCGGCGCAGTCGCTCGATCTCGCGCTGCCCGATCTTGTACGTCAGCGCCTGGCCGGGCCAGGTGATGTAGCGATCGGTCTCGATCGACGCGTCGGTCTCCGTGAGGCCGGCATCCAGCAGGACCCGGACGCCCCAGGCCCGGTCCTTCCGGAGCGCGTGGATACCGGTGTCCACGATCAGGCGGGCGGCGCGCCAGGCCTGCGCGGTCAGCATCCCGAACCGTTCGCCGTCGCTGCGGAAGAGCCCCATCTCGTCGGCGAGACGCTCCGAGTAGAGGCCCCAGCCCTCGACGTACGCCCCGCCCACGAGCCGCGAGCCGAGGCGCCGGAAGGCCGGCAGGTCCGGGTGCTCCATCTCGAGCGCAATCTGGAAGTGGTGCCCCGGCACGGCCTCGTGGTAGGTCGTCGTGCCGAGCGTCGAGAAGAAGCGGTTGGGCAGGTCGTACGTGTTCACGTAGTAGATCCCCGGCCGCGACCCGTCAACTGCCGGCGGGTAGTAGTACGCGAACGGCGCGTCCTTCTCCATGAACGCATCCACGGGCCGGACGTCGCAGCCGGCAACGGGCAGCCGGCCGAACCAGGCCGGGGCCGCTGCCAGGGCCCGCTCGATGTCCTCCCGGGCCCGCGCAACGAGCGCGTCGCTGCTGACGGCGACGTTCGCGGGGTCCGCGTGGAGGTGACCGCGGTACGCGTTGACGTCGTCGCCGAAGCCGGCTCCACGGGCGATCAGCCGGCGCTCGGCATCGATCGCCGCAAGCTCGTCGAGGCCCACCTGGTGGACCTCGACCGGGTCGAGGTCGAGCGTGGTCCACGACCGGATCGCCAGCCGGTAGAGCGCGTCGCCATGCGGGGCGGACCACAGCCCGGGCTCCTCGCGGGCCTCGGCGAGATAGTCGCCGCGAAGCGCCTCGAGGTAGGCCGCAAGTGCCGGCCGCACGTGCGTCTCCACGGCGGCGACAAGCCGCTCGCGGCCGCGCGCGTCGCCGTCGGCCAGCTGGGCGGACGTGACGATCGGGGACTCGGCGGCGGGGATGGCGAGAAGGCGCTCGGTCTGGGCAATGGTCCGAGCCGTCGCGATGCGCGTCGCGGTCAGCCCGGTGGCGCGACCTTCCGCGAGGAGGCCCACGTAGGCGTCCATGAACGGCCCGTACGCCTCCAGGCGGGCGAGCAGGCGGGCGAGCCGCTCGGGCGTGTCGGCACGCTGGAACTGGACCAGCTGGGGGAGCAGCGTCTGCGGCCCGCCCATCTGGTCGACCGCGGCCAGCAGGTCCACACGGGCGTCGGCCTGCTCGATCCCCAGCTCGCAGACCACCTCCAGCATGTCGCGCGTGATGCGCTCCTCCACCGCGAGGCCGTCGATCGGGATCGTCGCGACCTCCGCCAGCGTCCGCTCCCGGAGCGCTCGTGCCGCGGCGCGCCCGGCCGGGCCTGGATCCTCCAGGAGATCGTCGTAGCGCTCATCGCCGTAGACCGTGGCCGTGGTCGGGGATTCGCGAAGCAGCTCCTCCCAGAAGCGGTCCGCGATGACGTTGACGGCGTGGTGGGGCGTGGACATCCGGATGGACCTCGTGATGCTGAGGCGTGGATGGATCAGGCGAGGACGACGTCGGCGAGGATGGCCAGGGGCAGCTTGCCGTGCCGGAGCACGTCGTCGTGGAAGCGCCGGATGTCGAAGGCGGCGCCTTCCCGTCGCTCGCGCTCCCGGCGCAGGCGCTGGATCTCGCGCCGGCCGGTCATGTAGGCCAGCGCCTGTCCCGGCCAGGCGATGTAGCGATCGGTCTCGCTCGCGGCATCGGTCGGGTGGATTCCGGCCGCCACCATGGTCTCGAACGCCTTCTCGCGGCTCCAGCCGAACGCGTGGAGGCCCGTGTCCACCACCAGGCGTACGGCGCGGAGCGCCTGCCCGTCAAGCATCCCGAAGCGCTCGGCCTCACTCCGGAAGAGGCCGGCTTCGTCCGCCACGAGCTCCGCGTAGAGCGCCCAGCCCTCCACGTAGGCGGTCCCCTGCGGCCAGAAGCCCAGGGTCCGGAAGAGCGGCAGGCCCTCCAGCTCCATCTCGAGCGCGAGCTGGAAGTGGTGGCCCGGCACTGCCTCGTGATAGGTCGTCGACGCCGCCGACCAGTACGTGCGGCTGGGCAGGTCGTACGTGTTCACGAAGTAGACGCCGTTGCGCGAGCCATCCGTGGTCGGCGGGTAGTAGTACGCCGCCGCGGCGTCCTTCTCCAGCAGCGGGTCGACCGCGCGGACGTCGCAGCCGGCTTTCGGGGTTCGCGAGAACCAGGCGGGTGAGATATTGAAGGCGCGCTGCACGTCCTCCGAGCAGCGCTCCACGAGCGCGGCTGGCGTCGGCGGGATCTCGGCCGTGTCCGCATTCAGCGCGGCGCGGTAGGCGGCCGTGTCATCGCCGTGGCCGGCGGCGCGGGCGATGATCGTACGGGCGACCTCGATCATCGCAAGCTCCTCGAGGCCGATCCGGTGGAGCTCCTCGGCCCCGATGTCGAGGCTCGTGTAGGCCCGAACGCGGGCCGCGTAGCGCTCGGCGCCGCCCGGCGTGGCGCACAGGCCGGGGACTTCGCGGGTGGCCGGAAGGTAGGCGCGCACGGCCTCGAGGTAGCGGGCGTCGGCCGGCCGGACGTGGCGCTCCACCGCCTCGAGGATCCGCACCCGGTCCTCCTCCCGGGCAACCGTCGGAAGGGTCACGATGGGCGACGCCTCCGCCGGACCGGCGAGGAGGCGTTCCAGCTGGTCCACCGTCCGCTCGGCCACCACGCGGGCCGCGGTCAGGCCGGCAGCGCGTCCCTCATCGAGGAGGCCGATCACGGAATCCGCCACGGCCGGGTAGGCGGCCAGGCGGGCGAGCAGTCGTTCCAGGCGCTCCGGCGTGTCCGCCTTCTGGAACTGGACGAGCTCGGGCAGGAGCGACTGGTGGCCCTGCTGCTGGACCGCCCCGATGAGGTCCATCCGGGATTCGTCGTCCGCGATCTCCGTGGCCGCGGTGAGCATGAGGAGGTTGCGCGTGATCCGCTCCTCCTCGTCCAGCGAGACGGCCGGGATGGCAGCGGCCGCAGCGAGCGTCTCATCGGCCAGGGCTCGTCGGGCCGCCCGGCCCACCGGTCCTGGATCGTCCAGGCGGTCGTCGTAGCGCTCGTCGCCATAGATGGTAGCGAGCGTGGGGTTGAGCTCGAGCGTGCGCTCCCAGGTGCGCGTCGCGAGGGCGGCGAGGTCGGCGGATTCGGTCATGCGGGCAAGGGTACGCCGTCGGAGTGGGTCCCGGCGGGTCGGCCGGGCAGGCTGCCGCGGGTGGGTCGCGCAGTGCCCCGGCCAGGGGCCGCGCTCGCGGCCGCGCGGCCGCGCGGCCGGCCGTCAGCCTTCGAAGAGCGGCAGCTGGTCGCCCGGGCCGTCCGCGGAGGGGTCCAGGCCCAGGTACGGCTGGAGGCCTTCCAGGGATGGCACCGGCAGGGCCGCGAACCGCCGCAGGGCGTCCAGCCGAAGGATGTGCCAGTTCCCCTCGTCCATGGCGCGGCGCAGGACCGGCGCGTGGCGCAGCTTCGCGCGGAGGAGCTCGGACCGCTCGGGAACCGTGACCAGGAAGCGGACGATCCGATCGTCGGGCGCGATCCCGCGGCCCAGGCGAAGCACCGGCTCGCCGAACATCGCGGTCCACTCCACCTCGAAGAGGAATGCAAACCGCGGCCGCGCATACCAGACGCAGTCCACGTGCTCCACGGCATCCGCTCCCGCCCGGCCAAGGAAGGCGAGGCCCGGGCCGCGCTCGTCGGCGGCCAGGTGGGTTGCAAGGGGCCGGCCGTTCACCCGTCGGCCCTGCTCGCGCGGCGCGATCGAGACATGGAGCCCCAGCCGATAGCCCACGTCGGCGAGCAGCGCGATCGTCGCCGTGTGCTCCTCCGTCCGGCGCTGGAGACGGTCAACGGCCGCGAGCCGCGGCCGGCCAACGCCCGGCTCGGCGTAACTCTTCAGGCACGCATCCAGCAGCCACGGGTCCGGCGTGTCGGGTCCGGCGAACATTGCCCCGATCCCTTCGCGGAGCTTCGCCTCGGACGCCGCTGCCTCCGTGCCCAGCAGGCTGAAGACGGCCCACTCCAGGCGGTCGGCGAGCGGCGCGGCCGCAGCAGCCTCGTCTCGCGGGTCGGCCAGCCACAGGCGGCCCTCGTCCGATGGCGCGAGCCGCCGCTGATCCGGGCGCTGCAGCTCGCGATCCACCAGGTCCAGCAGGGCCCGGATCGGGGCCGCGCCCGGAACGGCGGGAGCGGTTGCGCTTGCCGGGCTGGCACCGAACCCGGCGACATCCGCCGGGGTGGTAGCGGCGGGTGCGACATGTGGCCCCGCGGCCGGACCGGCCGGCGTGACGGTCGCGCGGACCGCGGCCTGGTCTCCCGGCGCCGGCCCGGCTTCGCCGGTCGCGGTGGCGAAGCGGCGGAGCTGGCCGCACTGGTCAAGGGCAACCAAAACCGGTCCCAGCAGCCGGTCGCGCTCGGCGGGCTCTCCGCGCGCCTGGAGGACGGCGACCGCCGACTCGGTCACGGCCCGGGCCGCCTCCGACGCGGAGAACCGGCCGTCGATCGCCTCGGCCGCACCAAAGATCCCGCGGCCGCGGATGGTTCCGGGGTCGCCGGCCCCGCCGGGTGCCGGCAGGAGCCAGCGATTTGCGCGCGTCCGCGGCCCGGACCCAAGCCTGCCGGTCGGGGCGATCAGCTCGATGCTGCCGCCCATCCGGGCGCCCGGCTCGGCCAGCCGTGCGTCCACCACGCGCCAGCCAGCGGAAGCGGCGGCGAGCGCCGCGCCCACGAGACCGGACGGGCCGTCAGGCTCCAGCAGGACGACAGCCCGTCCGTCGTGGGCCAGCGCCGGGGCCACGGCCTCCAATCCCTCGCGCAGGAGCGTGGCCCGGGCCGGCGGCCGCGCATCGGCGTCAAAGAGCGGGTCCAACGGCAGGAGCCGCGCCGCTTCGCTCCCCAGGCACCAGCCGGTCAGCACGTACGCCTCGGAGAGGCGCGGCGGGGTCCACTCGACGGGTGACTGCCCCACGACCAGCCGGACGCGGGCTCGCTCGGCTGGGGAGAGGGCGGCGCCCTCCGCCGCCAGCCGCTCGAGCGCATCCGGGGCGGAGACCCGGAGCGAGACCATCTGGGCGCCCTCCACCAGGCCGTCGAGGCGGTCCACGAGCCGCGCCTGGACGCCCGCCACCGGGCCGCTGTCGAGCTCCTGGACGAAGCCTCGCACGAGGGCATAACCCTCCTCGAAGGCGAGCCACGGGTTCCGCTCGCGCCAGCCGGGCGAGCCCGGCGCCCGGAGCCGTCCGCCGGCGATTCGAATGGAGCGTGCCCGACCCGGATACGCGTTCAGCCGGGATGCCGGGAAGACCGCGTGGAGGAAGGCAAGCCGGAGCGCGGAGGTGACCTGGGATGCGCGCAGGTCCCCATCGATCCGGGCGAGGATTGCGTTGAGCCCGCCCAGCTGTCGCTCGGAGTGCAGGCCAAGGAGTGCGTCGGGAAGCGCCTCCCCGCCTGTGCCGCGAACGGGAAAGCGCCGGCGCAGCTCCTCCCGAACCGCTGCGTCGAGGATGAACGCGCCGGCAAGATCCAGGTCGGCCGCCTCGGGGAGCGCGTGGCGCAGCTCGTTGCCCCTTCCTCGGCGATCCAGGCACGCCGCACAGCGAAAGGTGCGGCGGATGGGGACAGCATCGCCGCCGCCGGCCGGCGGCTCCCAGATGAGCTCCTCGGCGGCGAGCGTTCGCCCACAGGTCGGGCAGCGGGTCGCGAATCGCTCCGTGATCCAGGCGCGCAGGCTGGTGGTCCCGAGCGGCGCCGAACCCACGCCCTGGAACGCCGCGTCGAGGTGGCGCAGGTCGGGCGGTCGGACAACCACGTCCGCCAGGAGCCGGGTGAGCGCGGACGTCTCCACCGAAAGCGCGCGCCGCCCGAGCGCGATCGCCGCCCGTGCCACCCAGCCACCCCGGCCGGCGAGGTCCACCACCACGTCGTCCGGCCCGCTGCCGGCCTCGATCGCGGCAGGCAGGGCCGGGTTCGCGTGCGGCGGCGCGAGCCGGTCAAAGACGGGCAGCGTCAACGTGGCCGCCATCCGCGCGGGTAGCTCACGACCGGCCATCGGGCGATTCTGCCAGACGCTCCCGCCGGCGTTCGGCGGTTCCCGGTCCGCAGTGTCCCGGGCCGCACGTCGACGGCGCGTGGCGGCGCCGGCCGCCTAGGGCTCGTCGAGCTCGTCTGGCTCTTCTTCGAACGCCTCGTCAGGCGTCACGTCGGCCGGCAGGACGCGATCGAGATCCTCGATCTCCTCGTCCTCGATGTCATCTTCGAGGTCATCCTCGAGCTCCTCATCCTCGCGAATGAGGGTTCCCTTCGTGTAGGGCCGCAGGTCCGTGGACTGCGCGGCGGTCGGGAAGCTGACTTTGCCGTAGTTGCGCGGGTCCTGGAAGATCTCGCGGATGATGATCCGGACGTCCTGGGCGCCGAGCGACGTCACGCCGGCGGCGTACTTGTTGCCGTTCACGATCAGCTTGAGGAGGCGAGCCGCGACACGGGGCTCCACGACGCCGATCCGGATGCCGTTCGACATCGCGACGAGGTGCTTGCCCTCGGCGAAGAGCTCCACGAGGTCGCCGGGGTTGACCTGGGCGAGAACCTTCGGCCGGGCAAGCTCCATGAGGTGGGCGAAGCCGGTCTTGCCGGTCTCCTCGACGAAGATCGAGATGGGCGCCTTGCTGCCGACCTCGGCGGGGGTCGTTCGATCGCCCGCCTCGACAAGGAGGATCTTGAGCCGGTCGATGTTGCGCTCGGCGATCCGGTTCGTCGGGTCCAGGGCCAGCGCCTTCTGGTAGTGCTCGCGCGCGCCGGCGAGGTCACCCAGCTCCCAGAGGGACTTGGCGAGGCGGTTCTCCGCTTCGGCGTCCGGCCCGTAGTCAAGGAGCTTTCGGTTCACGTCCGCGGCGGCGGCCCATTGCGCGGCGGCCGCCTCGGCAATCGCCTGCTCCGTCAGGGTCCGCTTGATCCGGGAGAGGCTGGGGGCACTCTTCGTCGTCTGCTCGAGCTCGGGGAACGTCACGGAGGGTTGGATCCTTTCGGGGCGGCGCGGGGCGCGCCGAAGCGGGTCGCGGTGCGGGTGCGATTCACGTTTGTAGCACCGGCGGCCGCGGGCGTCAAACGCCGCGCTCGATGCGTGTGGACGCCGGGCTCATGAGCCGTCGCCTCGGAAGGGCTCTGCCCGACGGCCTGGCCTTTCCACCGCCGAGTCAGCCCTGGGCCAGGAGGTTCCAGGCGATCACGACCGCGCCGAGCCCCAGCAGGAGCAGCAGCTCCCAGACCCAGCGCGCTTCGGCGCGACCCGCCCGCGGCCCGCTGCGGTACGCGCTCCACAGGTACAGCACGAGCGTCAGGAGTGCCGGCCCCAACAGGCGCGGGATCGCCATCGCCCGCAGGCCGGCCGCGGCGATCGCCACGACCACCGCATACGAGAGCGCCGCCAGCACGGCACCGCGCAGGCTCGGAGCACGGAGGGCCGCGAGCCGATACCCAAGCAACCCTGCCAGGAGGCCGTCGGCGACGGCCAGCAGGGCCATGCCCTCGAGCGGCAACCCAGGGCGGGCGGCAGCCGTGCCTCCGCCGGGTTCCACGAACGCACCCGGGATGGCGGCCGCGATCCCGGAGAACGCGACGAACGCGACGAGAAGCGCGAGGCTCACCAGCGCCGCTCGATCGTCGGCGGTGGCACCGTTGGCACGGCCAAGGATCCTTCGCTCCAGGGCGACCGCCGCGAGGACCAGGCAGCCCGCTGCGAAGAGGCCCGGCACCAGGAGGAGTCCCACCGGGACCAGTCGAAGCGCCCCGATCGCGGCGACGGCCGCGACGCCGGGAAGGAGGAGCGCCTCGACCGGGACGCCCTCGTCGGCTGCCGCCTCGGCGCCCAGCACTTCGAGGGTTGCGAGCACGTGCGCCGCGAGCGCCAGCACGGCAGCCGCCCAGAGCGCAGGCCCCTCGGCCAGGCGGCTCAGCCCGACCAGCACGACCGTCAGCGTGACCAGCTCCTTCCACGCACTCGCGCCGGCCGCTGCGGATGCCGCGGCGGTCCCCGCAAAGCCCGCGGCCGCGGTTCCCGCGGAGTCCGGGCCGGACCCGCCCCGGGGCAGCGCTCGCCCGACCACGCCGGGACCCGAGGGCCGACCGCCGGCGTGCGGGTCGCGGACCCGGCCGCCCCGCGTGGGAGGCGCGACCGGCATGCCCGGTCGGCCCGCCGCGAGCGGCGGG
>Ga0209048_10000903_pt1 | contig 31436 bp, 35 predicted proteins | sample FrelakmetCRP12CR_FD_187146 | JGI IMG/M metagenome (GOLD analysis project Ga0209048, IMG submission 187146) | Freshwater lake sediment microbial communities from the University of Notre Dame, USA, for methane emissions studies - CRP12 CR (SPAdes)... | ecosystem: Environmental > Aquatic >...
CGGGTCGACCGCGACCATCTGGGCGACACCGATCGCGGTGCCGGCGATGCACAGCTGCACGAGCAGGTGCAACGCGATCCAGGGCGCGAATCGGCCGCGGCGGATCCCGGCTTGCGGCATGTCCTGGAAGTAGGTGGCCCAGATCGCAAACGTCACGACGAACTGGAAGGCGAGCGCCATGAAATCGACGTGCGCGATCGGCGCCGAGCCGATCTGGATGGCGACCTTCAGGAACGCCTCACCGCACACGATGATCGTGAACGCGCCCATGCGCTCGACGATGTGGCGCTCGTCGATCGCGCCGCCGCCGAAACGACCCGATTGCACGACCGCCGGGATGATCGTGACCAGGAGGCCGAGCACCCACAGGATCTCGCGTGGGGCGGTGGGGGCCGTCGCTGCGATCAAGAAGATGACAGCCGACGCGCACGCCCACCCGGCCCGGCGCATTGCGTACGGACCCAGCGGGCCCCCCGTGCGTGCCACCCGCCAGTACATGACCGCCACGGTTCCGATGAGGCAGGCGTACGTGACCGAGATGTACGGCGCGTCGCGCAAGACGCCTTCGCGTGCCTCGACGGCCAGGACGACCACGAAGAACATCTGGGTCAGCACCAGCACCCGCTGGCCGACGTCGTGGACCCGGAACCGGTTGACGAACATCGTGGTCGAGACCCAGATCCACCACACGGCGACGAACACCCCGACGACCCAGGCGATCCGTACGTCGTCGTGGAGGTGCGACACTGCCGAGCTGAAGACGAGGATCGCCGCGACGAAGATGAGGTCGTAGAAGAGTTCGAGCCATGCCGCCATCGGTACCGCGGTGTAGGACGCGAACGGGCGCCGATCTTGGGATGGGCCGACGTCGGATCCGGGCGTGGTCATCGGGAGCGGGCGCGTCAGACGGGGACGATGCCCTCGATCCGTTCGCCGGGCGTCGTCGTCACGGGCGCCAGGCTACCGCCGCCCATGACGCGACCGAGGTGAGCTCAGGCCGGCGGGCTCGTGCTGGGGATCCCCGACTGCGATCCGGACTGTGAGCGCTCAGCAAGCACGACCTTCGCGGTGGCCGACGTCCCCTTACGGTCGTAGGTGATTGTCACCTCGTCGCCGGGGCTGTGGCCCTGGATTGCCGTCGCGAGCGCGGCCCCATCGGCCACCGAGGTGCCGTCGACGGCGGTGATGACGTCGCCGACTTCGAGGCCGGCGTCGTCGGCTGGGCTCCCGGAGACCACCTGGACGACGCGAGCGCCACCGGTGCCGCTCGCACGCGCGACGCCAACCCCGAGGTACACGCGGCCGGTCGGGCTCGGCGATGTCGGCGTCGGCGTCGGCGTCGGCGTCGGCGTCGAACCACCTGAGCCGCCGCCGTTGTTGTCGTTGCCGCCCCCTCGACCGTCACGGCCGCCCAGGGGCGGCCGGTCGGCCGGTCCCGCACGGTTCTCCTCGACCCGCTCGTGGTGCTCGCCGTGGGCGCTCGAGCGACCGAGGGCGAAGCCGCCGCCCCCGACGAGACCCACTACGACGACGATCCCGAGCAGGATCGCGAGCCACCGGGGCAGGAAGACGCCCTTGCGGGGCGCCGCCTCGATCGGTGTCGCAGCCGGCGCCACCTCGACAGGGGCCGTGTCCTTGGCCGGAGTGGCGTCGTCGGCAGCACCGTCGCCCGGAGCGGTGGCTTCGCCCGGAGCAGTCTCGTCGGTCATCGGAACATCCTTCTCCTGGGAGGTGATCGTGCGTTGCGGTGGTGGTGTGATCGTGCGTTTGCGGTGGTGGTGAGTGGCCGAGGCCTGTGACCCGAACCCACTCTCAACGACACCGAGCCCCGGCAGGTTCCCCTTCAGCCCCGCCCGTTCGACGCCGATCTCACGGCATGCTCAGAACCTCACGGCTGCGACCGTTCGGGGTGGTGGTCCTCGGCGCGCTCGCGGTCGTGGCAGTGGCCTGCGCGCCGAAGGTGACACCGGCCCCGGCGTCGGCGCCGCGACCACCCGCAACACCACCGGTCGCCCCCGCGGGCCCGGCACCCGTCGTGACCGGCCTCGCGTGCCCCGTCACCGGCGCCATCTACACCGACAGCTACGGGCCACGAGGGACAGGCTTCCACTGGGGCATCGACATGTTCAAGCCGGCGGGCACGCCGGTCGTGGCCGTGAAGTCGGGCACCGTGCGCTTCGTAGCCAACGAGGGCGCCGGCGGGAACGTCGCGTACCTCAGCGCCAATGATGCCAACGTGTACATGTACGCCCACCTGCTCGACTTCGTCGGTGTCGACCGAACGGTCGCTCAGGGTGCCGTGCTCGGCCACGTCGGCCAGACCGGCAACGCCACCGCCCCCCACCTGCACTTCGAGATCCGGATCGGCAACATCAACGGGGTCCGGATCGACCCGTACCCCACACTGCGAGCGGCCGCCTGCTGATCGGGTCGCTGCGTCCTCCTGCCGGTGGACGCTTCGATGTCACAGCCCCGTGCGACGCTCCCGGCATGGAACTCGATCCTGTGGCGGCACCCGGCCCGGCACCGATCCCTGAACCCCTCACGGTCACCAGCTTCGCCGACGAGCTCGTCGTGCGCGACCGGCTCGACCCCGCGTCGGCGAGACGGCTCCCGGCCCGGCTCAGCACCCTGGTACGCCGCACGGTGCGGGCCCTGCCGCGACGCGTCGGCGGCCCCGTCTGCGCGGCCGCGCCGCCGCCCTCGGGCGACGCCACGCCGTACGCGGTCGCGCTCCTCGGTCTCCTCGACGCGTACGACGCGCTTCGGCCCGGCGAGGTGCTCCCCGGAGTCGCCCGGCTGGCCAACGCGCTCGACCGGCTCGTCGCCGCGGCGAACGGCGGCCCAGGGGGAACGGTCCCCGGTGAGGCCCTCGACGCCGTGATCAGCGACGCGTACGAACGGCGGGCTGCACGGCTCTCCGGTGACCGTCTCGACGAGCGCGACGCGCTGCTCCGGGGCTACCTGGGGCTCGTCGGCGAGGGCCTCGTGGCCCCGGGACGATGGGCCGCGCTGGCCGCGTCCCAGCTCGGCCACGCGTCGCGCGGGGCCAGCCCGGTCGCGGCGGCATGGTACGCCGAGCGATCGCTGGCGTGGTCACCCGCCCCGCTCGACGACCACGTCATCGATGCCCTCGTCACCAGCATCGAGACGCTTGTCTCGGTCGGCCACCATCTCAGCGCGATCGCGCACAGCCCTCGTTTCGTGGCCAGGCTCGATTGGCGCGGCGGGATGAGTGCGCCAAACGCGGTCTCGTTGCGCCGAGCGCTCGCCCGAGCCCACTCCGACCTCGGTGAGCACACCCTCGCGATCGAGCACGCCACGGACGCGCTGGCCCGGGCGAGACGCGCCTGGGGCGGGCGGGCACCCACTACTCAGGTATGCGACGCACTGTTCGATGAGTGCTTCCAGCGGGCTGTCGCCAACCGATGACGCGTGTCGAAACGTGTCAGAGTTCCGCCGTGGCCGACAAGGCAACACCGACCGAGCGAGTCCTGAACCTGGCCGCCTACTTGAAGCAACACGGCAACGAAGGTGCGACGCTCGACGACATCACCCGCAACGTGCGCGGCTACGACCCTGACGCGGCGCGCGACGAGCATGGCGATCTCCTCACAGCGGGATCGGAATGGGAAGCGCTGCGCCGCATGGCTCGCCGTGACCTCCAGGATCTGCGCGACGCGTGGGGCATCGAAACGATCTACGACGACGAGGCCCACCGGTACCGGTTGCGGCCACCATTCTTCACGACGCAGGAGCGCGCGGCGCTCATCGCCGCCGCGTCGGCCATCGATGTCGAGGGCATCGACGGGCACCGCGGCCAGCTCGGTGCCGGCGTCGACGATGCCGGGGCCGAGGTGGTCATCCGCGTTCACCACCGCGTCGCCGACCTGCGCGACGCGATCCAGACGCGCACTGCCGTGCGCTTCGACCATGAGGGCCGAACCCGCGTACTGCAACCGTTCGCGCTCGGTACCTGGCACAGTCGCTGGTACGTGGCCGGCTGGGACCGCGAGGTCGAGGCGCTCCGACGGTACCGCCTCGACCGCATCGACCAGGACGGTCCGATGGAGCGCGTCGGCGAGCCGGGGAGCTACGAGGTCCCCGACTGGTTCGATGCCGTGCTGGCGTTCGATTTCGACCCCAACGCCTGGGGCCGCGACGCCCGGCTGCGCGCTCGCGTGCGAGTCGAGCGCGACCACCTTCTCGCGTTCCTCGCCGAGTTCGGCGGGCAGATCGTCGACGAGATCGACGGGGAACCTGTCGTCGCCTTCGAGGTGCGCCACTACGAGTCCACGCGCAACCGCATTCTCTTCTTCCGTGACCATGCGCAGGTGCTGGGTCCCCCCGACCTCGTCGCGCTCGTCCGTGACCACCTGGCCGCTCTCGCCGGCGTTACCTGATGGCCGCCCTCACCAAGCAGCGCCAGTTCGACGTGCTGCGCGCGGTCCTCGGCCTCGTCGAGGAGCGCGGCTCGGTCCCGATCGCCGAATGTGCCGAGCTGACCGGCGTCCCCGAGGACGTGCTGTGCGACACGCTCGGGGCGGCCTTGTTCGTCGACTACCACACCGCAGACGGCTCGCTCGTGAGCGAGTCGTCGAGCTTCCTGCTCGACGAACGATCGGTCGTCACGCTCACTGCAAGCCACTGGTTGCGCGACGTCGCGGCCGCGCCGCCGCCGCCCGACACTGCGATGCGCCTGCTCGTCGCGGGCACCACGATGCAGGCCATCGCCGATCGCCCGACCCCCGATCTCGACACCGCGGTCGCGAAGCTCGCGGGAGTGGTGGCGGTCGAGCTTCGGATGCCCGTCGACGTGCCGCCGGCGATCTCCACCCTGCGTGAAGCGCTCGACCGGCACCGATCGGTCGAGGTCCGGTACCTGAGCGACGGGGCCGACACGCCCACCGAGCGTGAACTGCTGCCCTATCGCCTCTGGTCGCGCTGGGGTCACTGGTACCTCACGGCACGCGACGTCACCCACGACGAAGCCCACCAGTTCCGCGTCGACCGGGTGCTCTCGGCAGCCGTCGGCGCGACACCCTTCGATCCGCCCGACGACGTCGAGCTCCCCGAATGGTTCGATCTGTCGGCGCAGGCCCGTACCGTGCGCGTTCGGATGCGGGCCGACTCGATCGAGAGCCTGCCGGCACCCCATCGCCTCGGGCCGAGCACCGGGCTCGGCGGCGGCCGGGTCGAGCTCGACGTGACCGTCACCGGCGATCGCCGCCTCGACCACCTCCTCGTGTGCCTGGCGCCCGACGCCGAGATCGTCGAGCCCGTGACGTACGCCGAACGTCGTCGCCGGTACGCGGCACGCCTGCTCGAGCGCTCGCCCTCATGACGGAGCACGACGACCTTCCCGCCCGCACACTCGACCGGGTGGTGGGCGCGCTCGTCGGCCTCGCCACCGGCGACGCACTCGGCGCGGGCTACGAGTTCGCCACGCCCCCGACCGGCCGAGCGGCGATGATCGGCGGCGGGTTGGGCCCGTGGGCGCCCGGCGAGTGGACCGACGACACCCAGCAGGCGATCTGCGTCGCCGAGTCGGCCGCCACCGGCGCGCTCGACGCCGGTGTCGTCGGGCAGCGCCTCCTCCAGTGGTTCGCCGGCGGCCCGAAGGACGTCGGGAACCAAACGCACGCCGTGCTGAGCGCGGCGTGCAGCAGCCAGGATCTGCACTCCGTCAGTCAGTCCTACTTCGAGCGTCGGCCTGGTGGTGCGGCGGGAAACGGCAGCCTGATGCGGACGGCGCCCGTCGCGCTCGCTCATCTCGGAGACGACGAGGCGATCGTGGCGGCCGCGTGCGAGATCTCGGCGCTCACGCACGCCGACCCCCTCGCCGGTGAGGCCTGCGCGATCTGGTGCGTCGCCATCGACCGCGCGGTACGCGAACGGCGCCTCGACGGCATCTGGGATGGCGTCGACCTGCTCCCGGGCGACGCGCGGACCCGCTGGGCCGGCTGGCTCCTCGCCGCCGAGACCGAGCCGGTCTCGGTGTTCACACCGAACGGCTTCGTGGTGCGCGCGCTCCAGGCCGCGTGGGCCGCCATCCACCAGACGCCGGTTCCGGCCGAGGAACCGTGCCGGCATCTCCAGGACGCGCTCCACACGGCAGTGCGTGTCGGTGACGACACCGACACGGTGGGGGCGATCGCCGGGGCACTCCTCGGCGCGCGCTGGGGTGCCTCCGCCATCCCCCTCGCCTGGAAGTCGATGCTGCACGGCTGGCCCGGGTTGGCAACGCGCGACCTCCTCCGTCTCGCGGTGCTCGCGGCCCGCAAGGGCACCGACGACGACGTTGGGTGGCCGAGCGCGCCCGACGTCACCGGCTGGTACCAGGAGCACTACCACGAGCAGCCGTTCGATCTCGCGCTCCCCGACGACCCCGGCGTCCGGTTTGGCAACGCACCGGCGGCCGCGACCGTCGGGTGCGACGTGATGCTCTCACTCTGCCGGATGGGCTCCACCGTCCCGGCGGGCGCAGGAGCCCAGCACGAGCTGATCCTCGTCGATTCCCCGTACCTCGGTGACAACCCCAACCTCGACTTCGTGCTGCGCGACGCGGCCACTGCGATCGGCGCCTGGCGCGCCGAAGGCAAGACGGTCTTCGTCCATTGCGTTGCCGGGATCAGCCGCACCCCGACGGTCGTGGCGGCCTACCTCGCGTCGCGTCTGGGCATCGACGGACTCAGTGGCCTCGTACGCGTTACCGAGGCGCACCCGCGTGCCAACCCGAACCCAGGCTTCCTCGAGGCGCTGGCTCGGATCAGCTAGAGCACCGCCGCCGCAAACGCCTGCATCTCACGCGCTACGTCGGGACCGGCCGGGGTGTAGAGCAGCTCGGTCGCGCCGGCTGCCAACGCCGCCTCCGCCCGAGCGCGCACATCGTCGACGGTGCCGACCCAGCCGAATCCACCGAGGAGATCGCCGGCGGCATCGACCGCCGCTCGATCCCGCTCGGTCACATGGGTGGCGTGCCCTTCGTGCACCGCGAGATGGCGCTCGCCTTCGGGTCGTTCGGCCTCGATCGCGGCGCGCCACTCGGCGCCGATCGGAAGGTTGTCGACCGCGTCGCCGGCGGCTTGCCAGATGCCGTGGTACGCAAGCACACCCCAGGGGCCGAGGGCTTGCCTGACGCGTGGCGTCACGATGTCCTCGCCGTCGTCGAGCACGGTGCCATTGACCATCTGCACGACCCAGTCCATACCTTCGAGCGGACCGTCGACAGCACCGATCGTGATCACGCCGTCGGCGATCTCGCGCGCGATCTCCTTGCCCTTGGGACCGAGCGCGGAGAGGAGCAGCGGAACGTCGATGGGACGAGCGGGCGCCAGGTCACGATGATGGATCATCTGGGTCTTCGCGCCGTCGATCTCGACGACGTCACCGTGGAGCAACGCCCGCAGCTGCTCGACGTACCGGCGCGTCGTGGCCCACGAGAGCGCGTCCTTGCCGAGCACCCAACGGGCGGTCGCTCCGGTCCCGAACCCGCAGACCAAGCGCCCGGGCGCGAGTCCCTCGATCGTCGCGATCGCCGATGCCGTCGTCATCACATGACGGAGGTTGGGCACGAGCACGGCAGTGCCGAGCGGGATCTCGGTGTGCTCGGCGATCAGCGCGAGCCAGACCCAGATGTCCTCATAGAGCGCGGCGGAGTCGAACAGCCACACTCGGCTGTAGCCGAGGTCCTCGGCACGCTTGGCGAGCTCGATCGAGCGCGGTCCGGGCGGGAAGCCCACCGACACACGCCGTGGGTTCACGGCTGCGGCCTCACTGGCCAAGGTGCGCCTCGGCGTCGTTGATCTCGCCGACGATGCGGTCGATGTCCGCGTCGGCGGTGGCCGGCGCGGCGTCGGTGCGCTGGAGGTAGACGATTCCTCCAATCTGCTCCTTCAGCTCCGAGATCTGCTTCTTCGTCTTGACCTCGTCGACCTTCTCCTGGCCGGCCTTCAGGCCTTCTTGCGCCTTGTCACCGACGACCTTGGCGGCATCCTTCGCCTTGTCGAGCAATCCCATGGTCGTACCTCCTGCTGGTGGTGCGGCTCCCCTGCTGGTACAGGCGCCGCTCAGCGCACACTACCGAGCGGTGATCGCGGGACGGACGTCGTGCTCGAGGAAGTCGACGACGGCGTTCGAGAACGCGTCGTTCTGGTCGCCCGCGACCATGTGCGATGCCTCACCGACGTCGGCCAGCTTCGACCCGGGGATCTTCGTCAGGAAGTCCTGGATACCCTCGTCGGTCACGACGTCGCTCAGCAGCCCGCGTACGAGCAGCGTCGGGACCCGGATGTTGGCGAGCGCGGCCTCGAAGAGTCCCTGGAAGTCCTCTTGCGGCACCTCGGTGCGACCCTGGCCGATGAACTTCGGATCCCAGTGCCAGTGCCAGCGCCCGTCGGGCTTCTGGCGGAGCACCTTCATCAGCCCGGCCGGGTTCACGCGCTTGGCGCGGTTGGGGGTGTAGGCGGCGATCGCCTCGGCGGCGTCCTCGAGCGTGGCGAACCCCCCGAGACCCGAGCTCATGAAGTCGTGGATCCGCTGGATGCCTTCGGGGTTCGATCGGTGGGTGATGTCGACGACGACGAGACCGGACGAGACCACGCGATCGCTTCCGCCCTCGGCGAGCATCGCGGCGACGCCACCGAGCGAAGCGCCGACGAGCACCGGAGGACGACCGAGCGCGTCGCAGACGGCGACGCAATCGCCCGCGTACGCGGTGAACGAGTAGTCGCCGTTGAGCGCCCACTCGCTGTCGCCGTGACCGCGCAGGTCGATCGACACCGCACGCCATCCGTGCTCGGCGAGCGTCCGTGCCGTGCCACCCCACGCGTGGCGCGTCTGACCGCCGCCGTGCATGAGCAGCACCGGCCACGCATCGTCATCGCCCCACACGTCACCGACGAGGTGGAGGTTCTCGAACCCCTCGAAGCGCACCAGCCGCGTTTCCATGTCCGCATCCTGTCATGCGAGGCGTGGATCCAACCCCACACGGCGTCCGGTGGGCGCGCCGAGTGTCGCCGGCCACCTACGAGAGGATCCCCCTCACCCGGCGCTCCAGGTGAGCCCGTGCTGACGCAGTGCCACTTCGAGCGCCCCCGAGAACGCGTCCACCCCGCCATCACAGGCTTCGAGCGCCACGGCATCGAGCAGAACGACGAGCTCCGATCCGGTGTCGGCGAGCACATACGGGGCGTCCATGCCGGCGGCCACACGCACCTCGGGCGGCTGGTCGTCACGATGGAAGACGTCGAAGGGAACCGGGAGCTGGGCGCGGCACTCCTTCCAGTCACGGCGCTCGCGAATCGACGAATGGGTGATGTCACAGAGGGCGCAGTGCGCGCGCCCGAGGCGCGCTCCGATCCAGTATGCGACCTCGCCGCGCAAGCTGCCGTCGGCGTCGTACACGCCCACGAGCCGCCGAACCGCGCGAGTGTCACTCATCGGTGTACACCGGCGTACGACCTTCCTTCCACGCCGCGATCTTCTCCTCGAAGTTCCCGGTCGTGAGGCGCACGTAGAGCTGCGCGTGTCCTTCGTGGTTCATGTGCGAGTGCAGCCCCCCGGCGTCGTAGCTCGCCCAGAGCAGCTGCTTCGTGAGCTCCACTCCGATCTGGCTGAAGCCCACGATCCGCTCGGCTATCGCGTAGCAGTGCTCGAGCAGCTCGGCGCCGCCGACGACCTTCGAGACGAAGCCGATGCGATCGGCCTCCTCGGCGTCGACGTCACGGCCGGTCAGCAGGATGTCGAAGGCGCGCGCGAACCCGATCTGTCGAGGGAGCAGATAGCTGATCCCGAGCTCGGCCGATGTGAGCCCGTTGTTGATGCCGGCAGCACGGAAGTACGCCGTCTCGGCCGCGATCCGGATGTCGGCCGCCGAAGCCAGGCAGAAGCCACCGCCGATCGCGGCACCGTTCACGGCGGCGATCACGGGCTGGTGCATGTCGCGCACGGCAAGGATCACCTCGTCGAGGATGCGCATCGCCCGCCTCGCGATGCTGGTGCGTTTGAGGCCCGAGATGTTGGGCACCATGCCCGTCCCGACGAGGTCGGCCCCGGAGCAGAACCCATGGCCGGCACCGGTGATCACCACGACGCGGCAATCGTTGTCGAGGCTGATCTCATGGAGCGCGTCGCGCAAGGGCACCATCACGTCGAAGGCCATCGCGTTCATCCGCTCGGGGCGGTTCAGCGTGACCAGGGTGACGTGAGGTCGCGGCTGGCCGATCTGGATGAATGACATCGACGTCTCCTCGACGGGGCGGCGGGACAGTCTCGCGTGGGGAGCCGCGTAGCCGCGGCCGAGTCCTGCTACCCGGGCACCCCGTCGGGAACGACCTCGATGATCACCTTGCCGGTGGTTGCCCGGTCGGCGACAGCCTGGAGGGCGTCGCGCACATCATCGAGTGCGTAGACCGCCGAGACGTGCGGCGTCACCCGTCCCGTGCCGAGCAGCTCGAGGAGCTCCTCACGATCGCGACGCGCGTCATCGGCCGAGTGCTCGAGGAAGCCCCGCATCTCGAGGCCGTGGACCGTGACCCCCTTGAGCAGGACGAGGTTGAGTGGGATCCGTGGGATCTCACCACTCGCGAAGCCCACGCAGATGAACCGACCGCCCCATCGCATCGCGCGGAGCGCGGCTTCCGAGTACGGGCCGCCCACGGGATCGATGACGACGTCGGCACCGCCATCGGTGAGCTCCTTGATGCGCAGCTTGAGATCCTCGTCGCCATAGTCGACGACGGCGTCAGCCCCGTGGTCGCGACAGACAGCGAGTCGCTCCGGACTTGCTGCCGCGGCGAGGACGTGCGCTCCGAGCACCTTCGCGAGCTGCACCGATGCCAGCCCCACACCACCGGCCGCACCGAGGACGACCACCCACTCGCCCTCCTGGACGCGCGCGACGCTGCGCAGCGCGTGAAAGGCGGTGCTGTGCGCGACCCCGAACGCCGCGCCCGCGCAAAAGTCGATCCCGTCGGGGATGCGTGTCAGCGACCCTGCGGGCACGGCCACCTGTTCGGCGAAGGCTCCGACGAAGGTCGCCCCGAAGACCCGGTCTCCGGGCGCAAGCATGGTGACGCCGGGCCCGACCTCCTCCACGACTCCGGCGAGCTCACTGCCGGGGATGAACGGCAGCGGAACCGACACCTGATACTTGTCCTCGAGGATCAAGAGGTCAGGAAAGTTGATGGCAGCCGCGTGCACGGTGACTCGCACCTGACCCGGACCGAGGGCGGGCTTCGGGACGTCCTCGACCACAACTCCGTCGATCCCCCCGTAGGTACTGCAACGGGCCGCTCGCACGACTCAGCGCGCGGAGGCCGGTGAACCCGGCCGCAGGACATAGTCCTCGGCGCTCTCGTCGAGCTCCATCTCGATGACGCCCCGGGCGCGTGCCGCCTTGCAGAACTGGAGAAAGCTCCGATACCCGAACTTCTTCTCGCTGAAGTCGGCCTGCTGCTTGCGCAGCACCGTCTTCAATCCGGAGAGCTGCGGCGGACCCGACTTCTTGGTGACGCGCTCGACCGTCGCGCGGAGCAGCTCGAACGCGGCGTCCTCGTCGTCGGCGGCGGCCGGGAACCCGACCTCGGGATCACCCTGCGCCCCGCCGTCGCGACACTCGATCACGCCGCGCTCGCCAAGATGACGCACCAGCTCACCGAAGCCGCGGAAGCCGTAGTTCGCCTCGTTGAACGTGGGATCCTTGCGCAGGATCGTGCGCTTGAGCATCGACGCGCGCACCGGCCCGCTCGAGCTGCGCTCGAGCCCGGCGAGGGTCTGGGTGACGAGCACCTCGAGATCGGCAGGGTCGGCCTTCACGACCTTCTCGGTTTCGGGCTCGGTCTCGGGCTCGGTCTCGGCTCGGGCCACACCTTCGGGCCCGACCGGCGCGGTGGTGCGCGTACGGGTCCGGCCTGCCGACGCCCGCTTCTCCCGCCGGGGCACGGCCGGTTCGACACCCTCGAGCTGCTCGTAGAAGAGGAACTCGTCACACGCAGGTGGGAGCAGCGCCGACGTCGACGCCTCCACCCCGATGCCGATCACGCGCTTGTTCAGCTCACGCAACTTGTGCACCAGGGGCGTGAAATCGCTGTCGCCGGTTCCGAGCACGAACGTCGTGATGTAGTCACGCTCGAACGACAGCTCGATCGCGTCGACCGCCATCTTGATGTCCGCCGCGTTCTTGCGAACCAAACCCATGCGCTGGGGGATCTCGATCAGCTCGACGTGGTGCCGCGTCAGCATGCGCCGGTCCTCCCCGAAGCTCGACCAGTCGGCATACGCACGCCGAACGACGACCCGGCCCCGCTCGGCGAGCGCATCGGCGATCGGACGGAAGTCGAAGAGCCCATCGCCGAGGACATCGCGCGCCCCGATCGCCAGGTTCTCGTAGTCGAGGAACAGGGCGATGCGTTCTTCGTCGGTGGTCATTGCGTCCTCACGCTCGTGTACCCCGAATGTACCCGTGGTCGTGACGCGAACGAGCCGCCGGGGAGGGGGACCCCGGCGGCTCGTCGTGTGGGAGGAACGCGTGTCGTCAGCTCGGAGGCGCCTGCTGAGCACCGTTGGCGTCCGGCGGCGGGCCGCCGTCGGGGCCACCATGGCCGCGGGCCGGCGGGCCGTCGTTGACCAGCTTGGTGATGCGCTCGGTCAGCTTCGACTTGATCTCGGTGGCCTTCGCCGCGTCGATCTTGCCGTCCTTGAGGGCCTGGTCGACGTGCGTCGTCGCGTCGGCAACCATGGCGTCGATCACGACCTTGACCTCGACGCCCTGCGCCGTGGCGACCGCCGCGATCGTCTGCTTGTCGTCCCCGAGCTTGGTCCGCAACTCGTCGGCACTCAGGTTGAGTGCCTTGGCGGCGGCGGCGAGGCCGGGACCGTGCTGCCCAGGGCCGCCCGGTGCGCCGGCAGGCCGGCCTTCCTTCACCAGCTTGGTGATGCGTTCCTTCAGGTTCGACTTGATCTCGGTAGCCTTGGCCTCGGTGATGTCGCCGTCCTTGACCTTCTGGTCGATGTGCGTCGTCGCGTCGGTGACCATCGCGTCGATCACGGTGGTGACCTCGACGCCCTGCGCCGTGGCGAGTGCCGCGATCGTGGTCGTACCGTCCTCGAGCTTCGTGCGCAGCTCGTCGGCACTCAGGTTGAGCACCTTGGCGGCGGCGGCGAGGCCGGGGCCTCGATGCTGGGGACGGTCGGAGGTCGTCGCCGACGACGGTGTCGTGGTGTCGGTGCTCTGGGCACTGGCGACACCGGCGACGCCGGCGAGGCTTCCGAGGGTGAGCAACGACGCGAGGGCGATGCGTCCGATCCGTTCACGCTTCATGGTGGTTCCTCTCCTTGGGGTCGGATTGATGGGGGGGGTTCTGGGGGTCTCTGGTTGGTGCACCCTCAGCATCCGCGCGAGCGCCTGAGCCGAGCCTGAGAGCACGTTCGGCGAACGTTCGAGGAGTGTGAAAACCTGCGTAGCCTCACCCTCAGCGCTGGGGTCGACGGGAGGTCCACGACGATGGCGACGACACGCAGGATCGGCGAGCTCGCGGTGTCGGTGGCCGGGCTCGGGTGCAACAACTTCGGCATGCGGATCGACGAGGACGCGTCGAAGGCGGTCGTCGATGCTGCGATCGATGCCGGTGTGACGCACTTCGACACCGCCGATCTCTACGGAGGCACCTTGTCGGAGGAGTTCCTCGGCCGCGCACTCGGTCGGCGTCGCGAGGACGTGGTGGTGGCGACGAAGTTCGGGATGTTGGCACCGCCGGACGGGCTCACGGGCGGTCACCCGGACTGGGTTGCCCAAGCGGTCGAGGCGAGCCTGCGTCGACTCGGCACCGACCGGATCGACCTCTACTGGCTCCACGCGCCCGACGCCGCGACGCCGATCGGTGAGACCCTCGAGGCGCTCGATCGGCTGATCACCGCCGGCAAGGTCCGCGAGATCGGGTGCTCGAACTTCTCGGCCACACAGCTCGACGAAGCGGCCGTGGTTGCTGCGGACCGCGGCCTCCACCGGTTCGTCACGGTTCAGAACGAGTACAGCCTGCTCCAACGCGGGCCGGAGGCCGAGGTGCTCCCGGCGTGCGCGCGCCTCGACATGTGCCTCGTGCCGTACTTTCCGCTCGCCAGCGGCCTGCTCACAGGGAAGTACCACCGCGGCGAGGATCCCCCCGCCGGGACACGTCTCGCGCTCTGGCCGAAGGAGCGCGTCGACTCCCTGCTGGGCGACGAGAAGTTCGCGGTCGTCGAGCGCCTCGACGAGTTCGCCCGCTCGCACGAGCACACACTCTCGGAGCTCGCCCTGTCGTGGCTGGCGGGCAATCCGCTCGTCTCCAGCGTGATCGCCGGCGCGACGTCTCCCGAGCAGGTGCGCCAGAACGTCGCGGCAACGAGCTCGTGGACGATGAGCGACGCCGAGCGCACCGAGGCCAGCGCGCTCGTCTCCACCCCCTGAGGTTCCTCGGCACGTTCCCACCCAGCGTGCGAAGAGCCTCCGGGATCAGGAGTCGGCGTACTCGATGAAGTCGTACGGGTAGCCGCGCGAGAACGCGCTCGCCCACAACAGCGCCTTGAGCTGCGCGTCCTCGAGTTGCCACCCGATCGAGCCGAGGTTGGCTTCGAGCTGGTCGAGGTTTCGGACGCCGATGATCGGCGACGTGATCCCCGGGCGATGGGCCACCCAATTGAGCGCGACTTGAGCCGGGGTCTTGCCGATCTCGTCGGCGACGCTCCGCACCGCGTCGACGATCCGCCAGGCGCGGTCGTCGAGGCGGTACGTGAAGGTGATCGGCTCCGCGCTGTCACCGCCGCGTGTGCCTTCGGGCAGGTCCTCGCCCTGGCGGTACTTCCCCGACAGGATTCCCCCGGCGAGCGGACTCCACGGGAGGACGGCGAGCCCCGCGTCCCGACAGAGCGGGAGCAGCTCGCGTTCGATGTCGCGCGTGACCAGCGAGTACTCGGGTTGGAGCGAGACGAACGGCTCCCAGTCGCGGAGCGCGGCGATCCCGAGCGCCTTGGCCAGCTGCCACGCCGCGTAGTTGCTTGCGCCGACGTAGCGGACCTTGCCCTCGTGAACGAGATCGTCGAGGGTCGAGATCGTCTCCTCGAGTGGCGTGTGGTTGTCCCAACAGTGCACCTGGTACAGGTCGATCCAATCGGTCCCGAGGCGGCGCAGCGACGCTTCCACGCTCATCCGGATGTGTCGCCGGGAGAGACCGACGTCGTTGGGACCGTCACCCATCTTGAAGCGCACCTTGGTGGCGAGCACGACATCGTCGCGGCGACCGGCGAGCACTCGCCCGGTGATCTCCTCCGAGACCCCGAGCGAGTAGACGTTCGCCGTGTCGACGAAGTTGCCGCCTGCGTCGAGGAAGCAGTCGAGGATCGCCTTGCTGGTGGCCTCATCAGCCTCGCGCCCGAACGTCATCGCACCGAGGCACAGTTGCGATACCCGGGTTCCGGTCCGGCCCAGCGCTCGCATCTCCATGGGGGTTCCTCTTCGCTCTCGGGCCTCTCGGGCCTCTCGGGCCTGCGCTGCCCGCCGCAGGCGTCACCCGCCGCCTGCGGCACGGTACCCGGTGCGCGAGCATGGCGGTCATGGCGCGCATCGAGATCCCCGACGGACCCGGCGGCGACGAGGCGATGGTCTGGAGCCTGCGCCCGGAGATGAGCGAAGCTATCGGTCAGCTGGTCAACGCGGCCTACAAGCAGAGCATCGTGCCGGCGCGCGAGCGGGAAGCGGCCCGCATGCGGATCGCGCAGCTCAACGAGTGCCTGATCTGCCAACGGTTCCGCGCGGCATCGTTCTCGGAACAGGGCGTCACGCCGGAGCTGTACGCGCATGTCGCCGAGTACCGCGAGCGCGAGGAGTACACGACGCGCGAGAAGCTCGCGATCGAGTACGCCGAGCGCTTCGCCGTCGACCACACCAACATCGACGACGAGCTCTTCGTACGCCTCCGGGCCAGCTTCTCCGACCCCGAGATCCTCGACCTCACCATCTGTCTCGCCGCGTTCCTCGGCCTGGGCCGGCTCTTGCGATCGCTCGGGATCGAGGGCGACCGGAGCATCGCGCAGTAGCGCTGCGCAACACCTGCTCGAGAGGTGCCCTCAGGTGTGGGGCAGGCGTTCGAGGTGCTGGAGCTCCACCATCAGCGGGAGCAGGAAGCCGATGTACGCGCCGGTGAGCGTGTAGTCGTCGGTCGGGCCGTGGGTCGTGCGGGCTTCGGGATCGATGACACGTACCCGCTCGTCGCGCGCGCCGTACGCCCTGGCCCGCCCGACGATTGCCTCGAGCTCGGGCAACGTCGCCACCTGGAGGCCGAAGTGATCCAGGCGACCCGGCATCAACGGCGGATCGGCCGGGAGGAGGTAGACGAACTGCGCGGGCGCGCCGGTGTAGAGGATCAGGGGATTTCCCGACTCGCCGGTGTTGTCACCCTCGGTCCAGCCGAACACCTCGCCGTAGAACGCCAGGACATCGGCGCGACCCTGCTCGTCGAGCACGGCGGGGGCAACGCTGATCGCGACATGGTTCAAGCGTGGTCGGAAGTCCGGTTCACTCACGACGAACCTCCGGGCGCACATCACCCTCCGGTGACCTTCGGCCGCACCATCACCTTGCCCGGCAACTCGCCTGCGGCAAGGCGGTGCATGGTGACGATCACCTCGTCGAGGAGCACGTCGCCGGGCTCGATCAGCGCGTCGAGTGGGAGCGCACCCGATGCAAGGAGCTCGAGCGCGGGACCGAAGCCGGCTGCGTCGTAGTTGTAGGCGCCGATCGTGGTGAGCTCGAAGATGATCATCCGGTTGTGATTGATCCGGGGAGGCTTGCTCCCCGTGCCCACGAAGACGAGCGTGCCGGCGAAGTCGAGCTGGTCGAGCGCGGACTCGACTGCATCGGCATGGCCCGAGCACTCGAACACGATCGCGACCGGCGACTCGACGACCACCCCCATGGGTGGACGAACCAACTCCTCGGGAGCAACGACACGCGTCGCGCCTACTGCGAGGGCACGCTCACGACGCGCCGGTGACGGCTCGGACACCGTGATGTCGCGCACCCCGCGCGTCACGAGCACCGCCACGATGAGCAGGCCGACCGGACCGGCACCGGTCACGAGGACGCGATCGTTCGGCTCGACTGCGGCGAGGTTCACCGTATGCAGGGCAATCGCGGTCGGTTCGGTCAGCGCGGCCGCTCGCGTCGACAGGCCGTCCGGGATGCGCAGCAGGCGCTCGACCGGTGCTGTCGTGTACTGGCAGAACGCACCGCTGAACGCGAGGTAGTCGGCGGGCTCGCGACGGGTGCACACCGACGGTCGGTTCGAACGACAGGCGCGGCACTCGCCGCACCCGGGCTCGGGATTCCCGACGACGCGGGCCCCGAGCTCCCATGCGGTGACACCGTCGCCGACCGCGGCGATCGTGCCCGACCACTCGTGTCCGAGCACGGAGCCGGGGCGGGCGAACTCCTCGAGCACGAGATGGAGATCCGAGCCGCAGATGCCGCAGTGCGACACCTCGACGAGCACCTCGCCCGGGCCGGCTGCGGGCACGGGGAGGTCGCGCACGGCGATGTCGCCACCCCCCACGTACACGGCAGCGGGCATCGCGTCGGGAACCACGTCAGGACTCGGTCCTCAGCTTGGGGTACCGGCGCGCTCGGCCGGGGAGCGCTTCGGCACCGAGCGCTTGGGCGCAAGGATGCGAACGAGCGTCATGTAGAGCACGATCCCCGAGACGATGAGGCAGGCCCACTGGAACAGGGCGTCGCCACCGTCGGTGCCGGCGAGCAGCCCGTGCACCGTGCCGAGGACGAAGACCGCGTAGCTCGCGTAGTGGACCCCATGCCAGACCTGACGGGGCATGCGCTTCATGAGTAGCGACGTGACTTCGACCGCCACGAGCAGGTACATCGCGACCACTCCGAGGCCAACCTCGGTCGGCTTGTAGGCGGATGCGAACGGAACGAACAGATCGGCCGGACCGAAGCCGATGAAGCTGTCGATCGCGAGCCCGAGAAGATGCACGCCGACGAACACGACGGCCAACCCGCCGAGAAACCGGTGCAGATCGAGCACCCACGCCGGGGCCGGCCTGCGCACGAGGCGAGTCGAGAGCTGGAGGCCCCAGATCACCGCCAACGCCGCGAGGGCCCAGGCGACGATGCCACCCGCCCTCGCCACGTACCACCACGTCTGGTCTCGCATCCGCCGAGTCTAGGGAGCGGCGACTCTTCGGGCGGGTGCTCAGCTGCCGCGGGTGCTCGTGACCGGCGCGGATCGGGTGGCGGCCGGCGCGGACGTTGCAGCCTTCGGGCTCGGAGCGGGAGCGGAGCTCACGCCGACCGCCGCGGTCTGCACGACCGGCGCCGGTGCCGCGACCGTCGAGGTCGACTGGGTCGCCGCCATGCTGGCGCCAACGAAGCCGAACGACGCGATGGCCAAGCCGGCGAGCAGGACGCGGCTCTTCGCGGCCGGGTGACGGCGACGACCACGTGGGGCGGCGCCGGACGCGGCCCGGCGCTCCCGGATGCGCTTGATGCGCTCCTCTGGGTCGAGGTTCTGCGTGCGATCGGTCATCGGACGTTCCTTCCGTGTGGTCTCCTCAGAGACAACCACGCGGAAGGAAAAGTCAGACCCCGAGCCCTTCCAACTTTCGGCCAAGTCGCAGGGCGGTCCCCCTAGGGTGCAGAAATGGAATATCGACGGTTGGGCGGTTCCGGCCTCCAGGTGAGCGTGCTCTCGTTCGGGTCGTGGGTCTCCTTCGGCGCCCAAATCGACACCGGCGCCGCCATCGAGTGCCTCGCCGCGGCCCGCGAGGGCGGCATGAACTTCTTCGACAACGCCGAGGCCTACGCGGGGGGCGAGTCGGAGCAGATCATGGGGGCGGCAATCGCCGAGCTCGGATGGCCGCGGTGGAGCTACGTCATCTCCACCAAGGTGTTCTTCGGTCTACACGACGACGTGAACATGCGCAGCACGCTGAACCGCAAGTACCTGCTGCAATCGATCGACGGGTCCCTCGAGCGGCTCGGTCTTGACTTCGTCGACCTGCTGTTCTGCCACCGAGCCGATCCGAACACACCGATCGAGGAGACGGTATGGGCGATGTCCGACATCGTCGCGAGCGGCAAAGCGCTCTACTGGGGCACCTCGGAGTGGACCGCGGACGAGATCCGCGCCGCGTGGGACATCGCGGAACGCCACCACCTCCACAAGCCGGTGATGGAGCAGCCGCAGTACCACCTCTTCGAACGGCGCCGCGTCGAGCGCGAGTACGCACGCCTCTACGACGACATCGGGCTCGGCCTCACCACGTGGAGCCCGCTCGCGTCGGGGCTCCTCACCGGCAAGTACCTCGACGGGGTGCCCAAAGGCAGCCGGGCATCGCTCCCGGGCTACGAGTGGCTCCGCGACGCGCTCACCGACCCGGCGGCGAACGAGAAGGTCCGTAACCTCAAGGCGATCGCCGACGAGCTCGGGTGTGAGCTCGCGCAGCTCGCGCTCGCTTGGTGCGCGAAGAACCCGCACGTCTCGACAGTCATCACGGGGGCGAGCCGCGCCGAGCAGGTACGCGAGAACCTGGGCGCACTCGACGTGCTCGAGCGTCTCGACGACGACGTGATGGCCCGGATCAAGACCGCGGCGAAGGGTCGACGCTCAGGGGCCTGACGCGAGGTGTTCCGGGAACCCGCCTCGACTCACCGGGCCCCAACGATCGATCGTCACGCGCACGAGGGACTTGCCTTGGCGCTGCATGGCAGCCCGGTACTCGTCCCAGTCGGGATGCTCCCCACTGATCGCGCGGAAGTACTCGACGAGCGGCTCGAGCGCGTCGGGGAGGTCGAGCACCTCGGCGGTGCCGTAGACCTGCACCCACTCACCCCCGAAGTCGTCGGACAGCACGAGCACCGAAGCGCGCGCATCCCGGCGCGCGTTCTTCGTCTTGGCCCGCTCGGGGTACGTCGCGATCACGACGCGACCCTCGTCGTCGACACCCATCGTGATGGGCGAGAGCTGCGGTGACCCGTCGACGCGAGTCGTGACGAGGATCGCGTGATGTCGGGGTCGGATGAACTCGACCAGCGCCTCTCTCTCGACCGAGACATCTCGGGCTGCGGTAGGGGTCATCGCGCTCAGACTCGCGCGCCGGCGGGGACCTCGCCGGCGACCGTGGTTCGGTGCATGGCGCGCCGGTGACCGGTGAAGTCGGCCATGGCCATGTGCTGCACGCACCGATTGTCCCAGAACGCGACGTCGCCGACCTCCCAGCGCCACCGGCACGAGAGCTCCGGCCGCACCGCGTGGGCGAAGAGGAAGTCCAGGACGGGCTTCGCCTCGTGCGGCGCGAACCCTTCGAGGCCGACCGTGTACTGCGCGTTCACGAACAGCGCCTTCTGACCCGTCTCCCCGTGGGATCGCACAACAGGATGCCGTTGAACGTCGTTGGCTCGCTCACTCGTGCGCACCGTCATCCCCGAGAAGGTGTCATGGATCGGTTGCATCTTGGGTGAGTACGCGTTCACCGCGCTATGGATGCCCGTGAGTCCCTCGAGCATCGCCTGCATGCCCGGTGAGAGGGAATCAAACGCGAGGAACTGATTCGCCCACAACGTGTCGCCTCCGTAGGGCGGTACTTCGCGCGCGTGCAGGATCGACCCGAACGGGGGCTGGGACAGGAACGAGAAGTCGGAGTGCCACAGACTGCCGAACGTGAACTCCTGCTTCTCGGTGGCCTCGCGCACGACGGCGATCACCTCGGGATGACCGGCGACCGGCTCGATGAATGGCACGGGGCTGAACGGTCCGAACCGGCGGCTGAACGCCACCTGTTGCTCGGGAGCAAGGTTCTGCCCGCGGAAGAACACGACCTGGTGATCGAGCACGGCGCGCCGGATCTCGGCGATCACGCCGTCGTCGAGATCGGTCGCGAGGTCGACGCCACCGACGACTGCACCGCACGCACCGGCGATCGGGGCCACGGTCACCGCTCGGTACGGCTCCCCCGCGGGGACGGCTGGGACGGGAACGAGAGGTTCCGCGGCGACGCTCATGCCGGGGAGCATAGGGAGAACGCGTAGCCTCTCGTCGCGATGGATCCAGCCGCTCCCCCCGACCGGCGTGACCGCATCGGATTCACCTCCGAGCTGGGCTGCGCGGTGGCGCCGGCCGGCGACACGCTGGTCGGTCGAGGGCCGGTCGTGCCCGAGCTCTGCATCCCCGAGGCCGGCGTGGCCCGCCCCTCGGTCCTGCTCGCGTGGGCCGACATCCTCACGGGCTCCCTGGCCAACGAGTTCACGCTCCCGCGCGTGTGCATGACGGTCGACCTCAGCGTGCGCATCGTGCGACCCATCCCGGCCGGCGCCGAGCTCGTGGCCGTCGGCCGCATCCTCAAGACCGGGGCCACGCTCACGTTCGGTGAGACCACCTTCTCGATCGCCGGCGACGAGGAGGTGATCGCCGAGTCGCTGGGGACCTTCGTCGCGTCCCCCCGGCCACAGGATCTCGGAGGGTCGCGCAACGAGATGGCCGCGCAGGCCCCGGGTCGCATGACTGCCCCGCCCGCGCCGCTCGCCGAGCTGCTCGGAAGCCGGGTGGTCGCGCCCGGCATCGTCGAGGCCGACCGGCACGAGCGGATCCTGAACTGGGCTCAGACCGTGCAGGGTGGTGCCGTCGCCTCCTTGGCCGAGGAGGCCGTCCTCGCGCTCGACGATCCGCCCGTCCCGTCCGAGCTCGAGGTGCGTTTCCTCGCCGCGGTGCGGGTGGGACCGATGCGGGCAACGGCGCGCCGTCTCGGCGCGTGGGTGCGCATCGAGGTCATCGACATGGGCAACGACGGTCGCCTCGCCGCCGTCGCCGTCGCGCGCGGCGCCTAATCAACCGAGGTCGCCCGTCGTGCCCGCGCCCCGCGGCGGCCGATGTGGCCGGGGACCCTAGGGTGCGCTCATGGACGAAGGAACCCGGGACTCCGACGAAGGAACCCCGGACTCCGACGGCGCACCCGATCAGCCCGATCAGCCCGACGAGCCCGACGAGCCCGAATGGGTGCGCCCGGTCGATCGGTTCCGCAAGACCGCCGCGGGGACCGTGGTCGCCGCGGGTCTGCTCGGCCTCCGGGACGTGATGGAGGGCCGACCGGAGAAGGAGGAGGTCGCGATCGTCAACGAGGCGCCCACGCGACCGATCGGCGACCTCGACGTGGTGCTCGACCCCGACCATCCCGAGCGCACCGTCGCGATCGTCCGGCGGTCGCGGCCCGACCCCGCTGACGGGCGCTCCGCACCGGGGCCGTAGCATCGTCGGTCGTGACCGCGCCCGCCATCCTCGCCGAGGACCTGGTCAAGACCTTCGGTGACGTCGAGGCGCTCAAGGGCGTTTCGTTCGACGTCCCGACCGGAACCGTGCTCGGGCTCCTGGGTCCCAACGGTGCGGGCAAGACGACCGTGGTGCGGATCCTCACCACGCTGCTCCGTCCCGATCGGGGTCGCGCCGAGGTGCTGGGCGTCGACGTCACCGAGGATCCCATGGGGACGCGGATGTCGATCGGGCTCGCCGGTCAGAACGCGGCGGTCGACGAGAACCTCAGTGGGCGCGAGAACCTCCGCCTCGTCGGACGGCTCACCCACCTGCCGTCGGCCGAGATCAAACGCCGCAGCGACGCGCTCCTCGAGCAGTTCGACCTCACCCGCGCCGAGCACCGCCTCGTACGGACGTACTCCGGAGGGATGCGGCGTCGCATCGACCTCGCCGCGGCGCTCGTGCATCGCCCACCCGTGCTGTTCCTCGACGAGCCGACCAGCGGCCTCGACCCCCGCAGCCGTACTGATCTCTGGGGCACCATCGAGGCCCTCGTCGACGACGGAACCACGGTGCTGCTCACCACGCAGTACCTCGAGGAGGCCGACCGACTCGCCGATCGCATCGTGGTGATCGACCACGGAGCGGTGATCGCCGATGGCACCGCGACCGAGCTCAAGGGACGCCTCGGGAGCACCGTCATCGAGGTCGGGTTCGGCGACCCGACCAACGTCGCCCGCGCGAGCGAGCAGCTCGCGCCCCTCGGCGCTATCAGCACGGAAGGGCACCAGCTTCGTCTCAGCGTCACCGACGGTGCCGTAGCGATGCTCGCGACGGTCCGGGTCCTCGATGCGGCCCACCTCGAGCCGCTCACGCTGGCGTTGCGCGAACCGACGCTCGACGACGTGTTCCTGTCGCTCACCGGTCATGCAGCCGAGGAACCGACCCCCGGCGAGGACGCCGACGCGACGCCGGCTCCGGGTCGGCGGGGCCGGCGGACCAGGACCGCAGGAGCGGGCAGGTGAGCGCGCCGAGCACGACGATGCCGGCACCAACGTCAGCCGTGAAGGTCGGGAAGCCTCGCTGGTTCGGCGACGCGCTCACCATCGCCTGGCGCAATGTCCTGAACATCCGCCGCAACCCTGAGCTCCTGGTCTTCTCGACCATCCAGCCGGTCATCTTCGTGCTCATGTTCACCTACGTGTTCGGCGGCGCGATCAGGGTGCCCGGCGTCCCGTACATCGACTACCTCATGCCGGGAATCTTCGTGCAGACCGTTGTGTTCGGTTCGCTCACCACTGGTGTCGGGCTCGCCGAAGACCTCCAGACCGGGCTCATCGACCGCTTCCGCTCGCTGCCGATGGCACGCTCCGCGGTCCTCGTGGGCCGTACCTTCGCCGACCTCCTCCGCAACGTCTTCGTCGTGGCCCTCATGGCGGTCGTCGGCTTCCTAGTCGGCTGGCGGCCCAACCAGAGCCCACTCTCGATCCTCGCCGGCCTCGGCCTCGTCCTCGCGTTCTCCTACTCGCTGTCGTGGCTCTTCGCGATCGTCGGCCTCTACGCACGCAACAGCGAGACCGCGCAAGCCATCTCCTTCCCGATCATGGCGCCGCTGGTCTTTGCGTCATCGGCGTTCGTGCCGGTGTCGTCGATGCCCGGATGGCTGCAGACCTTCGCCGAGCACCAGCCGGTCTCCGTGGTCGTCGACGCGGTGCGCGGCCTCACCTACAACGGCTCCACGCCCCGGGAGGTGCTCGCGGCGGTCGCATGGATCGTGGGCATCGTCGCGGTGTGCGCCCCGATCGCGGTGACCCGCTACCGACGCGTCGTCTGAGGAGTCGCGTGACCCCTGGCTAGGGAAGCGTGGGGGGCACCACCGTCGGGTCCGGCGTCACCGACGGGCCCGGCGGGATCGTGGTGTCGGGCGTGATCGTGACGTCGGGCGCCGGGGTCACCGACGACCTGCCCGGGACACCGCGCCCGTTCTCCGAGATCGACACACCCGGTCGATCACAGGTGGGGCCGGGCGCGGGAAAATCGACGAAGGGCTGACCGAAGAGCGCCGCGTCCATGAACTTCTTGAAGATGCGCGCCGGGATCTGGCCGCCGAACCCCGCGCCCGGAACCCGCGCGAGCGCGTTGCCGTGCCAGATGAACGCGGCAAGCTGGGGTGTGAACCCGAGGAAGTTCGCATCCGTCTTGTTGTCCGTCGTGCCGGTCTTCCCCGCCACGGGACGGTTCCCGGCCAGCCGTGCCGCGGTTCCGGTGCCGCCGCTGATCACGCCCCGCAGCATGTCGGTCTCGCATGCAGCCGTGTCCGCGCTGATCGCACGGGCACCTTGAACATCCTTCGCGGCATCGAAGATGACGTCGCCTGTCGGAGTCACGATCTTCGACACGAACAGCGGCGGATGGTGAATCCCACCGTTGGCGATGGTCGACGTGACCGTCGCCATCTCGACCGGTGTCGACTCGACCGCGCCGAGCGTCAACGTGAGCACGGGCTTGAGCGTCTTCTGGGTGATCCCGAGCGCGTGCGCAGTGTCGATGATCTTCGGGAAGCCGACCGCGAGCTCTGTGCGCGCGAAGGCGCAGTTCACCGAGTTCGCGGTCGCCGAGCGTAGCGACATCGTCCCGCCACCGCCCTCGGCGTTCTGGGTTTGGCCCCATCCCTCGAACGCGCACGGTGAGCTCCCGCTCACGGAGTCCTGCGGCGAGAAGCCACTCTCGAGAGCAGCGGCCAACGTGATCACCTTCCACGTCGAACCGGCCTGACGCCCCGGGTAGCTCGTCGCGATGTTGTACTGGCTCCTCTCGAAGCCCGGCCCGGCCACCATCGCCTTGACTTGACCCGTCGTGGGTTCCATCGCGATCAGCGCACCGGTGAAGTCCGGCTTCTCGGGAAGGATCTCGTCCATTGCGTTCTGCGCGGACTGCTGCAGGTTCGGATCGAGCGTCGAGTAGATCGTCAACCCACCCGTGAGCACGCGCTGCTCGCGCTCCTTCGGCGTCGCCCCGAGGACGCGGTACACGTCGTCATGGAACAACCGGTCCTGAACCTCTTCCGCCCACGAGGTCCGCGGACGCAGCTCCGCCTCTGGCTTGATCGACGGAAGCGGCTCCTGCTCTGCGGCCGCGGCCTCGGCCTGGGTGATGTAGCCCTGCGTCACCATGCGAGCCAACGCCACGGACCGCCGCCGGCGCGCACCGTCCGGATTGGTGAACGGGTTGTTGCCCTCGGGGTTCGAGATCAGGCCGGCGAGCAGTGCCGCCTCACCCAGCGTCACCTCGTCGAGGCGTTTGCTCCGGGGGAAAGCCGCGCCCGGATCGGCGGTCAGGAAGAAGCGCTCGACCGCCGACTGAACGCCGTAGGACCCCTGGCCGAAGTACACCGTGTTCAGGTACTGCTCGAGAATCTCGCGCTTGGAGTACTTGTTGTCGAGCCGCAGCGCGAACAGGACCTCGCGCACCTTGCGGTCGAGGTCGCGGCGGTTCGTGAGGATGCGGTTCTTCACCAGCTGCTGGGTGATCGTCGAGCCGCCCTGTTCGATCTTGCCCTGGTTGAAGTTCGCGATCGCCGCTCGCAGCAGCGCGTTGAGGTCGATGCCGTCGTTGGTCCAGAACGTCTTGTCCTCGACGGCGACCACGGCCTGACGGATGACCTTTGGTACCTCGTCCAATGAGACGTCTTGACGGTTGATCGTCCCGATCTGCGCGATCTTGGTCCCGGCCCTGTCGTAGATCGTGGACCGTTGGGCGAGGTCACGCAACGCAGGTACCTGGGCGTGGTACGTGTGAGCTTCGGCCAGCACCGCGGCGCTCGGGAGGAGCGCCGCGACCAGCAGCCCGATCACGAGGCCACCGCAGCAGACCGTGACGAGGAACGCGCGTCTCGGCGGGAGGTCTTGGAACCAGGCAAACAGCCGATGAGCTCCAGACACGCCAGGATCCTACCGACGGCACGCGTGCGTTCCTTCGCGGTCACTTCAGCTGCGCGGGGACCGGGAGCGGGGGCGCTCGCTCGGGTCCGGCTCGTCGATCAGGCGTTGGCCATCGGGAACGGGAACTTGGTGCCGAACCCGCCCTCGACGACGCGGGTCTGCCCCGTGACAGCGGCGATCCCGTCGAGGCCCGCGATTGCCTCGGCGAAGATCCGCTCCATGTCGGACCGTCGGGTGACCTCGCCGACGACGGCCGGTCCGCGGACCTCGGTAGCGGTGTCGGCCGCAAGATCCCCGTCGACGTCGACACCCGCGACCCGGGCCCCGACGGAGGTGAGCGCGTGCGCGACCTGGCTCCCGATCCCCTGGCCGGCACCCAGCATCATCGCCTGGCGCCCGTCCAGACGGAGGAGACCCCGGGAGTCGGGTGCGGGTGAGTCGTCGCTGCGGGTCACGTCTCCTCGGACAGTGGCGCCTCCCGTACCCTGGGACGCATGGAGATCGACGCCGTCCTGTGGGACTACGGCGGCGTGTTCACGCCCTCGCCGTTCGACGCCGCGCGCGCCTACGCGCGCAGCCAGGGCACCGATTCCGACGGGTTCGTTCGGATGGTGTTCGGCTCCTACGAGGCCGACACCGAGCACCCGTGGCACCGGCTCGAGCGCGGCGAACTGTCATTCACGGACGCGCTCATCGAGATCGGAGCAGATGCTGACGCTGCGGGTGTGCGCTTCGACATCGGCGAGATGTTCGCCACCATGGCCGATGACGGCGTCGATCGAACGGTCGTCGTCGACTACGTCCGAACCCTACGCGCCGGAGGTTTCCGCACGGCCGTCGTCACGAACAACATCCGCGAGTACGGCGACGCGTGGCGCAGGCAACTCGACGCCGACACGCTGTTCGACGCAGTCGTCGACTCGTGCCTCGAAGGTGTGCGTAAGCCGAACCCAGCGATCTACCAGATGGCTCTCGAACGCGTCGGGGTCTCGGACCCATCACGCGCTGTGTTCCTCGACGACTTCGAGCACAACGTGATCACAGCACGAGGCCTCGGCCTCCACGGCATCGTCGTCGGCCCGGACCCGAGCGCGGCGCTCGCCCAGCTCGACGTGCTCCTCGCGCGCATCTGACGGTCAGACGCCAGACGCCGACTCATCGGTCGGGGCCTCGCTGCTCTTCTCGATCTCGTCGGCATAGCGCCAGGTCGATGGGTCGTTGATGTCGACCGGCGGTGCGTCCTCGATGACCGGCTCGGGTGCCAGGCCCTGGCGACGGGCACGCTTGGCCGCCTGCTTCTCCTGGCGGGCGCGCTCCTTCTGGAGCTTTGCAAACGTGGTGCGCTGTCTCCCAGCCATGTGGATCCCCTTTCGTTGTCGTCAGCGGCGCGGCGGTTTCGCCCGCCCGCGCTCGCGTCCGCGCGTGGTCGCGTCCAACACCATCTTGCGGAGCCGGACGTTCTCGGGTGTGACTTCTGCGCACTCGTCGGAAGCGACGAACTCGAGCGCCTGCTCGAGCGACATCGGGCGGGGCGGCACCAGCCGCACCATCTCGTCGGCCGACGACGCACGGTGGTTGGTGAGCTTCTTCTCCTTCGTGGGGTTCACGTCCATGTCGTCAGCACGGGAGTTCTCCCCGACGATCATTCCCTCGTACACCTCGACGCCGGGTCCCACGAGGAGCTGGCCCCGCTCCTGGAGGTTCATGAGCGCGTACGAGTTGGTCTGCCCGCGGCGGTCCGAGACCATGCTCCCGGTGGGCCGTGTGCGCAGCTCGCCGTGCCATGGCTCGTAGCGCTCGAACACGTGGTGCAGCAGCCCGGTGCCGCGCGTCTCGGTCATGAACTCGGTCCGGAAGCCGACCAGGCCACGCGCGGCGACGAGGTACTCCATGCGCACCCAGCCCGTGCCGTGGTTCACCATTTGTTCGAGACGACCCTTGCGCATCGAGAGCAGCTGGGTCACGACCCCGAGGTAATCCTCGGGGACATCGATCGCGACTCGCTCGACCGGTTCGTGGACCTTGCCGTCGACCTCGCGCGTGACGACCTCGGGCTTGCCGACCGTGAGCTCGAAGCCCTCGCGGCGCATCATCTCGACCAGCACCGCGAGCTGCAGCTCGCCGCGGCCTTGCACCTCCCAGGCGTCGGGCCGGTCGGTGTCGAGCACACGCAACGAGACGTTGCCGACGAGCTCGGCATCGAGGCGGCTCTTCACAAGACGCGCGGTGAGCTTCTTGCCTTCCTGGCCGGCGAGCGGGGAGGTGTTGATCCCGATCGTCATCGAGAGGCTGGGATCGTCGACGTGGATGACGGGGAGCGGACGTGGGTCGTCGGGGTCGGCGAGCGTCTCACCGATCGTGACCTCCGCGAGCCCGGCGATCGCGCAGATCTCCCCGGGACCGGCCTCGTCGGCGTCGACGCGATCCAGGGCCTCGGTCAGGTACAGCTCCGTGATCTTGACGGTCTCGACGGTCCCGTCGGCACGACACCATGCGACAGGCGCGCCCTTGCGCAACACACCGTGACGAACGCGGCACAGGGCGAGGCGGCCGACGTACGGCGACGCGTCGAGGTTGGTGACGAGCGCTTGGAGCGGGTGCTCCGGGTCGTACTCCGGTGCCGGGATGTGCTCGAGCAGCAGCTCGAACAGCGGCTTGAGCCCCTCCTCACCGGTCGACCCGGGAAGGAGGAGGTCGGGATCGGCGGCGTCGAGCGACGCGCGACCGCTGCGAGCGTTGCAGTACACGATCGGGAAGCTGATCTGGTGCTCGTCGGCGTCGAGGTCGAGGAACAGCTCCTCCACCTCGTGCACGACCTCCTCGACCCGAGCGTCGGCCCGATCGACCTTGTTGACCACCAGGATGACCGGCAGCTGGGCCTCGAGGGCCTTGCGGAGCACGAAGCGGGTCTGGGGCAGCGGGCCCTCACTCGCGTCGACGAGGAGGAGGATGCCGTCGACCATGGTGAGTCCCCGCTCCACCTCGCCGCCGAAGTCGGCGTGGCCGGGGGTGTCGACCACATTGATCTTCACGCCGCTGTAGCGGACCGTGGTGTTCTTGGCGAGGATCGTGATCCCCTTCTCGCGCTCGAGGTCGGTCGAGTCCATGACCCGGTCGATGACCTCCTCGTGGGCGCGAAAGGCTCCGGTCTGACGCAGCATGGCGTCGACCAAGGTCGTCTTTCCGTGGTCGACGTGGGCGACGATCGCCACGTTCCGCAGGTCGGCACGCGCGCGCACAGCAGGGCCTTTCCGGTGGAGCCGGGGGAATGACCAGTTTACCGCCCGCGCGAGGTGGTTCTGGGAGCGGAGCCGGCCCGTGGCCCGGACGGTGCGAGACGGGCCTACAGCAGGGATCGCAACAGGTCGCGGGTCCGGGCCCGCTCCTCGGAGGAGCCGAACGCGTTGGCGACGAAATCCGTTGCGCCGACCGACGCGAGGCGCTCAAGCTGGGCCCCTACGGCGGCCTCATCGCCGACGATCGCCACGTCCGACGGGCCCCCCGCCCCCTCCTTGTCGAGCATCGCCCGGTACGACGGCAAGGTCCCGTAGATCTCGAAGAGGCCGCCGGCACGCTCGCGCGCCGCGGCTTCGTCGTCGGTGACGCAGACCGGGAGCCCGACCCCGACGCGAGGGGCCGGACGCCCCGCGCGCGCCGCGGCAGCAGTGATGGTCGGCACGATGTGGGACCCGATGGTCGCCGGACCCGTCATCCACGTGATGGTGCCGTCGGCGACGGTCCCGGCGAGCTCGAGCATCTTGGACCCGAGCGCCGCGACGAGGATCGGGAACGGCGTCGCGCCCTTCACGTCGAGGCCGACATGCCCGGTGAGGGTCTCTCCGGTGAACGACACCGACCCGCTCTGCACGAGCGGCACGAGGATCTCGAGGTACTCGCGCATGTGCCGGGCCGGCTTGTCGAACGAGAGGCCGAACATCGCCTCGATGACGACCTGGTGCGACAGACCGATGCCGAGTGCGAGGCGGCCGCCGACGATCGCCTGTGTCGTGAGTGCCTGGGCGGCGAGCATCGCAGGATGGCGCGGGTATGTGGGCACCACGGCGGTGCCGAGCTCGATGCCCGGCACCTCGCGGCCGGCAACTGCGAGCGCGGTGAGGGCATCCATGCCGAAGATCTGCGGGAGCCAGAAGGATGCGAAGCCGTCGTTGGCCGCGGTCCGCGCCGCGTCGACGATCGTGTCGATCGGACCATTTGCCGTGTCGCCGCCGAAGATCCCGATGCGCATGGACCCAGGCTACGCGCGCGAACCGGCAACGAGGTCAGGGTTGCTCGGCAAGGTCACTCGTCTGGCATCGTGGTACGGCGATAGCGTCCCTGCGCAGAGCCCGCCTACGTCGAAGGGGACCCATGCCGCTCGCAGTGATCGGAGCCGGGTTCGGACGGACCGGCACGCTGTCATTCAAGCTCGCGCTCGAGCAGCTCGGGTTCGGACCCTGCTACCACATGCTCGAAGCATTCGGAAAAGTCGACCACATCGCGGCATGGTCTGGCGCGATCGCGGGCGAGCCGGTCGACTGGGAAGCGCTGCTCCGCGGGTACCGCTCGACGTGCGACTGGCCTGCGTGCACGTTCTGGCCGGAGTTGCGCGCCGCGAACCCGGGTGCGAAGGTCGTGCTCACCCGACGCGACCCGGACGCGTGGTACCGGAGCATGAGCGCCACGATCCTCGAATCGCTCGACCGGCCGGTCGGTGACGACGCCGATCAGGTGATGATCGACCATCACCTCATGACGCGCGAGCTCATCCTCGAACGCACCTTCGCCGGGGACCACCGCCGCGAGCACGCGCTCGAGGTGCTCGCGGCGCACGAGAACAGCGTGATCACCTCGATGCCACCGGACGAGCTCCTCGTCTACGACGTCGCCGAGGGTTGGGAATCGCTCTGCGCGTTCCTCGGCGTCCCGGTGCCCGACCAACCGTTCCCCAACACGAACACCACCGCGGACTTCCGCACGATGGTCGGACTCGATCCCACCTGATGACCGAGCGTGCGCCGGGCGCCGCTGACGTCATCGACCACCGCCTCCTCGGTGCACTCCAGGTCCGCGCGCGACGTCGATCGGGCCTCGACCACGACCGGGCCACCGAGCACACCGTGTTCCAGACCGGAACGCTCGTCGCGCTCACGGGCGGTTGCTACGAGAGCGACGTCACGATCGATGAGCTCCTCGTGCCCGCCAA